>OLSN01001510.1_pt1 | contig 19693 bp, 15 predicted proteins | sample 1672411 | NCBI WGS metagenome assembly OLSN01 (sample SAMEA3136683, study PRJEB25190) | human gut metagenome | biome: human gut; feature: human-associated habitat; material: faeces | place: Austria | collected 2013 | reverse complement strand
TCTTGGACAGCTTTGCGCGCTCCTTGATGGACAGGCCGAACAGGTTGATGAAGCCAGTAGCATCGGACTGGTCATAGTCCTTATCCACGCCGAAGGAGGCAGTCTGCTCGTCATACAGGGTGTACGGAGAGGTGACGCCGGCGTTGATCATGTTGCCCTTGTAGAGCTTCAGCTTGACATCGCCGGTGACGGTCTTCTCGAGGCTGTCAGCAAAGGCATCCAGAGCCTCGCGCAGCGGGGTGAACCACTGGCCGTTGTAGACGATGTCGGCGTACTTCTGAGCCATCTGAGCCTTGAAGTGTGCGCTCTCCTTGTCCAGAGTGATGGTCTCCAGAACATTGATGGCCTTGTACAGGATAGCACCGCCGGGAGTCTCGTACACGCCGCGGCTCTTCATGCCCACCAGACGGTTCTCGACGATGTCCAGCAGGCCGATGCCGTTCTCGCCGCCGACCTTGTTCAGGTACTCGACCAGCTCGACCGCGCCCATCTCCTTGCCGTCAACGGCGGTGGGGATGCCCTTCTCGAAGTGGAGGGTGATGTAGGTCGGGGTGTCGGGTGCCTGCTCGGGGCTGACACCCAGCTCGAGGAAACCGGGCTTATTGTACTGGGGCTCGTTGGCGGGGTTCTCGAGGTCGAGACCCTCGTGGCTCAGGTGCCACAGGTTCTTATCCTTGGAGTAGTTGGTCTCACGGTTGATCTTCAGGGGGATGTTGTGTGCCTCGGCGTAGTCGATCTCCTCGTCACGGCTCTCGATGTCCCACTCACGCCAGGGAGCGATGATGGCCATATCGGGGCAGAGGGCCTTCAGGGTCAGCTCGAAACGCACCTGGTCGTTGCCCTTGCCGGTGCAGCCGTGGCAGATGGCGTCTGCGCCTTCCTTGATGGCGATGTCGGCCAGAGCCTTTGCGATGCAGGGACGTGCGAAGCTGGTGCCCAGCAGGTAGTCCTCGTACTTTGCGCCGAACTTCAGGGTGGGGAAGATGTAGTTCTCGACGAAGTCCTTCTTCAGGTCGAGGACGTACAGCTTGGAAGCGCCGGTAGCCTTGGCCTTCTCTTCCAGACCGTCCAGCTCAGTACCCTGACCCACGTCGCCGGAGACAGCGATGACTTCGCAGTTGTTGTAATTCTCTTTCAGCCAGGGAATGATGATGGAGGTATCCAGACCGCCAGAGTAAGCCAGAACAACTTTCTTAATATCTTCCTTTTTCATGATGATCGCTCCTTTGTTTATTACACTTTTTATACTTTCGTTTGCCGCCCGGGCATCCCTCCCGGGGCGCTCGACGTCTTGTCTTTCTGAGTACGCTTTTATTATACGCCAAGCGGTTTTTCCGTCAATGCAGAAAACCGCCAAACCTTGTGCAGATTTGGCGGTCCTTTTCTGTTATTTTGTATGTTTATGCATTATTTTCTAAATATATACAAATTTTATGCATCTTTAGTTTGTATATGCATGGCCGTATACAGTCCGGTTTATCCATTCCGTCCGCCGTCGGCACGGGGTTTACGGCCCAGTTCCGGCACGGCGCGGCGTTCGTGTTTTTTTATTTATTCTTTTTCAGCCGTCCACCCGGCGCAGAGGGTCTCTTTCTGGGCCTTCGTCAGCTTTTTGAGGGCAATTTCCCGCCGGAGGGCGGCGGACTTGTCCGCACACGCTTCCAGGTAGGCAAAGCCCAGCGCGGTATGGGTGCGGGTATACTTTGCGCCTTTGCCGCTCTGATGGGCCTTGAGGCGGGCTTCCGGGTCGTTCGTCCAGCCGGTATAGAGCTGGCCGCCCGCGCAGCGCACCATGTAGACGTAAGCTGTCTTTTCCGGCTTCTCAGATGCGGCCATTGTTCTTCAGCACCTGACGGCAGGCGGCGAGGGCCGTCTCCTTGTCCTTGGCCGTGATAAGGAAGCGGCTGGCGTGGCAGAAGCTGATGCCCTCGATGCCGCTCTTCTGCTCGATGACCTCCTGCGGCTGGCCGGCCCAGCTCTGGGGGAAGGGGAGCTTGGGCTTTTTGGTCTTGTGGTCGGTGACGCACTGGGCGCTCCAGCCGCCCCGCTGGCTGGGATAGATGACGAAAAGGGCGTCGGTCTTGTACAGGCCGTTCTTCCAGGGCAGATAGCAGGGCAGCACCACGATGCCGTCGCGGGAGTTTTTGTATGCCTGCTGGACCTTCTCGTCGGCGCGGTTGACGGCGTTGGCGCTCTCGATCTGGTTCTCCAGGATCTGCTTTGCCACGGCCACCGCCTTGAAGAAGCAGGCGTCCTGGTCCTCTTTCGAGTCCCACACGGGGTTGAAGAAGCCGATGGCGTCACAGAGGCTGTTCTGCTCGCCGGTATTGTCGTTCAGATCGAGGGGCTGGATGAAGTTCTCATCAATGAGCCGGGCCTGACGCTCGCCTACAAGGCCGGGGCCGAGTACCCGCCACAGCAGGCCGAAGGCCGCGTAAGGGATGCCGTTGGGGCGGGTCTCGCGGGGCTCCTGATGGTGGTCGAACATGCCAAAGCCGATGTCGTACACGATGCCGTCGAAGTCATCCGGCACCACGAAGCCGCGGGTTATTTTAATATCCGGGCGGAGGATCTGGAGCAGGGCAGTTGCGAACACGTCGTCAGCGTGGAACTTGCCTGCGTGGGTAAAGCCGTTTGCGGGTATTTTCATAGGGATTCTCCTCATTCTCTCATGCATTCTGTTGCACACAGTATAGCACATTCCCGGGCGGCGGACAACAAAAAGGAGCCGCCGCATGACGCAGCAGCTCCCATATTCTACAGAAAATTTTCTCAGTGGTTGGCCTGCGCTGCTTCAAACTCTGCCTGCGTCAGGATCTGATAATCCGCAGGGATGTTGAAGAGATTCTGGTCCACAGTGGTGCTCGTGACGCGGTACTCCACGATGGTGCGGCCCTCGGCAGCATCGGTAACGACATACTTGAGGTCATCACCGACCAGGCAGTAGGAAACGGTGGCCGTCTGACCGTTGGCATCGGTGGCAGTGTAGGACAGGGCCTCGCAGTCCTGACCGTTCACATTCACGGTGGTCACGGTGCAGGGGATCTCCTGTGCTTCGCCTTTGTCAGCGGAGACTGCGTCGCTTATGCTCACAGTGGGTACTTCGCCCTTGACGGCCATCTTGGATGCATCGTCCACCAGATAGCCCTGACCGTCTTTCAGAATATAGACCAGACTGCCGGCGTCGCCCATATCCATCTTGATGTAAGCGTTGCCGTTGCTGCGGGCTGCGATCATGGTCTGGGTGGTGCCATCGGGGGCAGTGGTGACGATTTCCTGATACAGCTCTGCGCCGGTGCGCTGTGCGAGCGCGTTGTTGATGCGGGTCTCAACGGAGTCGCCGGGAGCAGCCATGCACACCGGCATCAGCACGGCAGCCATCACTGCAGCCACCAGCAGAGAAGTAAGTTTCTGATACAGCTTCATAGAAAATTCTCCTGTCTTTCAGCTCATTTTGCAAAGGCGTTTTCCTCTTTTGCATTTGCATTATCTTACAACTTTTTCCGGGGCACTGTCAATCATCACATTTACCCTCATGTTAAAAAACAGCCGCAGAGGCGTTTATTTCTCTCTGCGGCTGCGGTTTGTAAAGTTTTTGTGGAAATCACTTCCGGCCCTTGCGGCTGGTCTTGGTGACGGCACGGGTGGGGATCTTGGTCACAGCAGTGGTGGGCTTGACCGCCGGGCTGAGGTTGGGCTTCGGGGTCAGAGCCTTGGTGGGCTCGCCCAGAGCCAGCACCTGGGAAAGCGCGGCCTGTGCGGCGGCAGCATCGCCGTCGGTGACGGCCAGAACATCGGAGTAGAACTGCTCCATCTCCTCGCGGGTGGAGAAGGTGGCGACGTACATCTGGTTGCCCATCGCGCCGGAGAGGGCGTCGGGGATGCGGTCCACCATCTTGATGTTCTTCTGGTACTTCTGCATGATCTGCTCATGACTGTACACGAAGTTCTTACCGTCGCGGCGGCCGACGAAGGGGCAGTAGTAGTGCTCGCCCACGGGCATATCGGTGCCGCCAAAGGCGATCATGTCGGCCCAGATCTTATAGACGTTGGTGGAGCGGGCGAAGTTTATCATATCGGGAGTGAAGCCGCCGCAGGGGCGCATATTGACTTCGAGGGCCACGATCCGGCCCTTTTCGCCCATGCTGGCCTGGTCCTCGGTCATCCGGAAGAACTCAAAGTGGACGAAGCGGCTCTTGACGCCGAAGCTCTTGACGGCGGCACGGCCTGCGGCGCGGGTGTCCTCGGGCAGGTCCTTGATGATGTAGTAGATGGAGTTGTCGTTATCGTTCACGATGTCCATGATGGACATGGGACTGACGTTTCCGGCCTCAAAGATGGGGTTGCCGGAGGCGTCGATGATGGCGTCGTAGCTGTTGACCTCGGCGTGGACGAACTCCTCCATGATGTAGGAGACGTCCGGGTGATTCTCGGCCTTATAGGCGAGGAAGGTCTTCAGCTCTTCGTCATTGGACAGCTTGTGGGTATCGGAAGCGCCCACGCCGTTGTCGGGCTTGACCACCACAGGGTATCCCACCTGCTTGATGAAAGCCTTGCAGCCGTTGAGATCGTCCACCATGTGGTAGCGGGCGGTGGCGATGCCGGCCTTCTGGTAGTACTCCTTCATCTTGCTCTTGTACTTGATGCGGGGCATATCCTCGGTCTGGAAGCCGGAGGTGATGTGGAAGTCGGTGCGCAGGGCAGCGTCCCGCTCCAGCCAGTATTCGTTGTTGGACTCCAGCCAGTCGATACGGCCATACTTGAAGATGAAGAAGGCCACAGCGCGGTAGACTTCGTCGTAATTCTCGAGGCTGCCGACCTTGTAGTACTCGTTCAGGCTGTCCTTCAGCTCCGGCTTCAGCTCATCGTAGGGCTGGTCGCCGATGCCCAGCACGTTCATGCCGTCGTTCTTCAGCTCCCGGCAGAACTGCCAGTAGTTCGTCGGGAAGTTCGGGGAGATAAAAATAAAATTCTGCATAATTTCGCGTCTTCTTTCCTTGAATATCCTCTATAACCCTCTCAGTCACCTTCGGTGACAGCTCCCCTACCGGGGGGAGCCTCTGGCGAAGAGAGGAAGCTTTCCGTTATGCCAAAGCCTCCCCTCGTTAGGAGCAACAACGACGACCGCCGCCAGCGGCGGAAACAGGGAGTCGCTGTTGGGGCCGCGGCCAGCAGGATGCGAGGCCCGCACCAAGGGCCGAAGCAGATGCTGGGAGCCGCAACCCGGGCAGTGGCACGCCGTAGGCGTGACGGAGAGGTTTTCTTTCACCCTAAAATATACGGCATGTAATAAACCGTCTGCTTATACCACCAATCCCAGTCGTGCTTGACGTCGTGGCCCCACAGATCCACCCAGACAGGGATGTTCTTTGCCTCAAAGATGCGCTTGAGCATCCAGGTAGTGTCGGGCTGCTCCCATGCGCCCTGACCGCAGCAGATGACAGCCTTCTGGTTCCGGTACAGCTCCATATAGGGGTGATCCTCCGGGAAGTTGTGCATATAGTCCACGGGAGAGTTCATATACACCAGCTCATCCATGTAGTCGCCGAAGCCGTAGTGGGCGGTGTAGATGCCGCTGAGGGCCAGACAGCCGCAGAAGATGTCGGGCCAGCGGAGGTAAAGGTTGACCGCATGGGTCGCGCCGAGGCTGCAGCCGAAGGCGATGACGCCGGGCAGGTCATCCCAGCCGTTGCGCTCCTTGGACAGATAGCGCAGCTTGGGGACAGCCTCATCCACGATATAATGCAGCCACTGCTCATACCGGCGGATGCGCCAGTAAGGGTCGCCATTGGTGTCCGACCAGGTCTCCTTGTCCAGCGTGTCGATGGACATGACCATGAGCTGGCCCGACTCGATCCAGGGTGCAAGGGTGTCAGCCATGTGGAAGTCCTCGAAGTCGAAGAAGCGGCCGTCCTGACAGGGGATGTACAGCATGGGCCGTCCCCCGTGTCCGTAGACTTTGCACTCCATCTCCCGGCCCAGCGCCGGGCTGTATTCCTTGAAATACTGCATCTCCATATGCTTTCCTCCTCAATTTGGTTCAATCAAGCTCGTACATCAGGGTGTGGAACACAAAGGGCAGCTGCTTTTCCCAGCTGGCTTCGCTGTGGTTGCCGCCCGGCACGACGCGGGCCGTCAGGTTGATGCCCCGGGCAAAGATCTTGCTGCACATCTCGCCGAAGCCCTTCCGCATCCCGTCGTGGTTGCCCATCTCTCTGGAGCCGTAATCCATGTAGAGCACGGTACCCGGGGCCAGCTTGCAGCGGCCCACCAGCGCCGTCAGCGCCTCCGGAGCCACCCACAGCGAGGGCGAGAGCGCCGCCGCACGGCCAAACACATCGCTGTACTGCAAAAGAGCGTACAGGCTCATGAGGCCGCCCATGGAGCTGCCGCCGATGAAGGTATGAGCCCGGTCGGGCTCTGTGCGGTAGTTGGCGTCGATGTAGGGCTTGAACTCGTGGACGAACCAGTTCAGAGTGTCCTTGCCTTTGCCGTCGAAGTGGCCGTACTGCTTATCGTCGAAGCGGTAGGGCGAATACTCCACCAGACGCTCATTATTAGCACCGGCGTTGCACTCCACCGCCGCCACGATGAGGGGCGTATCGGTGTAGTCCAGATAATCCGCCACGCCCCAGCTCTTGCCGTAGGTGGCGTCCTCGTTGAAAAACACGTTCTGCCCGTCGAACATATACAGCACCGGATACCGCCGGTCAGGGTCAGCCTCGTACATGGTGGGCAGATAGACATAGGCCCGACGCTCTTCTTCGCCGCCCACAGCGGGGTAGCGGATGCTCCACTTCTTTATCATCTTCTCATTCCCTCTCGTTTTTCAGGTGTACTTTAAGTGTATCACCCGCGGCAGAGAATTGCAATCCGCACCGGATACAGCAAACGCCGCCGGGCGTACAGCCGGGCGGCGTTTATAAGCCTTTCAGCTCTTAGTACTTCTTCTCTACAGGGACGATCCAGCCCTTGGTATCGGGGATCTTGCCCCACTGCATACCAGTCATGGTGTCATAGAGCTTCTGGGTGACAGGGCCGATGTTGCCGTCGCCGATGTAGGCGTGCTCGCCCTTCCAGACCAGCTCCTTGACGGGGGAGACGACAGCGGCGGTGCCGGTGCCGAAGACCTCTTCCAGCTTGCCGTCGCGGGCAGCCTGCATGATGTCGGCGATGGCCAGCTTGCCCTCGACGACCTCATAGCCCCAGTCCTTCAGCAGCTCGATGCAGCTGCGGCGGGTGACGCCGGGCAGGACGGTGCCGACGGTGGCGGCGGTGTAGACCTTGCCGTCGATCTTGAACATGATGTTCATGCTGCCGACTTCCTCGACGTACTTCTTCTCGACGCCGTCCAGCCACAGCACCTGAGCGTAGCCCTGCTCCTCAGCCAGCTCGCCGGCCTTGATGGAAGCAGCGTAGTTGCCGCCGCACTTGGTGAAGCCGGTCAGACCGGGAGCGGCACGGATGTACTCGTCTTCGACGTAGATGCGCACGGGGTTGATGCCCTCGGCGTAGTAAGCGCCCGACGGAGCGCAGATGATGCAGAAGATGTAGTGCTTGGAAGCGTGGACGCCCAGACCCACATCGTTTGCGAACACGAAGGGACGGATATACAGGGAAGCGCCGTCAGAGTGAGGCACCCAGTCACGGTCCACATCCACCAGAGCCTCGACGGCCTGGATGTAATCCTCAACAGGGATCTTGGGGATGCACAGACGGTCAGCAGAGTCCTGCATACGCTTTGCGTTGCACTCGGGGCGGAACAGCTGGATGGTGTCATCTGCAGTGCGGTAAGCCTTCATGCCCTCGAAGATCTCCTGTGCATAGTGGAACACAACCGTAGCAGGGTCCAGCTGGAAGGGTGCGTAGGGGACGATGCGGGCGTCATGCCAGCCCTCGCCCTCGGTGTAGTCCATAACGAACATATGGTCGGTGAACTTCTTGCCAAAACCCAGCTTAGACTCGTCCTGCGGCTTTTCCTTCGGGCAGGTAGTACGAGTGATCTTGATGTCCAACATGATAAATTTCCCTCTTTTCTGATCTCACACAGCGCCGCGCGGGCTGCACGCCCTGCGCCAAATATGCCGAATGTTGTTTTCTATTATAATGCCGTGAAACGGATTTGCAAGCAACCGAAAAATGTTTCATCTTTGGGGCAGTCAAGTTGCCACAAATTATGACCTTATCGGTGTTCAAAAGCGGAAAAACATGGTACAATAGAGTATGTATGTAGATTTTTCGCCAAAAGGAGCTTGCGTTATGATACAGGGTGTTATTTTTGATATGGACGGGCTGATGTTCGACACCGAGCGCATCTGGAACATCTGCTGGGAGCCGGCACTGGCAAAATTCGGCCTGCCCTGCAAGGATGGCCTCTCGCAGGCTGCCCGCGGCACCACCAAGGCCGGCAGCTGCGATGTGCTGCGGCGCTTCTACGGCGAGGACTGCCCCGCTATGGGCATCGTGGAGGAGCTGTACCGGCTGGCCTATGAAGCCTTCAACAAGCCTGTCCCCAAAATGCCCGGCCTCGACGAGCTTCTGGCCTGGCTGGACGAACATCACATTCCCATGGCGGTGGCGTCTTCCAGCCCCATGACCGTCATCGAGGGACATCTGGAACACTGGGGCCTCGGCCATTACTTCAAGGCCGTCATCTCGGGCGAGCACCTGACCCGCTCCAAGCCCGCGCCGGACATCTTCCTGCTGGCGGCGCAGAAACTCGGCACCGAGCCTGCAAAGACGATGGTGCTCGAGGACAGCTACAACGGCGTCCGGGCCGGCGCGGCAGGGGGCTTTGTCACCGTGATGGTCCCCGACCTCTCGCCCGCCACCGACGAGATGCGCAGGATCTATACCTGCGAGTGTGCTTCGCTCCACGAGGTGCGCAGAAAGCTCGAAGGCGGAGAACTATGAGCCGCAGCAGACCCGCACCACTTGTGAAATTTCAGCATATCATCGTGCAAATATCAATAACCCCGTCATAACTCGGCTTGATCTCTCAGCCGTTTCCAAACTTGAAGCGCTCTCTGAAATACATTATAATAGTGGGGAAACGACTGATTTCCTGCGCTATGAATGGAGTTTGCATCATGAAGAATGATTCTTCCCGGTTCGGGTATATCATCCAGCTTTTCACCGTCCTTCTCACAGCCATCCTGATCAGCCTGTTTTTCGCTGCCCTCGTGCTGGTGGGCAAGATACAGGGTACGGCCCGCGTCGTCAACTACGCCGGCCTCGTGCGCGGCAAGACCCAGCGCATCGTCAAGCTCGAAATTTCCGGCACGCCGGAAGATGATCTCCTCGGCGATGTGGCCTCCTACATCGAAGGCCTCCGCTTCGGCAGCAGCGAGCTGGACCTGGTGCGGCTGGGCGACGCGGATTTTCAGGCCAAGATGACCGCTCTTTCCAGCGAATTCGACGACCTGAGAAACGAGCTCATCCTTGTCCGTCAGCGCGGCTACACCGAGACAGCCATCATCGCCAAGAGCGAGCATTTCTTCCAGACCTGCGACGAGGCCACCAATCTGGCCGAGGTCTACTCCCAGAAGCGGGCCACGGCCCTCGACTTTCTGGAAAAAGTCGTCCTCGCGGACATCGTGGGGCTGCTGCTTTTGTTCGGTTATCAGATCTTCAAGGCCCTGCGGTACGCGGCCATGAACCGCATTCTGCAGCGCAAAGTCTACCTCGATGAGGCCACCGGCCTGCCCAACAAGAACAAGTGCGAAGAGCTCCTGGACGCGCCCGACCCGCCGGACGGGAACACGGCGCTCTGCGTCTTTGACCTCAACAACCTGCGCACCGTCAACAATAACCTCGGCCACGACAAGGGCGACGAGTACATCCGCTCCTTTGCCGAACAGCTGCGTCTGGCCGTGCCATCCCAGCACTTCGTGGGCCGCGACGGCGGCGACGAGTTCATCGCTATCCTCTACGGCGTGGACTGGGACGGCGCACAGGATGTGCTGCACAGCATCCGGGCACAAACGGCAGAGTATTCCCGCCAGCACCCCGAGATGCCCCTGAGCTATGCGGCAGGCTGCGCCATCGCCAGCGACTTCGAGGGCAGCACCCTGCGGGAGCTGTTCCGCCACGCCGACAAGAATATGTATGTGGACAAAAACCGTGCAAATCGCGAGGAGGCCGAGGCCCAGAAACTGCAGAACCAGCAGCTTCTGCAGCGGGTCAACGCCCATGGGTATCAGTTCTCGAACTGCCTCTACTGCGACGCCCTGCTGGATCAGTACCGCGTCCTGCGCACCTCGTCGGGCTTCTTCCTTGCTGACAACGGCAGCTATTCGGGTGCAGTGGAGCAGATCGTGGACGAGTACGCCGCCTCCGCCACCCGCAAGACGATGCGGGAAGCGTTGCAGCTGAGCACGCTGTCTGCCGCCCTCAGTGCTGAGCACCCCAAGCAGGAGCTTGAGCTGGATTTTGAGACCGACGGCGTGACCCAGCGCGGGCGGCTGACCCTCCTGTTCTGCGACGCCGACCTCCATGGGCGGCTGCACCACTTCCTCGTGGGCTTCGAGTATTTCCGGGACAAGAGCACCGCCTTCGACGAGCGCCAGCCCCTGACCCAGTATTACGAGCAGATGAAGCACTCCCTGCTGGAAAACGACAACTATGTGGATGCCCTCATCGACGCAAACGACGCCCTGTTCACTGTGGACCTGACCCACGGCCAGCTCGAGCAGATCTTCTACCGGACTACCGCGCTGCGGCAGTTCGATCTGCAGATGACGCTGCCCTGCTCCTACGACGACTACTGCGCCCAGCGCCGTCACTTCGTCACTCCTGAGACGCTGGAAAACTACCGCATCGTGGACACGGCGTCAAAACTGCTGGAGCGCTTCCACTCGGGCTTCAAGCACGTGACAGTGGAGTACCGGGAGCAGACCTCCTGCGGCGAGCCGGTCTGGCTCCAGAAGACCGTCCTCATGGCGCAGGATACCGTCTTTGATGCGGCCTCCGGGCGGGAGATGCCGGTCATCCACGGTATCATCCTCTTCCGGGATACCTCCATCTTCCATGCACAGGAGCAGGCCGAGAATCAGCGCCTGCAAGAAGCTTTTGAAGAAGCCGACTCGGCCAGCAAAGCCAAGACCGCCTTCATGAACCGGATGAGCCACGACATCCGCACCCCCATCAACGGCATTCTCGGTATGCTGGACATCCTCCGCTCCAACCGGGACGATGCCCGGAAGGTGGACAGCTGCCTTGATAAAATAGACCTCTCGGCTCACCATCTCCTGGCACTGGTCAACGACGTGCTGGACATGAGCAAACTGGAAGCCGGGCAGATGGTGATGGAGCAGGAGCCCTTTGACATCGAGGTGCTGCTGCACGGCGTCTCGTCGCTGGTGGAGGCACAGATAGAAAAGGACGGCCTGACCCACCGCCGCCACCGGGAGAACGTCCAGCACACCGCCCTCGTGGGCAGCTCCCTCAAGCTGCGGCAGATCATGGTGAACCTGTTCAGCAACGCCATCAAGTACAATAAGCCCGGCGGGTCCATCGACACCTACGCCAGGGAGCTCTCCTGCGACGGCACCACCGTGTGGTACGAGTTCCGCATCACGGACACCGGCATCGGCATGAGCCGGGATTTCCTGGAGAACCAGCTGTTCAAGCCCTTTACTCAGGAGTCCGCCGACGCCCGCACCCAGTACAGGGGTACCGGCCTCGGGATGTCCATCGTCAAGGAGCTGGTCAGCCAGATGGGCGGCAGCATCTCTGCCGAGAGCCAGCTGGGGGAGGGGACTACCTTCACCTTCCAGCTGCCCTTCCTGCTGGACAAGAACGCCGCCGCAAAGCCCCAGCTCAAGCCCACCGACAACGGGCGGCTGGACGGGATGCACATCCTGCTGGTGGAGGACAACGACATCAACATGGAAGTGGCCGAGTTCCAGCTCACCAGTCAGGGCGCAGCGGTGGACAAGGCATGGAACGGCAGGGAAGCCGTGGAGCGCTTTGCTGCCAGTGCGCCGGGCGGGTATCAGGCCATCCTCATGGATGTGATGATGCCGGTGATGGACGGCTTCGAGGCTTCCCGGGCCATCCGCGCCCTCGACCGGCCCGACGCCGCCACCGTTCCCATCCTCGCCATGACGGCACAGGCTTCCGACGAGTGCGCCCAGTCCTGCCATCAAGTCGGTATGAATGGCCGTCTCGTCAAGCCTCTGGACGCCAAAAAGCTGGCAAAGAGCATCTGGGAGGCTGTACAAAACAAGCAGTAAAGGAGACGTTCTCATGAAAATCGCAGTCCCGTTCGAAGACGGTCAGGTGTTCCAGCACTTTGGCCGCTCCGCACAGTTCAAGTTCTATGAGGCCGAAAACGGCCAGCTCCTGCGCACCGAGGTCATCCCGACGAATGGTCAGGGCCACGGCGCACTGGCGGGCTTTCTCGTACAGCATGGCGCAGATGTTGTGCTCTGCGGCGGCATCGGCACCGGTGCGCAGGTAGCACTGATGCAGGCAGGCATCCAGCTGTTCGGCGGCCTTTCCGGCGCCGCAGATGCCGCCGTGGCCGACTATCTGGCCGGGAAGCTGGTCTTCGACCCGGACATCCACTGCACCCACCACGACCACGACGAGGGCCACAGCTGCGGCTCCCACTGCGGGGGCGGGTGCCACTGATATTCCCGATATGCCATCAGCATCTGCTACAATGTCTCAGTAGCTTATGGCACAGACCGTGAAGCTTCTGCAGGAAAAGGGGTTGACCGAATCGTCTGTGGATCTTGGCAGGGTGCGTCCGGGTGGCGCACCCTGTTTTTGTTTTGCCTTATTTTCCCTTGTTCCGCAGTTCTTTTTTCGTTGCCCACAGACTGTAAGCGCAGGCGATCACCTCGGACACCCAGAACGCAAACCACGCTTTTTCGATGCCCATGGTGCGGATAAGGAGCCACAGGCAGGGCACCAGCACCACCAGTTGCCGCAAGGCAGCGCCGATCATATTGACCACGCCGTTGCCAAGGCCGGAGGCAAAGTAGCCGCACAATATGGTGATGACCGCAAACAGGAAAGTCACCGAAATGATGCACAGAGCGGGCACACCGAAAGCCAGCATCTCGTCACTAGCAGAGAACAGCCCCAGCAGCTGCGCCGGGAACAGCAGAAACACCGCCGTGCCGCACAGGGCAAACACCACGCCGGTGGGCAGCAGCACCTTCCATGCCTGCTTTACCCGGTCGGACTGCCCACTGCCATAGTTGAAGCCCACCACCGGGATGGCCGCCTGTCCCAGACCATTCACCGGCATCATCAGGAAGTTTTGCAGCTTATAGTAGATGCCGAAGAACGCCACCGCCGTGGAGGACACCCCCAGCAGAATGCCGTTGACCGCAAAGGTCATCACGCTGCCAATGGCCTGCATCACGATGGTGGGCAGACCCACCCGGTAGATGTCGGCCACATCCTGCCACAAAAAGCGATAGCCCTTCAGTCGGACATGGATGACCGGGTTTTTGACCCGATTGAACCATAGCGCCGCCGCTGCGCCGATGAGCTGCCCGATGACGGTGGCAATGGCTGCACCCCGGATGCCCATGGCCGGGCAGCCCAGCAGACCGAAGATCATAATGGGGTCGAGAATAATGTTGACTACTGCGCCGATGATGAGGGAGACCATAGACAGCACCGTGTCACCCACGGCCTGCAAGAGCCGCTGCCCGTAGGTCTGCAAAAAGATGCCCCAGCAGAACACGAGGTTCACCGAGAGGTATTCCCGGCACAGCTGCTGCAATTCGGGATCGTTGGTCAGAGCGGCAGCGATCCGGTTCGAGAACAGCAGCCCCACCAGCGTAAACACCAGCGAAGTGCCCAGCATCAGAAACAGCCCGGTGGTGGCGGCACGGCAGGCTTCCTCCGGCTTTTTCTGCCCCAGCTTCCGGGAGAGCAGGGCGTTCAGACCAACGGCGGTGCCCACGCCAATGGCGATCATCAAAAACTGGATGGCATATACAAGAGAGGCGGCAGTCAAGGCCGTTTCCGACAGACGCGCCACAAAAATGCTATCCACGATGTTGTACAGCGATTGGATGAGTAGCGACAGCATCAGCGGTACCGCCATGGTGTACAGCAGGGGGCGGACGGGCATTTCTGCCAGTTTGTTTTTCGGGTTCATAGGTCCTCCTTTTCGGGCAAACAAAAAAGCGTGAAATCGTTGAGGGGTAGCTTTCCCTCAGGATTTCACGCTTTGTAAGCCGGCTTTTTGTATTCTTAACGGAAGGTATTATACCGGAGTTTTTTCAAAATTGCAAGAAGAATTTTGAAAAAATCACAGCAGTGCGTTTTCCAGATCGCTCAGCATTTCGCTCAGTGCCTGAATGCCGCCCTCTGCGGTGTACCAGACATTCGGGTGTGCCAGATAAACGACGTGGCCGTTCTTGTAAGCATCTGTGCTCTTGACCAGCTCGTTTTCCAAGATCTCCTGTGCCATCTGTGCGCCATCGGTGCCAATGGCTGCATCACGATCCATTGCGAAGATGTAGTCGGGGTTCTTGTCCACAATGAACTCGAAGGAAGCCTCGTTGCCGTGAGTCGAGGTGTCGATATTGGCATCTACGCCGATGTTCTCAAAGCCGATCTCCTTGCCGATGATGGAGCAACGGCCATCGTTGCCCAGAACATTGAAGCTGCCGCTGGTGGTCATGCCGACGATGGCAGTCTTGCCCTCTGCAAAGGCTTTCAGGGCGTTGATGCGGCTGTCAAAATCCGCCATCAAAGCTTCCACATGGTCTTCCAGACCAAAGATAGAAGCGATGGTCATGGCGTTTTCACGGGTGCTTTCCACAACGCCCTTTTCGGCGTCGGTGGCAAGGAAAACAACGGGTGCGATCTCGCACAGGGCATCATAGGATTTGGACAGGCGTCCGCCGATAAAAATGATATCCGGCTCACAGGCCATGACTGCTTCCATATCGGCTTCCTTGATGTTGCCAAGATTCGCAATGCTGTCATTGGTGACATAGCTCTGAAGATAATCCAGAGAGGTAGATGCCGTACCGACCACACGGTCGCCAACGCCCAGTTCATCCAGAATGTCCAGAGAAGCAAGGTCGAGGATAGCGATGCGCTGCGGGTCAAAGGGCACTTCCACGTCCACTAACTCCTTTGCACCGTTGAACGCCTTGATAGTCACAGATTCCGGTGCAGCTTCCGAAGAGGCTGCGGTTTCGCTGGATGCAGCCACAGAGGATGCCACGGAGCTTGCCGTGGAGGAGGAAGCACCGCAGGCGGCGAGAACACCCGCTGCACTCACAGCGGCCATAGCGGTCAAAAACGAACGACGAGAAATTTTCTTCATAAGAATGCTCCTTTTAAAAAGTACTGAAATCAATAATATATCGACAAAGGCTTGCCTTCGATCTGCATGATCTCAAAGTCTACCTTGTAGATATCGGACAGGTTTTCTTTGGTGATCACTTCCTGCACGGTGCCAAACTTTGCGATTTTTCCATCCACGAAGGCGCAGATGTAGTCGGAATAAAACGCAGCATAGTTGATCTCGTGCAGAACAAGGATCACCGTTTTGCCCAGCTCATCGCACAGGCGGCGGACGATGCACATAAGGTTGGTTGCATGGTAAATATCCAGATTGTTGGTCGGTTCATCCAGCAGGATATATTCCGTGTCCTGCGCAATGACCATGGCAATATAGGCGCGCTGCCGCTGACCGCCGGACAGTTCATCAATGAACTGCTCCTCAAAATCGCCCAGTTCCATGTAGGCGATAGCACGATCAATGATCTCGTTGTCCTCTTGGGTCAGCCGTCCGCCGGAGTACGGAAAGCGGCCAAATGCAACCAGCTCCCGGACGGTCAGCTTCATCTGGACATTGTTGGCTTGGGTCAGGATGGCGAGCCGCTTGCTCAGCTCCCGGCTTTTCCAGCGCGTGATCTCCGTCCCCTCAAAATCCACAATTCCGCTGTCCCGTGCGATCAGGCGGGACAACATTCCCATCACGGTGGATTTTCCCGCACCGTTCGGACCGATAAGGGAAAGGACTTTGCCTTTCGGAATCTCAAAACTCACGCCATCGACAACAGCTTTGCCATCGTAGCGTTTGGTAATCTCTTTTACAAACATGGTGTTATGCCTTTCTCTGGGTGAGCAGCAGATACAGGAAATACACGCCGCCGCCCACGGTGATGAACACGCTGACCGGAACCGAGTAAACGAACACCCGCTCCACCAGAAGCTGTCCGCCGATCAGAACGACCATGCCGAACAGAACAGAACCGGTGATGAGCTGGCTGTGCCGGTAGGTGCGCAGGAACTGCCGGGAAAGGTTGGCAATGATAAGCCCCAGAAATGCCAGCGGCCCGACCATAGCGGTGGCTGTTGCAATGTACAGCGTGACCCCCAGCAGCAGCCGGCGAATGCAGCGGTCGTAATCTACGCCCAGATTGATGGCCTGATCTTTGCCCAGTGTCAGAACGTCCAGCAGCGCAAGCTCTTTCCGGAAGGCAAAGGCGACCAACGCCAGAACCGCAACGGACAGTACCAGAATCGCCGAATTGACATTGGAAAAGCTGGCGACCAGATCCGTCAGCAGCGTGTCGTACTCGTTGGGGTCCATCACACGGGTCAAGGTCGTCTGGATGCTGGAAAAGAACGAGGTCAGCACCGTGCCGATGAGCAGGACGTACAGAACATTGTGGTTCGTTTTCCGGAACAGATAGCTGTAGATCACGGTGGCAACAGCGCCCATAATGGCGAGGTCTACCGCAAAGGCTGCGTTGGCATTGACTGCCAGAAAGCTGCCCGAACCCGCCACAAAGAACACCGCCGTGTGGATCAGCGAATAAAGCTGGTCCATACCCAGCAGGCAGGGCGTAACGATGGTGTTGTTGATGATGGACTGAAACACGATGGAGGCACTTCCGATGGCAAATGCTGTGATGAGCATGGCGATCAGCTTGGGTGTTCGAATGCGCATGGCGTAGGCAAATAATTTTTGGTTTTCAAAGTGGACACCCACTGTCATATAGCCCGCGCAGGCCAGCAGAACAAGAAGCAGAAGGATCAGCAGGCGCAGATGATTTTTGCGTGTTTTCATGCTGCACCTCCGGTTTTCTTGGTAGCTTTGTCCAGCCGGACTGCCTTGCGCCCATGCCGAAGCCGATACAGCAGCAGACCAACAAACAGGATACTGCCGATGACGCCAACGATCAGCTCGATGGGCAGCTCGTAGGGATAGATCACAACCCGCCCGATCATATCGCAGACCAGCACGAACGCTGCACCAAACAGAGCGGTATCCACCAGCGTTCCGCGGATCTGGTCACCCTTGAACATTGCTACGATATTGGGCACGATGAGGCCGATGTAGGAGATCGAGCCGACCACGACAACAACGGATGCCGTGATCATGGCAGCAATGGTCAGACCCATAAACAGCACCAGATCATACGGAACGCCGAGGTTCTGAGAAAAGTCTTTTCCCATACCCACGATATTGAAGTGGTTGGCAAATACAAATGCCAGAACCACCAGCGGTACCGTCAGCCAGACAAGCTCATACCGCCCACGAATGACGGTGGAAAAATGACCGACCAGCCAGCTGGAAAGAGCCTGTGTCATTTCATATTTGTAGGCAAGATAATTGGTAACACCCATTACAATGTTGGAGAACATGATGCCGACCAGCGGGACCATGACAACGTCCTTGAACTGGATACGCTGGATAAACCAGACAAAGACCCATGTACCGAGAACGGCACAAACGAAGGAAAAGGCAGCACGTCCCCACAGAGTAGAACCCGGTGCAAACAGCAAAGCCAGCAGAATGCCAAACTGCGCAGAAGAGATCGTCGCACCTGTGGTGGGCGAAACAAACTTGTTCATGCAGAGCTGCTGCATGATAAGCCCCGCCACGCTCATGCCGATGCCTGTGCAGAGGATGGCAAGCAGACGCGGCAGGCGGGAGATCAGAAAGATCTCCCATGTTTCCACGCTGCCTGTAAACAGGTCAGAAGGCCGGATGTCCAGCACCCCGACAAACAAAGAACAAACCGAAAGAATCATCAGCAGAACGCCGAGAAAAACGGTGGAACGATGATTACGAATGAAAAGCCCTCCTCAAGATTAGTACAAACTAACTTTTTGAAAATAAAAAGAGAACGCCTGTGTGTGAAGAAACTGGTCTTACGTGTTCACACACAGCGCGTTCTGCTGAAGGGATTATATCATAAGGCATCAATGGGTTTCAAGTGGCAAACTCGCACGAAGGTTTTTCATGGCAAACTGCCATGCTTTGTTAATTCCTACAAAGTTGCTCCGATTTATATCCGCACCAAAAAGTATAGGATCGAATTTTAAAATATACGATGATAGAATAATTTATCGCAAGTCAAGAAATTAACGCAGCATCCAAACGGCATCTCTGCGATATGCAATTCAACGATGTTGCTGTCACATTAAAAAGTTGAATTGCTATAAACGTTTCCCGTTCCTTTTGACCAGTGGTAGATCTGCCGGACGCAAAAGACCGCCTCCGTTTTTAAACGGAAGCGGTCTTTTCGTTGCGGAAATCAGTTGAGATAATCGCCCACAGGTGCAGCGTTGTACTGCTTGATGATCTTTACGATGATAGAACCGTCCGGCTGCTCGGTCTGCTCCACGATCTTATACTTTGTGTGGTTGCGCTCCATGTTTTTCTTGTAGGTCTCTACCTCTTCCTTGACCTGTTTGACGGCATAAAGGTGATCCAGACCGTCCTTCAGTGTAAAGTGCAGGGTCTGGCAGATGCAGGCAGATTTTACTCGTTTCATGTTCTTCTCTCCAATCCAAAAGAAGTCTTATCGCTGCGAATTACAGCATTGCAGCGTCCTGTTTTTATTATAAAAAACGCAAAAAATAAATGCAAAGGCGATTCTTCACAAAAAGCTCCCTTGCATTTATTGGTAAAAATCACCATGCGGTTTTAACGCAAAATCTCGAGCAGCCGTCTGCCGGCTTCCTGCTGCGATTCCCCAAACGCCACCGCCAACTCCTCCCGCAGGACACGCTCTACCATCTGGTAGAAGTAGGTATCCATAGCGTTGATCTTCCGCCCGCGGTTCTGCTGCTGGGTCTGCTTTTGCCCCAGTTCCTTGAACAGGGTCAGGTACTGGTAAAAATCATTGGTGTGGAGCAGTGCCTGATAATGTTCTGCCAGCGCTGTCTGTACCCCCGCCGGGATAGGCAGCTTCTCCGCTTTGATGCGTGCAAGGTCGGCTTCCGCCTGCTGTGCCGGGGTCACCGGGCGCAGCGCCGCTTCCTTTTCCGTGGGGATATAGCTGCGGTCGTGGGAATCCGAAAAATAAGGCCGGAGGGTGTAATACTCTCTGGCGGACTCATCGCAAAAGCGCCGCAGCCCGACGCCTTCCACCTCGTGCACTCCCAGATTTCCGTAGACCACCAGCGCCCCCGCTTGAAACCGTGACATGGTATCTCCTCTTTCCCTTGTATGAAAAGACTGCAAAAACAGACTTTCCAGCGTGATTTTACTCTTTACTTTATTGTACCACGGTAGGTTGACGGGCTTCAAAGGGCATCTTCCACAAAGTTTTCCTCGTGCAATCTGCGCAGAATGCCCAGTACAATTCTTGTGCAAAACTGCCTTTGCAAATTCCAGACAGGCAGGCTATAATGATTTCGTACAACGAGTAGCACTCATGCGTAAAACCGGTTGCATGAGGGCTGCCCG
>OLSN01001493.1_pt1 | contig 19921 bp, 14 predicted proteins | sample 1672411 | NCBI WGS metagenome assembly OLSN01 (sample SAMEA3136683, study PRJEB25190) | human gut metagenome | biome: human gut; feature: human-associated habitat; material: faeces | place: Austria | collected 2013 | reverse complement strand
CTCGACCTCGCCGCCGAAGTCGGCGTGGCCCGGGGTATCGACAATGTTGATCTTGACGCCCTGATACTCGCAGGAGCAGTTCTTGGCCAGGATGGTGATGCCGCGCTCGCGCTCGATATCACCGGAGTCCATGACACGCTCGGCGACCTGCTGGTTGGCGCGGAAAGCACCGGACTGCTTCAGCATCTGGTCGACCAGGGTGGTTTTGCCGTGGTCAACGTGGGCGATGATCGCGACATTGCGTAAATTTTCCTGAATCATATACGTTCCCTCTCTGATTGGTTTGCGATTGAATGCCTATCTATAGGGGGATAAACCCCAATATCCACATACTTATCTATAATACGCTATCATGTAGTATTTGTCAAGAATCGCAAATTATAAAATAGTATGCTATAATATAAAATGTTGGATAGTAATTGAAAGGGATTTTGTACATTCCGTGGGGAAGGACGCAGTTTCCCAAAAAACAAGACAAGAGAGGGAAAGAACACATGGCGACAAAACCGATGCGCCGCATCAACATCATCGGGCACCAGAACCCCGATACCGACTCGATCTGCTCGGCCCTTGCCTATGCCTGGCTGAAAAACCGCGGCAGCCTGGAAGGCCTGTACGAAGCCCGCCGCGCCGGGCATATCAACCGCGAGACTCGCTTCGTTTTGCAGCATTTCGGCGTGGAGCCGCCGCGCCTGTGCACTGATGTCAGCCCCCAGATCAAAGACATTGACATCCGCAAACAGGCGGGCATTGACGGCGAAATGAGCGTGCGCGCCGCCTGGAACCTGATGCGCGATGTCGAGATCGACACCCTGTGCATCGTGGATAACGAGGGCGAGCTGCAGGGGCTTATCACCATCAAGGACATTGCCGATGCTAACATGGACCTGTTTGACACTGCCGTACTGGCCACCGCCAGCACCCGCTACTCCAATCTTTTGGAAACGCTGGAGGCTGAGTTGGTAGTAGGCAACGCCGACACCCGCATCGACAGCGGCAACATCTGCATCGGCACCAGTCCCGAAATCATGGAGGAACTGGTCAAGCCCGACGATTTAGTCCTAGTCTCCAACCGGTACGAGGCGCAGATGTGCGCCATCGACTGCGGTGCCCGGGCCATCATCGTCTGCTGCGGCTCGGCAGTGCCCCGCACCATCGTGGCCCGCGCCCAGGAGAAGGGCTGCGCCATCCTGGCCACCCCCTACGACACCTACGCTGCCGCGCGGCTCATCTCCACCGCCGCGCCGGTGCGCCACTTTATGCGCACTAAGGAGCTTCTGAAATTCAGCGTAAACACGCCCATTGAGGACGCCCGCAAGGTCATGGCCAGCGTGCGCCACCGCTACTTCCCGATTCTGGACGAGAACGGCAAGTACTGCGGCGTGGTCAGCCGCCGTAACCTGTTGAACCTGCACCGCAAGCAGCTGATTCTGGTGGACCACAACGAACGCCAGCAGGCTGTGGACGGCCTGGAAGAAGCCGATATTCTGGAGATCATCGACCATCACCGCATCGGCAATTTGGAGACTACCGGGCCGGTCTACTTCCGCAATGTGCCGGTGGGCTGCACAGCCACCATTTTGTACCAGATGTTCGGCGAGCAGGGCATGACCCCCTCGAAAGAGATCGCGGGTCTGCTGCTGTCGGCCATTTTGTCCGACACGCTGATGTTCCGCTCCCCCACCTCGACCCCGCAGGATGAGGCCGCTGCCAAGGCGCTGGCCGCGCTGGCGGGCGAGGACATTCCCACCTACGCTGAGCAGATGTTTGAAGCGGGCGCCGACCTGACCGGCCGCGACGCCGAGGATGTGTTCTGCTCCGACTTCAAGGTGTTCAGCCGCGGCGACGCCAAGTTTGGCGTGGGGCAGTCCATCTACATGACGGACAAATCCCGTGCCGCCGCCGAGGCGCTGGTAGGGCCGTTCCTGCCCGAGGCCAGCCGCCGTGAGGGTCTGCCGATGATCTTCTACATGTTCACCGACATGAAGACCCAGAGCACAGATCTGATGTACTGCGGCAACGCTGCCGAACAGATCGTGCGCGAGGCGTTCCATGTAGAGCCGAAGGACGGCAAGGCCTGGCTGCCGGGGGTCGTCAGCCGTAAAAAGCAGTTGATCCCGCCGCTGCTGGCCGCACTGCAGGCGCATCAGGAGTAACAAAGTTAAAACAAATGCCCGCCGCATGTTTATCTCATGCAGCGGGCATTTTCTTATTTTAAATTTACAGCTTTTCCAGCGCGGCCTTTACGCGGACGATGGTTTCTTCCTTGCCCATCATAGCGGCCAGGTCGGTGCCGCCGCCGGGGGTACGGGCTTTGCCGGACAGGGCAATGCCCAGCGGGAAGAGCAGCCAGCCGTTCTTTTTCTCCATCTGCTCGGCCAAGGTCTTGCAGGCCTCAAAGATGGCGTCGCGGTTCCAATCGGCCTGGGCTTCCAGCACCGGCAGCAGGGCGGCCAGAGCCTCCTTGGCGGATTCCGGCGTGGTCTTCTGCTTTTTGTTGCGGTACATCTCGGCGTCGATGGGCAGCACGGCGTCGAAGAAATCCAGCTGCGGCGGGATGTCCTCCAGCACTTCACAGCGGGGCTGCAGGTTGGCGCACAGCAGGTCGCGGTCGATATCGCGGTGCACAGCACGGTCGATGAACGGATCGGCCAGGCGGCGGAACTCCTCGGCCGGCAGGGCGCGGATGTAGGCGGCGTTGATGGCACGCAGCTTAAGCGGGTCAAAGATGGCGGGGGACTTGGAAATGCGGGCAGGGTCCCAAATCTTGATCATTTCCTCAAGAGAGAAAATTTCCTGCTCGCCCTCGGGGGCCCAGCCCAGCAGCAGCAGATAGTTCAGCACAGCGGCAGGCAGGTAGCCTTTGGCCACCAAGTCCTGATAGCTGGCGTCGCCGTTGCGCTTGGACAGCTTATTCTGGGCGTCCTTCATAACCGGCGGGCAGTGGACGTAGATGGGCTTTTCCCAGCCGAAAGCCTCGTACAGCAGGTTGTACTTGGGGGTGGAGGACAGATACTCGCTGCCGCGGATGACGTGGGTAATGCCCATCAGGTGGTCATCCACCACGTTGGCGAAGTTGTAGGTAGGCATGCCGTCGGTCTTAATCAAAATCTGGTCGTCCAGTTCCTTGACGTCGACCTCGATATGACCGTAGACCACATCGTCGAAACCGGCCACGCCGGATTCGGGGATCTTCTGGCGGATGACGTAAGGCTCACCGGCGGCCAGCTTGGCGTCGATCTCCTCCTGAGTCAGGTGGCGGCAGTGGCCGTCGTAGTGGGTCATCTCACCGGCGGCGCGCTGGGCCTCGTGCATCTCGTTCAGGCGGTCCTCGGTGCAGAAGCAGTAGTAAGCCTTGCCCTCCTTGACGAGCTGCTCGGCATACTGTTTGAACATGCCCATGCGCTGGCTCTGCACATAGGGGCCGACGGGGCCGCCGATGTCGGGGCCTTCGTCCCAGGTCAGGCCGGTGGCGCGCAGCGTGCCGTAGATGATGTCGGTAGCGCCCTCGACCAGGCGGCCCTGGTCGGTATCCTCAATACGCAGAATGAACGTACCATCGTTATGGCGTGCCTGCAGGTAAGTGTACAGTGCGGTGCGCAGGTTGCCGACGTGCATATAGCCCGTGGGCGACGGCGCAAACCGGGTACGAACGTTAGACATGGTGAAAACCCCTTTATTTTAAATTAGTATCCCGTAAATTGCAGGGGCCGGTGCTTGCATCGACCCTACAAACATGTTTTTGTTCTCAAACGACTTCATTATAAAGCGAAGACAAATCGCTGTCAACCTTACACAAGATACGGCTCAAACCGATGCAGGTCGTCGATCTTGACGGTGGCGCGGTAGTAGACGCCGTCCTCTCGGTATTCTTCCTCGGCCACGCTGCCGCGGCTGCGCAGGATGTCGGCCAGCGCCAGTTTATCGTAGGGCAGCAGCACCTCGATGCCCCGCACACGGTGGGCCAGCACATCATCGATCTTGGCCAGCAGGGCGGGCAGGCCCACGCCCGTTTTGGCGCTGGTCAGCAGGATGTCCGGGTCAAAGGACAGCAGGTTCGCTGTATCGCACTTATTGTACACCACCAGCTGGGGGATGCCCTCGCAATCCAGGCTGCTCAGTACCTCATCGGTGACGGCCAGCTGCTCGGCAGCCTGGTCGTCACCGGCGTCGGCCACCTTTACGATAACGTCCGCATAGGCGGCTTCTTCCAGCGTGCTCTTGAACGCTTCCACCAGGTGGTGGGGCAGGCGGCTGACAAAGCCGACCGTATCCACCAGAATAATTTGCAGGCCGCTGGGCAGGGTCAGCTTGCGGGCGGTGGGGTCCAGCGTGGCGAACAGCATGTCCGCCTCAAAGATCTGCTCGCCGCACAGGGCGTTCAGCAGGCTGGACTTGCCCACGTTGGTGTAGCCCACCAGTGCCACCACGGGCACATTGTTTTTCTGGCGGGCGCGGCGGGTCTCACCCCGGCGCTTCTCCATCTCTTTAAGACGGCCTTCGAGATGTTCAATGCGGTGGTGCAGGTGGCGGCGGTCCAGCTCCAACTTGGTTTCACCGGCACCGCGGCGGGCACCCCCGCCTCCCCCGCCGCCTCCTCCCTGGCGGCTGAGGGATTCACCCAGGCCCTGCAAACGGGGCAGCTGGTAGCGCAGGGTGGCCAGTTCGGTCTGCAGCTTGCCCTCATTGGTGGTAGCGCGGGCACGGAAAATTTCCAAAATCAGCATCGTGCGGTCCAGCACTTCCACCTGCAAAGCGGCGGACAGGTTGCGGATCTGGCTGCCGGTGAGTTCGCCGTCAAAAATAGCTGCCGCAGCGTTCAAATTTTGGCAGACAAGCCGCGCTTCGGCCACCTTGCCCTCCCCCAGCAGGGTGGCGGCTTCGGGGGTGGAGCGCTTCTGCGTAACCTCGGCCACGGCCTCCATGCCGTTGGCGTCAGCCAGCGCCCGCAGCTCGTCCAGGCTGCGGGCCATATCGTACTTGCCCTGGTCCAGCGCCAGCAGCACGACGGGCAGTTTCTCGCCGTCCTGCTGTTTCTGGGCCGTGGTGCCAAAGTCCAAATCGATCGTATTCTCGCTCATAGATCCTCTTTTACCAGGTGGTAGGCGCGGCAGGGCACCGCCGTGCCGTCAAATTTGTGGTCGATCACATCGTGGTCGTAAACGAAACCGGCTTTTTGCAGCACGGCGCTGCTGGCCACATTCTCGTTGGCATGGATGGCCGCCAGCCAGGGGGCGTCCACCGTGTTGAACCAGTAGTCCCGCACGGCGCAGAGGGCCTCGGTCATATAGCCGTTGTTCCACCACTTGCGGCCCAGCGCGTAGCCCGCCTCCCAGGCGGAGCCCAGAATTTCGGTGTTCAGGTGCCAGCCGGTCTTCAGCTCCGGCGCGGGGAACAGGCTGATGGTGCCCATCAGCACGCCGCTGCGCTTGTTTTCCACACCCCACTGGTAAAAGGTGGGCTCCACGTAGTGCTTTTCCCACTCGTTCAGGATTTCGGCGGTCTCGGCCCAGCTGCGGTGGGCGTTCCAGCGCAGATACCTGGTCACCTCGGGGTCGCTGGCCCAGTTGTTGAACATCATCTCGCTGTCATCCATGGTCAACCGCCGCAGCAGCAGCCGCCCGGTCTCCAATTCCTGTGTGCCGCAATGTTTCATGGTTTTCCTCACTTCTTTAACAGGCCGCGCAGGATGCCCAGCCCCATATTCCACAGTTTGAGCAGTTGGGCGCGGTAGAGGGTGCAGTAGATGAACAGTACCGCGCCGGTAAGCACGAATTTCAGGACAAAATGCTGCCACAGCAGCGTGCCGGCCGCCGTGACGGCGAACGCCAGCAGAAAGCCGGAGATGGTCTTGGCAAAGCTGGGGATGGTGCGGTAGTACATCTGCCCGGTAACGCTGCGGTACAAAAATGCCAGACCGTTGCTGGCTGCCAGCGCAAAGGCCGCACCGGTCATGCCGAAGCGGGGCACGAAGGCCGCGCACAGCCCCAAATTAGACAGCGCACCGATGCCAATGCCAATGGTATCATGCCAGGGTTTGCGGGCGATGGAGTTACCGTAGACGGTGCCCTCGCACAAAATGTTGAACACCACCGCCAGCATCAGCAGCGGGAAGATGGTCAGGCACTCTTTTTTGTTGGGGAAGATGAGGAATACGATGTCCTCAAACATCACCAGCACGCAGAAAAAGCCGAAGATCAGCAGGTTCAGCACATCGTGCACGTGGCCGATGCGCTCCTGTTCCTCGCGGTAGTGGGCGTACACATAGGGGCCCCAGTAGGTGGAGAAGCCCGCCTGGATAGCGGTGACCAGCTGCGCTAGGCTGTAGCCGAAGGCAAAGAGTCCCTGGGCGCTTTCGCCGCACTCGTTGCCCACAAAGGACAGACAGATGCCGCTGGACAGGCTGAACAGAATCTGCGCCGGGGCCAGCGCGATGCCATAAGGCACAGCCACCTTGGCGATACCGCCGAATTTTTCGGCAGGCAGCGGACTGAAGAAGGCACTGCGGTACTTATACCCAAACGCGATGACCACCACGCCGAAGCTGATGATGGCCGCCATGGCCAGCAGGTAGACGTTGGAGGTGAAGAAGCCGGGCAGCAGGTAGATGAGGTTGAAGCACCCCTGCATCCACAGCGTCTCGGCGGTGTAGGCTTTCAGGTCGTTTTCCAGCCGCAGCAGCACGTTCAGGTAGCGCACCAGCATGTACAGCGCGGCGTTCACGAACAGCAGCGGCACCAGCCCCTGGCCGTCAGCGCCAAAGCCGAAGGCCACCGCCATGGGCCGGGCGGCGAACAGGCTGCACACAGCCCCCAGCACCAGCATGAACACCACCGACATCCGGGTGCAGGCGGCAAACAGCTGGCGGGGTTCGGCCCCGGCGGGCGGCTCATGGTAAAAGCGCAGCAGGGTCTGGTCCAGGCCCAGGATGCCAAGGTTCATGACGGTGGCGGTGTAGGTCATAAAGGTGACCGGCGCGCCCAGCACCTCGGCAGGCAGCAGGCCCTTGACGATGAGCGCCAGGCCGGTGATAGCAAAACCCAGGTAGGTTGCCACCGAGTATTTCATTACGTTGCCGGCAAAGGATTCCCCGGCGGATTTTTTCTCTGGCATGATTCGAGGTCCTTTCCCTCCTTCTTTGAAAAGAAGGAAGCGAAGAAACTTTTATACTTATCTCACGTAGGGCCTGATGCGGGCCGTCATAGCTTCCACCTGCTCGGGCGTCACATGGGCTTTATCCACATAACCGTAGATGCGCTGGGCGAAATTGGCCAGCGGCGGGCAGAAGGCGAACACCTTTTTCGGCTCCCAGCCGCGACGGTACAAAAAGTGTACGCCCGCCAGTGCACAGAATTTCAGCAGGTTAAAGTGGGGGGTAAAGCCCTCGCCCATCGGCTCGTCCCGGGGGGGATTTTTGTAGACATCCTCCAGCAGATCGGCCATGCGGATGTAGGCCGGCGTCTCGCTGGGGTCGAAGTAGCCCTCGATGACTTCGCGCGCAATGGGGAACGGCGGGTCGTCCTGCTGCATGGCGGCGGCAAAGTCCGCGTAAGTGGTGATATAGCGGGCATCCTTGTAGATGACCGGGTCATACTCGTGCTCAATGGGCACGGGGCGCAGAATGTGGCAGCTTTTGCCCGCCATGTACACCTCGGCGATAGCGGTGCTCATCCAGATGGAGATGGAGTCCGCTGCCACGATCCACTGCTTGACCGAATCGGCAAAGATCACGTGGAAGTTGGGGCATTTCCTGGCCAGTTCTTCCAGCGCGGGGCTGTTCCACTCGCTGGGATGGCGGCGGTAGACAAGCTCTACCTCCGGGTGGGCGGTGAGGTACTGTTCAAACCAGCTCAGCGTTTCTTTCATCGATACACGGTTTGTTTTGGCAAAGCCGGTAAAGTCGGTGCCCGCCATTCTGGAAAGCTCGGCCACCTCGTCATTGTTCATGCTGGCGTAGCCGAAGCTGGAAATATACAGGTGCAGCTTTTTGTTGGGGTCGAGGCCGAACTCCCGGCAGAGGGTGGCTTTATCCTTAAAATACCCGTTAAATTCAGGCCGCAAAAAATCCATCATGACGGCGCCGGTCACGGGGGTGTTTTTGGCGTTCATGCCGTGGGCCTGTAGGCGGGCGGCGGTGCGCTTGCCCCAGCAGGTCTGCACGCAGCGCTTGGCGTTGCCGTTCATGTTGAACCAATCGCCCTCCTCCTGCGTATCGGAAAGCATCTGCTCCCAATGCAGGTTGACGATCTTGTTGCATTTGCCGATGTTGTTGTAGACGTGGCTGTTGATGGCCTCGTTATCATACATGCAGCTGGCGACCAGCACTTCCGGCTTATCTTTGCCGAAAAGCCGCAGGTGCTTGGGGTCCAGCAGCTGGCGGATCTCGGCGGTATAGCCGCGGCGCTCCAACTCCAGCTTGAGCAGCAGGTCGCTCTCATATTCGCGCACAGTGTGCTCGTACAAAATTAAGAAGTCTAAAGCCATGGTTTGCCTCGTTGTAGATTTAATTGCCAATTTACTTCGGTCCCCTCTGGGAGGTGGCTCCCGCATAGGCGGGTGTGGGAGAGAGCCTAATCGCCAATGCTTCGGATGCCGGTAATGCTCTCTCCCTCCGCCCCTTCGGGGCACCTTCCTCCCAGAGGGAGGCTCTTTAACAGTCTACTTATTTACCCTATATCCGTAAAAAGTTCTTCTGTCCAGTCCGGCAGGCCATACTTTTCATCCAGGTGGAAGCCATCAAAGAACTGCGTATCATCGTCGGTAATGCAGCTGTCGTTCCACTCGTAATCCAGCAGGGTGCAGCCGGTCTCGGCGGCGATGGCGTGCAGTTCGGGCAAGACCTCATCCTGCATGGCCTCGGTAATGCCGAACGTGTCGCACACCTCGGTGCGCACATTCTCGGCCATGGGCGGCAGCACGATGGTCAGGGCGATGCCTTCGTTCTGGCAGCGGGCGGCCAGCTCGGCCAGGCGGGTCAGCTGGGCTTCGTTCAGCGTCCAGCTGCGGCACTTGGGGGTGATGGTGGCCGGGTAATCGTACAGTTTGCGGTGCAGCGGCAGGGTAGTGCCATCGTCCGCCAGATAGTCTGCGGCGGTCCAATCGCCGGATTCAATGGTATCCGGCGTGCCCTTCAGGGTGTCCATCGCCACGGTCAGGGCGTTGACGTTGTATTCGAGATTCAGGCAGTAGGCCAGAGGGTTGTTCAGCGTTTCCTCCAGCGCCTGGAAGCGGTCGGTGTTGTACCCGGCGTTGAGGGTGTAGAACGAGACTTCCACCAGCAGGCTGTCCACCCGATTGCCGGAATCCAGCACGTAATCGGCCAGGTCCAGCGTTTCTTTCAGCGATGCACCGCCGAAAGCCAGATTTTGCCACGCCTTGCCGCTGACCTGCTCGACCCGGGCCATATCAAAGTGGGCCAGGCGGCTGTCGCCCAGGATCAGGTTGGTGCCCGGCTCCTGCTGGTAGGCCCGCACCCGGGCCACCGGCTGGCTGGAGGTAGCGGAGGCTTTCACCCCAAAGTAGTTGTTCGGCTCAAACGCCGCAAAAAACACGAACCACACCACGACCGGGATGCAGAGCAGCGCCAGTTTTTTCAGGATATTTTTCATTGGGCGAAAACCTCCTTTCTTTTTAGACCGTCAGCATCGGCGGACATGCGCCGACAATGCTGACACCTCTTAAGCAAAAAAGTGCATTTTTGTGTCGTCAGGCGTGAAAATGTGCTTTTTGCGACGGGTGAATCCAAAGGAGGGGTGCAGGAGCGTGGCGCAGCCACAAGCGATGAACCCCTTCTTTGAGCGCGAAGCGCGTTAAAAGTTTGCATACATGCCAAACCCGGATGCCCCGCCAAAGCCGCCGTTTTGCATGATATAACCTACCAGCAAACAAATTACTAATACGTAGTAAATCCCCCAGCGGTGCTTTTCGTTGGCCAGGCAAATTTCGGACGGCTTATTTTTATAGGTAAAGGCGCGGCGGGCGTCAAGGGCAAAGCCCAGGGCCAGCGTAACCACCACAAAGACGTAGTAGGCCGCCACCATGATGGTGTTGGCGTAGAACCCGTTGTAGGCCGCGCCGTACAGCTCGGCCCCAAAGCGGGCCGGGGACCAGCCGGTGAACCAGCCGCCCAGATAGGCGAAGGCATCCCCCGCCGTTAAGCCCGCATCGGACATGCCCACGCAGAAGAACACCATGCTGATGGTCCACAGCACAAACACGCCCGCACGCTTGGCCCACAGGGTTTTAGCCGGGGCTTTCTTTTTGGGCTTGCCGAAGCGGCGGTGCATCAGTTCCTCGCCCAGGCGGTAGCAGGCCTGCAGCAGGCCCCAAATAACAAAGGGCAGCGTGTTGCCATGCCAGAAGCCGGAGACAAAAAACACCGTGAACACGCAGAATTCTGCAGGAAGACGCTGGATCTTTCCGCCCGTCAGGCCCGAGACATCGGCCCAGGCCAGCGGCATAAACAGGTAGTCCTGCAGCCAGGAGGAAAAGCTGATGTGCCAGCGGCTCCAGAAACCGGAAAAGTTGGTGGCAAAAAACGGGGTCTTGAAGTTTTCGGGCAGATTCAGCCCCAGCAGCAGGCCCACAGCCCGCGCCACTTCAGAGTAACCGGAGAAGTTAAAATACAGCTGGAACGTGTAAAAAATTGCTGCCAGGATCAGCATCGGCCCGCCGTAGCTGCGGTAGTTGGGGAACACCTCATCCACCACCAGGCCCAGCACATCGCTGATGGCCACCATTTTAAACAGGCCCAGCGCCAGCAGCCGCAGGCCGCGCACCGTGCGGGCGGCGTCAAAGCGATGCTCCTGCTTGAGCTGCGGCAGCAGGTCCCCGGCGCGGCAGATGGGGCCTTGGGTGATGGTGGCGAAAAAGTTGAGATAAAGCACACAATCGATGAAGTTGGTCTCGACCTCGCAATCGCCGCGGGCAGCGTCGATCAGGTAGCTGATAGCCGCGAAGCTATAAAAGCTGATGCCCAGCGGCATGGCCACAGCCTGCCAACCGCCATCGGCGGCAAAAGCGCCGTTATATTTAAAGAAAGCCAAAATTACCAACAGGCCGATCACGCCCACCCGCAGCGCCGCTGTTTTGTGCCGCTGCATCGCCCGGCCGCAGGCGTAGGTACACGCGGCAATGGCGATAGTGACAGGCAGCATGGCGGGCATGGCCTTGGCATAAAAGTACCAGCTGGCCGCCAGCAGAAACGGATTCTGCCAGCGCTGCGGCAGGTGCAGGTACACCGCAGCCACAATCAGCAAAAAGCCGAAAAAGCCAATGCTTTGCAGGCTCATACGGCACACCTCCCCAGAATAGTGATTGTAACATCTTATTATACACAATTCAGGGGCAGGGTGCAAGCCTTGCTAAGCGTGTTATACTATAATTATAGGCAGGGACACACCGTGTGCGCCTGCGGGCCGATGCAAGCGGCCCTTACAACCTCTGGCAAAGGAGCTATGCTATGACCTGGTCCGATGGAAAATGCAGGTGCCGTTGGGCGAACCCGGGCAACCCGCGGTATATCCGCTACCACGACGAAGAATGGGGCGTGCCGGTACACGACGACCGCAGGCTGTTTGAAATGCTCATTTTAGAGGGCTTCCAGGCCGGGCTTTCGTGGGAGTGCGTACTGAACAAGCAGGAGGCTTTCCGCCGGGCGTTCGACGATTTCGATTGGGACAAAGTTGCCGCCTACGATGAGGCCAGGCAGGCCGCGCTGTACGCCGACCCCGGCATCATCCGCAACCGGCGCAAAATTGCGGCGGCCGTGGGCAACGCCGCTGTGTTTGCTGCCATCCGGCAGGAGTTTGGCAGCTTTGATAGCTACCTTTGGCAGTGGACCGGCGGCAAAACGCTGGTGGAGTGCGGGCCGACCACCTCTCCCCTGTCCGACGCCATCTCGAAAGATTTGAAAAAGCGCGGCATGAAGTTTGTCGGCTCCACGATCATTTACGCCTATTTGCAGGCCGTGGGCGTGCTGTATGCCCACGAGCCGGGCTGCTTTTTGGAGAAAAAATGCCCCTAGTGGCCCCTAAATGTTGGCAAGTTTTGCACCTTTCCCCCATAGATTTTCTGTGCTACAATAAGAGCAAAGATAGAGGCGTATGCACCGAATTTTGCATCATGGAAAGGGACCCCGCATGTTTGAATCGCACGTTTTTGCACGCAGTACCGCGCATTCTGCCGTGCTGTACTGGGATAAGCCCGCAGCCGCCAAGGCCGGGGCGCAATATACCGTCTATCTGGGCGGCCAGCCCGTGGCCACCTGCGGCCGCACCCACTTTACCCTGACCGACCTGCGCAGCCAGAGCGACTACCAGGCCGACGTGTTTTTCGGCCATCAGTGCGTGGGCAGCTGCGTATTCCGCACCGCACCGGTCAAGAACCGCCTCGATGTGACCGAGGCACCGTTCTGGGCCAAGGGCGACGGCAAAACCAAAAACACTGCCGCTTTGCAGCGTGCCATCGACGCCTGCGGCGCCGGGGATGCCGTGTACATTCCCGCCGGCATCTACCTGACCGGCGCGCTGCGGCTGCACAGCAACATGGAGCTGTACCTGGACGAGGGCGCCATCTTGCAGGGCACCGCCGAGATTGTTGACTACCAGCCCCGCATCCCCAGCCGGTTTGAGGGCACCGAGATGCGCTGCTACTCAAGCCTTTTGAACCTGGGCACGCTGGACCACGCCGCCGGGCCGAACTGCGAAAACGTGGTCATCCGCGGCAAGGGCACCATTGCCAGCGGCGGCCGCGAATTGGCTGAGAAGATTATCGCCGACGAGCAGGAGCACCTGAAGGACTACCTGGCCGAGCACGCCGCCCTGGTGGCCGAGTGCGAGAACGAGCGGACCATCCCCGGCCGGGTGCGGCCGCGGCTGATCAACATGAGCAACTGCCGCAATGTGTGGGTACACGGCCTGACGCTGAAAAACGGCGCCAGCTGGAACCAGCACATGATCTACAGCGACAACATCACTACCGACCACTGCCGCTTTGTATCTGAGGGCGTGTGGAACGGCGACGGCTGGGACCCGGACTCCAGCACCAACTGCACGCTGTTTGCCTGCGAGTTTGCCACCGGCGGCGACGCTGTGGCCATCAAGTCCGGCAAAAATCCCGAGGGCAACAAAATCGGCCGCCCCAGCGCTCATATTTATGTGTTCGATTGCCGCAGCACCGCCGGGCACGGCATCTGCCTGGGCAGCGAGATAAGCGGCGGCATCGAGGATGTGCAAATTTGGGATTGCGACCTGACCAACAGCTGGTCGGGCATTGAGATCAAGGCCACGCCCAAGCGCGGCGGCTATGTGCGCGGCGTGTCGGTGCGGGACTGCACCGCCTCCCGCCTGCTGGTACACACCGTGCCCTACAACGACGACGGCGAAGCGGCCCCCCGCCAGCCGGTATTCAGCCATTTGAGCTTTGAGCGGTTGACCCTGACCGGCCGCGGCCTGCGGGACGGCAGCTTTGAGAACGTGGAGCCGATTGAGCTGGCAGGCTTTGACGCCCCCGGCCACGAGCTGCGGGATGTGGTGCTGGACGGCATCACCGTGGAGAACGAGACCGGCACCATGACCCTGCCGGTGCAGTACTGCCGCGGGCTGACCATCCGGGACCTGACCTGCGCGGCCCGCAAATAACCTTAGCAAAACGGTGGAAGTGTTTTCGTGTTCTCGTTTCCGCCTACAAAATAAAACGTATCAAGGAGGTTTATTATGGAACTTTCTGAACTGACTGCCCAGGCCCGCAAGGCCACCGAAGAATTACTGGAAGCCGCCCATCTGGAGACCGGCGATGTTTTCGTCGTCGGCTGCTCCAGCAGCGAGATTCGCGGCGGGCGCATCGGCCATGATTCCAGCATGGAGGTTGCCGCCGCCGTGCTGGCCGGGGTGCTGCCCCCGCTGCAGGAGCAGGGCGTCTACCTGGCCGCCCAGTGCTGCGAACATCTGAACCGCTCCATCGTGATTGAGCGCGAGGTGGCCAAGCAGTACGGCTGCCAGATCGTGGCCGCCATCCCCCAGCCCCATGCGGGCGGCAGCTGGGCCACCAACTGCTGGCGCACCTTTAAGGACCCTGTGCTGGTGGAGGAAGTGAAGGCCGCCGCCGGTATGGACATCGGCGGTACGCTGATCGGCATGCACCTGCGCCGGGTAGCCGTGCCGGTGCGCTTGTCGATGGATCACATCGGTGAAGCAATTTTGCTGTGCGCCCGCACCCGCCCGCCGTTTATTGGCGGCAGCCGCGCGGTGTACAGCGACACGGAGGTGCGTTGATGGACGAAGCACAGAAGCAGGCAATGGCCGAGGCCGTTGCCAGAATCCGCGAGAACATGACCACCGCCGCCAAGGCCGCAGGCCGCGATCCCGGCGAGGTGCTGCTGTGCGCCGCCTGCAAGACCCGCACAGTGGAAGAAGTGCGCTACAGCGCCAATTTGCCCATTGACCTGTTTGGCGAAAACCACGTGCAGGAACTTGTGGAAAAGACCGACGCCGGAGCTTACAACGGCAAGCCGGGGCATTTCATCGGCCACCTGCAGACCAACAAGGTCAACAAGGTGGTGGGCCGCGCCGCGCTGATCCAGAGCGTGGACAGCACGCGGCTGCTGGATAAGATCGAGGCCGCCGCCGAGCGGCTGGGCATCACCCAGGAGATCCTGATGGAGATCAACATCGGCGCCGAGGAAAGCAAGAGCGGCGTTGGCCCGGACGACCTGTGGCCACTGCTGGATGCCGCCGCCGCCAAGACCCACATCAAGGTGCGCGGGTTGATGGCCATTCCGCCCGCCGATGCCGATGATACCGCCACCCGCCGCTTTTTTGCCGAGATGCGGGAATTGCTGGCAAAGGCCGCTGCCCGCGGGTACGAAAATGCCCGGATGAATATTTTGTCCATGGGCATGAGCCACGATTATGCCGCCGCCATTGCCGAAGGTGCGACGATTGTGCGCGTAGGTACGGCGATTTATGGGGCGCGGAATTATAGTAAAAAGCACTGATTAAAGGTTCCCTCTGGGAGACAGACTTCCCCGATACGCGGGAGCCCTCTCCCAGAGGGGGCCTTTCCACCGTTCATCCCAACACAAAAGAGCGATGCAGTTTCCCACTGCATCGCTCTTTGTTTTAGGAAATATTAAAAGTTTCTTTGCCTACTTTCTTTTCCAAAGAAAGTAGGTTAGTCCTCGTCGGCGAAGTTGCCGAGGGCTTTGGCCTGCTCGATGACCTTGGCCTCCAGCATCTGGGGCAGAGTCTCGTAGCGGACGAAATCGAAGGTGTACCAGCCGCGGCCCTGGGTCAGCTGACGCAGGAAGGTGGTGAAATCCTGCATCTCGGCAATGGGCACCTCGGCCTCCACGACCTGCAGGCCGTCCTCGTCCGGGTTCATGCCCAGCACGCGGCCGCGGCGCTTGGTGACCTCACCCATGATGTCGCCGGTGTTGTCTGCCGGGACATGGGCCTGCAGAGACCCGATGGGCTCCAGCAGAACAGGGCCAGCTTCAGGAACAGCGGCCTTGTAGGCCAGCTTGGCGGCCATAATGAACGCCATTTCGCTGGAATCCACGGGGTGATAGCTGCCGTCCAGCAGGGTGGCTTTCAGGCCGACCATCGGGTAACCGGCCAGCACACCGTGCTCGGCCGCCTGGCGGACGCCCTTTTCAACAGCGGGGAAGAAGTTCTTCGGTACGCTGCCGCCGAACACGTTCTCGGCAAACTCGATGTCCTCGCCCTCGATAGGCTCGAACTGGATCCAGACATCACCGAACTGGCCGTGGCCGCCGGTCTGCTTCTTGTGGCGGCCCTGGGCCTTGCAACTCTTGCGGATGGATTCGCGGTAGGGTACGCGCGGGGTTTCCAGCGTGATCTCGACACCGAACTTATTCTTCAACTTGGCAAGGGCGACTTCCAAATGCTGGGTGCCCAGGCCGCTGATGATCTGCTGCTTGGTCTCGGGATCGACCACGAAGGTGATGGCGGGATCTTCCTCAATCAGGCGGGCCAGCGCGCCGCTGACCTTGCCCTCGTCACCCTTCTTGGCGACCTTGACGGCCATGCGGTAGCAGCCGGTGGGGTAGGCGGGTGCGGGCAGCGCCACCACGCGGGCGGGGTCGCACAGGGTATCACCGGTCTTGGCGGTGGCCAGCTTGGAGACAACGCCGATGTCGCCGGTGGTGATGGCAGCAGTGTCGGTCTGCTTTTTGCCGCAGACGATGAGGGTCTTGCCCATGCGCTCCGGCTGGCCGGTGCGGGCGTTGACAGTGTTGCTGGCGGCGGTCAGCTTGCCGGACAGCACCTTGATAAAGCTCATCTTGCCCACGAACGGGTCGGCCACGGTCTTAAAGACGTAGGCGCACAGCGGGGCTGCGGGGTCGGCAGTGATGTCGACAGGGCTGCCGTCCTTATCCTCGCCCACGGCAGCGGCGGTGTCAGCGCCGGGCAGCAGGACGTTCATGTTGTACAGCAGCATATCCAACGCCTGGTTGTTGACGGCGCTGCCGCAGAATACGGGGGTGATCTGGCCGCTGCGGACGCCCGCGGCCATGCCCTGGACGATCTCCTCGGTGGTGAAAGGCTCACCCTCGAAGAACTTTTCCATCAGGGCTTCGTCGGTCTCGGCGATGGCCTCGCTCATGGCCTGGATCAGACCCTCGAAGCGGTGGCCGATGTCGGGCAGGTCGATCTGGACCTGCTTGCCGCCCTCGTACTTAAAGGCTTTCTGGCTGAACAGATTGATGTAGGCGACGGTGCCGTCGTCCAGGTGGACCGGCACGACACAGGGGCAGACGCTGGGGCCGAACTTGATCTTCATCTGCTCCAGGATCTTGAAGTAGTCGGCGTTTTCCAGGTCGGCTTTGGTGACAAAGACCATCCGCGCCTTGTTGTGTTTAAGGGCTAGCTGGTAGGCTTTCTCGGCGCCGACGGTGACGCCGGAACGGCCGGACACGCAGATCAGCACGCTTTCGGCGGCCATGATACCCTCGGCTGCGCCGGTCTCGAAATCGAACAGGCCGGGCACGTCGATGAGGTTGTATTTGATGCCCTCGTACTCAACGGGGACGACGCTGGAGTTCAGCGATGCCTTGCGGCGGATCTCTTCGGGGTCGAAGTCGCTGGCGGTGGTGCCGTCCTCAACACGGCCCATGCGCTCGATCGCGCCGCTCATGTACAGCAGGGCTTCGGTCAGCGTGGTTTTGCCGCAGCCAGCGTGGCCGGCGACCAGAATGTTGCGGATGTCTTTGCTTGCATAGTCCATGGAACAATCAAACCTCTTTTCGCGCCGGGGGCCCGCCATGCGCTGCGTGCCCGCTGCGGCGTTTTAAATTTTACAGAGAGCAGGCTCTCTAAGTGGTGAATTTGAACACATCTCACCGATTGATACTACTTTACCACAGATTTGCAGAATTTTAAACAGTTTTTTTGAAATTTCTGAAAATATTTTGTGAAAACAGATATTGAATGTATTTTTGTGGGGGCGTGCGCGGATACCGGCCCCGCCTACATTGCGGCAGGGCCGGGCTGCTGCCTGTTCACCCGGCTTTGCCAAGCGCAAACACCGCTACGGTGATGTCATCCTGTTTTTCCCCGGCCCGTCGGGCGGCGGCATCGGCTATGGTTTCGGCGGCCTGCTGCGGGGTGTGGCCCAGGCGGGCGCAGAGCTGCAATTGCTGCGTCAGCCATTCGGTGCCATCGGTCAGCGCACCGTCGCTGACCAGCACCACCCAGTCCCCGCTGTCCAGCGCAAAGGTGGTGCTGCGGCCCACGAGACTTTCCAACACGCCCATGGGCAGGCTGGCGCCCTCCAGCATGCGGGGCAGGCCGCCCCGCACCAAAAAGCTGGGCGCGGCCCCAGCCTTGAACAACCCCGCCCGGCCTGTGTAAAGATCCACCGTCAGCAGGTCCAGCGTGGCGCCGGATTCCTGCTCGGCGCTCTTTAGGCCCAGCGCCACGTTGACCAGCCGCGCAGCGCTCTCGGCGGCAAAGCCTGCCCGCAACAGCTGGCCCGTCAGGCGGGCGGCCATCTGGCCGTCCACGGCGGCGGCGCGGCCGGTGCCCATGCCGTCGCACAGCAGCAGTTGGGCGCGGCCGCTGGTATCGCAAAAGCAATCCAGCGCGTCACCGCTGACGTTCTGCCCCTTAGCCGGGCGTCCTGCGGTGCCAAATGTCGCCGTAAACAACGGCCGTTCGCCAAAGGTCAGCATTGTGACCGTGCGGCAGTGGGTAACTTCCGGCAGGTCCATGTCCCGGCGGCAGATGCGGCTCACCTCGGCGGTCAGGGCCTTGATCTCCTCCTCGGTAAACCGGGTGCGGGCGATGGTCACGGCGGCAGTCAGACGGCCTGCCAGGTCGGAGGTAACGCTGCATTCCAGCGCGTCCAGCCCCAGCCCCGCAAAAAGCTGGGCGACTTTTTCCTCCCGCCGGGGATCGGGCAGGCCAGCCTGGCCCAGTTTGCCCGCCAGCTGCGCCAGCGCCCCCGCCATGGCGCTGTACTGCTCAGTCAGGGCGGTGCGCAGCATGGAGGCCCGCGCCCGCGTCTGGCGGCGGCTGCGCCACAGCCGATACCCATGATTGGCCGCCGTACACAGGTCCGCCGGGTGGATGCACACCGACAGCTGCCCGGGCAGGTCCTCCACCTCCACGCGGCCCCGGCTCTCCAGCGTGGGCTTGAGTTGGTACAGCCCGTCCATGGCTGTGGCATAGCCCCGCACCCAGCACCGGCTGCGGCGGGTGCAGGTCTGGCAGGTGGTGCGGGCGATGTGCTCCACCACGAAGTCGAAGTTTTCCCCTTTGGGCGGCATCTGGCGGGTGCAGACGGCGTTGACCGTGTCAGCGATGTCGCTTAAGGTATCCGCCACACCGGCCAGGCGGCGGGCGGCACCACTTAACCCCTGGGTCTGCACCGGCGGGGCGGGCGGCGGAAACACCACCCGCAGCCACGCCCCCGGCACAGCCAGCGCCGCGCCAAGGCCCACAGCCCCAGCCACAAACAGCGGCAGCACACCGGCGGCATCGGGGGCGGCCAAGGCTCCCAGCACGCAGCCCGCCGCAAAAACGCCAGCACAGCGCAGGCGCTCGCCGGGGTAAAGACAGGCTGCCGCCAGGCTTCCCAGTGCCACCGCCAGCGCCGACAGCCACAAAAACGACCACCGCAGGCCCGAATAGAGCTGGGTGATCATGCCATAAAACTGCTTTTCGCAGGTGCGGTTGAAGAGCCACGCCGCCGCAAAGCCCAGCACGATGCCGCTTGCCACGCCGGTGTCCACCACCTGAATGCCCAGAATGGTGGTCTGGCCCGTGCCCGCAAGGCCGGTCATCCCGTTCGGCTGGGCAAGCAGTCCCAGCGCTTCCAGCGCGGTGTGGTTGGCTGTGAGGAACACCAGATAGGCCATCAGTGCCAGCAGGGCGGCATCCTGCTTTTCGGTTTTGGCGCGCACGGCAGCCACCCCCACGCAGAGAATGACGCTGAGGTTGTTGATGAGCACCATCATCCCGTTATAGAGCAGCTGACCCACCAGCTGCAGCGGAGCCCACTGCAGCACCGGCAGCGCCTGACACAAGGGCTTGCTGGTGAGCAGCGCCCCCAGCACCAGCAGCAGGCCCGCCGCCGAAAGATAAGACAGCGGCGACAGCAGCGACTGTGAAAAGCGTTCCAGCCGCCGCAGAAATTTCTGCATCCGTTTCTCCCCCTTTTTCCGGTTCTTCACTCATTTCCCCCAGTTTGACCATGGCAGAATTATACGCGCCAGCGCAAAAAATGTCAATCCCGCCCGACTGAGAAAAAAACGACAAAAGTTTGTATAGTTTGCACAGCCGGGGTGAAAAATCGTCCTGCGCACGCCGATTGACAACAGCCTGGCAGAACAGTATACTAGAAATGTACCAGAGCAGTTTCTCCGGCAGATGGGCCGGAACACGATAAAAGGAGGCTT
>OLSN01001489.1_pt1 | contig 19947 bp, 20 predicted proteins | sample 1672411 | NCBI WGS metagenome assembly OLSN01 (sample SAMEA3136683, study PRJEB25190) | human gut metagenome | biome: human gut; feature: human-associated habitat; material: faeces | place: Austria | collected 2013 | reverse complement strand
CAGCGTCCCGCGCGCCGCAGGAGCCGGGGCGGACGCCGCCGGGGCAACGGCGGCAGGAGCGGCGGCGCCTCCGGCAGCGAGGCATAAGCCATGGGAAAGTTTACAGGCGTATTGATCGCCAGCGATTTTGACAACACGCTGGTGTTTACCGAGAATGCCCTGAAGGGCCTGGAGCCCATGCCGGAGCTGCTGCCGGAGAACCGGGAGGCCATCGAGTACTTCATGGCCGAGGGCGGCACCTTCTCCGTGGCCACGGGCCGGGCGCTGCCCTCCTTCGAGACGGTGCGGCAGGGACTGCCCATGAACGGCCCCACCATCCTCTTCAACGGCGCGGCCATCTACGATTTCCGGAAGGGGGAGTACCTGTATACGGCGTTTCTGCATGATACGGTGCGGCCCCATATCATGCAGGTGCTGGACGCCTGGCCGGAGGCGGCAGTGGAGCTGTATCACGACGACAACGCCATCTTCGCCCTGCACGCCAACGAGCTGACGCTGCGCCATCTGCACCTGACCCACGAGGCCACCACCATGCTGGACACCATCGACCAGGCGCCGTCCCCTATCAGCAAGGCCCTGTTCGAGATCATGCCGGAGAAGTTGGACGCGCTGTACCGCTATGTCAGCACCCAGCCCTGGGCCTCTCAGTATGAGATCGTCCCCAGCAGCGCCTTTCTGCTGGAGCTGACGGCCAAGGGCGCCTGCAAGGGCGACATGGTGCGCCATCTGGCGGACATGCTGCACATCAAGGCGCAGGACCTCTACTGCGTGGGCGACCACGCCAACGACATCGGCATGCTGCGGGCCTCCGCCATCCCCTTTGCCCCGGCAAACGCCATCAAATCGGTACATCAGGTGCCCGGGATCCATATCCTCCCGGACGCCCGTGACGGCGCCATCGCCGCCATGATCCGTGAGCTGGAGCAGCGGTATTGACCGGAGAGGAACACTCCGGGCGCCGCCGTTCACATAATGTTCACTTGACGCTCCGGCGGGATCGGAGTATCATAATTCATTGGATAAATCTAAACTTTCAGGTGAGTACCCCATGAAACAAACGCAAACCCCTCCCACACCACCCAAGGATGATCCCCAGCGCATGTCGCTGTCGTCCCTGTGGAACCTGTGGGTCGACAATCTGAAGGAGTGGCACTTCTACCTGGTGGAGGAGCACGGCCATCGCCAGCGGGCGGATATCTCCGGCTGGATCGACAAGCTGCGCCAGCGGATCCGATCCTTCATGACCTCGCTGCGCCGTGACGTGCGGCACCAGAAGAACGCCAGCCGTCACCGGAAATTCCCCGAGTCGGATTACGGCATCGCCCAGTTCTGCCTCTATGTGGCCGGAAGCATCCCACGGATGACCTCCGCCGTGCATGAGCGGCTGACCCAGCGCCGCCGCAAGCGCATCGACGCGGCCCATACCTTCCAGAAGCAGGTGGACAAGGTGAAGAACCACCCTGTGGCCTTCTTCAGCGGCGCGCTGGTGGTGGTGGCGCTGTGTGCGCTGCTGTCCCTCTACACCATCGGCACCACCGCTACCTATGACGGCAGCGACCTGGGCACCGTGTCCGGTATCCGCACCGTCAATGCCGTGGTGGACGATATCCAGGACATCACCCGGGAGACGCTGGGGGATGACGGCTACACCGTGGATACGGGCAAGCTGGACACCCAGGTGGGCGTTGTCCGCCGCCAGGCGGTGGAAAGCCGTGAGGAATTTACCGACAACCTGACCGACGAGCTGGGTATGGTGGAGTACGCCTATGTGCTGTATATCGACGGCGAGCCGGTGGCTGCCACCACCTTCCCCGGTGCGCTGGAGGAGATGCTGGATCAGCTGAAGAAGGGCTATGTCACCGCCAGCACCGTGGACTCCTATTTCGTGGAGGATGTGGAGATCAAGCAGGAGTATGTGGACGCGTCTCTTGTGATGAATCTGGGCAATATCGCCGAGATCCTCAACGCCACCAAGGCCGGCGAGGTCACCTATACCGTGGAGGCCGGTGACAGCTACTACTACATTGCAGAGCTGTATGGCATGTCGGTGGATGACCTGCTGGACGCCAACCCCGGCTACGATCCAAAGCTGCTGCGGGTGGGCGATGTGCTGACCATCTCCAACGCCGTTCCCTATCTGACCGTTGTGAACGTGGAGCGGCAGAATTATGTGCAGGATGTCCCCTATCAGATCGAGTATCAGGACGACGACTCCATGTATCAGGGCGACTATAAGGTGCTGTCCGCCGGTGTGTACGGCAAGGCGGACGTGACCGCCAATGTCACCTATATCAACGGCGAGGAGACCGACCGCCAGGTGGTGGCCTCCGTCACCCTCAGCGAGCCGGTCACCGAGACCCAGGCGCGGGGCACCATTCCCCGTCCCACCTGGTTCCCCACTGGCAGCTTCCGCTGGCCATGTAATGGCACTATCACCTCCTACTTTGGACGCCGCAATACCGGTATCCGCGGCGCCAGCACCTATCACGAGGCCATCGACATCGCCAACAGCTACGGCACGCCCATCTACGCCTCCGACGGCGGCACCGTTACCTATTCCGGCTGGAGAGGCGGCTATGGCTATCTGGTCATCATTGACCACGGTAATGGGTATCAGACCTATTACGGTCATAACAGTTCGTTGATTGTTTCAACGGGCGAGCATGTCTATAAGGGTCAGCAGATCGCCCGCATGGGCTCTACCGGTGTGTCCAGCGGCAACCACTGCCATTTCGGCATCCTGATCAACGGCACGTTCGTGAACCCGCTGAACTATCTGTAAATAAATTATTATCGGGAGAGAGGAGAAGTTTCCATGAAGCATGCTGTTTCCGCTTTGCTGTGCGCCGCCCTGTGCGCACTGACCACCGTTTCCGCCTGGGGCATCGCCCCTGCCGTCACCGGCGACGAGACCAACATCCCCCTGCTGATCGCGCTGGCAGCCGTGGCTGTCATCGCCATCGTGGTGGTGCTGGTCATGATGAACCGGAAGAAACGGTAAGATTGAAGCAAAAAGCAGCCCTGGCCACCAGGCCGGGGCTGCTTTTTGCGCTGCGGAGGGGGCGTTGGCTCAATTCAGGCCCTCCGCGTTTATTTCAAACAGCTCGTCGATGCGTGCTTTCAGCGTTCGGTGCTCCGGGGCGGACAACTGCCCGTCCTGCGCCAGCAGGGTGCGGGCGGCGGACTGTGCCTCGTCCAACAGCAGCATGTCGCAGTTGAGGTCGGCGATCTGCAGCATGGGCAGGCCGTGCTGCCGCTGGCCGAAGAAATCGCCGGGGCCCCGGAGCTTCAGATCCTCCTCCGCGATCTTAAAGCCGTCGTTGGTGTCCGTCAGGGCCTTCAGCCGCCGCTTCGTCTCCTCGCCGCCGCCCTGGGCCACCAGCACGCAGTAGCTCTTGGCCTTGCCCCGGCCCACGCGGCCCCGGAGCTGGTGGAGCTGGCTCAGGCCGAAGCGCTCGGCGTTCTCCACCACCATCAGCGTGGCGTTGGGCACGTCCACGCCCACCTCCACCACCGTGGTGGACACCAGGATGTCCGTCTCGCCGGCGGCAAAGGCCGCCATGACGGCCTCCTTCTCCTTGGCCTTCATCTTGCCGTGCAGCACCGCGATCCGCAGATCGGGGAAGGTCTCCTCCTGTAAGGTCCTGGCATAGGCCGTTACGGCCTTCCGTTCGTCGGGGAGGTCGTCGCCGTCCCCCACCAGCGGGCACACGATGAACACCTGATGTCCCTCGGCCACCTGCTTGCGGATGAAGCCGTTCAGCCGTGCACGGTACCGCTCGTCCACGGCGAAGGTGTCCACCTTCTGTCTGCCGGGGGGCAGCTCGTTGATGATGGACACGTCCAGATCGCCGTAGATGATCAGCGCCAGCGTCCGGGGAATGGGGGTGGCGGACAGCACCAGCATGTGGGGATTCTCCGCCTTCTGCCCCAGCGCTGACCGCTGGGCTACGCCGAAGCGGTGCTGCTCGTCGGTGATGACAAGGCCCAATTTTTGATACTGCACGTCCTCCGTCAGCAGGGCGTGGGTGCCGATGCAAAGGCCGATGCTGCCGTCAGACAGCCTCTCCAGGATGGCCCGCCGCTCTCCCGCCTTTGTGGAGCCGGTCAGCAGCGCGCAGGAGATGCCGAACCGGGCGAAGAGGGGGGCGAGATTTTCATAGTGCTGCCGGGCCAGTATCTCCGTGGGGGCCATCAAGGCCGACTGCCAGCCGCTCTGGGCGGCGAACCACACGCAGGCGGCGGCCACCATGGTTTTGCCGCTGCCCACGTCGCCCTGACACAGCCGGTTCATGGGCCGTGCCGATGTCATATCGGCCACCGCGTCGCCGATGGCCTTCCTCTGGGCACCCGTCAGCGGGAAGGGGAGGGCGTCATAGAAGGGCTGCATGTCCGCGGCGCGGCACACCGGCCCCGCCACATCCACCCGCCGTGAGCGCAGCAGATGCAGCCCGCAGGTCACCAGAAACAGCTCCTCGAACACCAGCCGCCGGTGGGCCTGGCCCAGCGCCTCAAAGCTGGCGGGGAAGTGGATGTTCTCATAGGCGTAGTTGACATAACATAGCTGATGGGCCATGCGCACCTGATCCGGCAGCACGTCCGGCAGCAGCTCACGGCATGCGTCCAGCCCCTGCCGTATGGCCTTTTGCAGCAGAAGCTGGCTGACGCCCTTGGTCAGCGGATACACCGGCATGATCCGGCCCGTCAACTGGTGCTGGCCCGACGGCTCCATCAGGGGATTCACCATCTGCCGCCGCAGCAGGTTCCCCTCCACCTTGCCGCAGAACACGAAGCTGTCCCCGGCGTGAAGGCTCTGCTGGCGATAGGCCTGGTTGAAGAACGTCACGTCCAGCACCCCGGTGTCGTCCACCGCCCGCACCTTCACCACCGTGCGCCCGCCGGGGATGCGGTGGCTGGTGGGTGCGGCGGCGATCATGGCCTGGCAGCAGGCCATCTCCCCCACGGGAAGCTCCCGGATGGGATAGATGACGCTGCGGTCCTCATACCGCCGGGGGAAGAAGCCGATCAGCTCCCGCAGCGTGGTGATCCCCAGCTTTTCCAGTGCCTTGGCCCGCGTCTCGCCGATGCCCTTGATGTACCGCACATTGGTGCCCAGATCCGCCATACCGCCGCCTCCTTCCTGTGGCTTTTTCTTTCATTATACCAGTTTTCGCCGGGGAATACAATGCAAAACCACCACACCTTGCCGGTTGCGCCGCCGGGAAGGATACGGTATAATAGACCCATCTGAAACGATAACGGAAAGGAGCCGCTCTTATGGCCGAAAAACGCAGTATCTGTCTCATCAACGATTCCTTCCCGCCGGTGATCGACGGCGTGGCCAACGCGGTCACCAACTATGCCTCCGTGATCCAGCGGGACTATGGCGACGCCACGGTGGTGACGCCCTACTATCCCGACGCCGACGACAGCGCCTATCCCTTCCCGGTGCTGCGCTATCCCAGCATCGACATGACCAAGCTGGTGGGCTACCGGGCGGGCTTTCCCCTGTCGGCGGAGCTGATGGAGCAGGTGGAGGGCCGCCATATTGACCTGATCCACAGCCACTGTCCCGTCACCTCCATGGTGCTGGCCCGGATGCTGCGCCAGAGGCTGAACGTGCCGCTGGTGTTCACCTATCACACCAAGTTCGACATCGACATCGCCAACGCCATCCACAGTAAGCTCTTACAGGAGGCGTCCATCAAGCTCCTGGTGGAGAACATCTCCGCCTGCGACGAGGTGTGGACCGTCAGCCGCGGCGCGGGAGAGAACCTGCGTTCCCTGGGCTATCAGGGGGACTATATCGTCATGCCCAACGGCGTGGACTTCCCCGCCGGCCGGGTGAGCGAGGAGAAGGCCCGGGCCGTAGGGGAGGGCCTCGACTTGCCGGACGGCGTGCCGCTGTTCCTGTTCGTGGGCCGCATGATGTGGTACAAGGGCCTGCGGATCATTCTGGACGCCCTGAAAAAGCTGAAGGACGAGGGCCGGGATTTCCGCATGGTGTTCGTGGGCAAGGGTACCGACGGCGACGCCATCCGGGCCTATGCCGGGGAGCTGGATCTGCGCGACAAGGTGTTCTTCCTGGCCCCCTGCTATGACCGTGAGATCATCCGGGCCTGGTACTGCCGGGCCGACCTGTTCCTGTTCCCCTCCACCTTCGACACCAACGGCCTTGTGGTGCGCGAGGCGGCGGCCTGCGGCCTGCCCAGCGTGCTGATCGCCGGAAGCTGCGCCGCCGAGGATGTCACCGACGGGCGCAACGGCTTCTTCATTGCGGAGAACGCCGACTCCATGGCGGCCATGCTGCGCCGCCTGATCCCCCAGCGTGACCTGATGCGCCGGGTGGGCGAGAACGCCCAGAGGGAGATCTATCTCTCCTGGGATGACTCCATCGCCAACGCCTGCCGCCGGTACGAGGTGGTGCTGGACAACTTCCGCCGGGGGCTGTACCCCGTCCATGACAGCCGCACCGACGAGCTGCTGCGGGGCACGGCGGAGTATCTGGACGCCGTCAACCGTGTCCGGGCCGCCCGGGATCAGCTCCGCGCCGCCATGGACGAGGACGTCCGCCAGTGGCACGACGAGGTGCAGGAGAACCGCCTCCGGGCCCAGGAGAACCGGGAGAAATTGCAGGAGAAGCTGACCCAGCTCCGCCAGCGGATCGACCGGTATCTGTAAAAAAGCTTGCGGTATGGGCCGCGTTATGATACCATAAAGATATCCCGCCCGCTTCCGGGCATTGATTCAAAAGGAACAAATACATATGAATATAAAAATTTCCGCAGACAGCACCTGCGACCTGTCCCCCGAGCTGATCGCCCGCTATGACATCGGCATCTCGCCCCTGTACATCGTCCGGGACGGCGAATCCCTGGTGGATGGCGTGGACATCACCCCCGACGAGATCTACGCCCATGTAGAGAAGGGCGGCAGCATGTGCTCCACGGCGGCGGTGTCGGTGTACGACTATGTGGAGTTCTTCCGCAAGGAGCTGGAGAGCGCCGACGCGGTGGTGCACTTCCACATCTCCGGCGAGATGTCCGCCTGCTATCAGAACGCCTGCATCGCGGCGACGGAAGTGGGCAATGTCTACCCCGTGGACGCCCGCAATCTCTCCACCGGCATCGGATTGCTGGTGCTGGAGGCGGCGGAGCTGGCCCAAAAGGGCGAGCTGACCGCCCAGGAGATCCAGAAGCGGATGAACCAGCGGCGTGAGTTGCTGGACGTCAGCTTCGTGGTGGAGCAGTTGGGCTATCTCCGCAAGGGCGGCCGCTGCTCCAGCGTGGCGGCTCTGGGCGCCAATGTGCTGTCCCTGCGGCCCTGCATCCAGGTGAAGGACGGCAAGATGGGCGTGGGCAAGAAGTACCGGGGCGCCTATCAGAAGTGCCTGCTGCAATACGTGAAGGAGCGCCTGGAGGGCCACGACGACATCGACCTCCACCGCATTTTCATCACCGAGTCCGGCGGCTTCACACCGGAGGAGGTGGCCCAGGTGGCCGAGGCGGTGCGGAGCTATCAGCCCTTTGAAGAGGTGCTGCACACCCGCGCCGGCTGCACGGTCTCCAGCCACTGCGGTCCCCGCACGCTGGGTATTCTGTACTTCCACACGAAATGACAAAGAAAGAACACCCCCGCGGGGGTGTTCTTTCTTTGTCATTGGTGCGGTAAAACATTGTAGGGGCGGACAGAGTCGTCCGCCCCTACGATTTTTATCTTTTGCTGTTACTCCGGTTCTCTTAGCGCCACGGCCTCCTCGGTGAAGGGGGTGTCCTGCAGATCCAGCAGCTTGGTGGTCAGCAGGCGGGAGAAGTTGGTCATCACCCCTGTGGACAGCACGAAGCTGTTCACGTCCGCCTGATCCGCCGTGTCCGCCGCCAGAAGCTGGGCGGCCATGCCCTCCACCATGGATACGAAGATCCGGGCCGAGTCGGTGTACTGCTCCACAAAGGCCTCGTAGGTCTTTTTGACCTCCTCCTCCGTCAGCCCGTTGGGCAGGATCTTCTGGATCTCCGACATGGTCAGGCTCTGCTTCAAGGCACAGATCATGATGAGATAGGCGATGTGGATGCGGTTATACTTCTTCTTTTCCGGCGCGGGCATCAGCTTCATGCGCACATAGTTGTTGATGGCGCTGGTGGTGATGATCTGCTCCTCCTTCTCCTTCCTGGGCAGGAAGGGGAGGTAGCGGCTCAGCAGCGTCAGCACCTGATCCATATAAAGGCCCAGCGTGGGGATCTGCTCCCAGGTGGGCAGGCGATAGTGCTGCAGATAGTGGCTCCACCGCCGCAGCTTGCCGGCCACCAGCCGGGAATCGTATTTTTCGTGCATGTGTCTCCCTCTCTCCGGATGCGTATTTACCAGAAGTATAACACATACTGTGAAAAATGACAAGTCAAACCGCACCACGGTATTGACATGTCTCAAAAAGTCGATATAATAATATGCATCATTAGATACAAACGAGGTATTCATTATGTCCTTTGCCATCTCCACCGATACTTCCGCCAATTTGCCCACCGCGGAGCTGCAATGGCACCAGCTGTACCTGCTGCCCTTTTCCTATATTGTCGACGATGTCGAGCACCAGTGCCTCGACCTGACCGCCTTTGACGGCGATGCCTATTATGAGATGCTGCGCCACACCCCCGCCAGCACCTCCATGATCTCCATGGATCAGTACCGCCGGTTGTGGGAGCCCCTGCTGCAGGAGGGACAGGACGTGCTGCATGTGGGCATGTCCTCCGGCATCAGCGGCGCGTACCAGTCGGCGGTGATGGCCGCCCGTGAGCTGCGTGAGGCGTATCCCGATCGCCGCCTGGTGGTGTTCGACACCCGCGCCGCCTCGCTGGGCGAGGGCATCCAGGTGCTCCACGCCGCCACCTGCCGCGAGGCGGGCTATACCCTGGACGAGACGGTGCGTGAGCTGACGGAGCTGCGTCCCCGCATCCGCCAGATCTTCACCGTGGACGACCTGATGCACCTGCGCCGGGGCGGCCGCGTGTCCGCCGTGTCCGCCGCCGTGGGCACCGCGCTGCGGATCAAGCCCCTGCTGAAGGGGGACGAGGCGGGCCGCATCGTGGTGTTCGGCAAGGTGCAGGGCCGCAAGCGTTCCGTCCGGGCTCTGGCCGACAACTTCGCCGCCAATGCCGAGCTGCTGGGCCGCTGGCCCGTGGGCATCGCCCACGCCGGATGCCGGGACGAGGCCCTGGCCCTGGCCGCCATGCTGAAGGTGCATGACCCCAAGGCCCGTATCATCGTGGTGGACTACGAGCCCGTCACCGGCAGCCATGTGGGCCCCGGCGCGCTGGCCATGTTCTATGTGGCCAAGGAGCCGTGGCCTTCGGCTATTTGCTGAACATCTGCCGTCTCTCTCCGACGGACTTTGTGCGTCCTGCCCATAGACACGGCCCTGGGGATAAGCCTATAATAACAGTAGACTTTTGAAAGGGAGAAAACACCGTATGATGCTTCGCGCCTGTTGTGATAGCTGTCTGTCCATGTGTTGCATGGGCACGCTTCGCTGTGCGCTGGAAGGTCATACGTTTTCCCACCGCGTCGAGAAATAGGCGCGGAAGGTGTGTTGATTCACGCAGAGGGTGTATGAGCTTCATACACCCTCTGCTTTTTTGCGCATAGCATGAGACGAATGAAAAAAAGATTGTTATAGAGAAAAGAAAGGACAGATCTTATGGCCATCTATCATTCCGTATCCCAGCTTGTGGGCAATACCCCCCTGCTGAGCGTGGACAACTACGGCCGCCGGCGTCAACTGGACGCCGCCATCCTGGTAAAGCTGGAGCGCTTCAACCCCGCGGGAAGCGCCAAGGACCGCGTCGCCCTGGAGATGCTGGATCAGGCGGAGGCCACCGGCGCGCTGCAGCCCGGCGGCACCGTCATCGAGCCCACCTCCGGCAATACCGGCATCGGCCTGGCGGCCATGGCCGTGGCCCGGGGCTATCACGTGATCCTCACCATGCCCGCCTCCATGAGCGCCGAGCGCCGTGCGCTGCTGAAGGCCTACGGCGCGGAGCTGGTGCTGGTGGCGGAGGGCGGCATGGCCGGGGCGGTGGCCAAGGCGGAGGAGCTGGCCGCCTCCATCCCCAACAGCTTCTTCCCCGGCCAGTTCGATAACCCCGCTAACCCCGCCGCCCACTATAAGACCACCGGCCCGGAGATCTGGCGGGATACCGAGGGCCATGTGGACATCTTCGTGGCGGGCGTGGGCACCGGCGGCACCATCAGCGGCACCGGCCGCTATCTGAAGGAGCAAAACCCCAACGTCCGTATCGTGGCGGTGGAGCCCGCCGCCTCGCCCCTGCTGAGCCAGGGCCACGTGGGCCCTCACGGCTTGCAGGGCATCGGCGCCAACTTCGTCCCCGGCAACTATGACGCCAGCCTGGTGGACGAGATCGTCACCGTCACCGACGAGGACGCCTATCACACCGGCCGCCTGCTGGCCCGTACCGAGGGTATCATGGCCGGCATCACCTCCGGCGCGGCCCTGTGGGCCGCCGATGAGCTGGCCCGCCGCCCCGAGAACAAGGGCAAGACCATCGTGGCTCTGCTGCCGGACGATGGCAGCCGTTACCTGTCCACACCCCTTTGGTCGGAGGAATAATCATGTACGAGGATCATATCTGCACCGCGGCCAAGATCATGGCCGAGACCATGAAAAACGCCGATATCCCCATGTATGGCGCGCGCCTGCGCCTGCCGGAGCGCAAGGCCATCATCGCCCTGCTGAAGGAGATGCGCCAGCTGCTGTTCCCCGCCTACTTCGGCGACCCCGCCCTGATGACCCTGGCGGCGGCGGACTACGCCGCGCTGCTGCTGGAGCGGATCGAGACCGGCCTTGCCAAGCAGATCGCCCTGGCCCTGCCGGTGGAGCAGGAGGATCAGGCGCCCCGCATCGCCCGGGAGGTGGTGGATCAGCTGCCCCGCATCCAGAAGCTGCTGCTGACGGATATCGACGCCATCTTTGACGGCGACCCCGCCGCCCAGAACCGGGAGGAGATCGTCCTGGCCTATCCGGGCCTGTTCGCCATCTTCGCCTACCGGGTCAGCCACGAGCTGTACCTGCGCCATGTGCCCACCATCCCCCGCATGATGTCCGAGTATGCCCACAGCCGCACCGGTATCGACATCCACCCCGGCGCACAGATCGGCAGCTACTTTTTCATCGACCACGGCACCGGCATCGTGGTGGGCGAGACCACCGTCATCGGCGACCATGTGAAGCTGTACCAGGGCGTGACCCTGGGCGCCCTCAGTCCCCGGGGCGGCCGCGCCCACAGCAGCGGCAAGCGCCATCCCACCGTGGGCGACGGCGCCACCATCTACTCCGGCGCCTCCATCTTCGGCGGCGAGACCACCATCGGCGAGAACGCCGTGGTGGGCGGCAACGCCTTCCTGACCGAGTCGGTGGCGGACAACGCCCGCGTGGTGATCCGGCCCCCCGAGACCATCATCCACAATTTATAAGAAAAGGGAGGCCGACGGCCTCCTTTTTTCCTGTCCCGGCATATTCCTCTGTCCGTTCTGCCATACTAAACGGCGAAAAGTCGGGGAGGGGCTGAAACATTTTGCCGTCCTCGTGCGTCTTTACCATAGATTGACAGATTGACAAATGAGGCTGCCTCATGTATGCTGGAAAAAAGCGGAACAGGCAGCCTGCGCGAAAGGAAACCATTATGGCAGAATTACTCGTCAATACCGGGGCCGTCCTGGCCAACTACCGGCGCTATGCCGGCGGTGGTCAGGTGATCCCCGTTCTCAAGGGCAACGGCTACGGCCTGGGCGCACAGCAGCTGCGCGGGCTGCTGGCGAAGGAGGGCGTCACCCTGTTCGCCTGCGCCGCCGTGGAGGAGGCGCTGGAGCTGGCACAGCCGGACACGGAGCTGCTGCTGATGAGCTGCGTCCACGATCCGACGCTGCTGCGCGCCCTGCTCCAGCGGCGGGTGATCCTCTCGGTGGAGAGCCTGGCCCAGGCTCAGGCCATCGACGCCCTGCATATGGATGCCCGGATCCACTTGGCGGTGGACACCGGCTTTGGTCGCTTCGGCTTCCTGCCGGAGCAGGTGCAGGACATGAAGCGGGTCTTTGACCTGCCCAACGTGAAGGTGCAGGGCATCTATTCCCACTTCCGCGGCCCTGCCGCCGCCCTGGCGCAGTTCGCCCGGTTCAGCCGGGTGCTGCTGGAGCTGGACGGCTATCCCGTGGGGCTGCGCCACATCGCCGCCACCCATACGGCGGACGTGCCCCAGTACCGCCTGGACGCGGTACGCATCGGCTCCGGCCTCACCGGCATCGGCGGCGGCACCCCGGCGGCCACGCTGCAGGCCGCCGTATGCACCGTGCACCGCCTGAAGAAGGGCGACCGGGTGGGCTATGGCGACGCCCTGCTGCGCCGGGATACGGAGATCGCCGTCCTGGCTGTGGGCACAGCGGACGGCGCGTTCACCTACCGCTACCGGGGCCTCCGGGCCTGCTGGCAGCAGCGGAAGCGCTGGGTCACCATCAACGGCACCCGCGTTTCGGTCATCAGCCCACCGGGCATGACCCATACCCTGGTGGATGTGACGGGCCTTGGCTGCCGCCCCGGCGACGTGGCGGTGATCCCCCACGACCTGGTGCTGACCAGCCCAAGCGTCCCCCGCCGGTATACAGAGGAATGAAAAAAGCGCCGCGGACGGCTGTCCGGATGGCTATAAGAATGGAATAGTATAATTTCTTTATTACAGAAAGCGGCATGACCGAAGTCATGCCGCTTTCTATTTTACCGGATTTGATTCAAAGGCAAAATTATATCTGAATAGTTCTGCTTACTTTACGGGTTTCCCAAGGTTAGTCCTGCCTCAATTTTAATTTCGCTAGTGGGTATCTCAAGTCCCCAGTTATCCCATCCGAGATGATTGCTTCTGGCAAATAGTTCAATTTTTTCCTGTTCCGGAAACATTTTTGTAATTCCATCAATGACCTCTGTTGGCTTTACACTGTGCGCACCTCTATGAACGGTGACCATTTGCCTGACGTTTCTTGCACCGCGCGGCTGAGGAAACTTGCCTTTCTTAAATGCCAGAACAAACTCTGTCTGGCTAAGTGTATACCGCCCTGGATTGTGAACCATTTTGTCCCACACAAAAGCAATGGTCTTATATTCAAACCCCCAAGCCTCTCCAAGTTCAATGGAATTAGCCATCTGCGGCCCGGTTGTCCACATGAATAAGATACAATCCTCATCGGAAATAGACGCAACATCCAGTTTCTTCAAGTCTTTGAGCTTTATCGTCGGATATTTAAACTCGGCTGAACTTAAAAAGATTTTTTTTTCAAATCCCTCATTTTCGCATTTGATTACAGTTTTGTCATATTGCATTTTTCCGCCATAATCCCATGGTGGGTCTGCGTAAATGACCTGATATTTCTTATCTGGTAAACGCGGATACATATCTTCAAGGGGGTTGACCTTTGTCCGCTTTTTTTGTTGGATGCTATATAACGAATATGCAGTTGTGTTTTTCTTTTGATTGTTCGCCATATGAATCTCCATTTTGCTCACTGATGTTTGTCGTAGACAATTATAGCCTGTAGTCTATTTATAGTCAAGATGTGTGTTACTTATAATCCGTTGTCTTAAAAACGTCAAACGCATACAATTATGTCGAACAGAGAGGTGCTCCTATGATTACAAAGCAGTTTGGAGAGAGGATTCGAGATCTCAGAAATGCCAAAGGTTTGAGCCAAGAAAAATTTGCACTGTCAATCGACATGGATAGAACTTATTATGCTTCTGTAGAGAGCGGTAAGCGAAATGTCTCTATCAATAATATTGATAAGATCGCTCGTGGGTTTGGCGTTTCGCTTGAAGAACTTTTCAAGGGACTATAGGGAGGTTACATATGGCAGGTAATGCACTAAGAAAGAGAGATAACTGGCAAACCGAATCTGGTCCAGGCGGACTTGCGGGCTCTGCCGAAAAAGATTTGATTGCAGCGCTCAGGAAGAATCTTGATTTATCCGTTTATGAGGTCAATGATCACCCAACAGACTTAAAGCACCTGTATGAACATGTAGTACTGTCAGAGAAAACATTATCTGAAATATTCAATCCCAGCAAGGCGGCTATGAAGAATGCGCAAAAAAGAGGCTGGGGTGTATCTCCGGACTTTTCCATTCGCAATAAGAAAAGCGGTAAGATTCTCTTTGGTGAAATAAAACGCCAAGATGGCTGGGTTGAGGGAAAAGAGCCTAGTGCGGGACGCGGTAATGCACATGAGAGAATGTGTAAGCTGTTTACACCTGGACTTATGAAGAAGTATAGAGAGCTAAGCGGAATTACAAGTGAAGATATACTGCCATTCTGGGTCGTGCTGGAGGGGGATATTACCCGTGATCCAAAACGCAACAGAGAAATTGCGTTTTGGTTTGATCAATATGATAAGAACTATTTTATGTGGCGTCCTCAGATGACAGATAAGGATCTTGTCGAGCATTTCAACAAATATCTGAAGCCGTATCTTGATTAAATAGTGTAATAAATATCCTCCGGCTATGCCGGAGGATATTTATTACGCGATAAGTTATAGTCCGTACATGATCATTTCCCAAATCAGCAGGATCTCCGCCAGCAGGCAGAACGCCGCGAACACGAAGAAGATCCCGCCGCCCAACAGGGGCTTGCGGGGCTTATCCTCCCGGATCAGGTCAGGCCGCTTGGGGTCGTAATACCCCGTCACCTGCCGTCCCACGCCCTTATTGCTGCCCCAGTCCTGGTTGCTGGAATAGGTGTAGGTCTTGCCGTCCACTGTGTACTCATAGGTGGGCAGATGAACCGTATACCGGGCCAGCCGGCTGGTGCCGTCCTCCTGATCCTCCCAGCGCTCCACGTTCTCTTCCCGCAGATCCACCACCGTCATGGTGGCGGTGCCGGTATACCGCTGCTTGTCGTCCTCGTAAGCCTTGATGGCGCCCTTTCGATTGCGGAGTCCCAGCCATATCATCAGCGCACACACCACGGCCAGGATCAATGCGGGGATCAGATTTTCCATAGGCTCTCCTCCAAAAGATAGAATCGGGTTCCCTGTAAGATCAGTGTACCGTAAAATTCCCGCCCGGTCAACCGCCTGCGGCAAAAAAAGGACGTGCCCCGGGGGGACACGTCCTTTTTCGCGGTATGTCACTTCTGGATGGCGCTGAAGAAGCCCATCATCTCGTCGGTGTGATCCTCCACATAGCTGGTGAAGGTCACCACGCAGATGTACTGCTCCACCGGGATGCAGACCTGCAGGGACCGGGCGGGGAAGCCGTTGTAGACGGCGGTGGTCAGGATGCTGCTGTACTCGCTGCCCAGAAAGCTGGTGGTCTGGGCGGCGGAGGTCACGTCCTCCATACCGTCGATGCTCTCATAGGCGGCGGTGGCCTGGGCGATGCCCTCGGTCAGAAAGGCGTCCATGTCGATGGCGGTCTTGCCGTCTGTCACCTTGTCCACGGTGATGCTGACCCACTGGCGTCCGTCCTCGGTCATCAGATACATGTCCTGTACCTGGCTGCCCGCCTCCAGCCGCTGGCGCATCTCCGCCACCAGCGCCTCGTCCGTCATGCTGTCCAGGGCGATGTCGTTCAGCGCGGCGATCTCCTCGTCGCTGAGATAGCTGTACGTCTCCGGCGCGGTGCACGTCAGACCCAAAAAGTCACTGGTATACGTCTGGCCCTCCACGCTGCCCCGCTGGAAGGACTTCTGCCCGGCGGCGCAGGCCGTCAGCAGCAGCGCCAGCACCAACAGCATGGCGGGAAATGTTACTCGTTTCACGGGGGTTCCTCCTTTGTCTGCGCGCCGGCCCACAGGGCCGATGCGCGGTGCATATGAAAGAATTATAGTGCAAAACAGCCTTTCCGTCAAGTGAACAGTATTTTCCATGATATTTTTAAGAAGAAAAGGGGCCGAAAGGCCCCTTTTTCTTCTTTTATATGATCTCCGGCACAACGATCTCGCCGCTGCCGCCGCAGTATTTCTCCGTCTCCGCGATGAGCTTGCGGGCGGTGTCCCACAGCAGCTCGTCGGGGGTGGCCTTGTTGCCCTGCACGATGTAGAAAACGTTTTTCGCCGTCTCCTCCACCGCCGTCTTGTTCACCTGCCGGATCTCCAGGCGGCACAGCACCTCGTTGCTGTCGTCGCAGTAGCTGTACTCGTGGGGCGCGACGGGGATGGGCTCGGTCTGGCCCAGGGGCACGAACCGCTCGGTGCCGTCGGTAAAGCGCAGCGTCACGTTGCCGTCCACCTTGTCGATGTTGTGGGCGCCCAGTGCCAGCTTGCTCTCCAGCGACAGCAGGTTGTAGATGTCCACCGCCGTGTTGATGTAGAACATGTCACCCTGGTTCTTCTTCAGCAGCTTGATGAGGTTCTCGCTGGCGGGGATGTTCTTCCGCCGCTTCACGCCCGTCTCGTCGTGAAGGATGTTGAAGCCCTCCAGCACCAGGTCGGCGTGTACGTCCAGTTCCGCGTACTGCGCATAAAGCTCGTGGAGCTTCTGGGTGCGATAGGCCTTCCACTCGTCGGACTCCACCGTGTTGTCCATGCCGCGGATCACGGGGAACAGGATCTTCACGCCTGCGTCCAGCACGGCCTGCTGTACGAAAAATTTCATAGTCAGCGTCCTCCTCTCTCAGTGACCCAGCGCCTGATCCAGATCGGCGATGATGTCGTCGGCGTCCTCCAGACCCACCGACATGCGGATCATGCCGTCGGTGATGCCTGCCGCTTCACGCACCTCCTTGGGGATCATGGTGTGGGTCATGGCCGCCGCCTGCTCCACCAGCGTTTCCGTATCGCCCAGGGATACCGCCAGGGTGCACAGCTTCAGGCTGTTGATGAACTTCTTGCCGGCCGCCAGACCGCCCTTCACGTCGAAGGTGATCATGCCGCCGCCGCCCCGCATCTGCTTCTTGGCGATGTCGCACTGGGGGTTGGACTCCAGGAAGGGATAGCGCACCGTCTCGATACGGGGATCGGCCTCCAGCCACCGGGCGATTTTCAGGGCGTTTTCGTTGTACTGCCGCATGCGGACGCCCAGGGTCTTGATGCCCCGGCAGATCAGGAAGGCGGTGAAGGGTGCCATCACCGCGCCGAAGTGCATCAGCGTGCCCAGACGGCACTGGCGCAAAAACTCGGTGTCGTTGGAGATCACCGCGCCGCCCAGCAGGTCGCCATGACCGCCGATGTACTTGGTCAGGCTGTGGATGACCACGTCCACGCCCAGATCCAGGGGATTGGTGTTGTAAGGGGTGGCGAAGGTGTTGTCCACAAAGACCTTCACGCCGTGGCGGTGGGCGATCTCGGCCACCTCCGCCAGATCCACCAGGATCATGGTGGGGTTGGCGGGGGTCTCCACATAGATGACCTTGGTGTTGGGCTTGATCAGGGGCTCCAGCTCCTCCAGATGATCGGCCCGGAAGGAGTCGTGCTCGATGCCGAACCGGGGCAGCCAGTCGCTGGTGATGTCCTCGGTGCCGGAGTACTTGGCCTTGGTGAAGATGACGTGGTCGCCGCATTTCAGCGCCGCGAACAGCGCACCGGCCACCGCGCCCATGCCGGAGGCATAGGACACCGCGCCCTTGCCGTGCTCCAGCGCCGCCAGCTTCTGCTCCATGTAGTCCAGGGACGGGTTGGTGATGCGGCTGTAGGCGAAGCTCTCGGCGTAGTCGCTGCACGCCTCCACGGCGTCGTCGGTGGAATCGAAATAGAAGGTAGAGGTCTGATAAATGGGCGGGATCAGGGAACCGTAGGGATCCCGGGGCTCACCGGCGTGAACCTCCACGGTGTCGAATTTTACGTTCTCCGGCTGAAAATCCGGATGCTTCATGATCAACTGGCTCATAGCGCACCTCCATAAAAAATATGCTGACAGGCAGCTTGTTTTCTTGCCTGTCAGCATATCACATTTTTCGTCAGGAGGGAAATACCGGGTAGTTATGACGCCCCATAGGAAAAAGCTTTAGCCCTCCTGTGCGCCCAACTGCCGGGTCATGCAGTCCAGAAAAGCCCGCTCGATGGGCCGCAGGGCCTTGCCCCGGATGCCGATCCAGCCGATGTCCACCCGGTCGTCGGTGTCGATGGGCACGCAGACCACCTCCTGTGCCAGCCGGGGCGAGATGACGCCGGTGCCCACGTCATAGGCGTTGCAGCTCCGCATCAGCGCCGTACTGACGTACAGGTCGCTGATGTACACCACCTTCCTGGGATAGAAGTTGGGCAGCATCATCTCCTCCGAGAAAAAGCCGGGGGAATCGGCGTTCTGCTCATACACGATGCAGGGGTAGTCCATCAGCTCCTCCGGCGTCACGAGCGCCCGCTTTGCCAGCGGGTGCTCTACGGAGAGAAAGGCGTGGGGCGCGGCCTGGGTCACGGCGTGGAACTCCAGGTTGTTGTCCTCCAGCACCTTCATCATGTGGCGGCGGTTCACGTCCGACAGGAAGATGACGCCCAGGTCGCTGTACTGCTTGGCCACGTCGTCGATGACGATCCCGGTCTGGGTCTGGTTCAGGCCCAGGGTGTACCGGTCGGCGTCCAGGCCGTCCACGAACTCCTCGAAGGCGCTGACCACAAAGTCGTAGTGCTGGCTGCTGACGAAGAAGGAGGGCTTCGGCCCCTCGGCGCCGCTGTGGAAGTATTCGCTGATGTAGTCGGCGTCCCGCAGCAGGCGGTTGCTGAGCTTCAGCAGCTCCCGCCCCTCATTGGTGATGGCGATGCCGGTGGAGGAGCGGGTGAAGATGGTGATGCCCAGCTCCTCCTCCAGCGCGTTCACCAGGTTGCTGATGCTGGGCTGTGAGACGTACAGCTTCTGGGCGGCCCGGCTGAAGGAGCCGCATTTTTCCACCATAGAGACGTATTTCAGCTGCTGTAAGGTCATGACGGCTCCTCCTTAAACCTGCAGGTCGCGGCCCGCGGCCTTGGTGTGGGTCTGCATGGCGCTGCGGGCGGCCCGGCTGTCCTGCTGCTCGATGGCCTTGAGGATGATGGTGTGGGTGTCCAGGATCCGGCGGCCCAGATCCACCCGGCCCGCCTCGCTGAGGGTCAGCATCTTCTTGCGCAGCGTCTCCTTCTCCACGTTGCCCAGCACCTCGGTGACGATGATGGCCACCCGGTTGGCGCTGGCCCGGGCCAGCAGACTGTGGAACCGCACGTCCAGCTCGATGAACCGCGCGTAGTCCGCCAACGACTGCTCCGCCTCCGCCACGCACTGGCGCAGCTCGGACAGATCGGCCTCCGTGCGCCGCTTGGCGGCCCAGGCGGCAATGGTGGAGTCGTTGCGCTGCCGGTACTCATTCAGCTCCGAGAGGGACACCTGGCTGAGCTGGATCATGTCCTTCAGCGGCTCCTCGGCGGCGTGGAGACTCAGCTCCTGCACCACCGCACCGGAGGCACCCTGTGTGGAGGTGACGTAGCCGCCCTGCTCCAGCCGCTTCAGCGCCTCCCGGATGGTGGGGCGGCTGCGCTGCAGCTCCGCCATCATGGCCCGCTCCGAGGGCAGCCGGTCGCCGGGCTTCAGCGCGCCGGAGGTGATCAGGGCGCGGAGCTGCTCGTAAATATCGTCGCTGGCCCGCTTGGCGGGATCCAGCTGAATGTGCAGTTCATGGGCTTCCATGGGCGCCGCCTCCTTTGTTCAACAAGGTAAGAGTATAGCAAAACCGGCCCGGAACGTCAAGAAATACGGTGCATAAAGGGGGCGCTCCGAGTACATAAACCGCCTTTATGGGGGTAAAAAACAGGCTGTTGCAAGGACAGCCTGTTTTTTGAGGGAGGAACCTCTTACTTGGCAGCCTTGGCGGCCTTGATGGACTCGATCAGCTCGGGAACGACCTTGAACAGGTCGCCGGTGATGCCGTAATCGGCAACCTCGAAGATGGGAGCGGTCTCGTTCTTGTTGACGGCGATGATGCACTCGGAAT
>OLSN01001485.1_pt1 | contig 19974 bp, 15 predicted proteins | sample 1672411 | NCBI WGS metagenome assembly OLSN01 (sample SAMEA3136683, study PRJEB25190) | human gut metagenome | biome: human gut; feature: human-associated habitat; material: faeces | place: Austria | collected 2013 | reverse complement strand
GGGGCGTTGCCCCAAACCCCAGCAGGGACGCTGTCCCTGCACCCTGCAAGGGGCAATTGCCCCTTGACCCTTTTTTGGGCAGCCCGGCTTGGTTGCGCTTCCCTACTGTCCACTTTCGGGGCTTTTAGGCTTTTACAAGCCCTAATAACCTTTCCTTCACCGCCAGCGCCAGTTTCCGATGCTCCTCCGGCATCATATGAATCCCATCCACTTTCGACGGCTGCACAATCTCCTGCGTATTCATCATCTCCACATCGAGCCACTCACACAAGCCCTTCATCAGCGCCGGGAATTTCCGCGATTCCTCCCCCTTCCCATGCAGCGTGTCCCACTCCGCCACATTCTCGCCAATTTCAATCGGCGTCAGTACCAGAATCCGCGGCTTGTTATCCCCGAACAGCGGCACACTCGCGGGGTACAGCTGGTCGAACGTCTGAATCGTGCGAATCAGCGTGCCGACGCCGTTGACGCTCGCCTGTGCGGAATGCTCCTTCAGGTCGTTCGTGCCGAGCATGATGATGATGGTGTCCAGCGGGCGCAGGGTATCCAGCGCGTAGGGCAGCGCACCCAAGCCGGTCATGAAATTCTTGCCGGGTTCGGGAAAGACGGTCGTGCGGCCGTTCTGCCCGTTCTCGTGGATGCGCCAGTCCGCGCCAAGTTCGTCCTGCAAAATGCCTGTCCAGCGGGTGTGTTCGTCGTAGCGCTTGCAGGTGCCGGGGATGAAACCCCAAGTGTTGCTGTCACCGAAGCAAAGAACGTGTTTCATGCAAATTTCCTCCCCTTTTGCAAAAAGGGCGGCATCCCGCGTGAAAAACGAGATGCCGCTTTTGGTTAAATTTCGATAGTCCCCGTGAAGTCGGTGTTGGCGTCGCCAGTCAGCCAGACTTTGCCATCCTCCTGATAGCGGACGACGAGCGTGCCGCCGGGCAGGCGCACATCAATGTCCGCGCCGCGGGTGCAGAAGCCGTTTTCGACTGCCGCGACTGCCACCGCGCACGCGCCCGTGCCGCAGGCCGCCGTTTCGCCGATGCCGCGCTCCCATACGCGCATCACGATGTCGTTCTTGTCCACAATCTGGGCGAACGAAACGTTCACGCGTTCCGGGAACAGGCTGTCCGTCTCAATCTGCGGGCCAACCTGCTCCAGCGGGATGCGGTTTACATCCTCCACAAAGATGACGACATGCGGATTGCCCATGCTGACGCAGCTGATTTCGCGCTTTTCGCCCGCGAGGAACACAGGGCGCATCATCACGCGGTCGCCGTCGAGCTTGACGGGAATCTTCGCCGGAGCAAACGCCGGGCAGCCCATGTCCACCAGCACGGAGAACACCTGATCTTCGCGGATGAACAGCTTCGCCGTCTTAACGCCGCTGCCAGTCTCGACCGCCATTTCGTCCTTGCGCACATGGCCGTTCTCGTACAGGTACTTGCAGACGCAGCGCAGGGCATTGCCCGCCACCGAGCCTTCCGTGCCGTCGGCATTGAACATGCGCATCTTCGCATCGGCGATGGTTGAGGGCATAATCAGCACAATGCCATCAGAACCAACACCCGTGCGGCGGTTGGACAGGCGCACAGCCAGCGATTCGGGGCTTTCCACCGTCTGGTCGAAGCAATCGAAGTACAGGTAGTCGTTGCCCGTACCGCGCATCTTGGTGAAGGTCAGCTTCTTGTGCTTCGTGCGCATGTTGTTGATGTCCACCAATTCGACGTTGCCCAGCGAGTAGCGGCTGGTCAGCGCGTTGGCGAGGGCATTCGCCGTGTCAAGGCTGGTGAACAGCGGAATGCCGCGTTCGACCGCCTTGCGGCGCATCCGGACGGATTCCAGCTGCGGCAAACGCCCCTTGCTGGACGTGGAAATGACGTACTGCACCTGCCCCATTTCCAGCATTTTCTCCTGCGCTTCCTTCTTCACGACGGCGGCGTACAGCCCATGCTCCTGCATGGCGCGCGCCGTGCCGGGCGTGGCGAAAATGTTGAAGCCGAGCTTGGCAAACTTGCGCGCGCAGTCAATGGCTTCCGGCTTGTCCTTGTCGCGGACGGAAACAAGAATACCGCCCTGATGGCGCATCTTGTAGCCCGCGGCGACGAGTCCCTTGAAGATGGCCTCCTGCAGGTTCGTGCCGATGCCCAGCACTTCGCCGGTGGACTTCATCTCCGGGCCGAGGTGAGTATCGACATCCGCCAGTTTCTCGAAGGAGAAGCACGGCACCTTGACCGCGTAGTACGGGCTTTGCCGGTACAGCCCCGTGCCGTAGCCCATGTCGCGAATCTTTTCGCCCAGCATCGCGCGGACGGCGAGGTCAACCATCGGCACGCCCGTCACCTTGCTGATGTACGGCACGGTGCGGCTGGCGCGCGGGTTCGCCTCAATGACATAGACTTCGTTATGATAGACGATATACTGAATGTTGATAAGCCCCAGCGTGCCGAGTTCCAGCGCAATCTGCCGCGTGACCTCAATCAGCCGCTGCGTCATCGCGCCGGTCAGGTTCCACGCGGGATAGACAGCGATGGAGTCGCCGGAGTGGATGCCGGAGCGCTCGACGTGCTCCATGATGCCGGGAATCAGCACGTCCGTGCCGTCGCAAATCGCGTCCGCTTCCGCCTCGATGCCCATCAGGTACTGGTCAATCAGCACCGGGTTTTCGATGCCCTGCGCGAGGATAATGCGCATGTACTCCACAATGTCGCTGTCCTGATAGGCGATAATCATGTTCTGACCGCCCAGCACATACGACGGGCGCACCAGCACCGGGTAGCCCAGCTCGTTCGCCGCCGCCACCGCTTCTTCGCTCGTCATGACCGTGCGGCCCTTGGCGCGCTTGATGCCGTACTTCTCCATCGCCGCGTCGAAGCGCTCGCGGTCTTCCGCCGCGTCAATCATATCCGCCGACGTACCCATGATGCGCACGCCCGCCTGCTCCAGCGCGTGAGTCAGCTTAATCGCCGTCTGCCCGCCGAACGCCGCGACGACGCCAACCGGCTTCTCCGTCGCAATCACGCCCAGCACGTCCTCCGCCGTCAGCGGCTCGAAGTACAGGCGGTCAGCGGTATCAAAGTCGGTCGAAACCGTCTCCGGGTTGTTGTTGATCATCACGACATCGTAGCCCGCCTGTTTGAGCATCCACACGCAGTGGACGGACGCATAGTCGAACTCGATGCCCTGACCGATGCGGATCGGGCCGGAACCCAAGACGACGACGCACGGCTTCTTCGGGCGCTCATCGAGGAACTCCTTCGCTTCGTTCTCGTCGTCATAGGTTGCGTAGAAGTAAGGTGTTTCCGCCGCGAATTCCGCCGCGCAGGTATCGACCATCTTGTAGACCGGGTCGCGGTGCATCGGCACTTTTTCGCCCGACAGGCGCTCAATCGCCTTGTCCGGATAGCCCATCTTCTTCGCGCGCAGATACGTCTCCGCGTCGATGTTGCCCTCTTTCAGGCGGCATTCCATGTTGTACAGGTTCAGGTACTTATGGAGGAAGAAGTAGTCGATTTTCGTGATTTCGTGCAGCTTCTCCAGCGTCACGCCGCGCGCAATCGCCTCGTACATTGCAAACATGCGCTGGTCGGTGCACTTGCCGATAAGCTCCAGCAGCTCGTCCACGGTGAGATTCGCCATCGACTTCATCCGCAGCGTGTCGCAGCCGATTTCCGCGCCGCGAACCGCCTTCATCAGCGCCTGCTCGACGTTCACGCCAATCGCCATCACCTCGCCGGTCGCCTTCATCTGCGTGCCGAGGGTGCGCTTGCCGTACACGAACTTGTCAAACGGCCACTTCGGGATTTTCGCCACGATGTAGTCCAGCGCGGGCTCGAACGCAGCGCAGGTCTTGCCCGTCACGGCGTTCTTCATTTCATCCAGCGTATAGCCGATGGCAATCTGCGCGGCGCACTTGGCAATCGGGTAGCCCGTCGCCTTCGACGCAAGGGCGGAGGAACGGCTGACGCGCGGGTTGACCTCGATGACGGCATAGTCGAACGTATCGGGATTGAGCGCGAACTGGCAGTTGCAGCCGCCCTCGACTTCCAGCGCGGTGATGATGTCCAGCGCGGCGCGGCGGAGCATCTGGTACTCCTTGTCCGCCAAGGTCAGCGCGGGCGCAACGACGATGGAGTCGCCCGTATGCACGCCGACGGGGTCGATGTTCTCCATCGAGCAGACGGCAATCACGTTGCCGAGCTTGTCGCGCATGACCTCGAATTCGATTTCCTTCCAGCCGGAAATGCACTTCTCGACCAGAATCTGCGTAATCGGCGACAGGCGCAGACCATTCTCAGCGATTTCCGCCAGTTCCTTTTCGTCTTGGCAGATGCCGCCGCCCGAACCGCCCAGCGTATACGCCGGACGCACAATCACGGGGTAGCCGATGGTTTGGGCGAACGCGAGCGCATCCTCCACCGTCTCCACGACTTCCGACGGAATGACGGGCTGGTGGATGGAGAGCATCGTGTCCTTGAACTGCTGGCGGTCTTCCGCCTTTTCAATCGTTTCGCACTTGGCGCCCAGCAGCTTCACGCCGTGCTGTTCGAGGAAGCCCTCCTTCGCCAGCTGCATGGAGAGGGTCAGACCGCTCTGCCCGCCCAGCGTGGACAGCAGGGAGTCCGGCTTTTCCTTGAGGATGATGCGGCGCAGGGTTTCCAGCGTCAGCGGCTCAATGTAGATATGGTCGGCGGAGGAATGGTCGGTCATGATGGTCGCGGGGTTCGGGTTGACCAGCACGACTTCCAGCCCCGCGTCCTTCAAGGCGCGGCACGCCTGCGAACCGGCGTAGTCAAATTCGGCAGCCTGACCAATCACAATCGGGCCGGAGCCGATAATCATTACTTTGTGCAGATCGGGATTCAGCGGCATTCCTTATTCCCTCCCATCATGGCAATAAAGCGGTCGAACAGGAAGCGGGTGTCAAGCGGGCCGCCGCACGCTTCCGGGTGGAACTGGACGGAGAACGCGGGCATATCGGTATAATCAACGCCCTCGCAGGTGCCGTCGTTGCCGTTGACAAAACGCAGGGACGCGTTTTCCGGCAGCGTGTCGCAGTCCACCGCATAGCCGTGGTTCTGGCTCGTCATGTAGGACAGCCCGGTCTTGACGTCCTTCGCGGGCTGATTTGCGCCGCGGTGGCCGTACTTCAGCTTGGCGGTCTTTGCGCCCTGACTGAGCGCCAGCAGCTGATGCCCCAGGCAGATGCCGAAGGTAGGGATGCGGTGGCGCATGAGTTCGCGCAGGTTCGCAATCACGGCGGTGTTATCCGCCGGGTCGCCGGGGCCGTTGGACAGCATCAGTCCGTCGGGATTCAGGTTCAGGATTTCCTGCGCCGTCGCGCTCGCCGGAACAACCGTGACCGCACAGCCGCGCTTTTCGAGTTCACGCTGGATGTTCGCCTTTGCGCCGAAGTCCCAGAGGACGACGTTGTGGATGCCCCGCTTCTTCGCGGGCTGTACGCCGTCGCACGTCACGTCCTGAATCGACGGATGGAACGGCAGCACCTTCAATTGCGCGCAGCTTTCCTCCGGATTCTCCGGCTTCTCGGTCAGCAGCGCGGCATTCATCACGCCCGCATTGCGGATAACGCGGGTCAGCGCGCGGGTGTCCACCCCCGTCAGGCAGGGAATGCCCTGCGCTTTGAGGTAATCATCGAGCTTGCCTTGGCAGCGGAAGTTGCTCGGCTCATCGCAGAGTTCCCGGACGATATACGCGGACAGGCGCGGGCGCGGCGACTCGAAGTCCTCCGGAATCACGCCGTAGTTGCCAATGGTTGGGAACGTCTGAATGACGATTTCCCCTTCGTAGGACGGGTCGGTCAGGGTTTCCAGATAGCCTGTCATCGCCGTGGTGAACACCAGCTCCGCCATGACCGGCTTCGCAGCGCCCATCAGCGTGCCTTCGTAAAGCTGACCGTTGGCCAGCAGCAGATAGCCCTTCATGCTCGTTTCCTCCATTTTTCTATTGGGGCAAAAACCGCGTGTTGCTTACCAGTCTTTCTTGTCCGCCATAACAGCAACCATGACTGCCTTCTGCGCGTGCAGGCGGTTCTCCGCCTCGTCGAAAATCTGGTCGGCGTGGGATTCAAACACATCCGCCGTGATTTCCTCGCCGCGGTGCGCGGGCAGGCAGTGCTGCACCATGCAGCCCAGATGCGCCTTCGCCAGCAGCTCCGCGTTAATCTGATAGCCGCGGAACGCCTTCTCGCGCACCGCCTTTTCTTCCTCCTGCCCCATCGAAGCCCACACGTCAGTGAAAATGACGTCCGCATCCTTCGCCGCTTCTTCCGGGCTTTCGGTCATGACGAACTTGCCGGGGTACTGCTCGGTGAACGAGAGTACCTGCGCGTCCGGCTGATACGCCTTCGGGCAGGCAATGGACACATGCGCGCCCATTTTGAGGAAGCCGACAATCAGCGAATTGGCCATGTTGTTGCCGTCGCCGATGTAGCACATATTCAGCCCCTCAATGCGCCCCTTGTACTCGCGCACGGTCTGCAAATCCGCCAGCACTTGGCAGGGGTGGCAGAAGTCCGTCAAGCCGTTGATAATCGGGATGCTGCCCACGCGCGCCAGCGTTTCCACTTCTTCCTGCGCAAAGGTGCGAATCATGATGCCGTCCAGATAGCGGCTCAGGACGCGCGCGGTGTCCTCCACCGGTTCGCCGCGGCCAATTTGCAGATCGCGGCTGGACAGGAACAGCGCATGACCGCCCAGCTGGTACATGCCCGTCTCAAAGCTGACGCGCGTGCGGGTCGAGGACTTCTCAAAAATCATGCCCAGCGTTTTGCCTTTGAGGATGTGGTGCTCCACGCCGGCTTTGGTTTCCGCCTTCAGGCGGTCAGCGAGGTCAAGCAGCTCCGTGATTTCTTCCTTGCTCAGGTCGAGGAGCTTCAGCAGATGCTTCATGGGAATTCCCTCCATCATTCTTCGCAGATGTCGCAGAAGTATAAAGCTGCATATTGATGCACATTTTCTGTATACGCATCATGGTTTCTTTCGTTTTCCCGCCCGAACCGAGGCGCACCGAAATGTGTCGGGTTCAGGGGAAACAACCAGATTCTGGTGAAACTTAGGTACACGAAAATCGGCGCGTCAGCACACCTGCCGAATATTATAGCATAGAATAGCAGCGAGGGCAAGGGATGAAACCACTGCCCGGCGCATAAATTTTGAATGGTGGGCGCAAAACCCGCCGAAAAGTGCAAACAGGAGGGAAACAGGCATGGAACAGCAAGGTCGCAGAGCCATCGGGCGCGTCTGTCCGCGCGGGGCGGAGAGCTACACTTGGCAGGAGGGCGACACCGCCGAGCGTATCGCCCGTACATACGCCACCACCGTGCAGGCGCTGCAGGTCATCAATCCCGGCGTCGATTTTGCCACGTTGACCGCCGGGGAGGAAATCTGTCTGCCCAATTTCATCTATACCTGCATCAGCGGTCAGCCGTATGTGGTTGAAGACGGCGACACGTTCGCGTCGATTGCCGCGCGGCTGGGCATTACGACCTTCGAACTCGCCGAGCGGAATCCCGGCGTGTCACAGAACAATCTCACAGTCGGGCAGGTGCTGTGTGTTCCGGCAAAAGCGGACGACGCCGACGACGCGCAGACGCCCGCCATCCCCCTGCCGGACGACGGTGAGTACCCTGCCCTGCCTGATGACAGCCAAACGCCCGTGATTCCCCTGCCGGACGACGGCGAATATCCAGCCCTGCCTGATACGCCGACCCGTGTCTGTCCGTCAGGATACACGCTGTCCGCGGTGCAGTCGGGGCAGAGCTACGCGGATTTGCTGGTGCAGCACAACGTCAGCTATCGGGCGATGCGCAGCGCGAATCCGCAATTGATGCCGGGCTACCTGATTGCGGGCACTGCGTACTGTGCGCCGCCGTCCGGCACGCGGCAGACGTGCGCCGGCTTGCGCTCGTACACCATTCAGCCGAGGGAGACGCTGGACACGCTGGCGGTGCGCTTTCGGACGACGCGGGGGCGGCTGCTCTCGCTGAACCCGACGCTGCTGCCCAGCGACTTCTCGTCGGGAACGGTGATTTGCATCGGCTAAGCAAAAAGGGCAAGGATGCGTTCTGCACCCCTGCCCTGCTTATAGCGTTAGTTCTGATAGCAAATCCCCTGCTGCTTTTTCAGTTCATACGACACGACTTCGCCGCCGTCCAAATCCACCTTGTGCATGTCCACCGCGCAAATCTGCTGGTTGCCATAGGTCGTGTAGTAGTAGACGCCCGTGTCGGCGTTGCAGCAGCTTGTGTACACCGTGATTTCATACCCATGCGGCAGGTGGGCGCAGCCGCGCGGGTGTGCCACGCCGCCTAAAATGTGGAAGAACTGCCCGACGCTCTCCTCCTCGCTGTCCCCGGAGACGGAGTTGTTCGTCAGGAATGCTGCGCGGACGAACCGCGACCACGGCGACCAGTCGCCCGGCAAGCCAATCGCGCCCGTGCAGCGTCCGCCCACCTTCAGCGGCAGCGCAGGCGCAAAGCGATTCACCGGCTCTTCCGGCGAAAGCGCCTGATAGTGCGCCAGATTCTCCAATTGCAACGGCAGCGGCGGTTCGTTCGTCATCACGTTCGACCAGTTGTCGTAGACGTGCAGCCCGTCCGCCATCGACTCGACGACGATGCAGCCCTCGCGGTCGTCAATCATCCAGTGCAGCGGCGACGGCGGGAGCTGCTCGCTGAAGCCGTCGCGAGTGATGTTCAGGCGCTGGAGCAGCGTTTTCGCCTCTTGGACGCTTTCGCACTGCCCCAGAATGTACGGAATCAGCTCAAAGCTGGCGATGTTCGCACAATCCGGCTTCACGTCGTGATACACGGCACTCGCGGGAAAGTTCAGCCCCGCCATGCTCAAGCCCTTCTCGTTCGTCGCTTCATAATATAAGGGCATTCCGCCGACGACGAACGCCATGCCAATCATGGCGAAATGGTCGCTGTTCGTCCCCTCGTGGCGGAAATGGAACGGATAGCGCCGCGGCGTGATGGCGACGGTCTCCTGATAGCTGTACTCCAAGTCAAGGTTTCTGCCGAAATAGTGGTCGCGCGTGGTCAGGCGAATCGCGGTACACATGATGCTTATCCTCCTTCTGCTGATGAGGGTAGTATAGCCCGAAATGCGCGTTTGCACAAGCGGTTTCGCGGCTTCTTGCGGAATTTTCCAGCCATCAGCGGCGGATTTTCGCCTGATGCGCGAATTTTGCATTTTCGTCCGCAATGTTCATGCTGAGTACACACGAATCCGCTACAATGTGCATAAGAATCGACAGAAGGAAGGCTTTCCTCATGGTGGAAAAAGTGCTGGTATGCCTGCTGGCGGGCTTAGGCGCTGGCTTAGGCACGGGATTCGCGGGCATGAGCGCCGCGGCGGTCATCAGCCCGATGCTGATTACGTTTTTGGGCATGGAGCCGTATGAGGCGGTCGGCATTGCGCTGGCGAGCGACGTGCTGGCGAGTGCCGCAAGCGCGTGGACATACGGCAAAAACAAGAATCTTGACATTCGCAACGGCTTGCTGATGATGGCAGCGGTGCTGGCGTTCACGGTCGTAGGCAGCTACGTCGCAAGCCTTGTGCCGAGCCGAACGATGGGCAGCTTCAGCGTGCTGATGACGATGCTGCTGGGCATCAAGTTCATCATCCGCCCGGTGATGACGACGCGCGAAGCCATGCAGAACGTGAGCAAAAAGAAGCGCATGGTGCAGTCGATTGTCTGCGGCGCGTTCATCGGCATGATTTGCGGCTTCGTCGGCGCGGGCGGCGGCATGATGATGCTGCTGATTCTGACCTCCGTCATGGGCTACGAGCTGAAAACCGCCGTTGGCACGAGTGTGTTCATCATGGCGTTCACGGCACTGACGGGCGCGGTCAGCCACTTCACCATCGGCGGATTGCCGGACGGATGGGTGCTGGCGCTGTGCATGGCGTTCACGCTGCTGTTCGCGCAGATTGCCGCGAAAATTGCGAACAAATCGAAGCCTGAGACGCTCAACCGGGTGGTCGGCGTGGTTTTGGTGGTGCTGAGCGTTGTGATTCTGGCGGTGCAGTATCTGAAGTAAGTGCAGATTGCAAAAAGACATGCTTGACTTTCAACATCAAGCATGTCTTTTTTGCTGCTCCAGCCGCGTCTGCGGACGCGAAACCCTCTGCGACAAAGCACGCGATTATAGAAAGTGAAATCATCCGCATTCAAAAAAGCCCGAACCATCGCTGATTCGGGCTTCTTTTTGCCTTAGTTCATCGGCACATACTCAAAGTCGATTTCAATCGTCTTGATTTCGGCGATGACCGCATCGTTGCGGTTGATGGGGGTCGGCGTTGCGCCGGCGAGGTTGCCGCCGGGCAGACGCGCGGTCTTGGGCACGCTCGTCACCCATTCGTTGTACAGATTCACGCGCGTGCACACGCCGTCGTCAGAGGTCGTGTAGGCGCGGCCCTTCAGGCGGTAGATTTCGCCGTTGATGCGCACTTCCTTGATGTTAACGATATAGTTCGGGTACAGCACTTCGCCGTTGCTGATGCCGATGGCGGCAAACGCGACGGACGCGGAGTAGCCCTGCGCCGTGCCGGTGAAATCCAGCCCGACGGTGTACTTGCCTTCGCCCGTGATGATGGCGTTGGTCGCGACAAGTCCCTCGGAGATGGAATCCGCGTTGTAGGTATCGCCGACGCTGTGGGTGAGCGCCCAGCTGCCGTCGTTCCACATAATCCACGCCAGCGCGGTCTGGTCATCCACGACCACGGCATCTTGCAGGAAGGTCACGGGGGCTTCCGCCGCAGCAGCCGCTGCTTCCGCCGCAGCAGCCGCCTGCACATCCGCATAATCCTGACCTTCTTCGTTCGCCTGACGCTTCTCCTGATACATCGCCAGAATATCGTCATCCGCGAAGGTCTGGGACACGCGCTTGTACAGCCCGCTGCAATCCCACAGGCAGTTCGTCAGGTTGTACTTGGTGCAGGCGTCAAGGAACGCCGTGTGGTACGCCAGCGTGTTGTCCTTCAGCCCGTCGCTGCACGGCAGCGCGCCGTATTCGCCGATGACCACGCCGTAGCCCGCCTCGGTGAATTTCGTCATCTTTGCCAGCTGCTGATCCATGTACTCATAGTCGCTCACTTTGCCCCACTTGGTGGCGCTCACCGCGCTGGACGCGCCGCAGTACGACCACGGATCGTAGTAATGGACAGAAACCATCAGCTTGCTGTCCACGGTGTCCTTGGGCATCTGGAAGCGATCGTCGCAGGTCTGGTTAATGTCGGTGCTGTAACCCGCAATCAGCAGGAAGCGGGTCGCGTTGTTACCGCCCGTCGCGCGGACGACATCCACAAACGTCTGGTTGATTTCGTTCGTCAGCGCGTACCGCTCGTCGTCGGTCAGGTAGGTAACGACGGAATCGGAGCAGTACAGCGGGGAATTCTCGTCGAAGCGACCGCCGAGCTCCTCGTTTGCGCTCTCGAAAATCAGGTAATCGGAGTAATCACGGAAGCGTTCGGCAATCTGCTGCCACATGCCCTTGTAGGCTTCCATGGCCAGTGCGCGGGTTTCGGCGCTTTCCGAACCGAACATGCCATACCAGCCGCCATCCCAATGGTCATTGATGATGACGTACATGCCCGCCTTGCGCGCATAGCGGACAACTTCCTCCACGCGGTCCATGTAGTCGGCGTCGATGGTGTAGTCGCCTTCGTAGAGGTGGGTGGCGTTGGTCATCCAAGCTACGGGAATGCGGATGGTGTCAAAGCCCGCCGCTTTCATGCCGTCAATTATGGCCTGCGTCGTTTTCGGCTGACCCCAGTGCGTCTCATAGCTAAGGGGCGTGTTCGTCTTGATGCCGACGTTGTTGTCGCAGGCTTCCAGGGTATTGCCGAGGTTGATGCCGTTGCCCATCAGTCGGGTAGCCTCCAGCGCCGTCAAGCCCTCGCGCATCACGCCGTTATCCACCGCTTCCGCCTCTTCCGCCGACCCTACGCAGGGAATCAGCATCAGCACCGCCAGCATCAGGCTGAACAGGTGCAGGAACCGCTTCTTCATATCCATCGTTCCTTTCTTCTGCGTATTTGACCGCAGTTTCCTTTTAATTATAGCATCAGCGAAATCGTTTTGTCAATGGATATTTGTCTGTCTATCCATATTTTCATGCCATATCTGCCAAGTTCCCGGTGGATTTTCATCGTAGTTTGCGAAAAAACGGTTTCGTATCGAAAATTGGTTTTCGTTCGACGATTATCTATTGATTTGAAGAAAAAAACAGCCTCCCGGCACAATTCATGCCGGGAGGTCGCTTGGACGGGTTGATTACTCAATCGTCAGGTAGAGCGCCAGATTTTCCGCCGTCGCGGGCACGAAGGTCACATCCGCCTTTTCGTTCTGCGCGTTGATGACCGCGGTGAAGGCATCTTCATCCGCCGCTTCGCCGTTCACGAAATAGACGACGTTTCCGTTTTCATCCAGCTTGCTTTCCGCCAGCTCATTGTACTGCGCATCGCGGTTCTCGTCCTTGTAGAAGGTCGCCACGCCGGATTCCGCCGCGCTGCTGCTGAAGGAGAAGGAGCCATCTTCCTTCAGGCCAATCATCGCGCGGTAGTAGAAGCCGTACGCACAGATGACTTCATCGGCGCTGGTCAGCACCAGATAGCCCAGTACTTCGCCGTTCACGGTCACATTCAGCACCACGTCGAGCTTGCCGTCGCCGTCCACATCCAGCACAGCGAAGGAATCATAGCCTGCGCCCTCGGTGAACTCGTCGTTCAGGGCATCCTGCAGGGTCTTGTTCGTCTTGTCAGAGGGAACATAGACCTCGCTGCCGCCGTTCAGCACCGCCGCAATTGCCGGCAGATCCGCCGGGTCGCCTACCATATCCGCAACGGGGCTGGCAACAGGGCTGGCGACCGTGCTGGCAACGGGACTCGCGGTTTCCGCCACGGCAAACGCGCACAGCATCATGGACAGCGCCATCATGATTGCAAGGAACTTCTTCATGTTCATTTTCCTCTCTTTCTTTTCCAGAATATTTTCGCTGCGGAGAGCCGCTGCGAAAGTTTCGTTCCATTCTTTAGGAACAGAAGGCAGTATATCACATTTTCGTCCAATTGTCGATGGCGAATTGTAAATTCTATGCGAAAAAATGGTCATAATTTGTCCTTATTCTGCATATCATTCGCTTTTATGCTGTTTTTTTCTTTCATATTCGGCAAAAAAGATGCGGATGAGGCGCTTTTTTCACCTCGTCCGCATTCTTCTCATTTCCGCTTTATCCCAGCAGCATCCGGTCGTTGTTGATTTCGCTGCCGCTTGCTTTTTCAAACATCACCAGCAGGTCTTCGACGTGAATGCGCTTCTTCGTTTCCGCGTCGATATCGAGGATGATTTTGCCTTCATGCATCATGATGGTGCGGTTGCCGTACTCCAGCGCGTCTTTCATGTTATGCGTCACCATCATGGCCGTCAGATGGTTTTCCGCAATGATTTTCTGCGTCAGCGTCAGCACGTTTTTCGCCGTTTTGGGGTCAAGGGCGGCAGTGTGCTCATCCAGCAGGAGGAGTTTCGGCTGCTTGATGGTCGCCATCAGCAGCGTCAGCGCCTGCCGCTGTCCGCCGGAAAGCAGACCGACCTTGCTGCTCATGCGGTTTTCCAGCCCCAGCCCCAGCGTCGCCAGCTTTTCGCGGTACTCATCGCGTTCCTTCGCCGTGATGCCCCAGCGAAGCGTCCGGCCCTGCCCGCGGCGATACGCCAGCGCGAGGTTCTCCTCAATGTTCATCGTTGCCGCCGTGCCGTTCATCGGGTCTTGGAACACGCGCCCCAGATACTTCGCGCGCTTGTATTCCGGCAGGTGCGTCACATCCACGCCATCAATGACGATGCTGCCGCGATCCACCATGAACGTACCCGCGACGGCGTTGAGCGTCGTGGATTTGCCCGCGCCGTTGCCGCCAATCATCGTGACGAAATCACCTTCCGCCAGATGGAGGTCAACATCCGCCAATGCGCGCTTCTCGGTAATCAAGCCGGGATTGAAGGTCTTTGCAATATGATTGATATCAAGCATTCTGCTTCTCCCCCTTTCGAGCGCTGCGGGCGGTAAAAAGCTTGCTCTTCCAGTGCGGCACGGCGAGGAACATCGCCACAACCAGCGCCGTGAGCAGCTTCAGGTAGTTCGTGGGCAGACCCAGCCACAGCACCACCTGCATGACGATGTAGTAGATGATGGCGCCGATGGACACGGCGATGAGCTTCGTGGCAAAATTGCGGAAAATCTTGCCAAACAGCACTTCGCCGATGATAACCGCCGCCAAGCCGATGACAATCGCGCCGCGCCCCATGCTGACATCCGCATAGCCCTGATACTGCGTCAGCAGCGCGCCGGAGAGCGCCACTAAGCCGTTGGACAGCATCAGCCCGACGACCTTCGCGCGCCCGGTGTTGATGCCCTGTGCGCGCGCCATGTTGACGTTTGCGCCCGTTGCGCGCAGTGCACAGCCATACTCCGTGCCGAAGAACCAGTACAGCAGCGCAATCACCGCCGCGGTAATAATGAGCAGCAGCAGAATTGGGTTGTCAAGCGAAAAATTGCGCACGTTGCGCAGGGACACCAGCAGGTCATACTTATTCGCATTCACCGCCGTGTTCGCCTTGTTGCTCATGATGCCAAGGTTGATGGAATAGAGCGCAAGCTGCGTCAGAATGCCCGATAGGATGGCAGGAATCCCCATCCATGTGTGAAACACGCCCGTCACCAAGCCCGTCAGCATCCCGACGACGAACGCCGCCACCAGCGCCACCCACGCGTTGCAGCCGCTGATGATGAGCACCGCCGCGACCGCGCCGCCAGTGGCGATGGAGCCGTCCACCGTCAAGTCCGCCACGTCCAGAATGCGGTAGGTAATGTAGACGCCAATGGCCATAATGCCCCATATGACGCCCTGAGAAACCGCGCCGGGCAAGGCGTTGAGCAGCTTCATAATTTCCACGGAATCTTCCTCCTACTATAACGCAAGCGAAGCCATAAGGCGAAATGCCCTATGGCTTCGCAAAATGTATCGATTGATTAGTCCATCGGGACGTAGTCGTCCGGGACGGTGATGCCCAGCGCTTCGCAGATCGCGGCGTTGTACTTCTTGGTGAACTGAGGCGCGAAAGCAATCGGCATGGTGGAAACATCCGCACCGTTCACGAGGATTTCATACGCCATTTCGCCCGTCTTGTAGCCGAGGTCATAGTAGCTGATGGTCAGCGTCGCGGCACCGCAGCCGCGGCAAATGCCTTCCTCACCCGCGATGACCGGCACTTTCGCTGGCACGACGACGTTGGCAATCGTTTCGCTGTAGGCAGCGGCGGTGTTGTCCGTCGGGATGTAGAGCACGTCGCATTCAGTCGCCTGCTGCGCCATGGACGCAACGTCGTTGGAGTCCGTGAAAGCGTATTCCTTGCAGGTGATGCCCTTCGCTTCCAGTTCCGCCTTCACAACGCCAATCTGATAAGCGCTGTTCGCTTCCGCCGAGCAGTAGAGCAGCGCAACCGTCTTTGCTTCCGGGAACAGCTCCACAATCATGTTCGCCTGACCGTCCAGCGGGGCGAGGTCGCTCGTGCCGGAAACGTTGATTTCCGTGTAGCCCTTCCAGTCGCTGATTTCCAGCGCCGTGCCGTAGTGGGAAATCGACGTGCCGAGAATCGGAATATCCGCCGTCGCGCTGACAGCCGCCTGAAGCGCGGGCGTCGCGTTCGCCATAATCAGGTCAACCTCCGCCGCCACAAAGCCATTGGCAATCATGGCGCAGGAAGCCGTATCGCCCGAAGCGTTCTGCTCATCAAAAACAACCTTGTCGCCAAGCTTCTCCGTCAGCGCGTCGCGGAAACCCTTGGTCGCCGCGTCCAGCGCCTCATGCTGCACCAGCTGCAAAATGCCGACGTGATACGTCTTTTCTTCCGCGCTCGCCATCGTCAGGCAGGTCAGCGCCATACACAGCGCCAGCAAAACCGCAAACATCTTCTTCATACAGGGAAACCTCCTTCAAATACTACTCGCTTCCGCAAAAGCCGAAGCGTTTCTACATGGAAAAGTGTACCGTATCCTTCGCCGCGTGTCAAGACCGGGAAGCGGAAAGGACAAAAAGAAAACAAAACAAAAAAGCAATGTGGAACGCGGAATTTGTCATTTTCCTTGACAAAACGCACCAAATGCTGTATTCTGAACGTGACAAAACCGTTTGTTCTTTATCGAAAGGAGTGTTTTTCATGCGGAAAATCCTCGCTCTGCTGCTGATGCTTGCCCTCTTTCTCCCCTGTGCGCTGGCGGAAACGCCGCAGGGCATTGACCTCGCGCTGACCTCCACCTATGGCGACGGCTTGTCCCTGCGGATGACGGCTGGCTTAGGCGAAACGCCGTTCTGCTCGCTGACGCTGCCTTCGGGGCAGATTGACCTCGCCTTCTCGCCGGACAAGGGGCTTTGCGTGCAGTTGGGCGGTCAGTGGGCGCAATTGCTGGTGGAAGGTCATCCGGTGGATGCGGCGCTGCTGACCACGCCGCTCAAGCTGCTGGATGGGCGCTCCCCGTCGGAGGTGCTGGGGCTGTTGGCGGAGGATGTCAACAAGATGCTCGATGCGATTCCCTCGCTCTATAACTTGCCAATGACCTTGATAAGAGACCCTGCGTTTGCGCGCCTGTTCAGCGACCTATACATTGCTGCGCAAACAGGGACAATTTCCATCACTTCTGAAGAACTGAATCGTTTGGCGGCTTCTGTTCTGGGAAAGATCTACAGCATGGAATATCTTGACGGCTTGAACTTCAGCGATATCTACCATAATCTTCTTGCGTCGGTCGTGCAATCTTCGGAGGTTGCACGCGCATATCGTTCCGCGATGCGCGGATACCTTCTCTCTAATTTCAGGCTTTCCGGGCAAATCGGCATTGACAAAGGGGAACTTCTTTTTAGTCAGCCCTACCAAGAGCCATACCATTTGACCTATGAGCAAACCACGCCTAACAGTTGGCATTATCTGCTGACAACTGCGAACAGCGATACCATTGATGGTGTGCTCTATTGGCGAAATGAATACGACTTTGCTTTGAGCGGCTACTCCGAGAATCAGCATACGGCGTTCTCTGTCACTTGCAGTTACGGTTCTGCAAACAACTTTGTGTTTATCGCCAGCGTTGATAACAGCTTCAGCCTGTCCATCGTTCAAGCTGGCAGCAATTTCAGTTTGCGGCTTGACAATGAGAATGCCAACGTTTTTGCCCTTAATGCCAACGTTTTTGCCCTTGAATCCACATCGGATTATATCCGTGTCAAGATATATTACAATTATTATACGCTTACGATCACCCCTGCCACGGATGGGCTTGATATTGTTGCACAGGCGCGCACTTTCGATATCTTCACCGCCCACGTCCGCACCGCGCTCAACGGTCTGATCTGCACCGGCGTGTACGGCGACACGACATACCGCCTTGCCCTGACGGAAACGGCAACCGGCTTCAGCCTGCTGCTCTCCCTGCCGGACGAAGATTTCCAGCTGGATTTCGCCGCGCTTTCCGACACCAGCTGTTCGCTGACCTTCACCGATGCCGCCGGGCAGCAGGTGTCCCTGACTGGATCGCTCTGCACGCCTGAATCCCCCATCATTCCGGATGCCCTCGGTACCATTGAGCTGACGCAGCTGCTGGATGGCCTCTTCTAATCAACCAAATCCCCTAAAAAAGGCGTTTTCGGATGTACACGTTCCGAAAACGCCTTTCCTATTTATTTCAGCATTTCTGCCGGCACTTCCGCCGCCATCCGCTGATAGCCCGCCTTGCTTGGGTGCAGGTGGTCGCCGGAATCGTATTCGGGCAGGAAGAAATCAGGGTTCGCCGGGTCGCGCAAGGCGCGGTCAAAGTCAATGCAGCCGTCAATCAACTCGGTCATACGGATGAAATCATTGTAAGCGTGGCGCAAGTCCTGCCGGAAGGGCGCGTCGGTGCGCCATCCGCCCATGGGCAGCAGCGTCCCGACGTAGACGCGCAAGCCCATCCCCCGCGCCTGCTGGATGTACGTCTTGAGTCCGCTGATAAGCTCGTCCGCCGTTGGCAGATCGCTCATCGGGCGGAAAGGGTTCACCTGCGTGCCGACAGGGTGGATGATGTCGTTGATACCCTGCTGGATGATAACGGCATCCGCGCCATCGGTCGGCACTTCATGCGCAAAGCGTTTTGCGCCCATCAGCCCGTAGGATTCGTACGTCAGGCAGTGATATTCGCGCAGAATCCGCGATCCGCTGGTGGCGCGGCGGATGATGGCGGTGTGCTCAAAGCCGTCTTTGCGGCAACGGAGCTGCAAATCATCCGGCCAGTCCTGCGCGGTGATGGAGTCGCCGTAACAGACGATGGCGCGGTTCTCCGGCGCAGTACGCACGGACACATTGCTGAGGAAGTAGGTCAGCTGCGTCTTGCGGGATGTGTCCATCGAAATATTCAGGTTCTCCGTTTCGTCGCCGTTGGCGTACAGCCCGCCGGGCAGCGCGCCGCAGGTGAACACGACGCTGCGCATGAGCGTGAAATCACGCAAATAGAAGCTGACAAGCAGCTTTTCCCCGGCAGTTACGGGCGTTTCCAGCGTGTCGGAAATCACATTGCCCTCCGCCGGAAGCGTTACGCGGCGCTCGCCCCCGAACGTGACCGCGTGAAACGCGCCGCCGCAGAAAATTGTCACCTTTTCCAGCGTAACCGGCTCCGTGCCGCAGTAATTATCGAACGTCAGGCGCACGGCGCTGCCCGCAAACGGCGAGACAATCGGATAGCGCAAGGTAATGTCCTTGGCATACCGCTCCGGGCGATTTTCCGCAATGCTGACCGCATTTCCCCACACGCTGACCCTCTTCTGCATCCTTTTGGCGCTCCCTTCGCGTTGCTGTCCCCCATCATAGCACATTCCGTGTGCAAATGCAAGTTTCCTATTGTTTCCATATTCGCAACGATTGTTGAGACACCGCAAAATCGGTTGACAAACGCGCATTGAAAATGATAAAATGCGTATATATTCCCCTTGAACAGGAGTGAAAACCGTATGGTCAAAATCATTTCGGACAGCACATCCGACCTGTCGCAGGATCTGCTCGACCGCTATAACATTACACTGGTGCCGCTGATGGTTCGCTTGGGCGACCAGCAGTACGAAGACCGCGTGAACATCACATCGGAAGAAATTTTCCGCTGGTCGGACAGCACAAAGAAAGCGCCGACGACTGCCTGTGCGAACGTCTGGGCGATTCAGGAAGCTTTCCAGAAGTATCTGGAGACGTATGACGAGATTGTGGCGTTCTCCATCTCCGGCAAAATGTCCGCGACGGGATCGAACATGGTGGAAGCGGCGGCGGAGCTGGGCGCATCCGACCGCATCCACGTCATAGACAGCCAGAGCCTTTCCACCGGCATCGGTCTGCTGGTGATGGAAGCGGCGGTGATGGCGCAGGATGGCAAATCCGCCAAGGAGATTGTGGCGCATGTGACCTCGCTGGTTCCGCTGGTTCGCGCGTCCTTTGTCGTCGATACGCTGACGTTCCTGCACCGCGGCGGGCGCTGTTCCGGCGCGGCGGCGCTGATGGGCAGTATGCTGAAGCTGCACCCGAAGATTGTCGTGCGTGACGGTCAAATGCTGGTGGACAAGAAGTACCGCGGCTCGCTCGCCCGCTGCATCCCTGCCTACACGCATGATTTGCACGACGATTTGCTCCGTGCGCGCCCAGAGCGTGTTTTCATCACCCATTCCGGCTGCGACCCGGAGGTTGTCGAGCAAGTCCGCACCTATTTGACGAGCCTGAACTACTTCGATGCGGTCATCGAAACCCGCGCCGGCGGCGTCATCTCCTGCCACTGCGGCCCCGGCACGCTGGGGGTGCTGTTCATCTTGAAGGAGTGACCCCCAGAGGCGCTGCCTCTGGACTCCGGCAGGGCTCTGCCCTGCACCCACCAAAGGGTCTTCGACCCTCTGGACTCCCTTTCGCGCG
>OLSN01001480.1_pt1 | contig 20104 bp, 22 predicted proteins | sample 1672411 | NCBI WGS metagenome assembly OLSN01 (sample SAMEA3136683, study PRJEB25190) | human gut metagenome | biome: human gut; feature: human-associated habitat; material: faeces | place: Austria | collected 2013 | reverse complement strand
CCCGTCCGTCTTCATCCAGCGGCAGGACTTTCGTCCGGGTGCGCCCGTCGGAGGTTTCCTTCCGGATCAGGAACTGCGCCTCCCCCAACGCTGCGATCTGCGCCGAATGGGTCACGCAGAGCACCTGCCGGGATGCAGCTACCTCCCGGAGCTTCCGTCCGATCTTCTGAGCGGCCTTTCCGCTGACGCCGGTGTCGATCTCGTCGAAGATCAGCGTGGGGATGCTGTCCCGGTCGGCAATAACGCATTTCAGCGCCAGCGTGATACGGGACAGTTCACCGCCGGATGCGATGCGTGCCAGAGGTCTCGGTTCTTCGCCCCGGTTCGCCGAAATGAGAAATTCCAGGCTGTCCATGCCGTGAATGGTCAGTTTTCCCGTGGTATGCTTTGCCGTCAGCACCACGTTCGGCATATTCAGAAATTCCAGCTGTTCGGTCACTTCTGCCGTAAAGCGCTGCAGTGTCTCCGAGCGGTATTCTGACAGTGCCTTCGCCTGGACGGAGACCTTTTCCAAAAGCGCCGCCTTCTGTTCCCGGAGCGCAGTGATCTCTGCGGCAGCACCCTGCATCTGTTCCAGTTCCTCTTCCGCACGGTTGCGGCGCTCCACCAGTTCGTCTCCGGTACACTGATATTCCCGGCTGAGCCGCCGGATCTCCAGCAGCCGTTTCTGCACCATGGCATAGCGCTGGGGATCCAGTTCCATGTCATCCCGGAGACGGCGGCATTCTGACGCAATGTCCGCCAGTTCAATGCCGGCTGCGGAAAGGCGCTCTCCCAGCACAGAAAACTCCGTCCGCAGATCAGCGAACGGAGACAATTCCTCTGCTGCCGCCTCGGTCAGCAGCACCGCAGAGCCGTCGGCATCCTCGCCGTCAATGGCATCTGCCGCCGCCTGCAGTGCCGCCGCAATACTTTCGGCGTGCTGCAAAAGGTTCATCTCTTCTTCCAGGGCATCCTCTTCGCCCAGTTCCAGCCCCAGCTCGTCCACCTCGGCAACCAGTGCTTTCAGCTGATGCCGGCGGTGCGCCTTATCCTGTTCCAGCTTTACCAGCTGGTTCAGCCGCTTGGCTGCCTGCTGCAGCTGGCGAAATGTCTCCTGGTACTCCTGCAATAGAGTATCGTCTCCGCCGAAGGAATCCAGAATTTGCAGATGGCATTCCGGCGCAAGCAGCACCTGGTTATCATGCTGTCCATGGATGTTGATAAGGGCATCGCCGATCTCCCGGAGAACGGAAACGGTTGTGGTATGTCCGTTGACCCGTGCGGCGCTTCCGCCGTCTGCAGCGATCTCACGGGTCAGCAGCAGTTCATCGTCCACATGGGAAATGGAAAGCGCATCCAGTCTCGCACAGACCAGCGGATCCAGGTGGGTGAAAAGCGCCGTCACCACTGCTTTTTTGCAGCCGGTTCGCACAATGTCCCGTGTGACACGCTGCCCCAGCACCGCATGGATGCCGTGCAGCAGAATGGACTTTCCGGCGCCGGTCTCACCGGTAAACACGTTGAGCCGGGGTGAAAACGGGATGCGTGCATGGGCGATCACCGCCAGATTTTCGATTTCCAGTTCAGCCAGCATTAGAATCCTCCTGTTTCCATCAGTCTCGCAAAGCTGCCGGCAAATTCCTTTGCCTGCGTTTCTGTGCGCAGCAGTACGAAAATGGTATCATCTCCGGCGATCGTTCCCACCACATCTTCCCGGTGCATGGCATCCAGTGCCGCAGCCACCGCCATCGCCATACCGGATACCGTTTTCAGTACCAGAATGTTCTGAGCCATATCCATAGAGCTGAATCCATCCCGCAAAATGCGCACATATTTTTCAGTCATTCCGTTCTGTGCACTCTGGAGTACCGCATATTTCTGCCTGCCGTTTTCTGCCGGAACCTTGGTGAGCTTTAAGTCACGGATGTCTCTGGATACCGTTGCCTGCGTCACTTTAAATCCCGCTTCATTCAGATACTCGGCAAGCTCATCCTGTGTCTCAATCTGATATTTGTTGATCAATTCTACAATTTTGGCATGTCGGTTTACTTTCATCTTCTAGTTTCCTTTCATCTTTTCACGTAATGTTTCCAGAAAGCTCACTTTGCTGAGTTTTACGATTTTCGCTGTCTCCCACGCCTTTTTGATCCGGATCCGGTCACCGGTATGAAGCGGGACTTCATCCGCACCATCATATGCAATCACTGCTTCCTCGATCTGATTTTCCCGTTTTGCACCAATCTCGATCACGATCTCATCTTTGTCCGCGAAAACAATACTGCGGGAATTGAGTGCATGCGAGCAGATCGGTGTCACAACGATCAATGACGCTGTCGGCTCCACGATCGGTCCTCCTGCAGACAGATTGTACGCAGTAGAACCCGTTGGTGTGGACACGATCAATCCGTCCGCATCATAGGAGTTCAGAAACTCTCCGTTAACATAGAGATTAAAATGAACAATCTTCATGCTGCCGGATCTCGTCATGACAATATCATTGAGTGCCACATCCCTTACATTGCGGTATGCAGCGGATCCATACAGCATCATCCTCTCTTCAATCGTATAATTGCCCTCTACGAGCTGTTTTACAGCCTCTTCTACATTCTGCACCTCTACCTCGGTCAGATAGCCAAGGGTGCCCATATTGATTCCAAGCATCGGAAGCTCCCGCCCGAACAGACGTCTGGATGCCTGGATAAAGGTTCCGTCTCCGCCTACCGTCAACACACAATCAATATCCTTTGGAATCTTGATCTTTGAAAAATTTCCTTCTTCCGGCTGCTCTTCCAGATAACATTTCTTCCCGTAGGATTCAATGCATTTTTTTATTTTCACGGTGATCTTCCGATTTGCATCCTTCATATCATTCGTGATAATGTAAAACTTTTCCATGTCTTTTTATTTCTTCTCCTCAGCCGGATCCTTTTTCGCAAGTGTGTCAAAAGCAGCATCGACAGTCCCCCGAATGTCTACGCTCTCCACAATCCTTGCCTCTTCCTCCGGCCTTTTTTTCAGATGTACCAGATACTCGATATTCCCTTCCGGTCCTTTGATCGGTGAAAATTCAAGTGCTGCTACTTCAAAACCGATCGATACTGCATAATCGGTTACTTTTTCGATGACCTCGATATGGGTACTCTTTTCCCTTACCACACCTTTTTTCCCAACCTTCTCACGTCCGGCTTCAAACTGTGGCTTGATCAATGCAACGATCTCTCCGTTCTCTTTCAGGTAATTGCGGATTGGGAGAAGTACCTTCGTCAGCGAAATAAAAGAAACATCAATCGATGAAAAATCAATCGGTTCTCCCAGATCTTCCGGCTGTACATAACGGATGTTGGTCTTTTCCATGCAGACCACTCTTTCATCCTGACGTAATTTCCAGTCCAGCTGACCATGTCCCACATCGATGGCAAACACCTTGACTGCTCCATTTTGCAGCATGCAGTCTGTAAATCCTCCTGTCGAAGATCCCACATCGGTACATACCTTTCCTTCCATGGATACATCAAAATTCTTCATCGCCTTTTCCAGCTTAAGTCCTCCGCGGCTGACATACGGAAGTGCATGTCCACGGACTTCGATCTGAACCTCTTCCGAAAAGGAAGTTCCCGCTTTATCCTCTCTCTGCCCGTCCACGAATACATTGCCGGACATGATGATCGCTTTTGCCTTTTCTCTGGAGGATGCCAGATTTCTCTTTACAAGTAATACATCCAACCGTTCTTTCATTCTCTATCAATCCCTCCTGCTCTCTTCTGCTATATATGCAGTGATAATCCTGGCCACGCAGGATTCAATATCCAGCATCACCTCACTGCGAAGTAGGTCTACACTTCCGTGTTCGATATAGTCATCCGGCAGTGCCAGATTCAGAACCTCTGCGTCTGTCTCAAGACCTGCCAGATAAGCAGTCACAAATTCTCCGAATCCGCCTCTGCGGATATTCTCTTCCAGTGTCACGATCAGCCGGTGTTCCACCGTCAGTTTCCGGAGCATCTCCTCATCCACCGGCTTTACAAACCGGGCATTGATCAGGGTACAGTTATATCCAATCTCTTTCAAACGCTTCCGAACCTGAACTGCCTGCTCAAACATATGTCCGACACTGATGATCGCAATATCCTCTTCTTCATAGACCGGCTCACTCTTTCCATACTCGATCGGTGCTCTGTATTCACGGAATCCGTCAAATGCGCTGCCTCTTGGATAGCGCACTGCCGCCGGTGCTCCAAGTCTCACCGCAAACCGCACCATGTCCGCCAGTTCCCATTTATTTTTCGGAGAAAGGACGGTCATATTCGGAATCATTGACAGATAAGAAAGATCAAAGATCCCCTGATGGGTCTCCCCGTCGCTTCCCACAAGTCCTGCCCTGTCCACGGCAAATACGACCGGAAGCTTCTGCAGACAGACATCATGGATCATCTGGTCAAATCCTCTCTGTAAAAACGAAGAATATACAGCAAATACCGGATGCAATCCTGCCGCAGCAAGTCCTGCCGCAAAGGTCACGCCATGTCCCTCTGCGATCCCCACATCAAAAAAGCGGTTCGGATATTTCTTTCGGAATCTCGCAAGACCCGTTCCATCTGCCATTGCTGCAGTGATCGCCGCAAGTTTATCATTTCTTGCCGCTTCATCACACATTACTTTTCCAAATACATCTGTATATGAATCTTTTTTCTTCGGTTTTTCCGGTTCACCGGTCTCTACCTGGAACGGTCCGATCCCATGGAATTTATCCGGCTGTTCTTCTGCCGGTTCATATCCTTTTCCTTTTTTGGTAAGGACATGCAATAACACAGGTCCCTCAATCTTCCTTGCTTCTTTTAATGCACGTACCAACATTGGTATGCTGTGTCCCTGAATCGGTCCCAGATATGTAATTCCCATATCTTCAAAAAACATTCCTGGTACGATCAGCTGCTTCAGACTGCTTTTCGTCTTACGGATATGTTCAATCATATGATCTCCTACAACCGGTACATTATGAAGCATATTTGTTACACCTTTTTTCAAATCTGTATAAAAATCTGCAGTACGAAGCTTCGCCAGATAATCCGACATTCCACCTACGTTTTCGGAAATCGACATATGATTATCATTCAAAACAATAATAAAATTCTTCTTAAGCCTTGAAGCATTGTTCAAAGCTTCATAAGCCATACCTCCGGTCAGAGAACCATCCCCGATCACAGAGATCACACTGTAATCTTCTTTTTGCAGATCTCTTGCACATACATATCCAAGCCCCGCAGAAATAGAAGTCGAGCTGTGTCCCGTGTCAAATGCATCGCATGCACTTTCCTTTCTCTTCGGGAATCCGCTCATTCCACCATATTTTCTCAGGTCATCAAATCCATCTTTTCTACCGGTCAGGATCTTATGCGTATAAGACTGATGTCCGACATCCCATATAATCTTATCTTTCGGAAGATCAAAAACCAGATGTATTGCCATCGTAAGCTCTACCACGCCAAGATTTGATGCAAGATGACCACCGGTCCTGCTGATCTTTTCGATCAGAAACTGTCGGATTTCCTGTGCCAGTTCCGGCAGTTCCTCCGGTGCCAGTTTTTTTATATCATTTGCTTTTTGAATTCTTTCTAACATAACCAGGTATCCCCTCTATCTGTCTCTGTGGATCAACTGTATCAGCAGTTGTTCCAGATATTCATTCTCCCCTGAAAGCTGGTGAAGCAGATCTATTGCCTGATTGGATAATTCTTCTACTCTTTTTTGTGCCTGCTCAATTCCCAGAAGTGTTACATATGTTGTCTTCTGATTTTTTTCATCACTGTGGATTGGTTTTCCCAGTACTTCTTCCGTACTGGTCACGTCCAGGATATCATCCTGAATCTGGAATGCAATGCCCACATAATGTGCTATCTTTTCGACCTTTCGTACATCCTCTTCTTCTGCCCCTCCGAGAATTGCACCAATCATCATAGCACATTCGATCAGCGCTCCTGTCTTCAACTCATAAATCGTATCCAGAACATCTTTCGGCACAGCATGTCCTGTTTCTTTTACATCGATCACCTGTCCGCCGATCATTCCATAGACACCTGCTTTTCTGCCAAGGACACTAAGGGCACGTCCGATTTTAAGGCTCTCCTGCGGTGCTGTCTCAAACGCACGAAATGCTGTCTCAAACGCATAATTTAAAAGTGCATCCCCTGCCAGTATCCCCATATCTTCTCCATAGACAATATGTGTAGTCTTTCTGCCTCTGCGATATTCATCGTTGTCCATCGCAGGAAGATCATCATGAACCAGAGAATACGTATGAATCATTTCAAGCGCCGCCATAAATGGACAAAGCGCTTCTGTTTCATCGCCAAATAATCTGCTGGTCTCTCTCATTAACATTGGCCGCAGTCTTTTTCCCCCTGCCATCAGACTGTATTCCATAGCTTCCATGATCACCTTCTGATACCCTTCCGGTTTTGGAAGATATTCTTTCAGGATTTCTTCAATTTCGGCTACTTTCCTTTTCATCTGTACTGTAAATTCTTCTTTAGAATTCATGTTCCTCACCCTCTTCATCCAGTAACAGCATCTTCTTTTCTACCTTATCGATTTTACTGTTACATGCTTTCAGCATATCCATACCCTGATGATACAACCGGAAAGATTCCTCCAGCGAAATCTCCCCGTCTTCCATCTCTTTTATCGTCTGTTCCAGATCTGAGAAAATCTCCTCAAGGCTCTGGTCTTCCAAAGATTGTTCCTTTTTTTCTGCCATTGCATTTCTCCCGGTATCTGTCTGTTATCTTAATAATCCTTATATTTTATATATCTTTTTCTGCACAGCTTTAACAGATGTACGGATGAGTCCATCCGTTACATATACTGTCAGCTCATCACCCTTTTCCACCTGACGGATACTCTTTACAACACCACCGTCTGCTTCTTCCACATAGGCAAAGCCCTGGTTCAGCTTTCTGACCGGAGACAATCCATTCAGCTTTTCAATCTGAATCGCCAGGCGATGTCTTGCTTCTTTTACCCGGTCTCTCATCAGCGTTCGAAGTTCCTCTTCCAGTTCTATCAGTCTTTGCTGTTGATCCTGCAGTTTGTGACGTGGATGCAGATAAGAAAGCCTCACATCCAATTCTTTCAGTCGTAACCGGTTTATACGAATCGTTCCTGTCATGCTCCGATTCATTCTCAATCTGCATTCATCCAGATATCCCTGTAACTGTCTGTAATCCCAGACTGCAAGTTCTGCCGCCGCCGAAGGTGTCGGTGCACGCAGATCTGCCACATAATCTGCAATTGTCACATCTGTCTCATGGCCCACTGCCGATATCACAGGAACCTGACAGTCAAAAATTGCCCTTGCCACGCACTCATCGTTAAATGCCCACAGATCTTCGATCGAGCCTCCTCCTCTTCCGACAATGATCACGTCTACATTTTTTGTCTCCAGCATACGGATTCCACGCACGATTGATTCTTTCGCTCCCTCTCCCTGTACCTGTGCCGGATACAGAAGTAACTGTACATACGGATTACGTCTTGCAGATATATTCATGATATCCCGAACTGCCGCTCCTGTCGGTGCAGTCACTACGCCGATCCGCTTCGCATATCTCGGAATTGCTTTCTTATATTCCGGTGCAAACATTCCCATCTCTTCCAGTTCCTGCTTCAGCATCTGGTATTTCTCATAAAGTGTGCCTTCTCCGTCCAGACGGATCTCCTGCGCATAGAGCTGATAAGAGCCTGTTCTTTCGTAGACATTCACCGAACCAAGTACAATGATCTGCTGTCCTTCTCTCATATGAAAAGAGAGCCCGCCTCGCTGCCCCGCAAACATGACACAGGCAATCGTTCCGGACTCATCCTTTAATGAGAAATATATATGTCCCGATGTGTGATACTTACAGTTAGAGACTTCTCCTTTTACATAGATACGGTTCAGCATAAAGTCCTGGGTGAACATATTCTTTATATAAGAATTCACCTGTTTTACTGTATATACATTTCGAGCCATTCTCTACCTCTGATTAATCTGCAAGTTTTGCCAGTACTCCATTTACAAATGATGCACCGTCTTCACTGCTGTATTTCTTTGCAAGATTGACAGCTTCGTTGATCGCAACACCTGTCGGAACGTCCTCGTCCCACTTCATCTCGTAGACTGCAAGTCTTAAGATTGTAAGATCTACCTTATTCATACGGCCAGTCTTCCATCCTGTTGTATGTTCATTGATCAATGTGTCGATCTCATCAATCTTCTCTATAATCTTCTGTGCTTTCTGACTGATATACTGCATATCTTTTTCCGTGGCACCTTCAATCTGCTCCAAATACAGTTCTGTCTGCGTTCCCTGTTCTGACTCTTCATTAAAATCAGCACCAAATATTAACTTAAAGATATGTTCTCTCTGCTCTGTTCTCTTCACTTATGCTTCCTCCGGTATCTCGACTCCGGCAACACGAATATTCACATCTGCCACCTCAAGTCCTGTCATGTTCTCAATTGCAGTTTTTACTTTTTCCTGCACTTTAGAAGTAATCTCTTTTATGCTGTATCCATAATTAAGATTTAATGCCAGGGATACAGTTACAATGCCATCCAGTACATCTACCTTTACACCTTTGGATAAAGACTTCATTCCAAGTTTGCTGATCAGTTCTCTTGTTGCATTACCTGCCATAGAAGCAACACCTTCTACTTCCATTGCTGCAAGACCTGCAATAATAGCTACAACTTCATCTGCAATCTTTACTTCTCCAAGATTTTCATCTGTTTTTATTGTATACGTATTCTTTTCTTCTTTACTCATCTTTTCAGAAACCTCCCGTCTGGTTTTTCACTGTCTTTTATTATAACAAACTTACATACATTTGAAAACCCCCAGTCAGCCTGGGAGTTTTATTTCTGTTTATATTTTTATGATCTGCCAAATTCCGTAAGTTTTAATCCATCATTTCTATCTATCGTCATACGGATACTCCATTCATTCACGAACAGCAGTAATGGACGGCCTTTCAGATCTTTAACTTTCTTCATATCTGAAGTTCCTGTCAGCTTATCCAGATCAATCTCTTCATTTTCAATCCAGCGGATGTACTCGTACGGAAGATTTTCCAGACGGATCTCTACATTATATTCGTTCTCCAGACGGTATTTCAACACATCAAACTGAAGTACGCCGACAACACCGACGACGATTTCTTCCATACCAGTATTGTATTCCTGGAAAATCTGGATCGCACCTTCCTGTGCGATCTGGTTGATTCCTTTGATAAACTGCTTTCTCTTCATCGTATCAACCTGACGTACACGTGCAAAATGCTCCGGTGCAAATGTCGGGATTCCTTCGTATGTGAATTTGTCCTGTGCTGTCGTCAATGTATCTCCGATTGAGAAGATCCCCGGATCAAATACACCGATAATATCTCCGCCATAAGCTTTACTGATCATCTTACGCTCACTTGCCATCATCTGCTGCGGCTGGGAAAGACGTACTTTCTTGCCACCCTGCATATGATATACATCCATACCGGCTTCGAATTCTCCGGAGCAGATACGCATGAATGCAATTCTGTCTCGGTGAGCCTTGTTCATATTGGCCTGAATCTTGAATACAAAAGCTGAGAAATCTCCCTCTTCCATCGGATCGATCGGACCTCTGTCAGATATTCTCGGAAGCGGTGAGGTCGTCATCTGAAGAAAATGCTGAAGGAATGTCTCTACACCAAAGTTCGTAAGAGCGGAACCGAAGAAGACCGGCGAAAGTTCTCCTTTGCTTACCAGTTCCTGATCAAATTCTGCTCCGGCACCGTCCTGAAGTTCAATCTCCTCTTCCAGCTGTAATTTCTGGTCATCTGTAATAAGCCAGGAAATCTCCGGATCATTGATATCGACCTTCTTTACCTCTCCCTGAGTTGTTCCTTTTTTCGTATCGGAAAAGATCTCAACTTTTTTAGATGCTCTGTCATATACTCCCTTGAATTCTTTACCGGAACCGATTGGCCAGTTGATCGGACATGTGGCGATTCCAAGTTCATTTTCAATATCATCAAGAAGTTCAAATGTATCCATTGCTTCACGGTCCATCTTGTTAATGAATGTGAAGATCGGGATATGGCGCATCGTACATACTTTGAACAGCTTTCTTGTCTGTGCCTCGACACCCTTGGATGCGTCAATGACCATCACTGCGGAATCTGCTGCCATCAATGTACGGTACGTATCTTCCGAGAAGTCCTGATGTCCCGGTGTATCCAGAATATTGATACAGTATCCGTCATAATTAAACTGCAGTACTGAAGAAGTAACCGAAATACCTCTTTCTTTTTCAATTTCCATCCAGTCAGAAACCGCATGCTTTGCAGTTGCCTTTCCTTTTACGCTCCCCGCCTGATTGATGGCACCTCCGTAGAGAAGGAACTTCTCTGTCAGTGTCGTCTTACCTGCATCGGGATGTGAGATAATTGCAAATGTTCTTCTTTTCTTTATCTGATTCTTTACTTCATTCGTAATCTGTGACATATATTATACACTCCTAATTTATAGTATATCCGTTTATAGGCACTATTAGTCAGTATAACATATGTCTATAAAATGCTCAAATACATTTTTCCTGTATTTTCAAGGTTTTCCTGTGTTTTTAGATAATTACTTCGAATCTGCATTCACTGGATTGATCACAATATTCTGCGCTGCCACGCCCGTCTTTCTTGTCACAATATCCTCGATCTGCGCCCGGTTCGCATCACTTAATTCCGAAGCACCTACGATCACATCTGCCTGATCATCCGTAATACTTACCACAGAATCGTTAAATCCTTTTGCCGCGAGCAGTGATTCTGCTGCCGCTTCTTTTTCTGCGATTTCTGTCATCTGTACCATCTGGTTCACTGCATTTTCTTTCTCTGCATCACTAAGATTCTTATTGTCGATAATGCTCTGTAATGTCTCTTTATTCTTGGAGCGTACCTGTTCCCTGCTCACCTTCGCCTGTGCTGCCACAGAACTTACCGTTCCGTTGGCGAGGACTGCTTCCCCAGGCGTCCCGTCTACACTGCCGTCATCTGTACTGCTGGCATTACCGTCTGTGCTGCCAGTATCTCCATCCTGACTTTTAATATCCCCAGATGATACAGATGTATCTTCATCAGAAATATCTAATAATTCCTTATTTGCAAGTTCCGAATTTGTTTCCTGTGTTTTCGTCTTACCTGGGAATAATTTGCCAGAGTAATTCATATACCCTGCTGCCGCGATCATTACTGCCAGCGTTGCAATCACAATCTGATTCTTTTTTGCGATCTTTTTCACTATCTTGCCCTCCTGCTCTTTCATACTGCTCTTAATTTGTCTGCTTTTTCATTATTCTAATCTTATGCGGTTCAATATCAAATAATGCCTGGACCGCACTGCTGATATTTTCTTTTACTACTGCATTTTCCCCACCGTCTGCGATCACTACCACACCTTCGATCTTGGGACTTAGTTCCTTACTCACATACGGGGATCCACTTCCTTGACTGTTGCTTTCACTGTCCGTCCTATACACCGTATTTTCTTTTTTGGATGTCTTTGACGACTGTCTGGTCCCTCCCTGGCTGTCTTCTTCCGTCACTGTTTCCTGATCCGATTCCGTATCTTTATCCAGTACCTTTTCCGCCGAGGATTTCAGCGTGATCATCACCTTTACTTCTCCGGCTCCTTCAATCTGCGATAAGGTTCGGCTCAGGCGGTCTTCCAGATAAGCTGTATACGCTTCCTCATCCGTTCCGGCAGATGTCCCGTTTACTGATTTTCCTGTATTATCGTTCGATGCGGACGACATATTTTCCTTTTTCTTTCCTGCAGGGACTGCAATCACCATCAGAAGAATTCCTGTAAGGAGCAGGATCAGAAGCTGATCTTTTCTTAGATTTTTTAATGAGAACTTTTTCCAGTTTCCAAGTTTATTTGAAAATAAATCACTCAGATTCTTTGCCGATTTCAATCTGCTCCACCTCGATTCTCCTGTTCTGGCTTACATTTTCATCTGAACTCCTGTCTGTGTTCGAATCTTGTATCTGATCCTCTGTATTCTGGCTGCCCGTACCCGAATTTTCTATGTTTTGATTCTCTACGTTCTGTCCCTCTATATCGAGAATATCTTCCTGAACTTTCTGACTTTTTTCTTCCAGTTCACTGGTCCGAATCTTATATGCACTATTATGATAAATCTCTTCAAATGCGACTCTCTTATCAAACAATTCCAGTACCGGTACAACCAGCATTGCCGCCAGAATCAGTCCCAGGACAAAGCGGACATATTTTTGGAATTCATGATCCGGTATCATCTGCAGGATCACGCTTCCAAGCACGGCAAAAAATGATAATTTCAAGATCCAGTTATAGATCATCTCCATCTGTTCCGCTCCTTCCCGGTCATGCATTTGTTACCGCCGCCACGATTGCGATCGTCAGCAGAAATAACACTCCCACGGTAAATACAATCTGCAGCAGTATCTGACATCCTTCTCCCACTGCTTCTACACATCCTGTGACACGTTCATCCGACACCGGCTGGATCACGGCAGCCGCAAGCTTATAAAGCAGAGCCGTTCCCGCAGTCTGAACCAGCGGTATCACACACAGGGCAATGCAGATTACTGCTCCTGTCATTCCAATTCCATTCTTTACCAGCACTGCCGTTCCAAGCGCTACTTCCGTCATTCCGCCCAGAAGATTTCCTACTCCCGGAATTGCCTCTGCCCCTTTCAGCACAGTACTTCTCTTCACCGTATCGATCGCGGGACTGATCATTCCCTGAATCAGATTCGCACCGATGACACACGCAAGTGCCGTCTTCAGTGTCCAGCGGATGATCAGTTCCAGGAATTCCGATAATTTTCCCAGCATATCTTCCGGTCCCAGAAAGTTCAGAACACGGATAATCATATATACCCGCACCATCGGCAACAGTACATTTCCGATTATGATCTCAACCGCATAGATCAGGAACAGAACAAGATTATAAAAGGCCACTCCGGTCACACTTCCCTTCGCCACCGCAACTGCCAGAAAGTAAACCGGATAAAACACTCCCATAAAAGTAGTGATATTACGTATCCCGGATTCCACCCACTGAATAACCACATCGAATGCCGCAACCGTCAGTGCCGCCAATAATATATAAATCATATAGAAACCGACACTTGCCACCTGTCGGTTCTGAAGGGTACCCGCAAACTGATTCATGAATGCTGCGATCATTGCGATCAGCAAAATATGTACCAGATTTTTCTTCCCTGTCTGAAGCAGATAAAGCATCTGTTCTCCGGCAAATTCGGTAAGAAGTTTGACGGAAGATTTCAGATCTCCGGTTAAAATTTCTGATATTACTTCTTGAAATGCAATCCGTTTTTCAGGAAACAGTGAGCGTAAGGAATCATCGATTTCTCCATATTCAAATTCCGAAAGGATGGTTTCTTTTATTTTCTGTTGTTCCTGTTCTGCATCTTCCGCAGTATTTTCACTGTCTTCAGATAATTCATCTGCATAACAATATATAAGTCCTACATTTCTCGTCGATAAAAACAACAGAAAAAAAGCCAAAATACAGCAAATAAAAACACCTGCCAGTTTTTCACATTTCTTTTCACATTGCAGATTACAGCTCTCATTATCTTCCACATTCAATTTCTTATATTTCATATCGTATCTCATACCAGAAATCCCCGTATCGTCTGCAAAAGCGCACTTAAAACCGGAAGGCTCAAGACCAGAATCGTAATCTTTGCGAACACTTCAATCTGTAATGCGATCGTCTGATACCCCGCATCTTTACAGATTGCCGACGAAAATTCAGCTGCATATGTAACTCCCAGAATTTTCCACAATGTTTTAAAATAATCACTGTTAAGCCCTACTACATTACTGACCTCATTCAGTACATCTTTGATCAGACTGATCTTTCCAAGCAGAGATGCAAAGATCAGCATGCCAAGAGCGATACTGATATAGATGCCATATTCCGATTTCCCGCTTTTGAACTGAAGTGCCAGCAGAACTCCTGCCACCCCCAGTATCCCAATCTGCAGCATGCTCATGCGTTCCACCTCCCATGCCTGTACAGAATACATTTTTTACAACATATAGCCCCTTTCCTTTATAATGAAAATAAATTCTGGATGGATTCAAACAGATCATAAATATACGGCACGATCCAGAACAGTACCAGCAAAAGTCCTGCAAGACTGGTCAGAAAAGCCTGTTCTTCCCTCCCACTGTGCTTCAACACCTGACACAGTATCGATACCAGAATCCCGACCGCTGCAATTTTAAATATCAGATTTATCGTCATACATACTCTCCCTTTTCTTACAGGAGGATGATTGCCAGAAATACACCTCCGGTCACTCCGATACATTGATACAGACGGATTTTCTCCTTCTGTTCCGTTCTCATGTCCTCCATTTTCTGCTCCATTTGTTCCAGATACAGATCCAGTGTCCTTACCTGCATCTCGATATCAATTGTTCCCAATTCACCTCCCAGACGGATCAGGCTCTCCAACATATCCTGTGGGATTCCGATTACCGGCAGATGTGTTCTCGTCTCTTCTTCCCATATTCCCGCCAGACTTGTACCCTGTCTGTTTTCCAGCCGCTCATACAAAGATAACAGCCACATCTTATACGGCTCCTGAGCTTCACTCCCTACACTCAGGAATGCTTCTGGAAGCACCCGTCTGGAATAACGGACCTCACTTCTGATCCGGAAAATTAATTTTCTCAGGTAACGCATCTGCCTGTAACATTCTTCAATTTTCGCCGCCTGCAGCATCCCCCAGCCGCTGCCCGCAAGAATCACCATGACTGCTCCGATTGCCTTTATCATTTCGCCATTTCCATTGCTTCTTTGTAAAGAAGACTGCCCCTGTTATCAAAGATCCCTTCAATCTGTCCTACGTGTGCATTATTTCCAAGTAAAATATACCGTTCAAATCTTCCCTCTCCGATCATCCGGTTGAACAACGGTTTCTTTCTTAATTCTTCCATAGACTCAGCATGTACTGTTGCCAGCATCTTACACCCACAGTGCATCGCATATTCAATGGCATGTACATCTTCCGGTGTCCCGATCTCGTCCACTGCGATCACCTGCGGTCCCATTGAACGGATCAGCATGATCATTCCCTCCGCTTTCGGGCAGCCGTCCAGAATATCCGTCCGAATTCCCAGATGATTCTGTGCCACGCCCATATAGCAGCCGCCGATCTCCGAACGTTCATCTACCACTCCTACCGCAAGCCCCGGAATCCAGGAATTTCCTTCCGATATCTGACGGATCAAATCTCTTAACATCGTGGTCTTTCCACATCCCGGCGGTGATACGATTAATGTATGACACAACACCCGGTTGCATACAATATAAGGAAAGACCGCATCGGCGCATCCGATCATCTCATGCGCCACACGGATATTCACCGAAGAAATGTATTTCAGGTTCTTTACCTTTCCATTTTCCATAATAGCCTGTCCCGATAATCCCACTCTGTGTCCTCCTTCAATTGTAATAAATCCCTGCCGCATCTCCTGTTCACATGCGTAAAGAGAATAATTACTGATGTATTCCAGCATTTCGCGGATATTATCTTTTGTCACCAGGTATGGCCGTCTGGCTTTCGCTCCGGGGATAACTTCTGTGTCATGATACAGGAAGATCAGTGGTTTTCCTTCCCGAAGACGAATCTCCTGCAAGTATTCAAATTCCAGCTTTTCCTTTTGTATAATACTTCTGACATCCCATGGCAGGACTTTTAAGATTGTATCTTCTTTCATGTTCATCACCTCTTTACACCCATGTATATGTGGATGGATAGAGATTATGACTGGTATTTTTCTGGGGATGCAAAAAGGTGATATGAAATTTTGTGTTTTGTTTCATATCACCTTTACTCCTATATCCATTTTATACTTCTTATAATCACAAGATTATCCATTATTTTCAAAATTACTCTTTGTTTGCAGCATTTCTTCTACTTGCTCTTTATCTAGTCCTATAAGTTCACTAATCTGGGCCGAATTCATTCCTCTATCATATAATCTCCTCACCAGACAAATTCTCTCTTCTGCTCTTTCTTCACGTAAACCACTCTCTCATCCTTCACGCCTGACTCAATTTGCCTTATTTTCCAATCTCTTTCCCATACTTTAGTAACAAAAACGCCCCAGGCTTCCACTACCGGAACCCTGGGGCATTCACATTACATCTTATATTAAATTTATAATCTTATTCCGCTACATCCTTCATAGAAAATGAGATTCTTCCCATCTTGTCCTTGCCAAGGCATACAACCTTAACAACATCGCCAAGTGTCAGAACATCTTCTACGCGGTTTACTCTTTCTTTGGAAAGCTTAGAAATGTGTACCATTCCTTCTTTTCCAGGTGCAAATTCAAGGAATGCGCCGAAGTCTTTGATGCTGACAACTTTTCCTTCCAGAACCTGTCCTGCTTCAAAATCTGTTACGATGATGTGGATCAGCTTCTGCGCTTCTTCCATGCTCTTAGCATCTGTTCCGCAGATAGATACGGCACCGTCGTCTGTGATGTCGATCTTCACGCCTGTCTGCTCGATGATCGCGTTGATTGTCTTTCCACGCTGTCCGACTACATCGCCGATCTTCTGTGGATCGATCTGCATCTGAACGATCTTTGGAGCGAATTCTCCAACCTGTGCTCTTGGAGCATCGATTGCTTTATTCATAACTTCATCAATGATGTAAAGTCTTGCTTTTCTTGTCTTAGCGATAGCTTCTTCAATGATCGGTCTTGTCAGTCCATGGATCTTGATATCCATCTGGATCGCTGTGATACCTTTGTGTGTACCGGCTACCTTGAAGTCCATATCTCCGAAGAAGTCTTCCAGTCCCTGAATATCTGTAAGTACAAGATAATCATCATCTGTATCACCTGTAACCAGTCCACATGAGATTCCGGCTACTGCAGCCTTGATCGGTACACCTGCTGACATCAGTGACATAGAAGATGCACATACACTTGCCTGAGAAGTAGAACCATTTGATTCAAATGTCTCAGATACAGTACGGATCGCATATGGGAATTCTGCTTCGCTTGGAAGTACCGGAAGCAGTGCACGCTCTGCCAGTGCTCCATGTCCGATCTCACGACGTCCCGGTCCTCTGGATGGCTTTGTCTCACCTACAGAGTATGATGGGAAGTTGTAGTGGTGCATATATCTCTTTGTTGTCTCTGCTTCATCCAGACCATCCAGTTTCTGAGCTTCAGAAAGTGGTGCCAATGTACAGATGTTGCAGATCTGTGTCTGTCCACGAGTGAACATTGCAGAACCATGTACTCTAGGAATCAAATCAACTTCTGCTGCAAGTGGTCTGATCTGGTCGATCTCTCTTCCGTCCGGACGTTTGTGGTCTTTTAAGATCATCTTACGTACTGTCTTCTTCTGGTACTGGTATACAGCCTCAGGAAGAACTGCAAGCCACTCTTCATTTTCAGCAAATGCTTCTTCTAACTTTTCTGTTACGACACGGATATTTTCTTCTCTTGTCTGTTTATCATCAGAGAATACTGCTACTTCCATCTCTTCCGGAGTAACAATCTCTTTGATTGCTGCAAAGAGTTCTTCCGGAACTGCACAGCTTTCATATTCGTGTTTTGGTTTTCCACACTCTGCTACAATTGTATCGATGAATGCGATTACTTTCTGGTTTAATTCATGTGCTGCAAAGATTGCATCGATCATCTGCTGCTCTGGAACTTCGTTTGCTCCGGCTTCGATCATAATGACTTTCTCTCTTGTAGAAGCAACCGTTAAAGCCATATCAGATACTGCTCTCTGAGCTGCTGTAGGGTTGAATACGAACTCTCCGTCTACCAGACCTACCTGTGTAGTAGAGATCGGTCCGTCAAACGGGATATCGGAAATTGTTGTTGCGATTGCTGCACCAAGCATAGCTGTAAGCTCCGGAGCACAGTCCTGATCTACAGATAATACAAGGTTCTCCAGTGTTACATCGTTACGGTAATCCTTTGGGAACAGTGGTCTCATCGGACGGTCGATTACACGGCATGTAAGGATAGCATTTTCAGATGCTTTTCCTTCTCTCTTATTGAATCCTCCAGGAATCTTTCCTACTGCATACATTCTTTCGTTGTATTCCACGCTCAGTGGGAAGAAATCGATTCCGTCTCTTGGCTTCTCTGAAGCAGTTGCTGTACAAAGTACAGTTGTGTCACCGTAATGCATTAATACAGCACCATTTGCCTGTTTTGCAACTCTGCCGACATCAACTCTTAAGGTTCTTCCGGCGAGTTCCATCTCAAATGTTTTATACATAAATGTGTTCTCCTTTATTTTTTCTTTTGTGGTTCAAGATTACCCCGAAACTACTGAAAAACACACTGGCTTCAATGCGCTTGTCAGTGGTCTCGGAATTGCTCCGGTATTCGCTTTTTACATCGTGTGCAACACCCTGTCTACTTACAACAGCCCCGGCAAAACACCTTTGTGCCACCGGTTCTTTTGCAGCTGCAGCATATCGCACGAAAAACAGGGCAGAAAGCTGTACGGCTTCCGCCCTGTCTCCAAGTCTTACTTTCTGATGCCCAGTCTCTCGATCAGGGAACGATATCTCTCGATGTCATTCTTCTTCAGATAGTCCAGCAGACCACGTCTCTGACCTACCATCTGCAGCAGACCACGTCTGGAATGATGATCCTTCGGGTTGCTCTTTAAGTGCTCGGTCAGCTCCTGGATTCTTGCTGTCAGGACTGCAACCTGAACTTCCGGTGAACCTGTGTCGCCTTCGGTTCTTGCATACTCTTTGATGATTGCTGTTTTCTTCTCTTTGGAAATCATGGGTAAATCCTCCTTTAAATGTTAACCGCCTGGTACTAAGATATGGGTCGGAGTGTCCCAAGCCTGAGCACCGGCTGAATTCATACCTAATGACTATATCATAAAAAAATGGGGCTGTAAATACTATTTTCCGGAATTTATTCAGATTGTGACTGTATCACGCTGCCACAAAACAGCCCCTTTTTACGACAGCACCCGTCTGACGGAGTAAGGTGTCCGATAGGATACGTTTGAAATTTTAATGCCCGTTCTGGGGTTGCTGGCGTGGATAACCTGTCCGCCGCCGATATAGATTGCGACGTGGTTGATTTTACCATTTTTCGCATAAAATACCAGATCGCCCGGCCGCATCTTGCTGGAGGAAATCGACCTTCCGCAGTTGGCCTGCGAAGCGGAATGATGAGGTAGGGAGACCCCAAAGTGGGCCATCACCGACATCGTAAAGCCGGAGCTCAGGACAAAGCCCGAGCAGTCCGCACCCTTTGTCAGGCTCGTGCCGCCCCAGACGTAAGGGTTTCCAAGAAACTGCTTCGCGTAGTTGACGAGATCGACCCGGATGTCAGAAACGCCCTGACCGTATTTCAATTCTGTCAGGCTGACCGCTTTTTCCAGCTTCTTTGCGATATCCACATAATCTGCGGAAACATATGCTGCTTCATCATCCAGCATGATCTTAACCCAATCGTCCTGAATGTCCACAACCTCAAGCTCTTCTCCCTCCGCTACCAGTGTAATGACCGGCGCATCCAGACTTCCCTCTTCCCGCACGCGTAAGCCTCCGGAATTGCAGACCGCCATGTTCGTCGCCTCTTTGTCCGCAAGATTTCTTGCTTTCTCTCCGGTCACCATATAGTCCGCCTTGACATACCCCGTCACTTTACCGGATTTGATCTTATACCAGCCATTTTCTTCGGAAAGCACGTCCGCGCCGCCGTTTTTTGGAAGCTTACCCACCAGCTCTCCGTTTTCAGACGGATCTTTACGGATATTCAGATAGTCATTGACCTTCGCAACGCCAAGATTTTCATAGCCGTAAATCTTTTTGCGCGTCTCTTTGGCATTCTGCGCCGCCTCAAGACACGCTTCCGGATCCATGGATTCCTCCAGAAGCCCGCCGACGCCCATAGACTGTCCTGCGGAGTGAACGTTGCTCCCCGTAAAACCTGCATTCACTGTCATCCCTGCAGACAATACACAGAGCACAACAGTCAGTCCAAGTTTTTTCCAAATCTGCATTCAAATCCTCCTTCG
>OLSN01001477.1_pt1 | contig 20127 bp, 21 predicted proteins | sample 1672411 | NCBI WGS metagenome assembly OLSN01 (sample SAMEA3136683, study PRJEB25190) | human gut metagenome | biome: human gut; feature: human-associated habitat; material: faeces | place: Austria | collected 2013 | reverse complement strand
ATGACATTCCACCATGAGCAAATTTTTCAATATAACAATCTGATTTTTTTGTTAACTCTTCACCTGTTAATTCTTTAAACTGTTCTTTTACTATTTCTTTTATTCTATCTTCACCACAATCAACCTGGATGTTTTTACAGTATTCTTTAAGATGCTCCCACATATATGGATCACCACGATATCCCCATTTGTTTGGCTTGTTATCAAATATAATCGATAAATTTTTCATTGCTCTTCACCGTCCATTTTTGCTGTTAATTATTAATCCATAACGATACAATCCCTTTATCATATCCGTCCTTCCTCAAACTGTTCTAATATAAATAACAAAGCTTTACTTTCTTCGTCAAAGCTTTCATTTATCATCTCAACATTATCTTTTCTGTAATTAACAATGTATTGTTTTTTTTCTTTAACTAAGCATATTCTACCATTCTCAGATTTACTAGCATCAAGATTAAACAATTGTTCAGGAATATCACAATCACGAAGTATTTCTTTTAATAACTTTTTTGTCATTCTTTTATATTCTATTTTTAAAGGATCAACATTTTTGACTAAATAATCTAACAGCTCTTTATAGTTAATCATATAATCAATTACTATAATTTCTGTATCTTCTATAACGATAGTGATTGCATCTACTTTGCCACTTTCCTTATCGAATATTAATTTATCTATATCTTTAACATTACATTTTTTTGATTTTCCATACCAATTTCTTATTTTAATAGTATTACCTTTTACATATACTTTCCTAGCCATAACTGCATACGAACCTACAGTAAGGAAACCCAAGATAATAATTAGTAGTGATGCCAATATTAAATGCCATCCTATATTTTTATGCTGAATAAGATACATATGTATATTAGGCAATAATAATGCACAAAAACCAATTCCAAAGAAATATGTAAGTGCATAATCTCTGAAAGTGTTATGAACATATATATCATATTTTTTTCTTCTTTTCATTTTAATCCTCACATTTTAATAGTTTTAAATAATTATAGCATATACGAAACAATTTTTCTCTTTTAAAATAAATCAACTAACACCAACTCTCTTAGGGAACTTTATTTCCAATTGCCTTCCTATACACTATTTCTGCCTTGTTCAGTAAATTAATTTTAATAAGCTACTGGAAGACAAAAAACAAGAGATGACTCATTTTTTGATGAATCATCTCCCATAACATCATTAATAGTTAAGACTTATTAAATTTCAAGTTTACGGTATCATCTGTGCCATAATTCCCCAATAAACTTCCATATCAGATACTTCAAGATTGCTAATATTATCTTCACCATTTAAGAATAAAGGAACCTTATATCCTACACATTCACTTGGTTTTAAAATATATTTACTATTTTCAAACCATTCATCAAAAAATCCTGATGCTAAGCTATCTTCATTATACTCGGCAATTTCTTCATTATGAAATGCTTCAATACCTACAGGAATGTCCAAAACCTCACCTGTTCCTGGCTCAAATAACAAAACTGTATTAGTTTGCCGATTTATGGCAAATACTCTGCCAAGCCAATCATATGCAAATACTGTTATTCTTCCCTGATATCCAGGAAATGCTTCTTCTACTATACTATTCCACTTTTGAATATTTTCGATCGTAAAAGCTCTGTACATACCATTTAGGATAGTCCTTTGGGATACATAATTTAATAATTCGTTTGATGATTCAATTTTCTCAATCTCCTCATCTTTTACATATTTTGCAAATTCAACAAACATTTGATATTTTCTCCTTTTATTTATATTTTAGAAAATTGCATCCTTCACTAAATCGGAATCTAGCCGTTCACTAGATTTCAATTTAACGCTCTTTCTTCATTACATCATAACAAAGCACATCACCTGACTCAGTTATAATCTGGTTATACTCAGTTTCTTTATATCCACGCATTTTATATATTTTCTTAGCCGACATTGAAGCATCAAGAATTATTTCCTCATAATTTTTAAGGATTTCACTTTCAGCATAATCTATCAGTTCCTTACCATATCCTTTATGTTGAAACTTTGGTAACACAAATAGTCTACATATTTCATTTTCTTTAATCGTCACAGTTCCAACAAAATCATCGCTATCTGTCAGAAGAAATACTATACCTTTTTTGATATCCTCAAGAATGTTACTATCCTTATGATGCGCCTTAAAGAATTCGACTGCTCCTATTGGATAATAATGAGGATATATTTCATTTATGGTTTGCTGCGTTATTTCACTAACTATATTCAAATGCTTGTCTTCTGCTTTTAATATCATAGTGTCCCCTTAACCCTCAAAAATTGGAATTTACAGCTTATATTCTATCATACTTTTCATTTTCTCACCACAAATCCCTTACTGTACATTATTTCTGCAAGATTCAATAAGACCTATCCGAGAAATGCAACATTTTTTTAAACTGTCTCATCTGAAAAATAAAAAAGAAGTAATTCCTGATTTGTATATAATAAATACACTCAAAAATTACTTCTTCACACACTTATTCTATTAAGAATTATTTACTTTGCTTCATCATTTTCTTGCTGATATGTCTCATGTATTTCAATTTCCATTTCACCATCTTCATCTTTACTATAGTTTATTTGTCCATGAACACTATACTTACTATCAGCTTCTCCCTCTGGAATTTCTATTTCAGCTTCTATATCATCATTCTTGTACTCGTATTTGCCACTTCCTTGTATATCAAATTCTGTAGTTTTTTCGTCTTTCACTTCTGTTTCTATTTTTTTGATATTTTTTGAAACATGTTCCACAATTGTCTTCCCTGTGGCTGCATAGACTACAACGTTACTAATAATAAATGTAGCTGCAATTGCAGCCATAATAGCTGCATATCTTATTCTAAAAATTCTTTTTGTTTGTTCTGTTTTATTCATATTTCTGACCTTTCTTAAAGCATCATCTGACATTTGCAAACTATCAAATGTGTCTTTATATATTTTCTTGTTATTGTTCATAGTCCCAATCCTCCTTTAACAAGTCTTTTAGTTTTCCTCTAGCTCTCATAAGTCTGGTTTGAACCGTAGTCTCTTTTATATCCAATATGCTCGCTATCTCTTTTGTAGAATAGTCTTCATAATAATATAAATGAACCACAATTCTATATTTTTCTTTTAGCTTATGAATTGCTTCAAACAACTTACTTCTAGTTTCATTTGGAAAATCTTCTGTCCTGTCTGAATCGAACTCTTCTAATGGAACGATACGTGTTTTCCAAAAAGACGCACATGAATTCTTTGCTTCATTTGCAGCCACTCGAATAAGCCATTTTTTCAAATGTTCTTTATCATTAAATTTAGGTTCATTCTTTAAAAGTTTCAAAAAAACATTCTGTACTACATCCTCTGCATCACATCTATTTTTGCAATAGCTATACGCAATTCTAAATATAGTTTGGGCAAATTCATCCACTGCTTCTGTGTATTCTTGGTTATTCACAATCTTTCCTCCTAAAGGCCTTCTATTAAGTAAACAAATCAGATTCGTAAAATATCACAAAAAACTAAATAAAGTCAATTTTTTAATTTATTTTTTTATAAAATAGTGTTCATCTTTTGTTTCAAAATTTTAGGGAACTTTATCGACTTATTTTCCAATAAAAGTTCCCTATAGCTTAATTTATATTTTATCATTCGAGCTTTTTCGCCAAAACAACAAATCTATAATCGTGCCCTCTTCTATTATCACAAGTCGACAAAGCTAATATCTGATCTCCGTAATTAGGTTTGTGTGTGCAGTTCTGCAGAGTATAATGTATTACCTTTTCTACATACTCATCATATTCTGCCTCGTCCCTTGCCATTACAAAGCTCCAGTATGGAAAGTCATACTTATTTACACTCATAACTGCAAAGATCTCATACTCACTTTTCTTATTCTTTGTCTCAAATATAATTGAAGGATGTGCTTTTAAATATGATTCATCTCTATAATTAGTGAGCACTCCAAACATCTTGTTATATCCCATATTGTGTCCATACACTATCAGCTGATCTGATGTCTTAATGTCACAGTAAGCACTTAAGTATGGTGTTCCATAAGCACTGTAATCTTTGTTAATGTCGTGATTTAAGTAATAGTCTGGATTATCTTTTGTCTGCATCACAGGATAACTGATTGTTGTTCCTGGTATCTCAATAAAACCTACTACATCCTTATTCTTCTTAAGAAGCTTCTTAACTCTATTGCTTTCTTCTTTATCGTTTTTTATTACTTCGTCTATCTGCTTTTCTATTTTAACTTGCTTATTATCTTCCTTACGTTCTTCCCACAACTCTTTTAAAAAAGGGATAGCTACAATTGTAGCCACCCCTACTAAAAGGACTGTAAGAAGTATTTTACTCTTCTTCATTCTTATCCTCCGGTTTAAAGTTATACTTTGAATTATCCTTTGCTCTCACACATACCACACAGATAATTGCAAGTAATAATGAAAGTAAAGAAATAATAGTTCTAGTAGTATCATTCATGAATCCAGTCTGTGGTGTGTCTGGAACATCTGGGATTCTGATATCTACTGCAGTAAGTTTCTGCACATTTCTAGTATCCTTTATTGTGATTGTCTTATCCTTTGCAAGCTTGTAATGCTCTGGAGCATCTACTTCCTTGAAAGTATAAGTTTCTCCAACCTTGAAGACACCTTCAATCATTTCTGCTTTCTTACCAGTAGTGAATTCATATACCTTTTTACCCTTGCTGTTGTACACCTTATACTTGGCACCCTTAAGCTGCTTCTTAGTATCTGATGCAAGTTTTGAAAACTCTACCTTAGTAGTATCATCAACCATGCTTACCTTCTGAATCTTTCCATTATCCTGTACTGTGAACTCAACATCTGTTGCTGTAGCATAACCATCTGCAGGTTTTGATTCTGATAAGATGTAAGTCTTTCCAACAACATACTTACCTTCGATTACATGACTGAATTCTGTTGATGTCCATTCATCCATTACCTTGCCAGTTTCCTTATCTGTAACCTTCATCTTACATCCTGGAAGTTCCTGACCATCTGTAATGCTAAGCTTTGAAAATTCCATCTTAGTTGCATCGTCATACATTACAACCTTGTTAGAATCTGTACCAACAAATTCCTCGCCATTCTTGATTAAAACTTCCTGTGTAAACTCTGCAGCTTCCACCTTCTGACTTATAGTGAATGAGATATCACTCGCTGTAACATATCCATCTGCTGGCTTTGTTTCTGTAAGGATGTATTCCTTATCGTGAAGTAATCCATTAACTTTTATGCTTCCATTTTCATCTAAACAAGCATCAAAGTTAACATATCCCATATCAGTTAAGTTTTCATTTACCTTAATTGATTCAGCATCTCCAGTAATCCAACTGATGATTTCATTTCCATCTGTGTCAGAGATTTTTAAGTGACAATTCTTAATCTCAACTGATGATACAATCATCATCTTATCAACTACAACCTCTGTCTGTTCTTCAAGAACTGTAACCTCAGCTGTAACTGTTGCTGTTTCCTGATCCTTGTATTCAATATGAACAAAGTGTGGTTCTTCTGATACAAAGTAACTGTCAGATACACTTTCTTCCAAGAAAAAGTAATCACCTGAGTTAAGGTTTCCTTCGATTTTGCCATAGCCTTCATCCATTAATGGTACATTGAATGGAATCTTAGCCTTACCCTCAGCATCAGTAGTAACGCTACAAATCTTTTCATCTGCAGCTACAACAATATTTCCATTTACATCATAGATGTTATCCTTTGAATAGAAACCAAACACTGCATTCGGAATTGGCTTTTCTGTCTTTGAATCCTTCTTTTGAATATTAATCCCTGTTCCAACTAATTCATTGTGAATCTGTACCATTCCATCGTTTTCCTGTGTTGATACATCATATACAAAGTCATCTTTACTATTATTCCACTTAAAGCTTAAATCCCACGCACTCTGTTTTGGAAGCACATAACCATAAGCAGTTTTAACTTCTCTAAGTGTATATTCACCTAATGGAACATTTAAAGTAATTGTTTCATCTGCATTCATACTAGCACTGCAAATGCCATCTACTGTGTCTGTAAACTCAACTCCTTCACCTGTTGTAATTTTTGCAACAACTGAATCCTTTGCAAACACTACTGTTCCCTGATTATCCTGTGACATTATGTCCTCTTTTGCCACAAGTTCAAACACTACCTTCTTAAGAGCAATGCTCTTATAGGTAAATGGATTAACTATTTCTTCTACAGTTGTATCCTTTGCTTCATCTGATTCAGTTTCAACTTCGACCACTTTCGCCTCTGTTTCGACCTCAGCATCTTCACTTGCAACCTGGATGTCTGCTTCCTTGTAAAGAGCTGTACCATCCTTGTTGATAGTGAACTGTCCGTAAGTTTCGCCATTGAAGTATTCGCACTCTGCATAGTAATAAGTATTACCAAGAGCATCCTTCATTGTCTTATATGATTTATCGCTGATTGTTACAGTTACCGGATTAGTATTTACCTTGTAACCTTCAGGTCCTTCAATTTCATATACCTTATAAGTACCTGCCTTAAGCTTCTGATAAGTGATAATCTCACCTGTATCATCAGAAACAAATCTGTCTACAACATCAATCTTATTTCCATTGTTTCTAGCCTGAGTAACAATTGTTTCCTTGCCATCCTTGTCTACACAATAGATCTGATAAGTTGTGCCTGACTTAAGAACTGTCTGATGTGTTCTTGAATCCTTCTTAACAACCTTGATATATGCTGTAAACTCTGGATTATTTAAAAGATAAGGATATGTCTTATCGTTCTCAGTTATATTAACGTAGAAATCTGGACACTTTTCTGTGTTGTCTGCAGCTACTGTCTGATGAACAACGTAAGTACCATATGGTAACTTCTTTGACTTTGCATAACCTAAAAGGTCTGTTACAAGAACATCTCTTTCAGTTGTCTTTGCCTTGTCATATGAACCTGCACTTGCAAGATAAATCTGGAACTGTGCATTCTTTTCAAATGGTACGATACCAGCATCTCCGTTACCCATACCCTTGATGATTGATACATCACCCTTGATAGGAGTTTCAGTAACCTGCGACTTATCAATATTGTATTCCACAGTATACTTCTGACCATCTTCGTTCAATGCATATACCTGGTTATTTTTTAGATATCCTGTTGGTGGTGTTATTTCCTTGATATAGTAAGTCTGTCCGCATCTGTAATACTTTGTTTCAAAAGTACAATCACTTCCAGTCTTATAAGAATCAAGTAGCTTTGTACAAGCTGCATCTGAATAAACTCCATATACAGCACCAACAAGTGTTGCATCACCCTGTGGTGTTGTTGAATTATTCTCTGCGTCCTTCTTTATAATTTCAAGCTTAACCTTCTTATACTTATCCTTAAGTACTGGCTTATAAGCTAACTTATAATTACTGTAAGATTCCTCTGCAGTTTCAGGCCATTTGCCATCCTTGTTCTTTGTCCATGAATCAGCTTTCTTAAGAGTAACAGTTACTTTATTTGCTGCTTCAACCTTAACCTTATCCGCTCCCTGATCAATTACAAAAGAAGTAAGGAGGTTTGCATTGTTTGATGCTATCTCTTCGATAATATACTGATTGCTAATATCTGCCATCTGATCACTGATGTCGTCCTTAGCCATTTTCTCTGCACTGGACTTCTTTAAATCCGATGGGTATTTATAGCCTTTATCATCTAATATTTCTTTAACCTCTTTTTTGTCTGCACTAGACATACTTTCTAAATCAGAATCTTTAACGTAATAATATTTTGATGAATTTAGATGATAAGTAAATCTAAATACTATCTTACCGTTTGAATCTGTCAAAACGTCCTGTGAAAACTTTGTTGCATCACTATCAACATCCTGTGTGACTGAATCGCCCCATCCATTGTACTGATACGAATACATTTCTTTGATATTCTTAGCTGTGAATCTAAAATTTACCTGTTGCAATGGCTTTCCATCTTCATCAGCTTTCTGTAAAGTAATTCTCTGTCTGTAATAATCATTTTCCTTTAATGGATAGAATTTATATTCTTCATCCGTTGATTTAATTTGCATCAATTTCTGAACCTGACTACCATCTGTGCTTCCAGAGTATTTCCACATATACACTTCACATTCAACAGTTTTTCCAAGATCAAAAATATCTGAATAAATCGAATCATCTGAATAATAACCTGTATTATCCTTTACCTGCTTAATGATATTCTTTAAGCCACTTTCGCTAGTTATTCCTTCTTCAACTCCCCAAATAAGACACTGTGCATACACCCATGCCTTATTACTTTTCTTCTTTGTTATCGAATACCAATATCCAATCTTGGCCTCTAATGAATTTGCTTTATTAGAGCTATCACTACTAATAGTTTTCTCACTTGATACATATGTGTATCCTGTGTGACATGCTTTACCTAAGTCCAAACAAAATACTGGCTTATCATCAACTAATGTCTGTAACCAAGTACCACCTTCACTCTTTGAACCAATATTTACTGTTCCTAACTTTCCTAATGAATCTAACGATGCCTTTCCAGTTGCAGCATTAACAACAGTTCCAGGCATAATTGTAGTTAAAGTAACAACTACTGCTAGCATTCCTGCTATAATCTTTTTAATTTTATTATTCATGTTATCCTCCTAATTTTCCTCACAACTTTTATTGCATTTTTGCGTAATCGTCGTAACCACTACGCTTGTTACGAGATTGTGTCACGGTCGTCAAATACATTCGAGCAAGTTAGCCGTATTTTCCTCGTCGTGTGCACAAAAAAAAGAATGCCCTATAAATTTATAAGGCATTCTTTTAATCTTTATTTACTTGTTTCATTTAGTTCCTTGTCCACATCTATGTCTGCGAACAATGCTACCCAATAAGTCTCTTTCTTTGTTCTATAGCAAGCTATCGCTCCGCTTTTACGTGTTTTAGATACAAGATTGTGATAATGACCTGGACTCTTTCTCCAACTCCTCATTGCGTCTTTAAAATAATCTGAACCCATTGTGATGTTCTCTCCAGATGTATAGCTTTCAGCATACTCAGAAGTTCCATCTTTAATCCAGATATATTCATCCTCTATACCATAGTTCTTGTGTAATACATCAAAAACTGTATCGGACCAACCAGCATGAGTAAAATTCTTACTTATTTCTTTTGCTCTTTCTAGGCAAACCTTATACAAAGCTTCTGACCAAATTATCTTGTCTTCGCCTGCTTTTGTTCTATATCCATTTTGAATAACAAATGCATTTTCAGCTGCTAATCTGTCGTGAAAATTTTTATTAAGCTTACCCTTTTTATTTTTTGTATAGATTGATTTTTTAACCTTAACTGAAATAGTCTTTGAATAATCTCCAAAATCTATTACACCGTCTTTTTCAACATAAGCTCTAATTTTTATCTTAACCTTTTGATTTGATAAAACGTTAGTTAAGATGTAATTATTCTTCTTTGTTGTCTTAACACATTGCCATTTTTTCGTTGCTGGATAGTAAATGTAAACCTTGTACCCTGATATATTATTTTTCTTTTTCCAAGTGATCTTATAACCAGCCTTATACTTGACCAACTTTTTCTTAAGACTGGCATCAACAATCTCCTTGTACTTTTTCGTAACAGCTGTTTTCTTTACATTAGTTACTTTTCCAACTGATGCTGCGCTTACGGTTTCGGTGGTAAAACAAAACCATGTTGTAGCTACTAGCATTACTATAATCAAATATTTACTTATTTTCTTAATCATATTAACCAACCCTTCTGCCGAATTGAAATTAATCCATTTATAACAAACATCTATCAAAACTAATGAAGTGGTAAATACATCAATCTTGATACGACTATTTTATCATAGTGATTATTTTTATCAAATTCTATTATGGTCGTTTTTCGGCTTTTTCGACCATAATGTGGTCGTTTTTATTTTTTATAACCTCGGGACGTCACGTCCTGACCTTTTATTCACCTGTTAATTCTGGCATATCATGGTGTACCCATGATGTGTAGAATCCATCTATTGTTGTCGGGGCATTATACAATGCTGCCAACAGATATTTCTTAATGTTCTTTACCTTCGTGGTATTTTTATTAAAGCAGTTGATGACGTACTCAATATGCGACATATTTAATTTCAAAAACCTAGACTTTACAACCTCTCTAGGAAATGAATTACTTGCAATTACAATCTGATCTGTATTGCACACTGCCACCTCTATCATCATTTCAACAATTCCATCAATTAATCCTTTGTCTGACTTAAACCTGTCCACCAACGCATCATAATCAATATTCTTCTTGATTAACTTTTTATAAAGCTCGTATTCTGTTTTCTTATCCAATCTAATCACATCAACCAATTCTTGTTCTGATTCTTCCTGGATATGATTAGATAAGATTATATTATCAGTCTGATTTATATTAGTATTACTCATATTAGTCTTATTAATAGGTGGTACCCGTTTGGGTACTTCTTGAAGTTCCCTTTTTACACTTCTTGAGGTTCCCATTTCGACACCTCCAGAGGTTCCCGTTTGTACACCTCTTGAGGTTCCCATTTCGACACTTCTAGAGGTTCCCGTTTGTACACCTCTTGAAGTTCCCATTTGTACACCTCTTGAAGTTCCCGCATCTACACATAATTCTTCACTATCGTTCGCATCATCATTTTCATGTTGATTACTATAATCCTTTTGGACAATAAAGTTCTTTACATATAATAAACTTGGAAGACCTAATCCTCTTCTCTTCTTTTCTATTAAGCCAAATTCTTCTAATTCATTTAAATACTTTACTGCAGTCTTCTTCCCAAAATTAAAATCTTCCATTATTTCAGAAATCTGATAAATAATGTAAACTCTGTTTTCGCTATCAAACCAACCATTCTTTTGAGAAAGGTTCATTCTATCAAGCAAAACACCATACAGAAGTTTTGCATTGACAGAAAGACTTTCAAAGATTGGATCAACTACTATTGTCTTTGGTATTTTAATAAAATTGAATTGTTCGGCTTGTGAGCCATAATAATAATCAAATGTCATAACCTTCACTTTTCCATTTCTCCAGGAGCTGATAAATTATATTTTCCATTTCCGTTCTTGTGTAGTTCTCCGGAAAATACTTATATAATTTCTTCTCTGGTATTGTTACTTTTGTTTTTTCTTTTTTATCTGGCTTAAGGATATCATTCACTGCCATTTCTTTATTCTTTATTGCCTTTAATTGCGCTTCATTTACGCTATATCCTATATTTAAGTAATCTAATATCTCTTGCTGCTCTTCCTTGCTTAAATCAGCAATTTCGTTTGCAACTGTTATTGTTATTTTCTTTTCATCTACCATATCAAGCAATTCTGGTATTAACTCTGTTAGTTTTATGTACCTCGTCACCTGTCTGCCTGAGATTCCACTAGACTCACCAACTAGTTCTCTACTTGATGTTCCTTTTATTCCTTTGTGATTGACTGCATCGAGCTTCATCTTAAATGCAAATGCTCTCTCACTAGGAAGAATCTCTTCTCTTTGAATATTTGCATCAACCATTATGATTGTTGCATCCTCATCTGTTAGTTCTCTGATAATAACTGGAACTGTAACTAATCCTGCCTTTTCAGCTGCATGCATTCTTCTGTGACCTGATATCACTTCATATTTATCTCCCAACTCTCTAACCAAAATGGGAGATAATATTCCTCTTTCCTTAATTGATTCAATCAGCTCATCCATTTTTTCATCATCTATTACCTTGAAAGGATGATTTCTAAATTCAATTAAATTATCAATTTCTACTTCTTTAAATCCATCTGCTGAATCAACCTTCAATAGTTCATCATAACTAGTTAATTTTATTTTCTCTCTTATCTTACTCATGACTTAAAACCTCCTCTGTTAATAATTCATAACTGTGTGCCACTTTTCCTCGTGGATCATGAAGATAAATACTCTTCCCCTCAGCACTTGTTTCTGCAGCTCTAACTGACATTGGAATTCTACTCTCAAATATTCCAATAGTGTCGCCATAGGTTACTTCTAAAGCCTCAATAATATCCTTTGTGTAATTGGATCTCATATCAACCATTGTCATGATCATTCCTTCTATTTTGAGTTTAGGATTAATTTGTCGTCTTACTCTTGTAATTGTCTTAATCAACTGCTGTAATCCTTTAACCGGCAAATATGAAGCCTGTACAGGTATTAGAACTGTATCAGCACAAACTAAAGCATTAATTGTAATCATTCCAAGACTTGGCATGCAATCAATTAATATATAGTCGTATCTATCTTTTATCTCGTCTAAAAATTCTCTCATTATAAGTTCTCTGCTCATAACGTTTACCATTGATACTTCAAGTCCTGATAATTCTATATTTGAAGGAATATAATCAATTCCTTCCTCATGCTCTGTTATGATTTTTTCAATATCGATCTCTTCTTCATTAATTACATCCATAAGCACATTGGCTAATGAATATTCAATCTGATCTGGTTCATCAATTCCCAAACTGATTGTCATACTTCCTTGAGGGTCCGCATCTATTAGTAAGACCTTCTTGCCTTTTCTTGCTAACCCAATTCCTAAATTAACAGTGGTGGTGGTTTTACCCACCCCACCTTTCTGATTTGCCACTGCAATAATCTTCGCCATAATATACCTCCTAAAATTCTCTAAACGTCTCAAGATATTTTTCAAATATCTCACAATTTACAAGCACTATACCGTCAATCTTGTAGGTTGCCTTTGCCTCTCTTGCAAGCTGCTCAAACTTACAATGTCCCATACTATATAGCTCTGCTCCTTCTCTATATCTGACAAACTTCTTCACAAGCTGCTTTGTTTCTTTTACCTTTGCTGAACCTGCTTTATTTACCATTCTTTTCTCCTTTTCTCACTTTTCTAAAATAAGCCTCTAGGATATGTCGATTTATTCTGACCATCTTTCCTATCTTATAAACCGCTCCTGCCTCTCTACACATTCTTGTAAATGGTTTCATTCCAAGCTTGTAATACTCTGCTCCTTGTTTAAATGTAATAAAGTCTCTCTGTAACATATCAATGTCCTGTTCATCAATGTCGTATGAATACATCCAAATATTTCCACTCATATCTTTACTCCTTCTATTTATTGTCTTGCAGGTTCATGAAACTGTTCTAAATATTCATTAAATATGTCTCTGTTAATTAGAACGTAATTGCCAATTCGATAAATTGCTCCTGCATTGCTAGCTAATTCCAACAATTTTTTGTGCTGAATGCTATAAACATGCTCTGCCTCCTGGTATCTAAGAAACTTCTTTTCTAAGTTCCTTCGCTTCTCTTTTACCTCTGAAATAGGTATAAACTCTACGTTTCCTTCCATAACGAACCTCCTCAATAATTTTCGAACCTATGACAAACTACAACAAAAAAAGACACTTCTTAAAATTTCTTTTAAAAAGTGTCTTTTAGGATAACTATTATATAGTTGTTTGACGGTCATATATCACATATTGATACATAATCCTTCATATGAATGTCATAATTTGATGTCAAATTGATGTCAAAATCAATTTAGGCCCTCGCAAACCCTTTATTTATGGGCTTTATCGGTCGATGTGTTTGAGTGTCGGGAATAACAATACGTCTCTAATAGCCTGTGAATCAGTTAATAACATACAAAGTCTGTCTATTCCATAACCGATACCACCTGTTGGAGGCATACCTACTTCAAGTGCATACAAGAAGTCTTCATCAGTATGGTTAGCTTCTTCATCACCTGCGTCAGCAGCTGCATCCTGAAGTTTAAATCTTTCTCTCTGATCAATTGGATCATTAAGTTCTGAGTATGCGTTACACATTTCCCATGTATTAATGAACAACTCAAAACGTTCTACCTTAGTAGGATCTTCCGGTTTCTTCTTAGTAAGTGGAGAAATTGCAATTGGATGATCCATAACAAATGTAGGCTGGATAAGATTCTTTTCACAGAATTCTTCAAAGAAGAGGTTAATAATTTCACCTTTTCCATGTCTTTCTTCAAATTCAATATTGTGTTCTTTTGCTAAAGCCTTAGCTTCTTCATCTGTAGCAACTGTATCAAAATCAATGCCTGTGTATTTCTTAATACAATCAACCATTGTGATTCTTTCAAATGGCTTACCAAAATCGATTTCAATTCCGTTATAAGTAAACTTTGTACTTCCAACAACTTTTTCTGCAAGGTATCTGAACATTTCTTCTGTAAGGTCCATCATACCATAGTAATCTGTATATGCCTGATATAATTCCATAAGTGTAAATTCAGGATTATGTCTTGTATCTACACCTTCGTTACGAAATACTCTACCGATTTCGTATACTCTTTCTAAACCACCAACGATAAGTCTCTTAAGGTATAATTCAAGAGAAATACGAAGTTTAACATCTTCATCTAATGAATTGTAATGTGTTTCAAATGGTCTTGCTGCTGCACCACCTGCGTTGTGTACAAGCATAGGTGTCTCGACTTCCATAAAGTCTTTTGCATCAAGGAAGTTTCTGATTTCCTTAATAATCTTTGAACGCTTAATGAAAGTTTCCTTTGATTCCTGATTCATAATTAAATCAAGATATCTCTGACGGTATCTCATATCTGTATTTGTAAGACCATGATGCTTTTCAGGAAGAATCTGAAGACTCTTTGTAAGAAGAGTAACTTCTGTTGCATGAATACTCATTTCACCTGTCTTAGTCTTAAATGGATAACCTTTAACTCCAACGATATCACCGATATCCATTTTCTTGAAATCCTTATATTCTTCCCATGGTTCTTCTTTGCTTATATCATTTCTTGCAACATAAACCTGAATGTTGCCATCTCTATCCTGAACGTTACAGAATGAAGCCTTACCCATTACACGTTTTAACATAATACGTCCGGCAATTGAAACTAATTTAGAGTCGTCTCTGATTAATTTTCCTTCTTCATCATGTCCACATTCTAACTTGTCAAAATTATCTTTAATTTCCTGGCTGTGATGTGTTACTTCATATTTTGTAATCTGAAAAGGATCCTTTCCCTTTTCCTGCAAATCAGCTAATTTTTCACGTCTTACCTTTAAAAGCTGATTAACATCCTGCTGCTGATTCTGGTTATTCTGCTGTCCCATTGTTACTCCTTTATATCTATATCTTTTTGTGAATTTTTATTAAAATTAAAGTACCTTCTTAATCTCTAATACTTTATATTTAGCTTCTCCATCTGCCAATTCAACAAGTACATCATCACCTACTTCATGACCAAGTAATGCCATTCCTAATGGAGATTCATTTGAAAGTTTCTGCTGAAGACTGTTTGCTTCTGTAGAACCTACAATGCTAAATTCTAATTCTTCATCAAATTCATAATCGTAGATTTTTATATGACATCCAACACTGATTTTATTGATATCAACGTCCTCATCAGCAACTACTTCAACATTTTTAAGAATTTTTTCGATTTCATCTATTCTTGCTTCAATATCTCTCTGCTCATCTTTTGCAGCATCATATTCAGCGTTTTCTGATAAATCGCCCTGTTCTCTTGCTTCTTTAATTTTCTGAGCGACTTCTCTACGTCTATTTACCTTTAAATCTTCTAATTCTTTTTCCAATCTATCAAGTCCGGCTTTTGTAAGTACGTTCTTCTTTGTTTCTGCCATTTTTTAATCCTCCGATCAAATTTTTATATTTAAAGTTTTACAATTAATAATAGCCTAACACGGCATTAATGTCAATGTTTATTGCAGTTTCGCGTTAACCGTCTCTATTAAATTTTCCATAGTTTCAATCTGGTTACACATACGTCTAAGTTCTGCTGAATGTGGCAAACCTGCCGTATACCATGCGATATGTTTTCGCATTTCTCTAATGCCTGTATACTCACCTTTATAATCAACAAGCATTTTAGCATGTCTTATAATCATTTCTCTTATATCATTTATTGTCGGTTTGTCTATAATATTCCCATTTTCAAGATATTCTTTAATTTCTCTAAATATCCATGGATTTCCTCTGGCGCCTCTTGCAACCATTAATCCGTCACATCCGGTATATTCTTTCATTGCCTTTGCATCCTCAGCTGAAAAAATATCTCCATTTCCAATTACGGGAATCTTTACTGCTTTTTTTACATCTTTTATTACATCCCAATCTGCCTTGCCACTATAGTATTGTTCTCTAGTTCTTCCATGAACTGCTATAGCCGATACACCACAGCTTTCTGCAATTTTCGCAATTTCAACTGCATAAATCGTTCCATTTTCAAAGCCTTTTCTTATCTTTACAGTGATAGGTTTATTTACGGCCTTAACCATTTTTGTAAGAATTTCTTCTACTAATTGGGGCTGTTTTAACAATGCTGAGCCTTCGCCGTTATTTACAATTTTAGGAACCGGGCATCCCATATTTATGTCGATAAAATCGCACTCTCCTTCTTCAATCTGTGCTGCAATCTGTGCCATTATATCAGGGTCAGAGCCAAATAACTGAACTCCTACAGGATGTTCATTTTTATCTATGTTCAATAATTCTTTGGTATTCTTGTTTTTATATAGAATTGCCTTTGCACTAACCATTTCCGTGTAAAGCATGTTGCACCCCATCTCTTTACACAACAAGCGAAATGGCAGGTCTGTTACTCCTGCCATTGGTCCAAGTGCCAAACAATTTTCAATTTCAATATTTCCTATCTTCATTAAGCACCTTTACTTTTTATTTTTTTCGTAAATAAGTCTCATTCCATGAAGAGTGAGTTCCTTATCATAAATATCTATTCTATCCGTATTTTCATAAATAATTCTTCCAAGACCGCCTGTCGCAACAACTTTTGCGTCGAGAAGTCTACTTTCCTTTTTCATATTATCTATGATGTACTCTGTCTGTCCGATATAGCCATAAACTATACCCGCCTGCATACTCGTAATTGTATCTTTTCCAAGTATTGATTCAGGCTTTTTAATTTCAATTTCAGGAAGCTTTGCAGTATCATTCCATAATGCCTTTGCGCAAATTCTGATACCCGGAGATGTAACTCCTGCTGCAAATGTTCCATCTTCTGTAATTAAATCATATGTTGTAGCTGTTCCAAAATCAATTACAATACATGGTCCACCATACAATTCATATGCACCTACTGCATCTACGATTCTATCTGTTCCAACTTCTCTAGGATTTGCACGCTGAATCTTTATTCCCGTCTTTGTGCCTGCCTCAATAACAATAGGATGTAATCCAATATATTTGTAAATTCCATTTGTTAACGAGTACATAATCTTAGGTACAACCGATGATATTATTACTGCTTCAATATCTTTAGGTGAAATACCTTTTCGCCCAAGCATTTCTGCAATTAATACTCCATATTCATCTGATGTTCTTGCCATCTGAGTTGTCATTCTAAATGTAGCATAAACTTTTTTTTCTTTAAATACACCAAGTGTAATATTAGTATTACCGGCGTCAACTGTAATTAACATTTATTCCTCTCCTAAAACAAATACTTTATAGTACATTTCCAGTGATTCTAAAAGTTCTCTCTTATCAAGCTGCATCTGCTTAACCTTTAATCCGCATCCTATATCATCATATAAAAGGTCTCCCTCATCTGCCTCTGTGACAATCTGTAATGTTCCATCTTCTTCATATTGTAAAATAAGAATTCCTCCTACTTCTTCTGTAAACAGCACACACATAATCTGTAATTCCTGTTTTACGCGCTCTGGAAGATTAGAAAATTGATCGTTTAAATAATACTTTTTTTCATATGCATTAGACGCACACAAAACCATTTTTTCATTAAACATTCTTTTTTTCTCCGTTATTTGTAATTTCGTCTTTTTTAACTTTACGCAAAATACAGAATTTGTCAAGAAAAACTTACTAATGTTAATAAAGTAGAATAAATATCTGCTAATTATTAATACAACTCTTTTCCCATTTTGACATTTTTTAATATTCAAATTGCCTTAACAAAATTAAATTAACTAATGTTAACTAAAATAGAGCAAAAATTTAATTTTATAATTTCCCGGAATTTTGCTTTCTCCATTTGGTATTGCAGTTATATTCCCATTCATGTTTTCCATTGCTTCTTTTGCAATTGCAAGACCTAATCCGAAGTTTCCCTTTTCTCCTTTATAAAATCTTTCAAACAAATGAGGAATGTTCTTTTCAATTGTTCCATCTCCATCATCGTATATTTCAATTACGTTTTTACCATCCTTTACATATCCTCTTATAAAAACCTGTTTTTTAGCATATCTAATACAATTTGATGTAATGTTTAAAATAACATTATGAAACAAATCTTCGTCAATATTTATGCTCATCTGTTTATCTATTTCCATATCAATATCGATTCCTTCTTTTAATGCAATTCCTTTTATTCTCTGCAAAGCATCTAGCATAATCTCTCTTGCATTAAATTTTTCAATGGAAACATTGTACATCTGACTGTCAAATTTAGATAATGTAAGAAGTTCAGCCACCATCTTATTTAGTTTTATACTTTCCTGTCTGATAACTGATGCCGCCCCTACATTATCGCTTAATATTCCGCTTTCAATACCTTCTGCATAACCTTGTATTGACATAAGTGGATTTCTAAACTCGTGAGAAATATTCTGATAAAAACTCTTTTGATTTTCGTCATTTGCCTTTAATTTTGCAGCCATATGATTAAGGCTCTTATACAAATCTTCTATTTCTTTATTTGACTGTCCTTCTATTTTATTTGTAAATATTCCGTTTCCTACTTCATTTGCGTAAGCACAGGCTTTCATAATCTGATTGCTAATACTTTTTGACAATTTTACGGAAAATACAACACTTACTATCATGCAAATAAGTATAATAACCATTAATATTACATTAGAATTTACAAGATTGTCCGTCCCAGTCCTCATATTGGTTACAAATACCATTGATGCATTTTTAACGCCCTCGTAATTGTCTAAAGATACAACTGAAGTATAACACTGATAATTATTAATTTTTTCTCTGTGGATATCTTTTTTTGATTTTGAAATTTTTATTATCTGGTCATCATTTATTTCAAACCCACTATCACTCTTAAAACTTATATTTTCATTTCTCAAAATATAGAAATTAGTGTTTCCTGATAATTTTGTGGAAGTAAGGGCTGCGACTAAATTAGTAAGGAGTTTTGATGAATCCCCTTCTTCATACGATGTTTGTACAAGTTTTTCCATCGTTGTCATTGTGCTTGACAATTCCTTTTTAGCCGTAGTCTGTATATTATTAGTCATTACAACATTAAAAATAACTAAGATTATAATAGGCACTGCAACTGAAATTGCAAGCATTGATGACAATAATTGTTTATATATCGTTCTCATTTTACACCTGCTTCTTTAATGCCATTTTAAATCCATATCCCCATACTGTTTTTATTTCTACATTGCTGTCTGCTATTTTTCTTCTAAGCCTCTTTACTGTATCATCTGTAGCTCTTGTATCAATATCATATGCGATTTTCCACACTTCTTTAAGTAATTCTTCTCTAGAAATTGCCTGGTTATTCTTTTGTATAAGATATTTAAGGAAGTCAAATTCCAGTGGTGTAAGAGCAATTTCCTCATCATCTACATACGCCTGCTTCTTAGTCACATCAATTTTTATATTTCCAAATGTAACCTTTTCTACTTTTTCTACCTTATCCATCGAAATTCTTCTAAATAACGCCTGAACTCTCGCTACAAGTTCTATTGGTGAAAACGGCTTTGTCAGATAATCGTCTCCCCCAACACTTATTCCTTTTATCCTATCCTCTTCGCTATCTTTTGCTGATAAAATGATTATTGGAACATTTGCTATTTCTCTTATCTGTCTACATATTTCCACACCATCTGTTCCCGGCATAATAACATCTAAAATTATCATATCAGCATTTTTTTCTTTATATCTTTTAAATAAATCATCTCCATTAGAAAATGTCTCAACTTCATATCCCTGATTTTCTAAGAAACATTTTACTAACTCACGTATATTCTTTTCATCATCAGCTATATAAATTAATTCGCTCATTTTTATCCCTCTTATAAAATATGTAATGCCCCCGCCCTTCGGTCGGCGGCTATTCGTCGGAAACATTTAT
>OLSN01001468.1_pt1 | contig 20247 bp, 15 predicted proteins | sample 1672411 | NCBI WGS metagenome assembly OLSN01 (sample SAMEA3136683, study PRJEB25190) | human gut metagenome | biome: human gut; feature: human-associated habitat; material: faeces | place: Austria | collected 2013 | reverse complement strand
GTGTTCGGCACGCCGGGCAGCGGCAAGTCCATGAGCTGTAAGCGGGAGATCACCTATGTCATGCTGACCACAAAGGATAATGTCATCATCTGTGACCCGGAGGACGAGTATTCCCCGCTGGTGAACCGGCTGGGCGGCCAGGTGATCCGGCTCTCGCCGAGCAGCCGCGACTATGTGAATCCCCTGGATATCAACCTCAATTACAGCGAGGAAGAAAACCCGCTGGCGCTGAAAAGTGATTTCGTGCTGTCCTTCTGTGAGCTTATCATGGGCAGCAAGACAGGACTGGAGGCCATCGAGAAAACCGTCATCGACCGTGCCGTGCAGAAGATCTATCAGCCTTACTTCGCGGATCCCCGGCCGGAGAATATGCCGATCCTCTCTGACCTCATGGCCGCCCTCACCGCCCAGCATATCCCGGAGGCGGACCGTGTGGCCCAGGCACTTGACCTGTATGTGAACGGCTCTCTCAACTTCTTCAACCACCGTACCACCGTGGATATCCGAAACCGCCTTGTCTGCTTCGATATCAAGGGGCTTGGCAAGAACCTGAAAAAGCCGGGGATGCTCATTGTCCAGGACGCGGTGTGGAACACCGTCACGGTGAACCGCTCCATTGGGCGGGCCACCTGGTATTTCGTGGACGAGTTCCATTTGCTCTTGAAGGAGGAACAGACGGCGGCGTACAGCGCCGAGATCTGGAAGCGCTTCCGCAAATGGGGCGGCGTCCCCACCGGGGCGACACAGAACCCGAAGGACCTGCTGCACAGCCCGGAGATCGAAAACATTCTGGAAAACAGCGATTTTATCTATCTGCTGAACCTTTCCGCAGGCGACCGCAAGCTGATGACGGAGCGGCTGAACATCTCCGCAGAGCAGCTTGCCTATGTGACCAACGCGGACCCCGGCAGCGGCCTTCTGTTCTTCCAGAATGTGATCCTGCCCTTCCGGGACGAGTTCCCGAAGGATACGGAGTTGTACCGGCTTCTCACGACAAAGCCCAGCGAGGTTTCCCACGATGGGGAAAACGGATAAGGAAAGGATGGGACAAGATATGAAATATGTCATCGACAGCAAGACCTATGAAAACCATATCAATGACGAGGTACATCTGTACGGACTTCTCCATCAGCTTGCGTTCCTCGCCGAAAAGGCGAAGGACGAGAAGGATCTGGAAAATCTGGTCGAGACGGCAACGCGCTACGGGGAGATCGCGGAGGAAAAGTTCGCCGCATGGCGTATCCCCGGCCGCTATCTGGTGTTTGGGGACAGGAAGGACCTTGCGGAGCTAAAGGCGGCGGAGCTCACGCCCTTGACCGCCGTGCTGAAAGAGCACGACGCAAAAATCAGGGAAAAGCAGCGCACCGCCACCGCCCACGATCCCGCCTACATTATCTCCGGCAGCGCCTTCCGTATGCTGGCGGGCGATCTCTTTGACCTGCTGGCACAGTATAGCTTTCTCCGCAACCGTGTTGTAGAAGTGAAAACAGAAAAACGGCTTGCGCGGCTGCAAAAGAATCTCTCCGGCGAGAATCCGAGCATCCGAAGAATGTACCGCAGGTGGGGCTTTGCGGAGGATCAGGTCGTCACCTGCTATGACATTCTGGAGGCAACGCTGCGGCGCGCGCATCTGACGCCCTATGACCCAGAGGAAGCGGCGGAGGACGGCATCGGCTGCGGCCGCTGCTGCGCCCTCTGCGGAGATCATTCCTGCGAGGACGACTATGACTGAGCTGACCCATGTGAGCCTGTTTTCCGGCATCGGCGGGCTTGATCTGGCAGCGGAGGCGGCGGGCTTCCGCACCGTCTGCCAATGCGAGTGGGCGGACTATCCCTATTCCGTTCTGGAAAAGCACTGGCCGGAGGTGCCAAGATTTCGTGATATTACTACTTTCACAAAGGAGGCGTTTTTTGAAAAAACAGGACTTGAAACCGTTACCGTTATCTCAGGCGGATTTCCCTGCCAGCCCTTCTCCACCGCGGGACAGCGAAGGGGCTTTGCGGATGAACGCTACCTGTGGCCGGAAATGTGCCGCGTTATTACCGAGCTGCGGCCCCGTTGGGTGCTTGGGGAAAATGTTGCTGGCTTCATCAATATGGGGCTCGACAAAACGATCTTTGACCTGGCAAAAGCGGGATACGCTGTTCTCCCATTCGTATTTCCGGCTTGCGGCGTCGGCGCATGGCATGAGCGCCAGCGAACTTTTATCGTCGCGGCTGATGTTTCCCACACCCCTTGCCTCCGACAAGAACACCTGCCGGGACGCGGCCAACCTGGATGTGTACCTCTCCGACAACGGGATCTTCCGCAAGGTGAACCGGAACGGGGCGATTTGGAGCCTGAGCCTGTCGGCGGCGGTGTTTTATCTGACCCCGGCAGCGTCGGAGGGCTACCGCTCCACGCTGAAACCAACGGCGTTTCGGAACAGTGCCCCGTCTGCCAACCTGTCATCCCAGGTGATCCGGCAGGAGCGGCCGGTATCCGAGACGGCGGCGCTGAACCCGGATTGGGTGGAATGGCTCATGGGCTTCCCCCGGAAATGGACGGACGTATCCTCTGGGCCGCCGAGCCGGAGGGCGTCCCCCGCATCACCGAAAACACCGCGGATCGCGCCCTCCGACTGAAAACCCTGGGCAACGCGGTCTGCCCGCCTCAGGCATATCCCATTTTCAAGTATATCTCCATGATCGAGACGGGCGAGTGTGGGAGCATTTGCCCCTACGGAAAGGCAGGTGGTGAAGAATGAAGGAATGGAAAGCCTCCGAGAAGGAGGCGCAGAAGATGACCCGCGACGGAGCCATTTCCGTCAATATGGTCACAGGCGAGGCGAGCCATGTTTCAGACCGTGCGCCGGAGCAGGACTATTCTCCCTCCGGCGATTCCACGGCGCTGGCGAGGACTGTCCTCCACCATCTGGACGACCGGCGCGTCCGGAAGTCTCAGAAGAAAAAGCGGCGGAACCGCCGCAAAGCCTACCGGGAGGGTACGGCGGCAAATAGCCGCCCATCCTCCCGTTTGCAATTCACCGAGGAGGAACGCGCCGCGCCGGAGCTGCAACAGGCGATCCGCAAATCCGATAAAGCGGCGGATAAGCTGGACGCGGCAAAGGCCTCTATCCCCAAAAAGCGCGTCCTGGGCACGGAGCGTGTCTTTGACGAGGCTTCCGGCGCCGGGCGTACAAGACTGGTATTCCATGAGACGGATAAGCCAGCTTCGATCCGGCAGCCGGGGCCGAACCCGCTGGCGCGGCCTTTGCAGGAGGTCGCTCACGCCGCCCACGCCAAGGTGCGGGAGGTGGAGCAGGAGAACTCCGGCGTGGCGGCGGGCCATCTCACCGAGCGCGGCATGGAAAAAGCCGTGGGGTATGGGAACCGCAAGCTGCAAAACTGGCGGGCGGAACGGCAGGTGAAGCCCTGGCGGGATGCGGCAAAGGCGGAGCAGGCGGCGGTCAGGGCCAACGCGGAGGTACTTTACCAAAAGGCGCTCCATGATAACCCCCAGCTTGCGTCCGGCAGCCCCATCTCCCGCATCTGGCAGAAGAAGCGGATGCAGCGGCAGTACGCGGCGGCCTACCGGGCGTCGCGCGGCGCGGAGGGTGCAAAGGCGGCGGCGCAGACGGCAGCCAAGAGCGCAAAGAAGGGCGCGGAGGCGGCGAAGAAGGCCGGCGCGTTCATAGCCCGGCACAAGAAGGTGTTCCTTATCATCGGCGGGATCGGCCTTGTGCTGGTGCTGCTGTTGGGCCTGCTGCAATCCTGCTCCTCCATGTTCGGCGGTGGCGTGTCCAACATTGTGGCCTCCTCCTATCTCTCCGAGGATGCTGACCTGCTGGCGGCGGAGGCCGCCTACTGCGCCAAAGAGGACGAGCTGCGGCAGTATCTTGACACCTATGAGCAGACCCACGACTATGACGAGTATCACTATGATCTGGACGAGATCGAGCACGATCCCTATGTGCTGCTGTCCATCCTGTCGGCGCTCCATGAGGGGACCTTCACCATAGACCAGGTGCAGGGCGACCTTCAAATGCTGTTCGACAAGCAATACATCCTCACCGAGACGGTGGAAGTGGAACGGCGGTACTACATTGAGACGGATACCTGGACGGACGAGGAGGGCAACACCCATACGGAGAGCTACCGGGTCTATTACGATTATTATATCTGCACCGTGAAGCTGGAAAACTTCGACCTCTCCCATCTGCCGGTCTACATGATGGATCAGGAGACGCTTTCCATGTACGCCGTGTATATGTCCACGCTGGGCAACCGCCCCGACCTGTTCCCGTCCTCCGGCTATGTTCCCAAGTATGTGACCAACCCGCCCGCCAAGTACGAGATCCCGGCGGAGTACCTGTCCGACGAGCGCTTTGCGGCGCTTATTACGGAGGCGGAGAAGTATCTGGGATTCCCCTATGTGTGGGGCGGCAGCAGTCCCCAGACCTCCTTTGATTGCAGCGGCTTTGTCAGCTATGTTCTGACCAGCAGCGGCCTGTGCAATACCGGGCGGCTGGGGGCGCAGGGTCTCTACAACATTTCTACGCCGGTGTCCGAGCCGCGGCCGGGGGATCTGGTGTTCTTTGTGGGCACCTACGACACGCCGGGGGTCAGCCATGTGGGCTTTTATGTGGGGGACGGGATGCTCCTGCACTGTGGGGATCCCATCCAGTACACCAGTCTCAACTCGAATTACTGGCAGTCCCACCTTTACGCCTACGGCAGACCGCCGTACAACTGATGGAGGCGGAGTCGATGCTGACCGTAAAACCAATGTCCCTTGCCGATGCAAACAGGTTTGTCGCAGAGCATCACCGCCACCATAAGCCGGTGCGAGGGCATAAGTTCTCCCTGGGCTGTATGGCGAACGGCCATCTGGCGGGCGTCGCCATCGTGGGGCGGCCGGTGAGCCGATACCTGGACAATGGGCTGACTCTGGAAGTCAACCGCCTCTGCACGGACGGGACAAAAAACGCTTGCAGCTTCCTCTATGGCGCGGCAGCGCGGGCGGCGAAGGTCCTGGGCTACCATAGGATCGTCACCTACATTCTGGACACGGAGAGCGGCGTCAGCCTTCGTGCCTCCGGCTGGCGATGCGCGGGGCTGGCGGGCGGACGGGAGTGGACCGGCAGACGCCGCCCGCCCGAACCGCTGTATCCGGCACAAATGAAATACCGATACGAAAAGGCTTTGAGATGAGGTGAGCATATCAATATTGTTTCCTATGGCGGCGGTACGAACAGCACCGCCCTTCTTGTTGGGCTGCACCAGCACTGTATCCCTGTTGACCTGATCCTGTTTGCGGATACGGGCGGTGAGCATCCCCATACCTACGCCTATCTGGATATTATGGATCGCTGGCTGAAGGATCACGGTATGCCGGAGATCACACGGGTCTATAAGACCACGAAGGACGGCAGGCGGCTGACCTTGGAGGATGAATGTCTGAAAAGCGGTACGCTGCCCTCTATCGCCTACGGCTTCAAGCGGTGTTCTCTGAAACACAAGATCGGACCGCAGGAAAAGTTCTGCAACAACTATCCTCCATGCCGTGAGGTCTGGAACAGCGGGAAAAAGGTGGTCAAGTTCATCGGCTATGACGCTGGCGAGCACTATCGCAGCGATAAGGTCCTTCTGCGTGATCTGGCAGACCCAAAGTACAGCAAGAGGTATCCCCTGATGGAATGGGGATGGGACCGGGAGGCGTGTGTCCGGGCAATCGAGGCAGCGGGCCTGCCGCAGCCGGGAAAGTCCTCCTGCTTTTTCTGTCCCAGTATGCGAGCGGAGGAGATCATCGACCTGCGGGAGCGTTACCCGGATCTGTTCCGGCGCGCGCTGGCATTGGAGGATAACGCACGGGCCAACCTGAAAACCGTTCGGGGGCTTGGGCGCAATTATTCATGGAAAGAACGATTTGGAAAGGAGCAATACAATCATGGCAACGACTGAGAAGATCCGCAAGGATATTGAGAAAACGAGGGAGAAGATCGCCGAGCAGCAGAAGCGCCTCCGCGCGCTGGAAGCCCAGCTCACGGAGGAGGAGAACCTGGAGATCGTCCGCATGGTGAAGGCTGTCCGCATGGACAACAGGGAGCTGACCGCCTTCCTGCGCGCCTATGCCAGCGGCATGATCTCCCTGCCGGATGGGCTGATGGAGACGGAGGAAAGCGAGGGTGCGGAAGATGAAGCGTAACAGAGTTTTTCGCCGTTTCGCCGCCGTGTTCCTGGCGCTTTTCTGCATGGCGGCCACCTCCACCGTGGCCTTCGCCGGTGGCGGGGACGGCGAGCCCTACTACACCGGGGAGGAGACCACGGGCGGCTATGAGCCCCAGCCCCTGACCCCGGAGGGCAACATGACCCTGGTGGACGATATCGCCGGTGAGAGCGCCGGGGATAAGCAGTTCATCACCGTGGTCACAAAAGGCGGCAACTATTTCTACATCATCATCGACCGGGCGGAGGACGGCGAGAACACCGTCCACTTTCTCAACCAGGTAGACGAGCGCGACCTGCTGGCCCTGATGGACGAGGAGACGCCTGCCGCCCCGGTGTGTACCTGTAAGGAAAAATGCGCGGCCGGCGCGGTGGATACATCCTGCCCTGTCTGCAAGACCAACCTCTCCGAGTGCGCGGGCAGGGAGAAGGTCAGGGAGCCGGAGCCGGAACCGGAGCAGCCGGAGAAAAAGAGCGGCAGCGGCCTGTTGGCTGTGGTGGCGCTGCTGGTGCTGGCAGGCGGCGGAGCCTTCGCCTATGTGAAGTTCATCAAGCCGAACCGCAGCAGCGTGAAGGTCAGCGCCGATCCCGACGAGTACGATTTCCCCGACGAGGAGTATATCAACGAGGACGAGCCTGCGGAGGCTGAAACGGAGGCGGAGCATGAGTAAACTGATTATCGCAGAAAAACCGAGCGTGGCAAAATCTATCGCGTCGGCCCTGGGTGCTTCATCCAGGGCCGATGGCTTTTATGAGGGCAGCGGCCTGATCGTTTCCTGGTGCGTTGGGCACCTGGTATCCCCGATGGACGCGGGCGGCTATGACGAACGCTTCAAAAAATGGCGCTATGAGGATCTGCCCATCCTGCCGGAGCCCTTCCGCTACGTCCCCATCCCCAGCAAGGAGACGGCTTTGGACAATGTGAAGCGCCTCATGGCGCGGGAGGACGTAACGGAGATCATCAACGCCTGCGACGCCGGACGGGAGGGCGAGCTGATCTTCCGTCTGGTGTATGAAATGGCCGGCTGCCGCAAGCCGGTCCTCCGGCTTTGGATCTCGTCCATGGAGGACAGCGCCATCCGGGAGGGCTTTTCCGAGCTGCGCCCCGGTGCCGAGTATGAAGCCCTGTATCAGTCAGCCCTCTGCCGCCAGAAAGCGGATTGGCTGGTGGGGATCAACGCCACCCGCCTTTTCTCCGTTCTCTATCACCGCACCCTGAATGTGGGCCGCGTCCAGACGCCCACCTTGTCACTGCTGGCGGCGCGGGACGCGAAGATCACGCTGTTCCAGAAGGAGAAGTATCATCATGTGCGCCTGACGCTGGCCGGCGCGGAGGCGGTGTCGGAGAGGTTCACCGATTCGGCGGAGGCGGAGCAGGCGGCGGCCATGTGCAAGGGCGCGGCCGTCACCTGTACCTCTGTCACGAAAGAGCAGAAAAAAGAACAGCCTCCGAAGCTCTATGACCTCACCACCTTGCAGCGTGAGGCAAACCGGCTGCTTGGCTACACGGCGAAGCAGACCCTTGACTACGCCCAGAGCCTCTACGAAAAAAAGCTGCTGACCTACCCCCGCACGGACAGCCGCTATCTGACCTCCGACATGGCGGAAACAGCCTCCTGCGTCATCCATCTGGCGGCGAAGGTGCCGCCCTTTGACGGGATCAGCAACTTCTTCCCGCTGGTGGAGGCCATGATCTCCGACAAGGACGTATCCGACCACCACGCCATCATCCCCACATTGGAGATTGAGAAAGCGGATATCCCCGCCCTGCCCCTGGGCGAGCGTGAGCTGCTTCTTCTGGTCTGCTGCCGCCTGCTGTGCGCGTCGGCGGAGCCGTATGTGTATGAGGCGGTCACGGCAACTTTTGATTGCGGCGGTTATTCCTTCGCCGCAAAAGGCAAGCGTATTCTCTCCGAAGGCTGGCGGGAGATCGACCGCATTTTCCGCGCCTTCTTGAAGGAAAAGCCCGCGGACGGGGACGGCGATACGCTCCCGGACTTCACCGAAGGGCAGACCTTTGACGGCGCGGAGGTTTCCGTCACCGAGCATTTCACCCAGCCGCCGAAGCTCTATACCGAAGATACCCTCCTGTCCGCTATGGAGAACGCGGGCAAGGACGATATCCCCGATGAGGCGGAGCGAAAAGGACTTGGCACGCCTGCGACCAGGGCGGCTATCATCGAAAAGCTGGTGGCTGCCGGATTTGTGGAGCGCAAGGGCAAGAGCCTGATCCCCACGAAAGCCGGTATCAACCTTGTCACGGTCCTGCCGGAGCCGCTGACCTCTCCCATGCTGACGGCGGAATGGGAACAGAAATTGACGGAGATCGCAAAGGGCGGCGCTGACCCGGACACCTTTATGGATGGCATCCGGGATATGGTCCGGGAGATCGTGTCTACCTATTCCTGTATTTCCGAGGACGGCAAAAAGCTGTTTGCCCCGGAGAAGGAGAGCATCGGCGCCTGCCCCCGCTGCGGTCAGCCGGTTTATGAGGGGAAGAAAAACTTTGCCTGTTCGGATCGGTCCTGCGGCTTTGTTCTCTGGAAAAATGACCGCTTCTGGACGAGCCGCAGGAAGGAGCTTACAAAGAAGATGGCGGCGGACCTTCTGAAAAAGGGCCGCACTTCTGTCCGTGGGATGTGGTCTGAGAAGAAACAAGCCACCTATGACGCCGCCGTGATCCTCTGCGACACGGGCGGCAGGTACATCGATTTCAAGCTGGAATTTCCCAAAAATAAGCGAAGCTGAAGGAGGAGCGTATATGCCGGATTACAGTTACAACAAGGATTATCCCTTTGCCGCCTTTATCACCAATCTTGGCAAGTACAACGAGGGCGAGCTTGTGGGCGAGTGGGTGAAGTTTCCCACCACCGCCGAGGAAATGAAGGAGGTATTCAAGCGTATCGGCATCGGCCAGAGGGACGACTTCGGCCAGCCCTATGAGGAATGGTTCATCACGGACTATGACTGCTATGTGGACGGCCTCTATGACAAGCTGGGCGAATACGAAAATCTGGACGAGCTCAATTATCTGGCGTCGAAGCTGGATGAAATGAGCGACAGCGAATACGCGCAGTTTCAGGCCGGTATGGAAATGGGCGACCATTGCGGCAGCCTGCAAGAGATCATCAACCTGACGGAAAATCTGGACTGCTATGAGGTCTATCCCCATATTGAGGACTATGACGATCTTGGGCGCTATTACATTGATGAGCTGGAGGTCATGCAGGTGCCGGAGCACCTGCAAAATTACATCGACTATGAGGCCTACGGCCGGGACGTGGCGATGGACGAAAACGGCAGCTTTACGGATCAGGGCTATGTGCGGGATACGGGGGACCGCTTCTGCGAGTATTACGACGGCGAGCGCGGCAGCATCCCCGACGAATACCGGGTGATGGCCTTCCAGGACGATCTTCCCGAAGAAGAAAAATCCGAGTGGGCTATGGATATCGCCTTTGATATGGACGAGTTCTTCCGTCAGAACGATCCGCAGTACGCGGCGGAGCACCCGGAGGCGCACGCCGCAAAGGAAGCGCTTTATGAAAATCTGATGGCCGGGCGCATCTCCGCTTTGGAGGAAAAGCTGGCGGCGCTGGGCCAGACCCAGGAGGACTATCTTCCCTCCGAGATTGAAAAGTTCAAGGACGCCACGGGCTATGAGGAGTTTCTGGATTTTGACCCTGCCGAGGTCAAGGCGGCTTTGGAGAATCCGGACAGATCCCGTGTGGATGAAATGCTGGCCGCTGCGGAAAAGGCGGAACGGGAGTACGCGGCGGCGGCCGCCGCCTATGCGCAGACCCCCGCTGCTATCGTGGAGCAGGCACGGGCGGTGCGGGACGAGCCGGTGGGCAGCTTCTCCATCTACCAGCTCAAGGGCGGCAATAAAACGCTGGATTATCGCTTTGAGCCGCTGGACAGCATCCACCGCAACGGCCTTTCCGTAAAGCCGGAAAACTACGAGCTGGTCTATGAAGCGCCGCTGACGGCGAAGGACAACCTTGAAAGCATTTATACCCGGTTCAATGTGGATCGTCCGGCAGATTTCACCGGGCACTCCCTGTCGGTATCGGATATCGTGGTGCTGCATCAGGACGGGAAGGATACCGCCCATTACTGCGACCGCGCTGGCTTTTCCGAAGTGCCGGAGTTTTTGCAGCCGGCGCAGAAAAGCCGCGAGATCACCGAGCGCATCCAGACACCCAGGGGCAGCTTCTATCTCTGCGGCATGACAAGGGAGCAGATGGAGGCGGACGGATACGGTTTTCATCACGCCTCTGAGGATGGAAAATATCTCATTATGGCAAATGGGACCCAGGCGTATGCGGTCAGAGCTGATGCGCCGGAAAAGGACAATCCCCTCCGTACCGCTGAAATGACGCTGGAGGACGACTACGGCATGATCGACGGCGTTATCAACAACGGCAGGCGCGGCGAGGAGCTGGAAAAGGCCAGGGAGCACGCGGAGCGGACGCAGCCGGAGAAAAAGCCCTCCATCCGGGAACGGCTGGCGGCGGCAAAGCAGGAGTGCGCGAAGCAGCAGCCCAGACCTGCCCCGGAGAAGAAGCCCCCGGAGCTGGGGGATCTGTGAGCCGGGGCGTGAAGTGGCGGCTGGAATGGGCCTTCTTCCTGGGGGAGAACGGCAGGCGGCAGTACAACCGGCTCTGCAAGGGCTGTATCCATCCCTGCAAGCAGAGCTTCCGGGCGGTGGTATTGGACTGCCCGCACTTCCAGTCCCAGCGTGTGAAAAAAGGCGTGGATAAGGGTGGGAAACGGGCAAAATAGTCCTCCGTGGCGGCGTTTTCAGACCATGCCCTTATGATTTCCCATCCGCGCTTTTCTCCGCGCTCCTGCGGCGAAAAAGCAGCGGTTTTCGACACTTTCCGATATGCGCCCATAGCAAAAGCGGGGACGCGGCCTTCGGTATATCCGTTGGCTGCGTCCCCGCTTCTTTTTTTGCTTATTTCTCGTCCTCGTTGGGCTTGTCCGCTTCCGCCACGCCCTGGATCACATCCGTCGCCACGGCGTTGAGCTGGGCGGCGTTCTGCGCTGTGACGGCGGGCCGCCCGGTGTCCGCTTCGATGGCGCGCCGCGCGTCTCCCGCCACCTTGCCGCCGCGCCGGGCGACGATCCGGCTTTCCTCAAAGCCCTCCGGCCGGTGGGCCTTGGAAAGCTCCGTGGTCGTGGTTTCGGCCAGCATGTTCAGCACGATCTCCAATGTGCTCATGTTGTCCCGGAGGTTTTCCTTTTTGAGACCTTTCAGGTTTTTGTATTGCCGGGTGGTCATGCCGGACCAGGCCTTTGTGATCTCGTCGGTGAGGATGGCGTATTCCCGGCCCTGCTCCACGCCCCGCGCCTGCCATTCGGCGGTGAGCTCGTTGCGGACGCGGATGGAGAGGATGCGCTGGTGGATCCAGTCGGCGTCATAGCCCTTCTTCTGATAGGTCTCCAGTGCCCGGTCGATGGCCTGTTCCGGGTCGATGGTCTCCTCAATGCGCTCACGGCCAACCTGTGCCAGCCAACGCTTGAAGGGCTCTGCCTTGGGCGACGGGATGGACTGGATGATGCGCAGGATGCCCTCGGTATTGGCGGCCTGCACCTTTCTTTGCTTGCCGTCCGCGGCGAGCATTTGAACCGGGGTACAAATTGTACCCCAGTTGGCCGACAACTGCGGATCGCGGGTACGCATCTTCTTGATGTACTGCTTGGGGTCAGTGCTTTCCGACAGGACCGCTACAACGTCCTGCACGGAGAAATACCATTCTTCCTTTTCCTCGTCCCAGGCGGTACGGATCTTTCTATCTTCAAAAAGCTGGATGGAGTTATTTTCGTCCATGGGCTTTTCCCTCCTTCGATGGGCTATTCCCATTCTACCATGAAATGATGATTTTTTCTATCAGGGAACGCGATTTTTGCGGCAGCAGCAGTCGTAGGCGCTGTGGGACTGTGGGCAAACGGCCAAGCCGGGCGGCGCTGTGGGAAAGCGGTTTGCCGTCCTGTGGGAAAGGCCTGTCCTTTTCCATTAGGCGGTGAATGGCTTTTCCATCGGCAAAGCGGCCGTTTTCCACATTTCCATAGCGCGGGCCTAATCCTCGGTGATGATACACGCACAGCCCGCCGTCAGCAGGCGGTACAGCGTCAGCGGCACATACCACGCGGCCACCAGCAGCCGCCAGGCCAGCACGAAGCCGCCGATGAAGCCGGCCAGAATGAAGTTCAGGGCAAACAGGGCGATCCCCGTTCCCAGGGAGCCGCCGCCCGGTATGATCCAGAGCCGCAGCCGCCAGATCCCAAACGGAAGCCCGCAGAGGATCCAGAGCCAGAGATAGTCCAGCTCCCCGTTCTTTACGCAGGCGGAGCGGAAGATGCAGTACAGCAGCGCGGCCAACGCCGCCGGCAGGATGGTCTTGCGGAAAAAGTCCTTTAAGGCCTCGCCTCTTGTCATGGGGTTCGCCTCCTTCAAAATCGTTTGTATCTTCATTATATCTGACGTTTCGGCAAAAGCCCAGGGGAAAACGCAGATCGCGGCAAAAAGTTTGTCCCAGGGGTCATTCCAGCTCCATATCCCTCTGACGTGCCGGTGCCTGCCGGGGCGGGGACAGGAACTCCTCCACGTTCCGGCGCACGGCGGCGTAGTCCTGCTCCTCCCGCCGCGCCTTCTGACGCTCGGCGGTCAGCGCCGCCCTCCGGGCGGTGAGCGCGTCCATTTCGGCCTGCATCCGCGCTGCGGACGGCAGAGGCACGGCGCCCAGGCGCTTGCACTCCCTGGCGGCGGCCTCAAAAAGAATGATCTCCCTCTCATAGCCACGCAGGAACTTCTCTTTGTCCTTCGACGCCTGATAGCGGTCATAGACGGGCTTGAGCTGACGGTAGGCGGCGACGTGCTTCATTTTCAGCGTCAGCTCCTCGATCCGCGCCCCGGTCTCCCGCAGCTCCGCTTTCAGCCGGGCGGCGGAGGCGGCGGCCGCCTCGCAGCGCTCTGTCAGTTCCTCCATGCTGCCGATGCCGTGTTCCGTCAGGAAGTTGCTGGTCTCGGCGATGCGTTTCAGATTCTCGATGGTCGCCCAATGGCGGTAGCCCGCGCTCTGCTGGGCCTTGATGTTGTTCTGGATATCTATGAGCAGGCTGATCTTTCCGCTCTGGTGCTTCGGCTGGCGGGAGGGTCTGGCGCGTCCGGCCATCCGTGCGGTCAGGGCGTCCTCGGCGTAGTCCGCGCCCAGGGTCTTTAGCCTTGTGAACCGCTCCTGTCCCGGCGCTCTGGCGGAAATGTACTTGCCCCGCTTAATCTCATAGCCCTCCCGCTGCAACCGCACCAGTAGCTCCTCCAAGTCATGGCAGCCGGGCAGCAGCCGGTCGATGGCGGCGCGCAGCTTCGCCTTATAGCTGGTGCCGGTCCGCTCCGCCTGATGCTCGATATAGCTCTTGCCCTTGTCCTGGCCGGGGACGATGACGGACAGGCCGTGTTCCTTGCAGATCCGGTCTGAGGTGCGGCGGATGAAGTGATAGCTGCGCTTGTTGGAATGGTAGTGCTTATGATCCGCAAAGCTGACGGCATTGAAGATCAGGTGGTTATGGACGTGATCCCGGTCTATGTGGGTGGTCAGGACAAACTCATACCTGCCGCCCAGGGTCTCCCTTGCCAGCTCCATGCCGATCTCATGGGCCTGCTCCGGCGTGACCTCCCCAGGCTGAAAGGCTTGGATCAGGTGGCGGCCCAGGTTCGTTCCCTTGTCGATGGCGTGGCGGCGGGTCCAGGCAAATTCGATATCCGCGGTCTCAGCGGCGCAGCCATAGGCGGAGACCAGCAGCTTTCCGTCCGTCTTTTCCGGGTTGCAGATATAGTCAATGGCCGCTTTCAGCGTTGACTTGATAGGATGCGTCTTTGTAACTGCCATATCTCATCCAGCCTCTCCTGTATCTCCCGCATATCCGCTTTGTACGCGCCGCCTCCTGCGTTGACCCGCTTGGCGATCTGGTTGATGTTCCGGCCGATGGCGGACAGGGCGGCGTTCATCCGCTTGATATCCGTGGTGTCAAGCTGGATGATATACCCGTCTATCGCCATCTTCCGCAGATACGCGCCGTACCGCCGTGTGGGGAGCTGCGCCATCTTTTCATCTATGAGCCGTTTTTCCTCCTCCGTCACATAGAATTTCATCTGAATATTCCGCTTTCGGTTCGCCATGGGCAGCCTCCGTTTCTCATAAGGGTCTGGGATATCCCAGCAAGCAATTTTGACTGTTCGGGCAAGGGACCTGAACAGTGCAAAATCCGCAAGCGGGTACTCGCTTGCTGTGCTTGCTGACTACTCCGTACCCCCGTATTTCCCCCTCTACCCATACTACAATCCAAACAGGGTGTTTTGGCCAGTTTCGGAGAAAATTATTGCAATAATTGCACCCGTTCAAAGAAAAGATGCAAGTTGTTTTCTCTTTGTTATTGCATCCAGCCCTTTTCTGTGCTATACTAATGGTGTTTACACCACGGCGGAAAGGAAGTGATCCTCATAGCCATCACAAGCGCAAGTTTGCCCACGAAGAAGCGGATACTGACCGTTTGCGTGAAGCTGTTTTTGGAAAAGGGCTACAAGCAGACCACGCTGGCGGAAATCAACGAAAAGGCCGGTGTGTCTTTCAGCCAGTTCCAGAACATTTTTCGCGCCAAGGACGGCGTATTGACGGAGCTGGTGGAGTTCATGTTTGAAAACCAGTTCGCTATGGCGCGAAGCGCGGCGGGTGCGAAACTGCCGCCGGTCTATGTCTACGCGGTCGAAACCGCGATCCAGATGACGCTGACGGAGCTGAACGAAAACCTGCGGGAGATCTACATTGAAGCCTACACGCAGAAGGAAGCGTCTGAATTTATCTTCCGGGAAACGGCGAAGGAGCTGTATCAGATCTTCGGCCCGTATCAGCCGGAGCTGACCGCCCGAGATTTCTATGACATGGAGATCGGCTCGGCCAGCATCATGCGCGGCTACATGGCCCACCCCTGCGACGAGGAGCTGACGCTGGAAAAGAAGCTGCGGCTGTTTCTCACCATGAGTCTGCGGGCGTACAACGTGCCGAAGGAGGAAACGGAACAGGCGATTCGGTTCGTGGAAGGGCTGGATATCCGCACGATCTCCGAACAGGTGATGCAGGCGCTGTTCAAGGCGTTGGCGATGCGCTTTGAGTTTTCCCTTGCGGGGATCACGCTGCCAGCACAAAAATAGAAGCCAATATGTATTGCAAGGGAGTACTCCCTTGCATCGGGATATATCCCGATGCAATCCCCTCTTGCTCCAAAACGCGCTTCCCACGGGGGACGGGACGACGCGCGAGAAGAAAGTGAGGAATGACTATGAAAAAACGACTGCTCAGCATCCTGCTCATGTGCTGTATGGTGCTGACACTGCTGCCAACAGCGGCTTTTGCAGAGGACAGCACGGAAACCCCGCCCGTGTGCAGCTGTGAAACAGCCTGCACGGCGGAAAACATGAACACGGAATGCCCTGTCTGTGGAGCGGAGAATGCCATACCGCAGAACTGCGGTCAATACATCCCTGTTGAGGACAGAACCGGCGAAAACGGCAGCACCGAGAGAGCCGATGATCCGAATGGTCCCATAGAGCTGAGTGCCGCAGATCAGGTACAGGCCATGATCAACGGTTTACCGAACGCAGAAGAAATCACTGAAGATAACGCCGAAGAAGTCAAGGCGCAGCTTGAGGCCATCGACGAGGCGAAGGAGAAGCTCTCCGACGAGGAAATCGATGAGCTGGATATGACCCGGTATGCGGAAGCTGCCGCTGCATTGGGGGCGCTGGCTGCGCCAATGCTATTGGCTAATGATTCGCCTGACGAGCAGTTTTCCCTCACCCCCGGCGGCACCTATTACTTTGACCTCTCCGGCGCGAGCATTCCCGGCACAGCAAACAGCGGAAACTCAAATGGTGCGGCTTCTTTGCCGGATACGTCGCTGCACTATGTTCCCTTTACCTATGCGGGAACAATAGAAGCCTACAAGCTCACGTCTGCGATGGCGACCACCGAGGAATATGCACAGCAGAACAAATATCCCCACAGCCTGTTTGTGGCGGACTATGCCGTAACGCATACGGTAAGCTGGGATACCCTGAATACCGCAAATCTGATTTTCGGCAAGGACTATGTCGGCGGCGGCGTGGACTATACCCTGCGCGCACCGTCTGTGGGAAGTGGTCGTACATATTCAGGTGAGTCCCAACGTGGCACGCCCCTAAGCAACGAATGGGATAAGATACTGGACAAGGACAGCGGATATATCAAAAACTGGAGCGAGATGTCTTCGTGGGGGCAAGACACCAAACCCGATAATTCGATCCCAATCCGCGCGTTCCGTGGGTACACTTCGGCCCGCTTCTGGAACCTCACCTCGTCCGGCTATCGGAGCGTGAACGTCGGTTTCCGCCCCGTCCTTGAAGTCCTGAACCCCGGCACACTGGGCCCTGGCGGGCTGAAGGCCGTTACCCTTGACCTTGGCGGCGGCAAATTGGGCGGCAGCACGGATACTATTCAAATCATTGTGAAAAACGACAGCGAGTTTACCGCGCCTGCGTCCGACGGCATGACCCGCCCCAATGGAGATACGGGCAGTTACTTCATGTGGCTCGGAAGCAACGGCAAGCTCTACGCGCCCGGTGCCAGTGTTCCGGCGGACGTTACCAATCTCACGGCGCAGTTTGCTTTATCAGAGCAGTTTTCCCTCAAGCCCGGCGACACCTATTACTTTGACCTCTCCGGCGCAAACATCCCCGGAACGGTAAACGGTGGTCTGCCGGACAGAACCCTGCACTATGTTCCCTTTACCTACGCAGGGACGGTGAACGCCTACAAGCTCACAACGGAGATGGCGACCACCGAGGAATATGCACAGCAGAACAAATACTCTCACAGCCTGTTTGTGGCGGACTATGCCGTAACGCATAAGGTAAACTGGAATAACTTAGATACTGCGAGTCTGATTTTCGGCAAAAATTATGCCAGCGGCGGCGTGGACTATACCCTGCGCGCACCGTCTTGTGGAAGTGGGTTTACCGGTTCAGACGATTCAGAGCGCGGTACGCCCCAAAGCAATGAGTGGGACGCGGTGCTGGACAAGAACAGCGGCTATGTCAAAAACTGGAACGACATATATTCGTGGGGGCAGGACACATCAAGTTACGAATCGTCGTACCGTGCGATTCGCGGGTACGCTTCGGCCCGCTACTGGGGCTACTATGCTACGTACTCCTACCCGGGCCTCGGTTTCCGCCCCGTCCTTGAAGTCCTGAACCCTGACGAACTGGGCTCTGACGGACTGAAGGCCGTTACCCTTGACCTTGGCGGCGGCAAGCTGGGTAATAGCTTCAAGGATATTCAAATCATTGTGAAAAAGGGCAGCGAATTTACCGCGCCTGCGTCCGACGGTCTGACCCGCCCGGAGGGAAATACCGACAGTTATTTTCAGTGGCTTGGCAGCGATGGGAAACTGTACGCGCCCGGCGATAGCGTTCCGGCGGATGTAATCAAGCTGACGGCACAGTTTGATTTCAAAGAGCAGTTCACCCTCGCTCCCGGCGGCGTCTATTACTTTGACCTCTCCGGCGTGAGCATTCCCGGCACGGCAAACGGCTCTCTGCCGGACAAAACAATGCATTATGTCCCCTTTACCTATGCCGGGACAGTGGTCGCCTACAAGCTCACATCAGAGATGGCCACCACCGAGGAGTATGCACAGCAGAACGAATATGCCCATAGCCTGTTCGTGGCGGACTATGCCGTAACGCATGCGGTAAGCTGGGATAACCTGAATGCCGAAGGGCTGATTTTTGGCAAAGGCTACGCCACCGGCAGCGTGGACTATACGCTGCGTGCGCCGTCCGGGGGAAGTGGTGGTACAGGCTCGGGTGCTTTAGAACGCGGCACGCCCCAAAGCAACGAATGGGACAGGATACTGGACAAGGACGACGGATATATCAAAAACTGGAGAAATATAGGTTCCTGGGGACAAGATACTTTACCCAATACGCTATCGAACCGTGTGATTCGCGGCCAGGACGATTTGCCCCGCACATATGCCGGCGCCAATACTACGCTCTCCTTCCCGTTCCTCGGTTTCCGCCCCGTCCTTGAAGTCCTGAACCCCGGCACGCTGGGCTCTGACGGGCTGAAAGCCGTTACCCTTGACCTTGGCGGCGGAAAATTGGGAGGAAGCTCGGATACTATCCAGATCATTGTGAAAACCGGCGAGAGCTTTACCGCGCCTGCGTCCGAAGGTCTGACCCGCCCCGACGGAAATACCGGCAGCTACTTCGAGTGGCTTGGCAGCGATGGCGAGCTCTACGCTCCGGACGATAATGTTCCGGCGGACGTAACCAAGCTGACGGCGCAGTTTGTTCCCAGCAGCCATAGCGTGACCATCACCACGGACACCCTGCCGGACGGCAAGGTGGGCGAGGCGTACAGCCAGACCCTGACCGCCACCGGCACAGCACCTATCACATGGAGCATTGACGGCGGTCTGCCTGCCGGTCTGAGCCTGAACAAGGACACCGGCGAGATCAGCGGCACGCCTACCGCAGCGGGAAGCTCCACCTTCACCGTCAAGGCTACTAACAGCGCGGGCAGCAATACGAAGGAGCTGTCTATTACGATAACCAAAGCTGCGCCTACCGAGTACACCGTCACCGTGACCAGCGGCGGCAACGGAACGGCTTCCGCATCTCCCGCAAAGGCTGTTGCCGGTGCGGAGATCACCCTGAGCGCTACGCCCGACAAGGGCTATCACCTCAAGGAGTGGGAGGTCATCAGCGGCGGCGTGACACTCGTGGACGACAAGTTCACCATGCCGAACAACAACGTGGAGATCAAGGCCATCTTTGAGAAGGATGCGCCGCCTGCGCCTACCGACCCTGCCAAGCCCAGCATCAGCGTCACAGGAACCTACACCTACAATGGCTCCGAGCATACAGCGACCGTGAGCGGCTATGATCCCGCCACAATGGACATCTCCGGCAACACCGCCACGGACGCGGGCGATTACACCGTTCGCGTCACATCCAAGACCGGCAAATGGGTGGACGGCAGCACCGACGCCGTAACCGCGGCGTGGAGCATTGGCAAAGCCACACAGGAAGCGCCTAACGGCTTGATCGGTGTCGCACCCACCACCGAGGGCAGCAGCGACGGCAAGATCACCGGCGTGGATGCAACGATGGAATACCGTGCGGAGAGCGAGACTACCTACACCGCCTGCACCGGTATCGAGATTGAAAACCTGCCTGCCGGCAATTACTTCGTCCGCTATGCGGAGGATCGCAACCACTTTGCCAGCTCCGATGCGGAGGTCACTGTGGGTGAGGGTACGCCGCTTGCGGATTGCACAATCACCTTCAACGGCAACGGCGGCAGCGGCAACATGGATTCCGTGATCGTCAAGGCAGAGACAAATTACATCCTGCCCGACTGCGGCTTCACTGCTCCCGCCGATCAGGAGTTCAAGGCTTGGGAGATCGGCGGCACGGAGTACAAGGTGGGAGATTCCTACACCGTGAACGGGGATATTGAGATCAAAGCACTGTGGAAGAACAGCGTTATTACCCCCACCACCTACACCGTCACCGTCAGCAATGACGGAAACGGCACCGGCACCGCAACTCCTTCCACCGCCGTGGCCGGCACGGAGATCATCCTGACCGCTACGCCCAACACCGGCTACCACTTCAAGGAGTGGCAGATCATGAGCGGCGGCGTGACCATCAAGGACGATAAGTTCCTCATGCCGAACGACAATGTGGAGGTCAGGGCCATCTTCGAGGAGGACGCACCCCCTGCGCCCACCGAGTTTACCATTACCGTGAAAACGGACGGAAACGGAACGGCTTCCGCATCTCTTGCAAAGGCTGCGGCTGGTACGGAGATCACCCTGACCGCCACGCCCAAAGAGGGCTACCACTTCAAGGAGTGGCAGGTCATCAGCGGCAATGTGACTATCAAGGACAATAAGTTCACCATGCCGGACGGCAATGTGGAGGTCAAA
>OLSN01001450.1_pt1 | contig 20410 bp, 14 predicted proteins | sample 1672411 | NCBI WGS metagenome assembly OLSN01 (sample SAMEA3136683, study PRJEB25190) | human gut metagenome | biome: human gut; feature: human-associated habitat; material: faeces | place: Austria | collected 2013 | reverse complement strand
CTTACGATTCCGACTGGAGAAGGAGTTGTAAAGATAGATATAGCAGATATCTATTTTATTGAGGGGCAGAGACATAATGTAATTTATCATACTTCGAGAGGAGATTACTGTTCAAGAATTACGATGAAAGAACTAGAAGAAAAACTTGCGGTACATAATTTTTTTCGATGTGCAAAGGGATATCTGGTAAATATGAATCATGTAGAGGGATTTGTTGGTTCTGATTGTGTGATCCATAATGTACATATACCTGTCAGCAGAACCAGAAAAAAAGAATTCATGAATCTGCTTCTGCAAAACCTCAATATGGAATGATTTCATGCGAAATGGAGGATACTATGTTATATCAGGATATTCCAAGAATTTATACGGCAATAGCAGAGTGGGGATCATGTCTGGTTTATCTTTATATCCTAAAAAAAGAAAACATGAAATCTGTACATTTTCTTATAGGCAGTCTTTTCATGTTGGCAATGCAGAGTATTTTTCTGACTTTGACAGGCAGCGTAACTGAAATTTTGTGGATTCCCTGTATGATGATCGCTGCAGGTATGATGTATGGATTTCTTATGGTCGGAGGAAATATGAAGCCTCTGGGAGCGGCTTATTGCTGTGCCCGTGCATTTGTTCTTGCAGAGTTTGCAGCTTCGCTGCAGTGGCAGATGGTATCTATTGTACAGGCATGGGGGAATCAGAGCCTCGGGGTTGAAATTCTGATTACGATGGTTGTTTTTGGAGGCTGCTTTACTATTGATATTTATTTAGAAAAAGATCTTCTGAAGCAGAATTATCTTGAACAGATGACAGTAAAGGAAGTAGTAGCGGCGGCAATCATGGCTGTTGCAATCTTTGCTTTTAGTAATCTGAGCTTTTTAAATGAAAATGCACCATTTGCGAGCAGAGAACGTGCAGATATTTTTTCTATCAGAACACTGATCGATTTTGGAGGAATTGCAATCCTGCATGCTTATCAGAGCAGGATCAGTGAGTATGTTGCCGAGAAAGAACTTTCAGTAATGAACGTGATGCTGAAAAGCCAGTATGATCAATACCGAAATTATCAGGACAGCCTGGATCTCATACAAATGAAATACCATGATCTGAAACACCAGATAACGGGACTTCGTGCGGAATCAGATGAAGAGAAACGAAAAAAATGGATTGATTCCATGGAAAAGGAAATCGCTGCTTTTGAGAATATAAGCAGAACGGGGAATCAGGTACTTGATACGATTTTGGCAGCTAAGATTTTCCATTGTCGAAAAAATCATATACAGATTACCTGTGTGGCAGATGGAAAATTATTGGATCATATGCATGTAACAGATATATGTTCTATATTTGGAAATGCTTTGGATAATGCGATTGAACATGTAATTTTAATTCCAGATCCGGAAAAAAGACTGATCCATCTGACAGTATCCGCTCAAAAAGGATTTGTGTTCATCAAGATAGAGAATTATTGTGAAGCAGAAATTTCCAAAAATGAAGAGGATCTGATTACAACAACAAAAAAGGATAGTAAAAACCATGGTTTTGGATTGAAGAGTATTCGTAAAGCTGTAGAAAAATATGATGGTTCTGTAGTATTTGGAGTACAGCAGAACTGGTTTGAATTAAAGATTCTTTTACCCAGAGTATTGTAATGCTCTGGGTATTTTTGTTGCCAAGCATACGACAAAAAGGTTCGGTGGACCTTTTTTAGTATTTTGTGCCAGATTTGCTGCATCTTGTGCCAAAAACGGCACGAAATAATAACCATGTTATAGTAATGCCAACAGGAAATGATACCTGAAAAAGATGAGAGAGTCAAAGGAGGAAAAAAGAGAATGATCAGTGTTGAAATGGAAGATGTTCTGGCGGTATTACAATTATGCAAACCGTATATTATCGGTATTATTGCTGCACTTGTAATTGGAATCGTAATTATGATCGCATGCCGCAGGATGTCCAGGGGCAAAAGATTTCTGATAAGAGGAGAAGCTGCGATCGCAATGGTTCTTGCAGTTGTTGTCTGCGTGAATATGATCTGTTTTGGACCAATGGCTACGTTGATTGGACTTGCAACGGGAAATGGAACTTTAAGCGATGAAACAAATGAAGAAGCTGCGGAAGTAGCAGAAGAAATTATGGAAGATGGAATTGTTCTTCTGAAGAATGAAAGCCTGCTTCCTTTAAATGAAACAAAAAAACTGAATATTTTTGGCTGGGAATCTATTAATCCGGCTTACGGAGGAGCTGGTTCCGGTGGAATTAATGATCTGTATGATATTGTCAGTCTGAATCAGGGACTTGAAAATGCCGGATTTTCTATTAACCAGGAACTGGTTGATTTTTATAACAATTATGGTGCAGATAATCCGGAAATGTCTATCCAGAAACAGAGTTGGACATTACCGGAGCCACCTGTAGATACTTACAGTGATGAGCTTATTAAAAGTGCGAAAGAGTATTCTGATGTGGCAGTTGTGGTTCTTTCCAGAAAAGCAGGTGAAGGTCATAATGATATTCCTATGGATGTAAGAAAAGCAGCATATGATAATAATTCAGATGAATATGATGATTTTCCTGAGGGAGAGCATTATTTACAGCTTTCACAAACTGAGAGAGATATGGTGGATATGGTTTGCTCAAATTTTGATAATGTGATTGTGGTTTATAATGGAGCAAATCAGTTTGAACTTGGTTTCGCAGATGAATATCCTCAGATTAAATCTGTTGTATGGTGCCCCGGAACGGGAAATGTGGGATTTAATGCACTTGGTAAAGTATTTTCAGGTGAAGTCAATCCTTCCGGAAAAACACCGGATACATTTATTTATGATATGACGACTGCTCCGTGGTGGAATAATGCAGAAAAAACGGAGTATACAAATCTGGCAGATATGGCCGTTGAAGGAATGAACGCAGGAACTGCGCAGGTGTATGCTCCGGCATTTACCAATTATGTGGAAGGTATTTATGTAGGATACAAGTACTATGAAACAGCTGCACAGGAAGGTGCGATTGATTACGATAAGACTGTACAGTATCCATTTGGATATGGTCTGAGTTATACGGAATTTGAACAGAAAATGGGTGAACTGGAGGAAAAAGACGGACAGATTTCTGTAGATGTAGAAGTAACCAACACCGGAGATGTTGCCGGAAAAGATGTAGTAGAAGTGTATTATAAACCGCCATATACAAATGGGGGAATTGAGAAATCTTCTGCAAATCTGATCGAGTTTGCAAAAACAAATCTGCTTCAGCCGGGAGAATCTCAGACTGTTACAGTTACATTCAGTATAGAAGATATGGCCTCTTATGATGAGAATAATGCAAAGGCATATGTTCTTGAAAAAGGTGACTATGTAATCTCTATCAACAGCGATTCACATACTGTGCTGGATCAGAAAACTTATACTGCAGATAAAGATGTAGTATATAAGGGAGAAAATAAAAGAGCATCAGATGATACTGCAGCAACAAATGTATTTGAAGATGCAAAAGGAGATATAACATATCTGTCACGTGCAGATCATTTTGCAAATTATGAAGAGGCTACAGCAGCACCGGCATCTGCAGAGCTGGGTGAGCCATATGTTTCTGAATATCATCTGAACAGCAACTTTGATAAGACTACATATCTCAATGATGAGGATGTAATGCCGACAACGGGAGCAGATAATGGACTTACATTAGCTGATATGCGTGATGCTGATTATGACGATCCTCGTTGGGAAAAACTTCTGGATCAGCTTACTGTTGATGAAATGGCAAATATGATTGCAATGGCTGGTTATCAGACAGCAGCCATGGATTCTGTGGGAAAAGTGGCTACACTTGATTTCGATGGACCAGCAGCAATTAATAACAACTTTACAGGAGTTGGTTCTATTGGATTTCCAATTGAAGTTGTGGTTGCTTCCACATGGAATAAGGAACTTGCACAGGCCTGGGGTGAATGCATGGGCAAGATCAGTCAGGAAATGGGCGCAGAGGGCTGGTATGCACCAGGTATGAATACTCATAGAACCGCATTTGGAGCAAGAAACTATGAATACTTTTCAGAAGATGGAGTTCTTGCAGGAAATATGGGAGCAAAAGCAGTAGAAGGAGCAAGAAAATATGGAGTTTATTCTTATATTAAACATTTTGCTCTGTATGAAGGAAATGCCAAAATGGTAAGTGCCTGGTCGAATGAGCAGGCAATCCGGGAAATCTATCTGAAACCATTTGAAATTTCTGTAAAACAGGGTGGCGCAAATGCAGTTATGGTTTCCTGGAGCTTCCTTGGAGATAAATGGACTGGAGAATGCAGTAACCTTATGAATACAGTCCTCAGAGAGGAATGGGGATTCAGGGGAATGGCGCTTACAGACTTCTTCCGAAACAATGGTCATGGATTTATGAATGCAGATGCAGCTTTGGCAAATGGAGTAGATGTAATGTTGTCCACATTCAACGGAGAAGAGAACAATGTAGCCAATCCGGAGCATCCGACATCTGTACTTCAGATGAGAAATGCCTGCAAAAATGTCATGTATACAGTTGTAAGCAGCTGGGCTTATGATGGAGAACACGAAGAAACAGGTATGGAAAACTGGAAAAAAGCAGGAATTGGAATCGACATTGTAATAGCACTTTTCATGGCAGGAATGGAAGTACTGGTAATCAGAGGATATAAGAAAAGAAAGAATGCTGAATAAGGATGAAAGTGGGATGGAAAACAGTTATGAAACAGCAAAAATTGGTTGAAAAGATGACAATAGAAGAAAAGGCAGCGATACTCAGTGGAAAAACTGTCTGGCAGACCAGAGAAATTGGCAGGCTTTCCATCCCGTCCATCTTTCTTTCAGATGGACCGCATGGAATCAGAAAACAGGCAGGAGCAGGAGACCATCTGGGACTGAATGCATCCTTGAATGCAACTTGTTTTCCCACAGCAGCGACGATAGCAAACAGCTGGAATCAGGATCTGGGGGAAGAGATTGGACAGGCTCTTGGAGAGGAAGCAGCAAGTATGGATGTAAATATCCTGCTTGGTCCGGGATTAAATATTAAAAGAAGCCCATTATGCGGAAGAAATTTTGAATATTTTTCAGAAGATCCATATCTTTCCGGGAAGATGGCAGCGTCATATATTCGTGGAATACAGAGTAAAGGCGTTTATGCCTGCCCGAAGCATCTGGCGGTTAACAGTCAGGAACTTCGGAGAATGGCAATGGACGCAGTTGTTGACGAACGGACATTAAGAGAAATTTATCTGACCGGTTTTGAGATAGCTGTTAAAGAAGGACACGCAAAAGCAATCATGAGCAGTTACAACCAGATTAATGGGATTTATGCTAATGAGGACAAACATCTTTTGACAGATATCCTGCGCAAAGAATGGGGATTTGATGGAATTGTAGTAACAGACTGGGGCGGAAGCAATGACCATGTGAAAGGTGTTGCTGCCGGCTCAAATCTGGAGATGCCGTCCTGTGGGTACGATTCTGCAAGAGAAGTGATTGCTGCTGTCCGAAATGGAACGCTGAAGGAAGCGGATTTGGATGAAAGAGTTGGAGAACTGGTGGATGCAGTGATGGAACTGACATCAGGGAAGAAGCTTTCAGATAAAAACTTTGACAGAAATGCACATCATCAACTGGCAAGGAAAGCAGCAGCAGAAAGCATGATTCTTCTGAAAAATGAAAAACAGATTCTTCCGCTGGATACCAAAAAATCCATCGCTATTATTGGAGATTTTGCTTTTTCACCCAGATATCAGGGGGCAGGATCTTCTATGGTCAATCCAACAAAAGTAGAAGATATGTCAGCGATTTTGCAACAATATGATCTGAATATTTTGGGGATGACAAGAGGCTATCAGAGAAATGGAGATGTAGATGAGAATGATAGAAAGTTTGCATTAAATTTGTCTATGAACGCGGATATTGTGATTTTCTGCTTTGGTCTTGATGAGATCAGTGAATCAGAAGGACTGGACAGAACCCATATGCGTATTCCGCAGAATCAGATAGATCTTCTGCAGGATATCAGTAAAGTGAATGAAAATATTATTGGAATACTGAGTGCAGGATCTGCGATAGAAATGCCATGGCACACCTGCTGCAAAGCGATTTTGCATGGCTATCTGAATGGACAGGCAGGCGCTTCTGCAACATTGGATATTCTGACCGGAAAAGTGAATCCATCAGGAAGACTGGCAGAAACATATCCCATATCTTATGAACAGACACCGGCATTCCGATATTATCCAAGTAATGAGAAAACATCGGAATACCGAGAGAGTGTTTATGTGGGATATCGCTATTATGATACTTCAAAAGTCCGAGTGCAATATCCATTTGGCTTTGGGCTTTCCTATACGGAATTTACATATTCTGATCTTATCATAGAAGAGGATGGAATCAAAGTTTCGGTTACCAATACAGGTGACAGAGATGGAGCAGAGGTTGTTCAGATGTATGTAGGACTTCCTAATGCAATCGTGTTCCGACCGGAAAAAGAACTGAAAGGTTTTGCAAAAGTTTATCTAAAGGCAGGAGAAAGCAGACAGCTCAGGATTCCCTTTGATGATAAGACATTCCGTTATTGGAATATAAAAACGGGACAGTGGGAAATAGAAACAGGAACTTATCAGATTATGGTAGGAGCCAGTGTTGCAGATATTCGTTTAACAGGTATGACTGAGAGAACAGGAAATAGTAAAGGGTATCCGTATAATCCGGCAAAAATGCCTTACTATTATACAGGAATCGTGCAGAAAATATCAGATGAGGAATTTCGTGAACTTCTTGGCCATGAGATACCGAACGGAAGATGGAGTGGAAATCTGGGAATCAATGATGCAATCTGTCAGATGTATTATGCAAAAAGCCGACTTGCAAGGCTGATATATAGATATCTCACAAAAATGAAAAAGAAGAGTGAGGCACAGGGAAAGCCAGATTTGAATATTCTTTTTATTTACAATATGCCGTTTCGGGGGATTGCCAAGATGACCGGTGGGGCAGTCAGTATGGAAATGGTATATGGAATTGTCGATGCTGTGAATGGCCACTTTATGCTTGGAGTAAAAAAAGTAGTTGGCGGATATTTCAGAAACAGAAGAAATAATAAGAAATATGAAAAATTATTAAAAGGAGCCGGAGGGAAGTGCAGATGAATCATATAAAAAATATATGGAAATGTTTTGAAGAGAAACATTCTGCTATCGCAAAATGGCTTTATCAGATATTCTATTTTGTTATATTCAGTATGGGCGTGACAGTATTCCAGTATCTTGTATTTACATTTTTACCAGGGATTTTGGGAATTGGTCTGGCTGGTACAGAATTTATGTGGCCAAAGGTTTCCATGAATCTGTTTGGAGTAAAATTTACATGGAGTTTGCTGGGGTATAATGTATTGCGTGATGCAACGGGGAATATACTGATCGGTGGTGGACTTGGCTATTTTATCAGTTATGAATTGGGGTCATTTCTTGCACAGTGTATCAATTTTCCACTTCAGAGAAATATTACTTTTAAAAGCCATGGAAATCCTGTATATCAGGCAATCTGGTATTTTGTTGCATGGGTGGTAATTTCACTGATCTGTAATGGATTTAATAATCTGTGGATGCCAGTTGCATCTGCATATGTGGCACCGGCAGTCTATAACATGCTTGTGACAATTATCACAGGTGGAGTTTCCATGGTGATTTTTTTCTTTGTGTTTAAATTTATTTTCCCGGAGGGGAAGGCTGAATCTTTCTGATAAACTGCGGAGCAGTTATTCGGTTATGAGCAAGTAGCAAAGCGGATTGTGAATATCCGCTTGACTAAGGCATTTACCTGAAATAGGTGAGTGCTTTTTTGTTTTCAAGTATTCTATAAGAGGCTGTATTTATGCCCTTCATCTTTTGAATATGTGTAAGGACATTTTTTGAGCCGGCATAAAAATGATTTTTACAATGATTAGAAATAGAAATGAGGCGAGAGAAGAATTTGAAAAATTCATTTCGAAAAGTGTGGAAATATTAGCAGGAGATGAGATGAAAATGAATATTCACAAAGATAAGATGCTATGGTATAATACAAAGTACTGTATTAGGACTTCTGATGAGAGAAGCTGAAATATGGGAAAAGATTTAAAAGGCAAAGAGCTTGGATTGTGAATATCCACTTGATTGTCATTTGATATGTTGGTCAATCAAAGATTTAGCTGTTGGACTGGGATAAAATCAAAGGATTTATAGGAGGAAATATAAAAAATGAAATTAGGAATCGTCGGATTACCCAATGTTGGAAAAAGTACATTATTTAATTCATTGACAAAGGCAGGCGCAGAATCTGCAAATTATCCGTTCTGTACCATTGACCCTAATGTAGGTGTTGTTACAGTGCCGGATGAGAGACTGAAGCTTCTCGGAGACTTTTATCATTCTAAGAAAGTGACACCTGCTGTAATTGAATTCGTAGATATTGCAGGACTTGTAAAGGGAGCATCCAAAGGAGAAGGCCTTGGAAACCAGTTCCTTGCAAATATCCGTGAGGTAGATGCAATCGTTCATGTAGTCCGCTGCTTTGAAGATTCCAATGTTATCCATGTAGATGGAAGTATTGATCCTATCCGTGATATTGAAACTATTAATCTGGAGCTGATCTTCTCAGACCTTGAGATCCTTGAGAGAAGAATTGCAAAAGTTACAAAAACAGCACGCATGGACAAAGAGGCTGCCAAGGAGCTTGATTTCCTTCAGAAGGTAAAAACACATCTGGAAGATGGCAAGATGGCAATCACTATGGAAATGGAAAATGAAGATGAAGAAGCCTGGATGTCTACTTATAATCTGCTTACCTGGAAGCCTGTGATCTATGCAGCAAACGTAGCAGAAGGAGATCTGGCTGATGACGGTGAAAGCAACAGCCATGTACAGGCAGTGCGCAAATATGCGGCAGAGCAGAACAGTGAGATTTTCGTTATCTGTGCAGAAATCGAAGAAGAGATCTCTGAACTGGATGATGATGAGAAGAAAATGTTCCTGGAGGATCTGGGACTGACAGAATCAGGACTTGAGAAACTTGTAAAAGCAAGCTATCATCTCCTCGGACTGATGAGTTTCCTTACTTCAGGTGAGGATGAGACAAGAGCATGGACGATTAAAATCGGAACAAAGGCTCCGCAGGCAGCAGGTAAGATCCATACAGATTTTGAGCGAGGATTTATTAAAGCTGAGGTTGTAAATTATCAGGATCTTCTGGACTGTGGTTCCTATGCAGGTGCCAGAGAGAAAGGTCTTGTAAGAATGGAAGGTAAAGAATACGTTGTACAGGATGGAGATGTGATCTTATTCCGATTCAATGTATGATGAACAGGTGATTTATGGAAATGTCGATACGTTTTCCGGGACCTGGCCTGGTCTTTGATTATGTGCCGCGCTCATTTCAGATATTTGGAATGGAATTTACCATATATGGAGTACTGATTGCTGTGGGTGCTCTTCTTGGAATGGGACTTGTGACACTTGAAGCGAAACGAAATGGGGAAGATCAGAACAGGTATCTCGATATGATACTTATCTCCCTGCTGGTTTCAGTGGCAGGTTCCAGATTATTTTATGTGGCTTTTTCATGGGGATTTTATAAAGAAAATCTGAATGCCATACTGGACTTTCGAAATGGTGGTTACGCTTTATATGGTGGTCTGCTCTTTGGATTTCTTGCGGCAGCGGTATTTTGCAGGATTACCAAAACGTCATTCTGGCAGAGTGCCGATATTGCGTGTCCCGGAATACTTCTGGGACAGGCTATAGGGCGCTGGGGTAACTTTTTTAACAGAGAGTCTTTCGGAGAATATACAGATCTGCCATGGGCAATGCAGATACCGGTTTCAGCTGTGCGGTCAGGAGAAGTTTCGGGAGCAATGAGAGATAATCTGCTGACCATAAATGGGATTTCATATATTCAGGTTCAGCCGATTTTTCTTTATGAAAGTCTGTGGTGTCTGCTGTTATTTCTGCTGTTGATGGCCATGCGCCGAAAAAAGAAATATGAAGGCGAATTGTTTATGATCTATCTGGCAGGTTATGGTCTGGGAAGGTTTTTCTTTGAATGGTTCAGAACAGATAAGCTTTATATTCCGGGGACAAAAGTGGGGATTTCGCTGGTAATTTCCGCTATATTATTTGCTGTTTTTATGCCTGTAGTGATCATACGCAGAGTGATGGCACAGAAAAGAGATACTATACGCCGGCAGAGGAAAAAAAGATTTCTGGATGAGTCAGTGAAAGAAAAACAGATGTTTCCTGAGACTTCTGAAATGAAACCGGAACCGGAAATCCGGCCGGAGATGGATGAACAGGTAAAGCCAGATGTGGGAACTTCTCCCACAAATTCAAAAGAAGAACAGTAAAAAAACATATATCTGAAAGATAAGTGGGTTGAAAGTGGAAATTCAACCCACTTTTTGTGTATAAAAGCCCATTTTTCTCGTAAAAATAAGGTTGTTTCATAAATGTTAACAGAGTTCTAAATTTTAAAAATCTTTTTCTCCCCCTTGTTTTTTCAGCCTAAATAGTTTAGAATAAGCACATAAGTGGTAGAAAGTGGTGAATAGTGGTGGTGAGTGGGGAATAACGGCAGAGTCCATTACCACCTGAGAAATCTGAAGGGGAGATTCAGATTTTGCGAGAGTAGGTGAGTAACATGTTCATGGGAGAGTATAACCACACGATCGACGCGAAGGGGCGTCTGATCATTCCTTCTAAATTCAGGGAGCTCTTAGGGGAAGAGTTTGTTCTGACAAGAGGGCTTGATGGCTGTCTTTACATTTATCCGATGGATGAATGGGAATCCTTTGAAATGAAGCTCAGATCTTTACCACTTACAAATAAAAATGCCAGAACTTTTTCACGATTCTTTGTAGCTGGAGCAACTACATGTGAACTGGACAGGCAGGGACGAATCCTTGTACCGCAGACACTGCGCGAATTTGCCGGTCTGGAGAAAGATGTGGTTCTGACAGGTAATCTGAACAGAATTGAAGTTTGGAGCAAAGAAAAATGGAATGAGATCTGTGATTATGATGACATGGACAGCATTGCAGAGAGCATGCAGGACATGGGAATCACAATCTGACAGGTCTCGTTTGAAGTATCTTGCAAAGTAAATCCAGACAGGAGACGGAGATGGAATTTAAACACAAATCTGTATTACTGGAAGAGACCATTGAAGGTTTGGATATCAAACCGGACGGAATCTACGTGGATGGTACTTTAGGAGGTGCAGGGCATGCCGGTGAGGTATGCAGGAAACTTTCTGCCAAGGGGAGATTTATTGGCATAGATCAAGACCAGGATGCGATAATTGCTGCGAGTGAGAGGTTAGCCCCCTATAAACAGGCGACGATCATTCGCAGCAATTATTGTTACATGGTACAGGAACTGGCAGCAAGAGGCATCTATAAAGTCGACGGGATTCTCCTTGATCTTGGAGTATCTTCCTATCAGCTTGACAATGAAGAACGCGGTTTTACCTACAGGGTAGATGCACCGCTCGATATGCGCATGGACCAGCGCCAGACGCAGACAGCCGGCGATATTGTCAATGGCTATGAAGAAAAAGAGTTATACCGTATTATTCGTGATTACGGTGAAGATAAATTTGCAAAAAATATTGCAAAACATATTGTTGCCGCCAGACAGGTGAAACCGATCACAACCACCGGAGAACTGACAGAGATCATCAGAGAATCCATTCCCATGAAGATGCAGGTGAAGTCAGGACATCCGGCCAAGAGAACTTTTCAGGCAATCCGTATTGAGCTTAACAGAGAGCTCGATGTGCTGCGGGATTCTCTGGATGGAATGATCGATATCCTTGATGATGGCGGAAGACTTTGCATTATCACTTTTCATTCTCTGGAGGACAGAATTGTAAAGACGATTTTCAGAAAAAATGAGAATCCGTGTACCTGCCCTTCAGATTTTCCTGTATGCGTATGCGGGAAGAAATCTAAAGGAAAAGTGATCACAAGAAAGCCGATTCTTCCGGGGGAGACAGAGATGGAAGAGAATCCGCGTTCCAAAAGTGCAAAGCTTCGGATTTTTGAGAGAGTATTATAATTAGAGAGGCATGAAATGGCGAGAACGACCAGGAGTGAAACAGCAAGAAGAAGCAGAACCAGTGCCAGAACAAACAGAGGAATGTATGTTGACGGAAATACGGTCAGACGTCTTGCAGAAGTTCCGGAGAGAAAGAGGCAGCCGGGAAGACAGAATCCGGGAAGGCAGCAGACCAATCGAAACCGAAGAGTGCAGGCGAGTCCTGCGCAGGTATCAAGGCAGAAACATCAGTTGAGTAAAGAAGCACAGAAGAACAGGCAGAAGGCGACTGCAATGAACTGGGGATTTGTAGCGTTTCTGGCAGTTGTATGTGTGGCGATATTATTCTGCTCTGTGAAATATCTTCGTTACAAATCAGAGATTACCGCAAAGATGAGTACAGTTGCATCTCTTGAGGAAGAACTGGCAGATTTAAAAGAAGACAATGATGCATATTACAGCCAGGTGACATCAAATGTGGATCTGAATAAGATCAAGCAGATTGCATTGGGGAGACTGGGAATGAAATATCCGTCAGATGATCAGACAGTGACCTATTCTACATCGGGTAACAGCTATGTAAGACAGTATCAGGATATACCAGATTCAAAGTAGGTGATTAATTGAGCAATACGGGAAGAAAGAGTCGAAGAAGACCACAGAGAAAAATAAATCAAAACATGAAAGAAAAGCTGCTGATATTGTTTGGAATTGTGTTACTGCTTCTGGTAATATTAGTGCTGAGAATTACTTATATTAATGCTACTAGTGGAAGCAAATACAAAAAACAGGTGTTAAGTCAGGCACAGCAGAAATATCAGAGCCAGGTACTGCCGGCAAAGAGAGGCGATATTTATGACAAGAACGGAAATATACTGGCTACCAGCAATAAAGTTTATAATGTGATCCTGGACTGTAAAACTGTAAATTCAGATGAGGACTATGTAGAGCCAACAATACGTGCCTTAAATGAGGTGCTGGGGATTGATGAAGAAACAGTGCGTTCTCTTTTGGCCGATTCAAGAACCAGCCAGAGTCAGTATCAGGTACTGACAAAACAGCTGTCTATGGACAAAAAGAAAGAATTTGAAAAATATAAGGCAGAGGATGAAGATTCCGGTCTTACTAAAGCGCAGGCAAAGGAACGGGCAAATATCAAAGGCGTCTGGTTTGAAGAGGATTATCTGAGAAGTTACCCGTTTAATGAAACAGCATGCGATACAATTGGTTTTGCACTGGACAGAGATGTGGCAGATATCGGACTGGAAGGGTACTATAACAGCACACTGACAGGCGTAGACGGAAGACAGTATGGGTATATCAATGATGATTCAGATGTGGAGCAGACCATTATTGCTGCGGTGAATGGAAAAAGCATTCAGACCAGCATTGACATCGGTGCACAGCAGATTGTTGAGAAATATGTTAATGGATTTAAAGAGGCAATGGGGGCCAAGAATATAGGTGTCATTGTTGAAAATCCGTCCACCGGTGAGATTATTGCCATGGATGGTGGTGACCGTTATGATCTGAATAATCCGAGAGATCTTTCCGCTGTATATACAGAAGATGAAATCAAAGCGATGAATGATGTGGAAACAGTGGAGGCTCTGAATAGTATGTGGAGTAATTTCTGCGTCACAGATGCCTATGAGCCGGGATCTGTTGTAAAGCCGATCGTCATGGCTTCTGCATTGGAAAAGGGTGCGATACAGGAAACAGATACATTTGTATGCGATGGATCGCAGACTTTTGGAGATACTATGATCAAGTGTGCGGTTTATCCGAGCGCACATGGCACAGAGACACTGGGAGAGGTAATTGCAAACTCCTGTAATGATGCAATGATGCAGATTGGTGCCAAGATGGGAGCTATTCAGTTTATCAAAGCACAGAGTTTGTTTAATTTCGGAACAAGGACAGGGATTGACCTGCCGAATGAAGGCGCAGGTATTATCCATACTAAGGACAGTATGGGGGAAACAGAACTTGCATGTTCTGCTTTTGGACAGGGTTTTACTTGTACCATGATCCAGGAAATCAATGCGATGAGTTCCGTTATCAATGGCGGATATTATTATCAGCCGCATCTTGTGACAAAGGTTCTTGACAGTAATGGCGGAACTGTAAAAACAATCTCGCCGATACTTCTGAAGCAGACGATTTCCTCCAGGATTTCCAGTGATATCAGAAACTATATGGCATTGAGTGTACAGCAGGGTACCAGCCGTCATTCCAAAGTGCAGGGTTACAGTTCAGGCGGTAAAACAGGTACAGCGGAGAAATACCCGCGAGGAAATGGAAAATATCTGGTTTCTTTTATTGGATTTGCTCCTGTAGATGACCCGGCTGTGGTAATTTATGTAGTTGTAGATGAACCGAATGTAGAGGATCAGGCAAACAGTACTTATCCGCAGTATATTGCACAGGGAATCCTTTCGGAGCTTCTTCCGTATCTGAATGTAGTGCCGGATGAATCTGAAGATGGAACAGTGCCGGAGACAGAATTGTGGGAAGGGTTTAAGGGACATTTAAAGAGTACTTCCATATCGGACAGCGAACTTGACAGTGACGGTAATCTGGTGGATGCAGATGGCAATCTGATAGACTGGGATGGAAACCGGATTGATGAAAACGGATATCTGCTGGATGCCAATGGAGATCACATATTGGATGAGGAAGGCAATTATAAGATGTCTACAAATCTTGTCAGTGCTTCGGGAAGTACGGATGCAGATTCTTCAGGAGATGCAGTATCCAATCCTGATGCACCTGCACCTCTGGAGGATGATGAAGCTGAGACGACTGAGGATAATGACGAAGAGACAGACGGTATTACCAATGAAGAAGCAGGTCTGGAATAAAAACGTATAGTTATAGCTCCGCAGAGAATGGTCATATATTGTTATGACAATCTCTGCGGAGTTTTTTTATGAAAAAAAATATGACGTTTCACAAGAGAAAAATATGGGTGGTATTACTCTGCTGTATTTTAATGATGACAGGCCTTATCGGAAGACTGGTATATCTTATGTGTTTCAGATCAGACTATTATTATAAGAAAGCAAAAGAACTTCACGAAAGAGAGAGAGAGATCAAAGCGGCCAGAGGGGAGATTCTGGATGCAAGGGGAAAAGTTCTGGCATCAAACAGGACGGTATGTACAATCTCTGTGATCCACAGTCAGATTAAAGAACCTGAAAAAGTAATCGCCCTGCTGTCTGAAAAACTGAAAATAGATGAAGCAGAAGTGAGAAAAAGAGTGGAGAAAATCTCTTCCATAGAAATAGTAAAGACAAATGTGGAAAAAAGTACAGGTGATGAGATAAGAGAGTGCAGTCTGGCAGGGGTGAAAGTTGATGAGGATTATAAGCGTTACTATCCATGTGGAAGTCTGGCTTCAAAAGTCATTGGCTTTACGGGAGGTGATAATCAGGGAATTATCGGTCTGGAAGTGAAATATGAAGAAATCCTGAGGGGACAGCCGGGTAAAATCCTGACAACAACAGATGCCAGGGGTGTGGAAATTGATAAATTGGGTGAGACAAGGGAAAAACCGATAGAGGGGAAAAGCCTGATGATCAGCCTTGATGTAAATATTCAGGAATTTGCGCAGCAGTCAGCTTTGAAAGTAATGGAGGAAAAGCAGGCAGAACGTGTATCTATCCTGCTGATGAATCCACAGAACGGCGAAATATATGCATGTGTCAATGTGCCGGAATTTGACCTGAATGATCCTTTTACCCTGACAGATGATCTGAATATGCAGTTAAATGAATCCGGGATAACAATACCGTCGGAAGATCACAATGAACAAAGTGAACTGGCAGTGCAGACAGCATCAGGAAAAACAAATATAGAAAGAAAGCAGGAATTACTGAATCAGATGTGGAGAAATCCCTGCCTGAATGATACTTATGAACCGGGCTCCACATTTAAAATCATCACCATGGCAGCCGGACTGGAGGCTGGTGTTGTTTCACCTGGGGACCGTTTTTATTGTCCCGGATATAAAGTGGTGGAGGATCGCAGAATCCACTGTGCAAAAAGAACAGGACATGGATCCCAGAATTTTGTGGAAGGTGCACAGAATTCCTGTAACCCTGTGTTTATAGAGGTGGGGCTTCGCCTTGGGGTAGAACGTTATTATAAGTATTTCAGACAGTTTGGACTTCTGGATAAAACCGGGACAGATCTTCCGGGGGAGGCAGGAACTATTATGCATCAGAAGAAAAATATGGGAGAAGTGGAACTGGCAACGGTTTCTTTTGGACAGTCTTTTCAGATTACACCTGTTCAGCTGGCTGCAACAGTAAGTTCACTTATAAACGGAGGCAGACGGATGACACCGCATTTTGGAGTCGCAGTGTTAAATCCTGACAGAACAGAGGGTGAGAAACTGATTTTTCCGGTAAAGGAAGGAATTGTCTCTGAAGAGACTTCGAAGGAAATAAGAGAAATCCTGGAAACAGTAGTATCTCAGGGCTCCGGAAAAAATGCAAAAATTGAAGGATATGCTATCGGTGGGAAAACTGCCACTTCTCAGACACTGCCAAGAAGTGCAAATCGTTATATTTCCTCTTTTTTGGGATTTGCACCTGCAGAAGATCCGCAGATACTGGGACTGTGTATTATTCATGATCCGAAAGGAATCTATTATGGAGGGACAGTAGCTGCACCTGTGATACGTGGTATTTTTGAGAATATCCTGCCATATCTTGGAATTGAAAAAAGTGATGTTTCTGATTTTTCTGCAGAAGGCAATTAGGGAAATTCCGCAGGCAGGGTTGATAAATAAGCAAAAAAGCCTTATACTAAAAGAAATCTGAAAGTAAAAAACTTTCAGGAAAAAACGAAAGAATGAACGAGGTGTAAGATGGAATTTCAAGTTGTAATCCCTGTGCTGATTTCTTTTGCAATCAGCGTTGTATTAGGACCGGTCATCATTCCTTTTCTTCGGAGACTGAAGATGGGCCAGACAGAAAGAACAGAGGGCGTACAGTCCCATTTAAAGAAAGCAGGAACACCTACAATGGGTGGAGTGATCTTTCTGATCGCCACAGCGATAACTGCATTATTTTATGTAGGGGATTATCCGAAAATCATTCCGGTACTGTTCCTGACTCTTGGATTTGGAATTATCGGATTTCTGGATGATTATCTGAAGGTTGTGCTGAAACGCTCAGACGGACTGCTGCCATGGCAGAAATTTTTACTTCAGGTAGTTCTGACTGCGATTTTTGTATTTTATATTGTTAAGTATACAGATATCTCACTGACTATGAGAATCCCATTCTGGAGCGGACATTTCCTGAATATTGGATGGCTGGCAGTTCCGGTCCTTTTCTTTGCTGTGATCGGTACTGTGAATGGAGTTAATTTTACGGATGGTCTGGATGGTCTTGCTTCCAGTGTGACTCTGATCGTTGCAGTATTTTTTACAGTAGTTTCTATTGGAATGAAATCGGGGATCGAGCCGATCACAGGTGCAGTTGTGGGAGGACTGATGGGATTTCTGCTGTTTAATGTATATCCGGCAAAAGTGTTTATGGGAGACACAGGTTCTCTGGCACTGGGCGGTTTTGTTGCAGGTACGGCTTATGTGATGCAGATGCCGTTATTTATCCTGATCGTGGGTCTGATCTATCTGATCGAAGTACTTTCCGTTATCATTCAGGTAACTTATTTCAAGGCAACACATGGAAAGCGTATTTTTAAGATGGCACCGATCCATCATCATTTTGAGTTATGCGGATGGTCTGAAACACGTGTAGTTGCGGTATTCTCAGTTATTACAGCGGTTATGTGTATGGTCGCACTGCTGGCACTGTAAGATTTTGGCTAAGCAGATTTCAGCGTTATGCTGATAAAAGGGAGGAAAATTATTATGGAATTACAGGGAAAAAAGGTACTTGTATTCGGTTCCGGAAAAAGCGGAATCGGAGCATCTGACCTTCTGGCAAAGGTAGGAGCATTTCCGGTTATCTATGACGGAAATGCCGAAACAGATAAAGACGCAGTTGTACATAAAACAGATGGGACATATCCGGTCACTGTATATGCAGGAGAACTTCCGAAAGAAGTACAGGACAGTCTTGATCTGGTAGTTTTAAGCCCCGGAGTGCCGACAGATCTTCCACTTGTAAAGAGTTTTTATGAGCAGGGGCTTCCGGTATGGGGAGAGGTGGAACTGGCATACAGAGTAGGTGACGGTGAAGTGCTTGCCATCACAGGAACAAACGGAAAAACTACTACAACAGCACTTCTTGGAAAAATTATGCAGGATGCACGTGAGTCTGTTTTTGTAGTCGGCAATATCGGAACCCCATATACTTCCAAAGCACTGGAGATGAAGCCAAATTCTATAACTGTTGCAGAAATCAGCAGTTTTCAGCTGGAAACGATTGATGAGTTTGCACCAAAGGTATCTGCAATCCTGAATATTACAGAGGACCATCTGAACCGTCATCATACAATGGAAGAGTATATACGTGTGAAAGAACTGATCACTGAGAATCAGGGTACAGAAGATGTATGCGTGCTGAATTATGAAGATGAGGTTCTGCGTGAGTTTGGAAAACATCTGACTCCACGAGTGGTATATTTCTCCAGCGGACGTAAACTGGATGAGGGAATTTATCTGGATGGAAATAAAATCATCCTGAAGGACGGAGAAAAAGAAATCGAAGTAGTTAAGACAGAAGATCTGAAGCTTCTTGGAAAACACAATTTTGAGAATGTTATGGCCGCAGTTGCAATGGCTTACTACGATGGAGTATCCTTGGACAGCATCCGTAAGAGCATCTGTGAATTTACAGCTGTTGCACATAGAATCGAATATGTGACAGAGAAAAAAGGCGTTGTATATTATAATGATTCCAAAGGAACTAACCCGGATGCGGCAATTAAAGGAATCCAGGCAATGAACCGTCCGACACTTCTGATCGGCGGCGGTTATGATAAACAGTCCGGTTATGATGAATGGATTGAGGCATTTGACGGAAAGGTACGTTATCTGGTGCTGATCGGTCAGACAAAGGAGAAAATCAAAGAAGCTGCTGAGAAACATGGTTTCCATGACATCATCCTCTGCGAAGATCTGAAAGAGGCAGTAAAGGTATGTGAGGAGAAAGCACAGCCTGGAGATGCTGTTTTGCTTTCTCCCGCATGTGCAAGCTGGGGACAGTTTGATAACTATGAACAGCGTGGAGATATGTTCAAGGAATATGTAAGAAATCTGTAGAATATCTATAAGTAAGAATTATAGCTGTCCGGCAGAGAAAGACGAAGCTGCAGTGACCGGCTATAGATAATTTTGCGGAGAAACAGATGGCGCGAAAAAGAGCGACAGATTTATCAAAAACAGATATGACGATGCTGGTACTGATAGTACTGCTTGTGATTTTTGGCCTGGCAGTATTATTCAGCTCCAGTGAATATAATGGCAGAGTACGTTTCGGCGACTCTGCCTGTTATTTTAAGAAACAGTTATTTGCCACAGCATTGGGTATGGGAGTGATGTATATGGTTTCTTCCATTGATTATCATTTTTTTCTGAGGCTGGGACCAGTGGCATATCTGATTTCAATGTTTTTGTCCGGCGCAGTACTTTTTGTAGGTCAGGAGATCAACGGCTCAAAAAGATGGCTGAATCTTGGACCTTTATCTTTTCAGCCTTCAGAGTTTGCGAAAGTTGCTGTGATCCTTTTTCTTGCATGGCAGATCGAGCGTACAAAAAAAGCAACCAGGGGCTTTGGATTTATGTGCAGGACAATACTGACCCTGCTGCCGATCATTGGTCTTGTAGGTTCAAATAATCTGAGTACAGCGATCATTATTCTGGGTATCGGTGGAATTCTGATTTTTGTATCCAATCCGGGATATCTGGAATTTATCGGGCTTGGTAGCGCAGGTGCAGGTTTCATAGCTGTTTTTCTTGCTGCAGAGAGTTATCGTCTGGAACGTCTTGCAATCTGGAGAAATCCGGAGAAATATGAAAAAGGATTTCAGACGATCCAGGGACTGTATGCCATCGGCAGCGGCGGAATATTCGGCAGAGGATTTGGAAACAGTCTGCAGAAACTTGGATTTGTTCCGGAAGCGCAGAATGATATGATTTTTTCGATTATATGTGAGGAAATGGGAGCAGCCGGAGCTATCTTTCTGATTTTTCTGTTTGCAATGCTTTTGTGGCGGCTGGGTGTGGCTGCCATGCATGCAAAAGATCTGGCCGGAGCTCTTATCTGTTGCGGGATTATGGGGCATCTGGCTATGCAGGTGATTTTGAATATAGCGGTAGTTACCAATACCATACCAAACACGGGAATAACGTTG
>OLSN01001446.1_pt1 | contig 20454 bp, 16 predicted proteins | sample 1672411 | NCBI WGS metagenome assembly OLSN01 (sample SAMEA3136683, study PRJEB25190) | human gut metagenome | biome: human gut; feature: human-associated habitat; material: faeces | place: Austria | collected 2013 | reverse complement strand
CACTGGGCGGAAAGGCGCTGCTGCCATGGCTGCACAAGCTGAAATTCGGGCAGCCCATCAAGGTCAACTTCGGTCCCAGCTGGCACGCAAACAAGCAGGGAACCCCCACCATGGGCGGCATCCTGTTCATCGTGGGCAGCATCGTGGCGACCGGCGTGGGCTATGTGCTGTACCGTCTGTTCGGCATGACTGACTTCGTCTCCCCGTTCAGCGACCGTGAGGCGCTGCGTGTGCTGAGCTGTCTGCTGTTCTGCCTGCTGTTCGGTGTCATCGGCTTTATCGACGACTTCGCCAAGGTTGCCAAGAAACAGAACGAGGGTCTGAAACCCATGCAGAAGATCGTTTTGCAGGTGGTGGCTGCGGTGCTGTGGCTGGCGGCAATGTACTGGCTGGGCGACCGTGACACCACCATCGGGCTGGGATTCACCTCCTTCGACATCAAGTGGTTCTACTATCCGCTGATGGTGCTGGTCATCCTGTATCTCACCAATGCGGTCAATCTGACCGACGGCGTAGACGGACTCTGCGGCACGGTGACGCTGGTGGCAATGCTCATCTTCACTCTGGTTTGCAGCAAGCTCCAGATGGAGGACTACACGTTGTATACCATGGCGCTGGCAGGCGGCTGTCTGGGCTTTCTGGTGTGGAATCTCCACCCGGCAAAGTGCTTTATGGGTGACACCGGTTCCATGTACCTGGGTGCCTCTGTGGCAGCCATCGGTCTGGCGACCCACCAGCATCTCACCATGATCCTGGTGGCGCTGGTGTATATCCTGGAGGCGCTTTCCGTTATGATCCAGGTGACCTATTTCAAGTATACCATGAAGAAGTACGGCGAAGGCCGCCGTATCTTCAAGATGACGCCGATCCACCATCACTTCGAGATGAGCGGATTCAGCGAATATAAGATCGTGATTACATTTTCTCTGTTCGGTGCGATCGCCGGACTGTGCGGACTGCTGCTGGTGATCCTATAAGCGGCAGAACCAAAGGAGGTTGCATATGGCAGAACCAAAAGTTGCCGGAACAAAAAAGAAGATGCGGTTCAGCCTTCCGCTGTGGCAGCGCAATGTGCGGTACGGCGAAGTGGATCTGGCGTTCTTTCTCATCGTGATCGCCCTGCTGGTCATGGGCATCGTCATGATGTTTTCCGCCAGCTATGCCTGGGCGATCGCAGAAGGACGTGACGGCACATATTATGCTGTCAGCCAGATCAAAAACGCAGTGGTGGGACTGGTCATCATGTGTGTGCTGTGTCTCATCGACTATCATTTTCTCCAGAAGAAATTCATTGCCGTGTGTGCCTATGTCCTGCCCATCCTGCTGCTGATTATGGTATTTGTGCCGGGCATCGGCGTCACGGACGGCGGTGCGACCCGATGGATCGCCATTGGCAGCTTTAACTTCCAGCCGTCTGAGGTCATGAAGATCGGCATTGTCATTTTCTTTTCCTATGTGATCGAGAAGAACTATGCCAATATGCGGTCGTTCCGCAAGGGACTGCTGCCGCTGCTGTTTGCCATGGCTGTGCCGGCGGCGCTGCTCATCAAGGAACCGCACCTTTCCGCTACTGTTCTGATTGCCATGACCTGCATCATTCTGATCTTCGTGGGCGGCGCAGATATCAAGCAGTTTCTGATCCTGGGCGCTGTGGCGCTGGGTGGGGCGCTGCTCATCGGCTTTTTGATGTCCGGACACTATGAGTATATCGGAAAGCGTATCGCCTCCTGGCGAGACCCGTTCTCCGACAGCCTGGGCGACACCTGGCAGACCTGTCAGTCTCTGATTGCCATTGGCTCGGGCGGACTGTTCGGTCTGGGTCTGGGCGAATCCCGGCAGAAGTATCTGTATCTGCCGGAGACGAAAAACGACTTCGTCTTTTCCATTGTCTGCGAAGAGCTTGGTCTGGTGGGAGCGCTGACTGTGGTGCTGCTTTTTGCGCTGCTGGTCATCCGTGGATTCCACATCGCCATGCACGCCCGTGACAAGTTCGGGATGCTGGTGGCGATCGGTCTGACCTCGCACATCGGCCTGCAGGCATTTTTCAACATTGCAGTTGTCAGCAATCTGATTCCGAATACTGGTATCAGCCTGCCGTTTTTCAGCTACGGCGGTACGGCGCTGATATTACAGCTGGCAGAAATGGGCATCGTTCTGAACATCTCCCGTGTGCGGTATCGTGTGGGTGCAAAAGCACCGGCGGCAAAGCCGGCAGAGGAGACCACGGAACAGCTCCAGGGAGGTAACGCATGAAAGTATTATTGGCAGGCGGCGGCACGGGCGGTCATATCAACCCGGCGCTCGCCATTGCATCCATTATCAAACAGCATGACCCCTCGGCAGAGTTCCTCTTTGTGGGAACGCCGAACGGCATGGAGGCTCGCCTTGTCCCGGCGGCAGGCTATGCCCTGGAGACCATGCACGTTGCCGGATTTCAGCGCAAGCTGAACTGGAAGAACATCAAGCGGAACTGCAGGGCGGCGTATTATCTGGCAACATCCCAGCACCGTGCCAAGCAGATCTTGAAACAGTTCCAGCCGGACATTGCCATCGGCACAGGCGGCTATGTGGCAGGACCGATTCTCCACGCTGCGGCGCATATGGGCATTCCCTGCGCCATTCACGAGCAGAACGCATTCCCCGGCGTTACCAATAAGATGCTGGCAAAGGAAGTCGATCACGTGATGCTCACCGTGGAAAAGGCGCTGGATTATCTCCACCCGGACTGTGCCTATACCGTCACCGGACTCCCGGTGCGTGGCGGCATCGCCGGCATGGACAGAGCCGCAGCCCGGAAAAAGCTGGGCTTTGACGACGAGGCACCCCTTGTGGTATCCTTTTGGGGAAGCCTGGGCGCCAGCCACATGAACGAGTGCATGGTGGACTTCTTCCGCCGGGAGGACGCAGAGGGCTATCCCTTCCGCCACATCCACGCGGTGGGTAAGGGCGGCTGGGAGGCCATGGAGCAGAAGCTGCGGGAGCTGGGACTGCCCAAGTCCGACCGGCTGGACGTGCGGCAGTATATCTATGACATGGATGTGGTGATGGCGGCGGCGGACGTGGTGCTGTGCCGCGCTGGGGCCTCCACCATCAGTGAGCTGACGGCGCTGGGCAAGCCCACGGTGATGGTGCCATCACCCTACGTCACCAACAACCATCAGGAGAAGAACGCGCGGCTGCTGGAAAAGCACGGCGGCGCGGTGGTCATCACCGAGCCGGAGAGCACCGGCGGCGGGCTGTACAAGGCCGTGGAGGCCATCCTCTCCGATAACGAAAAGCGTACCTCCATGGCCCGGGCCATGAAGGAGCTGGGTATCCCCGACGCCACGGCGCGTATCTACGACACGGTCATGGCGCTGGTGCGGAAGTAAGGGAGTCACCCCTCTCCCCTGTCCGTTCATACAATGGCATAGCTGTTGGATGGACGGGAAAGGGAGGGCACATGAGGTATATCACCATAGAGGGCGGCACGCCGCTGCGGGGCGAGGTGGCGGTGCAGGGCGCGAAAAACAGCGTACTGCCCATTCTGGCCGCCACGCTGCTCAGCGGAGACGTATGCCGCATTGAGGGCTGTCCGCACCTGAGCGATGTGGACTCGGCGGCAGATATCCTGCGGTACTTAGGCTGCGCCGTGCAGTGGGACGGAGACGACCTGCTGGTGGACAGCACCACACTGACGCGGTGCGACATACCCCAGACGCTGATGCGGCGGATGCGGTCGTCCGTGATCTTTCTGGGGGCGATACTGGCGCGGTGCGGCTGGGCGGAGTTGAGCTATCCCGGCGGGTGCGAGCTGGGGCCGCGGCCCATCGACCTGCACCTGGCGGCCCTGCGGGCGCTGGGGGCGGATATCGACGACGCGGGCGGGACCCTGCGGTGTCGGGCACGGAGGCTGACCGGCTGCCAGATCGTGCTGGCCACGCCCAGCGTGGGCGCCACGGAGAACGCCATGCTGGCGGCCTGCGGCGCGGAGGGCGAGACGGTGATCTGCAATGCGGCACGGGAACCGGAGATCGCGGACTTACAGGACTTTTTGTGCGCCATGGGCGCGGATGTGCGGGGCGCGGGCGGCTCGGTCATCACGGTGTCGCCGAAGCGCCCGCTGCACGGGTGCGTGCACCGGGTGATACCGGACCGGATCGTGGCGGCCACCTATCTGTGCGCGGCGGCAGCCGCCGGCGGAGAGGTCACGCTGCGGAACACGGAGCACCGGCACCTGGCTGCGGTGACCACGGTACTGGACCAGGCGGGCTGCGGCGTCCGCTGCGGCGAGGGGTACATACAGTTGGTGCGGACAGGGCCGCTGCGGGCCGTGCCGCCGGTGCGGACGGCGCCGTATCCGGGGTTCCCCACCGACTGTCAGGCCATACTGATGGCGGCGCTGCTGCGGGCACAGGGCACCACGGTGTTTGTGGAGAATATCTTTCAGAGCCGGTACCGGCACGTGCCGGAGCTGGCGCGCATGGGCGCGGACATCCGGACCGAGGGACGGGTGGCAGTGGTGTGCGGCACGGAACGGCTGCGCGGCACGGAGGTCGTGGCCACCGACCTGCGGGGTGGGGCGGCGCTGGCGGTGGCCGGGCTGGCCGCCGAGGGCGTGACCACGGTGCAGGGCATCGGCCACATCCAGCGGGGCTACGCGGACCTGGCCGGGGACCTGCGGGCGCTGGGCGCCCGGATCACAGAGCAATAGACGAGACAACGAGAACAGCGGAGGAGCACGGACGATGGCAAGGCGCAGACGGTACAACCATAAGCGGCGGAGAGGAAGCCTGAGCTTCCTCTACAAGCTGCTGGCTTTTGTGCTGATCTGCACCGCCATCTCTCTGGCTCTGACGCTGTTTTTCCGTATACGCAGCATCGAGGTCAGCGGCAATGACCGCTATACCCGGCAGGAGATCATCGACGCGGCGGGCGTCAGCGAGGGGGACAATATGTTCCTGATGAACAAGTACAGCGCGGCGGAGCGCATCCGCAAGGCGCTGCCGTATATCGAGACGGTGCAGTTCCGGCGGTCGCTGCCGGACGGGCTTTCCATCATCGTGACGGAGTGCGCGGACCCGGCGGCTATCGTGCAGGACGGGAAAGCGTACCTGCTGTGCGACACGGGGAACATCGTGGACGAGGTAACGCCCGCTGCCGCGAAGCAGCGGATGCAGATAAAGGGCCTGACGCTGACAGACCCGGCGGTGGGTCAGCCGGCAAAGGCGGCGGAGGGACAGGAGCTGACACTGGAGCAGCTGCTGACGCTCATGCAGGCGCTGGACCAGCGCGGCATGACGGCGGACGTATCGCTGCTGGATATGAGCGACCCGGCACAGCTGACGCTGCGGTATCTGGGACGGTTCGACGTGCAGCTGCCCCGGGAGGCCGACTACGGCTACAAGCTGGACTATCTGATGGCCGTGGTGGAGAAGCTGGAGGTCAACGAAAAGGGCGTTATCAATATGATGCAGGAGGGGAAGGCACGGTTCATTCCGGAGTGATGCCGCGCGTACCGCACCGCATCGGGGACGCTGCGTAGGTGCTTCATGCTCCCGGCACAAAACTTTTTCGGTAAATTAAGTGCTTACACTTGACGCTTGCGCCAATTCGTAATACAATACAAGATATAGCATTTACCAGGAGATAATCCGTCATTTTCATACAAATTATGGCAGGAGGAGCAGACATGGCTTTTGGATTGGAAACCGGCCCGGAGAACGTTGTCAGCATCAAGGTCGTGGGCGTAGGCGGCGGCGGAAACAACGTGGTCAACCGCATGGTACGCAGTGGCGCGCAGGGCGTTGATTTTGTCGCAGTCAACACAGACAAGCAGGCGCTGAATGCCTCCAGCGCTACCTATAAAATTCAGATCGGCGAGAAGCTGACCGGCGGTAAGGGTGCGGGTTCCAACCCGGATGTGGGCCGCAAGGCCGCGGAGGAGAGCCGCAACCAGATGGCCAAGGCGCTGGAAAACACCGACATGGTGTTCATCACCGCCGGCATGGGCGGCGGCACCGGCACCGGCGCGGCACCCGTGGTGGCTGAGATCGCCCGGGAGGCGGGCATTCTGACCGTGGGCGTGGTGACCAAGCCCTTCGGCTTTGAGGGACGCCGCCGCATGACCCAGGCGGAACAGGGCATTGAGGAGCTGCGGAGCAAGGTGGACTCGCTGGTCATCATTCCCAACGAGCGTCTGAAATACGCCACCGACCAGAAGATCACCTTTGCCAACGCCTTTGAGATCGCGGACGACGTGCTGCGCCAGGCGGTGCAGTCCATCTCTGACCTGATCCGCGACACCGGGTTCATCAACCTGGACTTCGCGGACGTGACCGCCATTATGAAGGACGCAGGTCTGGCCCACATGGGCGTGGGCCGCGCGGCCGGCAAGGGCAAGGCCGAGGAGGCCGCCAAGATGGCCATTTCCTCCCCCCTGCTGGAGACCTCTATCAACGGTGCACGGGGCGTGCTGATCAACGTCACCGGCTCCATGGACATCGGTCTGGAGGAGGTGGAGCAGGCCGCCACACTGGTGCAGCAGGCGGTGCATCCCGACGCGCTGACTATCTTCGGCGCCGCCTTCGACGAGACGCTGGACGATGAGATCCGCGTGACCGTCATCGCCACGGGCTTTGACGAGGCGCAGCAGGCCGCCAATGCCGCTGCTGTGACCCAGCCCGCACAGACGGAGAACAGCGGCGCGCCCCAGCCCCTGGACGAGGTGAAGGGTGAGCAGGGTCAGGACGAGATGGACAAGTCCTTCGACGAGATCCTGCGGATATTCAATAAGGATAAGTTCTGAGAAACAGGCCCCCCGGCTTCGCCGGAGGGCCTGTCTATATAGAGCAAATAGCCTCCCCCACAGGGGAGGCTTTTGTATCACCATTGTGCAAGGTCAACGGGAACGACGACCTCCTTATCCATGCCGGAGAAGAGCAGGTAAGTCTCCTCCGTAAGCTCCTCCATCGGCGACAGGTCATACGTGCATATGAACACATTGTCATCGGTGTCTGAAACGACAACATCCTCGGGATAGCACCAGTTTTCAAAGCCGTCATCGTCCACCCAGATAAGGTCGGGGAAGGTCTGGTAGTCCCCCTCCTCCACCACATAGGCCAGCAGGGACAGGTTCTCGTGGTCCAGCTCGGTATAGGCCACCACGAAGGCACCGCCCTCCAAGGTGAAGCATTCGCCCATCTCCGCATACTCCCGCGCCGACGCTACCGCCTCACCGACGTACTCCGGAGTGCTCCAGTCGTAGTCGGGCATCGGCTCATTGCGGTCAAAGATGTCACCGGACACGCCGCGCAGCGTGTTGATGAGCCCGATCAGGACGCTTACCGCGATCACGGCGCCTATCACGCCGGAAGCGGCATTCTTCTTCGGTACGTGCCACTGGATATGGGGCCGGGGACGGCGGGTCTGGTTTTCATAGCAAACCTTCTCTTCGTGGCACTCCTTCTGCTCGTAGCAGACCTTCTCCTGTTCGGCGTAGTGGACGTCGCCGCCGGCGTCCACCCACTCCCGGCGGGGCGGGCGGTTATAGGCGCCGCACTTGGGGCAGAAGCCCTCACGGGAATCATAGGTCTTGCCGCAGGCCTTGCAGCGGATGGCAGGCATAGGCGGTCCTCCCTTCTGTGTGTTTGGATCTATTATACAGCAGATCGGGCAGATTGTCTATCAGCCTTGGGTTGCGGCGAAAAAAAAGGTGGGAAACCTGAAGTTGCACCGCGCGGACGCGCCCACCCTGTCGGGGTGGGCGCGTCTGCTTATTCCACTAGGCCGTATTTGATCTTGATGCGGTCCAGCTTCTCCAGCATGGGCTCCGCCAGCACCAGCAGGAAGAAAACTGTGGCTGCGGCGTGGACGCAGTCCATGGGAAAGCCGGTGACATAGTAGGCGGCGATGACCTTCCACTCCAGCGTACGGGCATAGAGCAGGGCGGAGACGGGGTTCATAATGCCGCCGTAGATGAGCACGGCGGAGATGGCCCCGAAGACGCACAGGGCGGCGCGGCTGCGGCGCAGCCAGCCCCGGCGGAACAACACCCCCGCCAGGAAGCCGATGATGCCCATGGCGAACATCTGGAAGGGCGTCCAGGGCCCCTGGGAGAACAGAACGTTGCTGGCCAGCATGGTCATGGCGCCCACCAGGAAGCCGGTCTCGCCGCCCAGGGCCACGCCGGAGATGATGGTCAGGGCCAGGACGGGCTTGAACTGGGGCAGCATGAAGAAGGCGGCGCGGCCCGCCACGCCCAGGGCGCAGAGGGAGGCCACCAGCACCAGCTCACGGGCCTGTGGCTTCCGTCCCTCGAACACCAGGAAGAAGGGCACCATGCATTCCAGCAGCACGGCGAAGGCGATGGGGTAGTAGGCAGTGTTGCCCAGGTAGAAAAAGCCCAGATACAGCGTGGCGGGGATACACAGCAGGATCAGTGCCGCCGCCAGACGGGTACGGTGGGAGAGCTTCCGCTTCTGCACCGGGGTCTGGAGCAGCGTCAGGGGCTTGGAGCGCCGGCCGATGGCGGCGATGCAGCCGAAGAGCAGGGCGATGAACAGGCCGTAAAGTCCCAGGGCCTGCCAGCCGGCCTGGGAGAGCGTGCCGCCGCCCACCAGGGCGGTGAGGTCGGTGTGCTTGGCCGCCAGCCAGAAGATCGCCAGCGCACCCGCACCGCACACGGCGGCGATGGTCCTGCGCCACCAGGGGAGCTTTTTCGGCTTCCAGGCGGTGGACTCCTCCGCCACCGGAGGCAGAGGCTGCCAGGCGGCAGGCACCTCCGGCTGGGGCGGGACGGTCCCACCGATGACCGCGATCACGTCCTCCGGCGTGACGGCACAGGGGCAGAAGTCCCGGGCCATACGGTTAGCGGAGGTGGTATAGAAGCTGTTGCCGGAGAAGAAGTCACGGGGTGTGCCCTCCGCGACGATGCTGCCGTCGAAAAACAGGGCGCAGCGGTGGGCATACCGGGCACAGAAGGCCACGTCGTGGCTGACCATCACCACTGTCGTGCCGGCGGCGGTCAGCGCGGAAAGAATAGCGGCAAAGGACTGCTTGAAGGCGGCGTCCAGGCCCTTAGTAGGCTCGTCCAGCAGCAGGATATCCGGCTGGTGCAGCAGCACCTTACCCAGGGCGGCCCGCTGCTGCTCGCCGCCGGAGAGGTCATAGGGATGACGGTCCAGCAGCTCGGTCAGGCGGCAAAGGGCCGTCACCTGTTCTACCCGGCGGTCACGTTGGTCTTTGGGGAGGTCCGTGCCGTCAAAGGACTCGTAGAGGTCCTGACGGACCGTGTTTTTCACGAACAGAGCCTGCGGGTCCTGGGGCAGAACGCCGATGCGGCCCATGTGGGTCACGGTGCCCCGCTGGGGCGTCAGCGCGCCGGACAGCAGGCCCAGGGTGGTGGACTTGCCCGCGCCGTTACCGCCCAGCAGGGCCAGCAGCTCACCCCGGCGAGCCTGAAGGTCCAGACCGCGGACCACGTCCGGCTGGTCCGGCTCATAGCGGAACCAGAGACCCGCGCCGGCAAGGGCGGTATCCCCGGCGGGATGCACCGGCTCCGGCGGCAGCGGGCACAGGGGGTGTTCATCGCACCAGCCGGACAGGAAATCGCGGCCCTCGCGGACGGTGATGGGGCAGGGCGCGTCGCTGTCCACCCCGGCCCAGATACGGACGGCGGCGGGCATGGCCAGGAACATATCGTGGCCGCGGCCCCGCAGGGAACGGCACACCGCCTCCGGCGCGCCGGCACAGAGGAGATGGCCGCCGTCCAGCACGGCGGCGTGGGTGGCCAGGGGCAATGCCTCCTCGAGACGGTGCTCCGTCAGGAGGACGGTGATGCCCAGCTCGCGGTTCAGGCGGCCCACAGTCTGCAAAAAGTCGGCAGCGGCAATGGGGTCCAGCTGGCTGGTGGGCTCGTCCAGTATCAGCAGACGGGGTTGGAGCACCATGACCGAGGCCAGGGCCAGCAGCTGCTTCTGGCCGCCGGAGAGCTCGTCCACTTTCCTATGGAACCAGTCCTGGATGCCGAAGAAGGAGGCCATCTCCGCCACGCGGCGACGGATGGAGGGCGTGTCGCAGCCAAGGCTCTCCAGTCCGAAGGCCAGCTCATGCCAGACCTTGTCGGTGACGGTCTGCTCCTCCGGGGACTGAAGGACGAAGCCGATATCAGCGGCCTGCCGATGGGGCGGCAGGTCATCCAGCGGCTGACCGTCGAAGAGGATACGGCCCTCGGCCGCACCGTGGGGGCGCAGGGCGGGCTTCAGCTGGCGGAGAAGCGTGGTCTTGCCGCAGCCGGAGGCGCCGCAGAGGACCCAGAACTCGCCCTGACGGACCGTGAGGGACACATCCGCCAGCGCGGGGCAGGGCTGCTGGGGATAGGTAAAACCAAAATGCTCCAAACGCAGCAGTTCAGGCACGGGGAGTCCCTCCTTTCCGGACGAGATAGCGGCGCCGGGACAGGGCGTCCAGCAGCACCGGCGTAAAGCAGAGCAGGCCGTAAACGGCGAAAAAGCTGACCGTCAGCGGTGTGACAGGGCCGCTGAGCAGCATGGGGTAATACTGAAAGCGCAAGCCGCCGGCCAGACCGCCGCCCAACAGATACAGGCCGCAGAAGGCCAGCCAGAGGGCGACGGCACCGTCACGCCGGTCAAAGCGGTAGAGGGAGAAGGATGTCCTCCCCGGCAGGCCATAGCCCCGGCAGCGCATACTGTCGGCGGTGATGAGGCCGCTTTCCAGGCTCCAGGTGATAACGATGGAGAACACACGAAGGGCGCTTCTGACGCGCCGGGCCGGGGCGCCGGTCTGGGTATCACGGCCCAGATGCCGCTGGGCCTGCGCCACGGCACGGAGCCGCCGGACAAAGCGGGGCACAAAGCGGAGGATCATGCTCAGCAGCAGGGACAGCGCCGGGATGACGCGGCCAAAGAGGTACACCACCTTGTCCGAGGTGATGACATCGGTGACGCAGACGAACCACAGCGCCACGGCGCTGAGCATGGCGCCGGCGGCCAGACCGTAGAGCAGGCTCTCCAGCGTCAAAGGATTGCCGGAGGGCAGGTAGGCCAGAATGGTGACGCCCTGGTGGACAAAGGCGGGGTTCACCGCCGCCGCCAGGAGGGCCATAGGCAGCAGCCACAGCAGGTGGCGGCGCAGGCCCTTGCCGCCCAGCAGACGGGCAACATACCACCCGCCGCCCAGCGTCGACAGAACCAGGCACACCGGGTGCATCAGCAGCATCGCGCAGGCGATGACCAGGGCGAAATAGGCAAAGCTCACCGCCGGATGGCAAGTGCGCAGCGTATCGTCCATGGGATCACCTCCTGCATACATGATGTCTTAACCTTTTGATTATACCCTGCCGCCAGGGGATACGTCAATCCTGCGTGCGGAAAAAGGGCGGCAAAAGCCGCCCTTTTGTCAGCCCATGTAGGTATTGCCCACGTCTGCACCCATATTACAGGTGTAGAGCCACTGAATACTCTCGCCGCCGGAGAGCGTATAGCTGTCCGCGCCATAGCTGGGGAAGGTTCCCCCCACGCAGTACATCCAGCCGGAGCTCCTGCCCACATTTTTTTCGAACAGGCCGTTGATGCCCCTGACATAGCTGCCGCTGGAGCTCACCGGGATACCCGCGTCACCGCAGGCCCGCTTCAGTACGGACATGACAGACTCACCCTCGGTGATGGTCACCGTGGTGGACAGGATCACGCCGTCGGCGGGGATAAGGCCCTTCACGCCGTCGGAGCACTTGTCCATATTATTGAGCACCGTGGCACAGGAAATGTACAGCGATACGGACGCCGCCGGCGCAGGGTCAGGTGCAGGCGCAGGGTCCGGGTCCGGCGCAGAAGGCTGCTTCTGTTCCTGCTGTTTCTTCTCTTCTTCCAGCCGCTTCTGCTCCTCCAGGCGCTTGGCTTCCTCCTGCTTTTTGGCGTCCTCCTCGGCCTTTTTGGCATCATCAGCCGACTTCTGCTTGTCAGGCTTCTTATCGTCCGCGGTCTTATCCTTAGTCTTTGCCGCGTCCTGCTTGCCGTCAGCCTTGGTGGTGCCCGTTTCAGCTGTGTCGTCCTTCCTGGTGTCCGCGGTCTGCTCCTGCTTTGCCGTGGGAATGTTGCCGGGGGCGGCCGATACGGTCTTTTTTCCGCAGGCGGCGCAGGTCAGCAGCAGGGACAGTGCCAACGCCAGCAGCCAAAATCGGTGGTTTTTCTTCATATCTCTCATTCCTCACAAAAGCGCCATACGCAGAGGCGCTTTCGCGCCCCTGCGTCGGCTGTTCTGTTGTTACTTGGAAACGCGCTTCTTCCGGGTCAGCACCACAACGGCTGCCGCCGCCAGGACCGCGCTGCCCAGCCACAGCACCATCTGACTGTCGTCCGCCGTGTTGGCAGAGTCCTTCTTGCCGCTGTCGGCCGTACCGCTTCCGCCGTAGTAGTACCCGGAGGACACCGTCTCATAGGAGACGATAGCGAACGCGGAGGCCTTGTCCGTCTGGAAGGTCAGGACATAATTGCCCTTGGTGCCGCCCAGCGTAGCGGACAGCTCGGCAGTGGTCACATTGCCGCTGCTATCCGTGTGGCTGCGCACCACGCAGACGCGCTTGCCCTGAAGGGCCGCGTACAGCTCGTCGGTGATGGGGATGGTCACGGTGACGCTGTGGGGCAGCTCGATAAGCTGCGCCACGGTCTTGATCTCGTTCCCTTCCGTCTTGACCAGCGCCACAGTCACGTCTACGACCTTCTCCAACTGCGCGTTCTTGCGGGATTTGTCGCCGCGCAGGGCGTCCAGCTTCTCGGCCAGCTTGTTCAGCTCCTTCTTAACCTCGTCACCGGCCGTCTTGGCCGCCTCGGTCAGGGCGCTCTTGCCGCCGTCGGCGGCCTTCTGCTCGTTGGTGAGCTGGAGCGTATCCGTCACGGTCACGGTGATTGCACCGTCGCTCACTGCTGCCTTGATGTCCGCCAACTTCTCATCCGTAACAGGTTTGTCGGTCTTGATGGTCAGGCCGCCGCCTGTGACGATCGTGTTGTCCTTGCTGTCCACCTTGATGTCATCGCCTTTGACGTTGGCCATCGGGTTCTTGACGCCGCAGACGGTGCAGACGCCGTTGACGTAGGTGTGCTTGCCGGTGGCGGGAATGGTCGCGCCAGCTGTGATGACAATGCCGCAGCGCTTGCAGTAGGTATCCGCCTCATGGCCGGAGGCGTAGCAGGTGGCCGCCACCGCCGCACGGGTGGCCTCATCGTGGCCCAGGGCCGCGATGACCCAGCTGTCCTTGGCGATCTCAGTTTTTCCCGCCGCGTCGCTGAAATACTTGTGGCAGCGAGAGCAGGTCCAATAGGCACTGTTGCCTGCCTCGGTGCAGGTAGCAGCCTTGCCCGCCGTGGCAGTCATACTGTGCCCCAGAGACGGGACGATCATCGTCTCCTCCGTGCCGCAAACGCTGCACTTACGGGTGCTGATACCGCTTTCGGTGCAGGTGGCCGCCTTGGTCACCGTCCACGCGCCGAAATTGTGGCCCGTCGCGGGAACAGACTTTTCCTCCACGGCGCCGCAAATGGAGCAGATCCGGCGGCTGACGCCGTCCTTGGTGCAGGTGGCGGCCACGGTCACTTGCCACTCGCCGAAGCGATGGGCGCAGGCGGCGTCGGTCATATCGTAGAGGGCGTTGGCCTTCTCAGTAAAGCGCGCATAGGCGGCCATGGCGCAAAGCGCCTGCTCCGTGGCCATCTCGTTGACGGCCTTGTCTGCGAACTGATGCTTAAAGCCGCCGTTCTCCGCCACGCGCCGTCCGCCGCTGGCGACGGCACGGCTGCACTGCTCCGCCGCCCGCTTCGCGCCGTAGCGCATGGCCTGGGCCAGGATCTCCCGGCTGTGCACCACCTCATAGGCGGTGCGGCCATCCACCCCCGCCGCGATCAGGCGGCCAAAGGCCGGGTCGCGCATCTCCCTCTGCCAGTCAAAGCCGTCATACACCCGGCGGATGTCCTCCGCCTCGCGGGCCAGGCGCGCCACGCAGTCGTTCTCAACCCCCTGCCGCTCCTGGGCCTGACGGCGCAGTGCCTCGTTCTCCTGCCGCAGCGTCCGCAGCCGGCCGTCCAGGATCTTCTGCACCCGCTGCTGAAAGGGCTGCCTGCACCGGCCCCGGATCAGCTCCTCGAATTCCGCGGCGCAGTCCGCCTCCGGTGTGACCTGCTCCATTACCTGTTCCTCATCCATGGCGTTCCCTCCCTGTCCGAAGGTCTTTCACCTTCACATAGTCTCCATAGTGCCGCGCCAGCCGGAGAAACCCCTCTCGGGCCACCGCCAGCAGCTCACTGTCCTCCGCCGCGATGATGGAGCAGAATCCGTCGCCGAAATAGCTCAGTACCAGCTTGTCCTGCCGCTCCAGCGCGTCGGCGGTGGCCTCCATCAGGATGCTGACGGCGGCGCAGAGGATGTCCTGCCCCTTGGGGGCGTAGCCGCTGTGGCCTCTGGCCCACATGGCGTTGTCCTTCAGCGTGATCTGGATCATCGGGGCCGCACCACCTCTCGTGACTGCTGGCGGCTGCGCTCCATGGCGCCCCGTGCCGCCGCATCGCGGGATGTGCCGGGTGCGGCGCTGCCGCCGTCCGCCTGCTCCGCCGCCAGGCGCTTCGCCAGATGGGTGCCCTTGGCCTCGTCCACCACCTGGGCCAACTGCAAAAGCTGCTGCCGCATCGCGGCCATCTCCGCCGCCTGGGTCCTGCCGCCGGAGATGATCCGCGCCAGCTGATCCTTGTTCTTGAAGTCCATCAGCTCCAGGCACCGCAGCGCCTGATCCGCCAGATCCTCCCGGAAGAAGCCCATCTGAAACAGCTGCAGCGCCAGTTGATTGGCCTCCGCCGTGCGATAGGGACTCTCCCGCTCCGCGCCGATCTCCAGGTCGAACTCCGGCACCCGATAGGACACGTTCACCCCGTCGTCCATCACGCGGGGCTGCAATCCGCTGCGGTCATAGCTGACGAACTCCTCCGTGCCCATGGCGCCCAGCAGCCGGAACTGCCGGGGCATCTCATAGAACTGGCGGATCAGCTCGATGCACAGCGTCACCACGTCGGCAAAGGCCTCGTAGCCGTCGTCGATCATGTTGCGGCTCAGCTTGCCGCTGCTCTCCTGCAGCGCGGCGATGGCGGTGCCCGCCGTCACGCCCGCGGCGGTGCCGCCGTTGGCCACGTCCCGGTTGCCTGCCGTCTCCTTCATCTCCGCGATCTTGTTGTTCAGGATCGCCACATATACGCTGTCCAGGCTGCCCGCCCGGATAGGCGCGATGGAGTCGCTGCCCAGATTGCCGTTGGTGTGGACAAAGGGCCGCGTCCAGTCGGCGTATTCGTTCTCGTTCACCGCCCCGTCGGAGCGGATGAAGAACCGGGGCGTGGCGTTGGCCAGCGTGTTCTTCAGGATGGCCTGATTCATCAGGTCGATCTGCTTCTGGGGGCTCTTGCACAGATCGATGTACCCGTACCCGCAGGGGGTGCCCTCCTCGGGAAACAGCACGTCGAACACGAAGGGGTACTTCCCGTGGTCGTACCAGCCCCGCTGCGCCATGCTGGGGCCGCAGGGTGCCTGCCCCATCACGGGACGGCCCTCCTCGTCGGTGCCCAGAAACCGTGTCTCGGTGGGCTGCACCGTGTCGTTCTCCGTGGCGTACAGCACCGTTTCCCCCACATACTTGCAGTACTGCAATACCCTCCGGCCCTCCACAGCCGTGTGATAGTACCAGTCCACCACCAGCGACTTCCCGGTGGTGTCCACCGTGTCGTCATAGAGATAGCGGCTCAGGGTGAAGCCGCCCCGTCCCAGCTTTCCCTCCAGCTGGGGATAGTCCGCCAGCAGTCTCTCGTTGTCCACCAGCTCCGTGGAGAAGAAGTGGGCGCTGTCCTGGATGTCCGTCACCCCCGGCTCCCAGAACAGGTTCAGCAGATCCATCCGCTTCACGCTGATGTCCCCCAGTCCGCCCAGCTTCGTGCCGTCCCAGAACACGCCGTACACGGCGCAGCCGGACTTCAGCTTGTACCACCACGCGGAGGAATACGTCCGCTTGAACTGATTCTTCTTCAGCACCACCGGCAGGATGCGGCTCAGCCGCTGCGCCTCCAGCCGGTCGTCCGGCTCACGGGGCAGCACGGTGGGGGCGGGATAGCAGTCCATGGCGTCGGCGTGCTTGGAGAGAATGCAGTTCACCAGCCACCCGCTGGCGGGCTGGGGATCGCCGCTGTTGCCGCCCTGGCCCTCCTTCTCCATCTGCTCCCAGTGCCGCAGCTTCCAGAACTGCTCGTTGTCGATGATCCGCTGCTCCAGACGGGCCTTGCCCTCCTTGTACTTCTTCAGGATGCCGTTGGCCCGCCGCAGCTCCTCGGGGCCGATCCTGGGCCGTGCCAGAATGTCGGCGGCGGACTGTGCCGTGTCGTTGTGTTCCATAAGTACCTCCTTGTGATGTAGGATGGATGTGAAGAAGGCCTCCACACCCCTGCCCCCGCCCCATGGCCGCCGTTGCCGCCCAGGGGGCAACACCCGGTAAAAAAGTGGTAAATTTTTTGTAACATCCCCGGAAACGGCGGAAAATGGCACCGCCCCGGCCCCTTTCCAGCCTTGACGGTTGCCCTGTGCCGTTGTATAATAAACTGATTTATTATCTGTATGGAGGACTTGGGGATATGTGGATCGCGGACGGCTGGCAGGATTATGAATTGCTCTCCTGCGGCGGCGGAGAAAAACTGGAACGTTGGGGTCGTCAGATCCTGGTGCGGCCTGACCCCCAGGCCATCTGGGAGGCGGACAAGCGCTCAAAGCTGTGGCGGCAGGCCAACGCCCGTTACAGCCGCAGCTCTACCGGCGGCGGCCATTGGGAGAAGAACGACCTGCCCCAGAGCTGGCCCATCCGCTATAAGGAGCTGACCTTCCAGGTCAAACCCATGAACTTCAAGCATACGGGCCTGTTCCCGGAGCAGGCGGCCAACTGGGATTTCGCTATGGACGCCATCCGTCATGCGGGCCGTCCCATCCGGGTGCTGAATCTGTTCGCCTATACCGGCGGTGCCACCGTGGCCTGCGCCAAGGCGGGTGCCAGCGTCTGCCATGTGGACGCGGCCAAGGGCATGGTCTCCTGGGCCAAAGAGAACGCGAAGCTCTCCGGCCTGGCCGACGCGCCCATCCGCTGGATCGTGGACGACTGCGCCAAGTTTGTCGAGCGTGAAATTCGTAGAGGCAAGACCTACGACGCCATCATCATGGATCCCCCCAGCTATGGCCGCGGCCCCTCCGGCGAGGTCTGGAAGCTGGAGGATAACCTGTACCCCTTCGTGAAGCTGTGCATGCAGGTGCTGTCGGACAAGCCCCTGTTCGTCATCATCAACAGCTATACCACCGGCCTTGCGCCCTCTGTGCTGGGCTATATCCTGCACCTGTTGGCCTGCCAGCGCTTCGGCGGCAAGGTCATGTGGGACGAGTTGGGCCTGCCCTGTACCGAGTCCGGCATGGCGCTGCCCTGCGGCGCAACGGGCCGCTGGGTCAGCGAATAACGCGATTACTTTCATAAGGAAACGATAGCTATTATGTCAATGATGCTGCAAACAGAACACCTCTCCTTCACCTACCCGGCGGAGGAGGGGGTGAGCACCTCCACCACAGCGCTGGAGGATGTGTCGCTGTCCATTGAAAAGGGCAGCTTTGTGGTGGTGCTGGGCCATAACGGCTCCGGCAAATCCACCCTGGCCAAGCATATGAACGCCGTGCTGCTGCCCTCTGGCGGCGCGGTGTATGTAGAGGGCATGGACACCAAGGATGAGGCCCTGCTGCTGGAGATCCGCCGCCGTGTGGGCATGGTGTTCCAGAACCCGGATAACCAGATCGTCGCCAACGTGGTGGAGGAGGACGTGGCCTTCGCCCCGGAGAATCTGGGCGTCCCCAGTGAGGAAATTCGCCGGCGGGTGGACGACGCCCTGGCGGCGGTGGGCATGTCGGAATTCACCCGCCACGCGCCCCATCTCCTCTCCGGCGGACAGAAGCAGCGGGTGGCCATCGCCGGCGTCATCGCCATGGCCCCGGAGTGCATCGTCCTGGACGAGGCCACCGCCATGCTGGACCCGGCGGGACGGCGCGAGGTGCTGTCCGCCATCCGCGCGTTGAATCGGGAGCGGAACATCACCGTGGTGCTCATCACCCACCATATGGACGAGGCCATGGACGCCGACCGTCTCATCGTCATGAACGACGGCAAGCTGGTGATGAACGGCACCCCGGCAGAGGTATTTACCCAGGTGGATGCCCTCCGTGCCATGGGCCTTGCCGCCCCGGATACGGTGGAGCTGCTGTACGGCCTGCGCCAGAGCGGCATGGACGTCCCCCTGGACGCCCTGACCGTAGACGCCTGCGCCGATGCCATCTGCAAAGCCCTGCAATAACCGCGGCACCTTCCTGAAACCACCCGTAGGGCGGGGTGACCACACCCCGCCGCCTGCCGGAAGTGCCATCGCATATCGTGCGGGCCGTCGAGGACGCCGGCCCCTACACCTGATCACCGATACCCCATCCGTAGGGCGGCATGACCACATGCCGCCGCCCAATATTGAACGATTTCCTTTGTTGAAAATCACCGGATTTTCAACAATTACTGATGAAACGAGGAACCCAACATTGGAACCCATCATTCGTGTCGATCACCTGACACACACCTATAGTGCCGGAACGCCCTTCCAGCGCAGCGCCGTCAAGGACATGTCCCTGGATATCCTGCCGGGCGAGTTCCTGGGCGTCATCGGCCATACCGGCAGCGGCAAATCCACCTTGATCCAGCACCTCAACGGCCTGCTGAAGCCCACCGAGGGGCATATCTACCTGAACGGACAGAACATCTGGGCCGACCCCAAGAAGATCCGCCAGGTGCGCTTCCATGTGGGCCTGGTGTTCCAGTATCCCGAGTACCAGCTCTTCGAGGAGACGGTCTATAAGGACGTGGCCTTCGGCCCGAAAAACATGGGCCTGGACGAGGCGGAGATCGACCGCCGGGTGCGCCAGTCGGTGCAGGCCGTGGGCCTGAACGAGGACGTGCTGGAAAAGTCCCCCTTCGCCCTGTCCGGCGGCCAGAAGCGCCGCGTGGCCATCGCCGGCGTCATGGCCATGGAGCCGGAGGTGCTGATCCTGGACGAGCCCACCGCGGGCCTTGACCCCCGGGGCTGCGAGGATATCCTCGCCCTTCTGCGCAGCTATCACACCCAGCGCCGCAGCACCGTGGTGCTGGTCAGCCACAGCATGGAGGAGATCGCCCGCAACGCCCAGCGCATCATCGTGCTGGACAAGGGCGGCGTCTGCATGCAGGGCAGCCCGGCGGAGGTGTTCACCCGCGCCCGTGAGCTGGAGTCCATCGGCCTTGACGTGCCCCAGGTCACCAAGATCGCCCACGCCCTCCATGAAAAGGGCGTGGCCATCGACCCGGCGGTCTATACGATGGAGGCGCTGCGTGCGCAGCTCCTCGCCCTGAAAGGGGGCAGCAGCCTATGCTGAAGGACATCACCCTGGGCCAGTATTTCCCCGGCAATACCCTGATCCACCGGCTGGATCCCCGCACCAAGCTGCTGTGCGTGATCCTGTATATCGTGGCCCTGTTCAACGCCAAAAGCGTCCTGACCTACGCCATTGTGGCGGTGGTGCTGATCACCTGCATCCTGATTTCCAAGGTACACTATAAGGCCCTGACCCGCGGTCTGAAGCCGGTCTATATCATCGTGGCCTTCACCGCCATCATGAACCTGTTCTTCTCCGGCGGCACGCCGGTGGCGGATGTGTGGCTCCTGCGCCACATCACCTACGAGGGCATCCGCTCCGCCATCGCCAAAGATATCGGCAACACCGTTCACGTCACCATTCAAAAAAAAGAAAAGCTGTAATGCGTGTGTGCATTACAGCTTTTTCATCAAGACAGCTTGCCAGAAGGGCTGCAAGTCAGAGAAACTTGTTTATTCACCGTTTTTGTCGTCTGACCCAAGACATTTTTCATCTTTCCCTGTGCGGAAGCATACGCTGTAGGACCAGACTTCCACGCCTTGGCGCCCGACACCGTCCAATTAGACACATAAGACTTTACGGAAACAGAGGAATTTGTACATTTAGACGTAGAACCATTATAAGCAAACGTTCCCTCGCCGTCCTTACTCTCCTAATTCCTTGCAATGCGCTCAACCTCCATTTGCATACACAAAAACTTATTTGAAAAGAGTATGATAAACATGATTCTCATTAATTCTATATTCTCTTCTATTCCTAAACTATTTTTATCAAAGGAGAAACATTCAAATGGATACGAATAATCTTCTGTCCTGGATCTATATCATTTCTTTCCCCATGACGCTGATCCTGTTGTGGATCTGGAAAAAGAGGATCCATCATCCACTGCTTGGCATCGGAAGCCTGTGTTTTTCACTTTCCACCTTTGTCTCGTTGCTCTTGATGAGCATTCCTGAGCGA
>OLSN01001445.1_pt1 | contig 20454 bp, 14 predicted proteins | sample 1672411 | NCBI WGS metagenome assembly OLSN01 (sample SAMEA3136683, study PRJEB25190) | human gut metagenome | biome: human gut; feature: human-associated habitat; material: faeces | place: Austria | collected 2013 | reverse complement strand
GCGCGGGCAATGGCCAGCAGCTGGCGCTGGCCCTGGCTCAGGTTGGCACCGTCGGAGGTGACCATCGTGTCGTATCCCTGGGGCAGGCGGCGGATGAAGGAGTCGGCGCTGGCAATCTTTGCGGCCTTCTCGATTTCCTTCTGCGTGGCATCCAGCTTGCCAAAGCGGATGTTGTCCGCCACGGTGCCGGTAAACAGGTGGGTGTCCTGCAGCACGATGCCCAGAGACGAGCGCAGCGCGTTTTTGCGGATGAGTCGCACATCGATTCCGTCGTAGGTGATGGACCCGGCGGTGACATCGTAAAAGCGGTTGATCAGGTTAGTGATCGTCGTCTTGCCCGCGCCGGTGGAGCCGACAAAGGCAATCTTTTGCCCCGGCTTGGCGTACAGCGAAAGGTCCTGCAAAATCAGCCGCTCCGGCGTGTAGCCAAAGCTGACGTTATGGAACCGCACGTCGCCGCGCAATGGCTCCAGCGCTACGTCCGGGTGGGCGGAATCCCGCCAGGCCCAGCGGCCGGTGACCTCGGGGCAGGCGATCAGGGTGCTGTCGGCGTTCTCCCGCACGTTCACCAACTCTACCGTGCCCTCGTCAACTTCGGGCGACTGCTCCATGGCGGTAAAAATACGCTCGGCACCGGCCAGCGCCGCCAGCAGGAAGTTGCCCTGCTGGGTAAACTGGTTGATGGGCAGGGTGGTCTGGCGCACAAACACCAGATAGCTGGCCAGGCTGCCCAGGTCGGTCCAGCCCTTCATGACCATCAGGCCACCCAGCACCGCGATGACCGCGTAGTTGATGTAGCCGATGCTGACGACGGCGGGCACCATCGTGGCAGCATAGCTTTGCGCGCCGGTGCCGGCCAGGCGCAGTTTTTCGTTGCGGGCGGCAAACTCGGCCAGGTCGGCCTTTTGGTGGTTGAACACCTTCACGACCTTCTGCCCTGCGATCATTTCCTCAATGTAAGCGTCCAGCTCGCCCAGGCTGCTTTGCTGCTTGGCATAGTAGGCACGGCTGTGCTGGGTGGAAAAGTTAATGTACCAGAACATGCCCACATAACCCACCGCCACCAGCAGAGAGAGCCGCCAGTTGAGGATAAACAGCATCAGCAGGGTGCCCACGACCTGGATAAAGGTCTGGATAACGACAGCAAAGCTGTTGTTCAGTGCATCGGAGATGGTGTCCACATCGTTGGTGAAAAGGCTCATCAAATCGCCGTTGCGGTGGGTATCAAAGTACTGCAGCGGCTGGGTCTGCAGGTGGGCAAACAGATCCTGGCGGATCTCCTGCAGTACTTTTTGCGCGGCGCGCACCATCAGCTGGGTATAGCCCAGGGTGGACAGCGCACCAATGATATAAATACAGGCGGTAAGACCCACGGCCCCGGCCAGGTAGGCTTTGCTGCCGTTTTCCAGCAGGCCGTTGACTACTGGGCGGATCATGTAGGTGCCAAACAGTGCGGCCAGGGCGCTGATGGCCGCCAGCAGCGCCACCAGGCCGATCATGATGCGGTGGCGGCCCAGATAGGCGCTGAACTGTCCCAGCGTACGGCGCAGGTTCTGCGGGCGCTTGCCGCCGGTGACTTTCTTTTTACTCGCCATCGGGGTCGCCTCCCTTCATCTGGGAATAGTAGATTTCCTGATAGATCGTATCTTTTGCCAGCAGTTCTGCGTGGGTGCCCACGGCGTGCAGGCGGCCATCCTCCAAGATCACGATGAGGTCGGCGCTCTGCACCGAGGAAATGCGCTGGGCGATAATCAGCTTGGTCACATCGGTCAGTTCGGCCAAGGCGCGGCGGATGCCGGACTCGGTGGCAGTATCCACGGCGCTGGTGGAGTCGTCGAAAATCAGCACCTTCGGGTGCTTCAGCAGGGTACGGGCAATGCAAAGGCGCTGCTTCTGCCCGCCGGAGACGTTGACGCCGCCCTGCCCTAAGTCGGTATCCAGGCCGTCGGGCATGCGGTCCAAAAATTCATCGGCGTGAGCGGCGCGGCAGGCGGCCCACAGCTGTTCTTCGGCGGCGTCGGGGTTGCCCCACTTCAGGTTGTCCCGGATGGTGCCGGAGAACAGCAGGTTCTTTTGCAGCACAATGCCTACGGCGTCCCGCAGGGCGGTCAGGTCGTAGTCCCGCACGTCGCGGCCGCCGACCTTCACGGTGCCCTCGGTGGCGTCGTACAGGCGGGGGATCAGCTGGACCAGCGTGGTCTTGGCCGAGCCGGTGCCGCCGATGATGCCCACGGTCGCCCCGGCAGGGATGTGCAGCGTAATGTCAGACAGGGCACTTTTTTGTGCCGCAGCGTTATACTTGAAGCTGACGCCCTCGAAGTCGATCTGACCGTTCGGCACAGTCTCCAACGGATCGGCGGCATTGGCCAGGTCGGGCTGCTCGGTCAGCACCTCGCGGATGCGGCGGGCGCTGGCCAGCGAGCGGGTCATCTGCAAAAACGCGCCGGAGAACATCATGACCGAGTTGAGCACCTGCAAAACGTAGCTCAAAAAGGCGGTCAGCTGGCCGACGCTCATGTCGCCCTGCAGGATGAACCCGCCGCCGAACCACATGATGCAGACGATGGCTGTGTACATGATGGTCTGGAACGCGGGCAGGTTGAGCACGGCGTAACGGAAGGTCTCGGTGCTGGCGTCGCTCAGCTCAGTGTTGACGGCGTTGAACTGCTCGTTTTCATAATCGCCGCGCACGAACGCTTTAATGGCGCGGATGGCGGTGAGGGATTCCTGGATGCGGCTGTTCAGGTGGTCGACAGCGCTTTGCTGGCGGCCGTACAGCGGGCCGACCTTGCACACGATGAGCGTCAGCAAAATGGTCAGAATAGGCGTTGTGATGAGGAAAACAATCGTCAGCTTGGGGCTGAGCAGAAATGCCATGCCCAGACCCATGGCCAGCATGACCGGGCTGCGCACAAAGGGGCGCAGGCCTGCGTTGATGGCGTTGAGCAGCACGGTGGCGTCGGTGGTCATGCGGGTGACGAGGGACGCAGAGGAAAAATGGTCCAGGTTGGCAAAGTCGAATTTCTGCACGGTGGCGTACTCGGCCAGGCGCAGCTCGGCCGCAAAGCCGTTGGCGAACCGGGCGGCATAGCGGGCATACAGCAGGCCGGTGATCAGTGCCAGCACCGCGCAGAGTGCCATCAACCCGCCCTGCCGCAGGATGATCGCCATGTTATGGCTGGGCACACCCTCGTCCACCAGGGTGGACATCAGCACGGGGATGACCATCTCAAAGATACATTCAATAAAGATCAGCCCGGCAGCCGCCCAAAGGTCCCGGCGGTAGGGCTTGCCATAGCGGAAAATTAAGCGCAAGTCATTCATAGATACTCCTATTAAAGGCCCCCTCTGGGAGGGAGCTGTCGCCGGAGGCGACTGAGGGAGAGCGCCTTGGGAAAGTCTCTACCCCACCCGCTTCGCGGGAGCCCTCTTGCAGAGGGGGCCTTTACTTAAACTTTCTTTTTATCCGGCAGCTGGCTGGCTACGATGGCGGCAAACATTAGGCCGCAGCCGCACAGCTCGGTGGTGGAAAGCGTCTCGCCCAAAATCAGCCAACCGGCCAAGGCGCTGAACACACTCTCCAAGCACATAGCCAAACTGGCAATGGTGGGGTCCAGCGCTTTCTGGCCCACAATTTGCAGTGTGTAGGCCACGCCGCTGGACATGATGCCGCAGTAGGCAATGGACACCGCCGCCAGGCGGAACTGCTCGATGGTGGGCTGTTCAAAAATCAGCATAAACACGGTGGAAATGACCGCCACCGTCAAAAACTGCACAAAGCTCAGCTGGATACCGTCCAGCTTGGGGCTGAAGTGGTCCACCAGCAAAATCTGGGTAGCAAACAAAAAGGCACAGCCCAGCAGCTGCCATTCGCCGCCGGTCAGGGCCAGGCTGTCGTGCCCGGCCAGGCACAGCAGATACAGGCCCACCACGCTGGCGGCCACGCAGCACCATAGCTTTACGCCGGGGCGGCGGCCAAAAAACACGCCGAACACCGGCACCAGCACTACATACAAAGCGGTCATGAACCCGGCCTTGGCCGTGCTGGTGGTGCCAATGCCCATCTGCTGCGCAGCCGATGCCGCAAACAGCGCGATGCCGCAGCAGGTGCCGCCCTTTACCAGCACCTTGCGGTTCTGCCAAAAGCCCGGCTCGGCGGCGGAGTTTGTCTTGCCGGCTTTGCGCAGCACGGCCATCAGCCCCAGCAGAAACACACAGGCCAGCCAGCTGCGGCCCGCCAGAAAGCTGTAAGGGCCCATGTGGTCAGCGCCCACGCTTTGCGCCACAAAAGCGGTGCCCCAGATGAAGGAAGCCCCCATCAGCAGCAGGGTATTGCGTAATTGTACGTTTGGCATAAACTTCCCCTTTTACGTTACTTTTTCCTCTAAAAATTCCTCTACAACAAAACCGCCCACACCGTCTTGGCGCGGCGCGGGCGGTGCTGTTTTGTGGTTACTGGACGGTGTTCTCGTTCTCGATGGTGGTCAGCTCCTCGCTGCCCAGGCCCTGGACCTTCAGCCCGCCGGTGATGTAATAACGGGTGGAGTCATAGCTGATGTAGACCTTGTACTGCCTTCCGGGGGTCAGGCCGGAAACATTGTACTGGTAGCAGGTGCCGTCGGTGGTGTAGTAAACGGTGGAGCCGATGACATAGCTGGTGGAAGTCTTGTCGTCGGACAGCTCCCACAAGGCGATCTTGAAGGTCTGGAAGTTCTCGTTGGTGGACTCAGTGGTGGCATAGCCGGTGATGGACAGGCTGTCGGAACCCGCCACAAAGTAGTCGGTACTGCGGTTCTGAATGCCGTTAAAGGCTACATACAGGGCGTCGCCGTCCACCTCGGACACCAGCTTGGAGGCAGTGGTGTCCATCGTTTCGGGGAAGGTCACGTCGCCGCCGCTGGTGGCGTAAGTCAGGTCGTCGACCTCGTCCTCATCGCTGGTTTCCTGGCGCAGACCCAGGGCAGTGGTGGTTTTCAGGATGGCGCTTTTCAGCACTTCTTTGGGGGAACAGGCCGTCAGCGACACACACAGGCAGACCAGCGCGGTCAGCAGGGCAAGGGTACGGGTACGTTTCATATTTCAATAAACCTCCGTGGGGATACTCAAAACTCAAAGTAAACATAGGTATTATATCGCATTTTGGGCCGGGGTACAAGAGGACAGAAAAGGAAATCCGGTAAAAACCGTTGCGGCTGGCCCCGCACCATGGTATACTTACAATAAATATCACTGTTAAGGGAGCGCCTGTTTATGAAAATCGCCGTTGCCGGTACCGGTTACGTGGGCCTTAGCATCAGTGTGCTGCTGGCCCAGCACAACGAGGTATGGGCTGTAGACATTCTGCCCGAGAAAGTGGCCCTGCTGGCGGCCCGCAAAAGTCCCATTGCCGATAAGGAGATCGAGCGGTATTTAGCCGAAAAAGAGCTGGACCTGCACCCGACTACCGATGCTGCCGCTGCCTACACCGGCGCGGACATCATCGTGGTTTCCACCCCCACCAACTACGACCCCAAGAAGAATTATTTTGATACCTCCAGCGTGGAGGCTGTGCTGACGCTGGCCGGGCAGTATGCGCCGGAGGCGACCATCGTCATCAAATCCACGGTGCCCGTCGGGTATACCGCGTCGGTACGGAAAAAATTCCACAACCTGCATATCCTTTTCAGCCCGGAGTTTTTGCGGGAGGGCCATGCGCTGTACGATAACCTCTACCCCAGCCGCATCGTGGTAGGCTGCCCGGCGGGGGACGGGGAACTGGCCGCCCGTGCCCATACCTTTGCGGGGCTTTTGCAGCAGGGGGCCATCAAGCAGAATGTGGATACCATCTTCCCGGGCTTGACCGAGGCTGAGGCCATCAAGCTGTTTGCCAACACCTACCTGGCCCTGCGTGTGGCCTATTTTAACGAGCTGGACACCTACGCCCAGGTGCGCGGCCTAAACACCCGTGACATCATTGACGGCGTCTGCCTGGACCCGCGCATCGGCAACCACTATAACAATCCGTCCTTTGGTTACGGCGGCTACTGCCTGCCCAAGGATACCAAGCAGCTACTGGCCAACTATAACGATGTACCGCAGAATCTGATGCAGGCCATCGTGGACTCCAACGCCACCCGTATGGACTTTATCGCCGAGCAGGTGCTCTCCCGCGAGCCGAAGGCCGTCGGCATCTACCGCCTGACGATGAAGGCGGGCAGTGATAACTTCCGCCAGTCCAGCATCCAGGGCGTTATGCGCCGCCTGCGGGCCGAGGGCATGCCGCTGGTTATCTATGAGCCGACATTGAAAGAGGATACTTTCTACGGCGACCGCGTGGAGAAAGATCTGGACAAATTCAAGGCTGAGTGTGATGTGATCCTCGCTAACCGCGCCGCCCCCGAGCTGGCCGACGTGGCCGGGAAGGTGTATACGAGAGATTTGTATAGCCGGGACTAAATGATGATAATACGCAAAAAAGCCGCACAGATGTGCGGCTTTTTTGCGTTAAAGGCTCCCTCTGTGAGGGGGCCTTCCTGCTTATTTACTCCGATATTTCGCCAATGTCCTCAGCACTACCTCCGGCTCCAGCGGTTTGGTCAGGTGCTCGTTCATGCCGGCTTCGTAGGCACGGCGGCGGTCTTCCACAAAGGCGTTGGCAGTCATGGCCAGGATGGGAATACTGCCCGCGTCGGGGCGGTCCAGCTGGCGGATGGCCCGGGTGGCCTGGTAGCCGTCCATCACCGGCATCATCACGTCCATGATGATGGCATCAAAGGTGCCGGGGGCGCTGGCGGCAAACTGGTCCAGCGCGTCCTGCCCGTTGACGGCCTTCGTCACCGTGACACCGGCGTTCTCCAGCACAAACACGGCAATCTCTATGTTCAGCTCGTTGTCCTCGGCCAGCAGTACGTGCATGCCCGCCGGCGTGGCGGCAGGCAGGACGGCGGTTTCCTCGACCCGCGGGGCAGCGCTGGAGTCGATGACAAAGGGAATCGTGATGCAGTAGGTCGTGCCCTCCCCTAGCTTACTGCGGCATTCTATCGTTCCGCCCATCTTCTCCACCAGACTTTTTGTGATGGCCATGCCCAGTCCCGTGCCGTTGTAGGAGGTGCGGGCGTCGCTGTGCTCCTGGGTGAACGGCTCGTAGAGATGCTTTTGGAACTCCTCACTCATGCCAATACCGGTGTCGGCGCAGATAAACTCGATCCAGGCAGTCTTGCCGTCGCTGCGCACCTCGCGGCAGGTCAGGTCGATGGAACCGTTGTCCTTGTTGTACTTGATGGCGTTGCTCAAAATGTTCATCAGCAGCCGCTTCAGGTGCAGCGGGCTGCCAATGAGTGTGGTGTGTTTGACCTCGGTGCGGTCGGTCATCATGATGCCGCGCTCGGCGGCAGCGCGCTCCATCGTCTGGAGGATGCCGTCTTTCAGCTCTATCACGTTGAACGGGCAGCTTTCCAGCACGATCTCGCCGGATTCCAGTTTGCCCATGTCCAGCACTTCGTTCACCAGTTCCAGCAGCAGAGTCGAAGCATCCCAAATCTTGCGGCGGCACTCAGCCTGTTTGGCCAGGTCCTCGCTGTAATGGTCGCCGATCTCCACCATGCCGCGGATGCCGTTGATGGGTGTGCGGATGTCGTGGCTCATGCGCTGCAAAAACTCGGTCTTGGCGCGATTGGCGCTCTCGGCTTTGCGGGCGGCGTCTTTCAACTGCTGCTGGTAGCTCTGCTCCCGGCGGAGCTGCTCCTCCTGATAGCCATGCTTGAGCCGCCAGCGGATCATGATGACGATGAACAGCACCATGGCGTAGGCCACCAGCGTGAACAGCAGGTTCTTGGGCGTGGTGTCCAGCGCGCGGGTCAGCGGCATGTAGGCGTAGACGTAGTAGTCCCGCCCGCGCTCCAGCATGCAGTAGACCCACTCGCCGTCGCCGGAACCGGCCCGCACGCGGGTCATCTCGCCGCCGTGGGCGTTCTCCCGGATGCTGCGCAGCACCGGCACGTCGTCGACGTTCTGCCCGGCCAGGCCTTCGCGGTTGGCGGCAATGATGCTGTCGCCGCTGGTGACCACCAGCGTTTCCTCGGTGCCGGGGTCGTAGCCTTCCAGCAAGTTCTGGATGATCAGGTTGTAGTCGGTGGCATATTCGGCGCTGGTATGATAATAAACGACGATCACGCCCGGCTCGTCGGTGCGGCCGTGGGCAGCCAGGTCCACGTAGGAGCCATCGTCCAGCCGGATGCGGGCGGTGTAGGTCTTAATGGGGAATTGAGCAGTTCCCAGCACGGTGTCCTTGGTGACGTACCCGCGCAGGGCGGCGTAGTCCAGCCCGTCAGTGCTGTACTCCCGCTGGACGACGCCATGCTCGTTCATCAGGATGATGCCGGTCAGCCGCTGCTCGTAGGTATAGCGGCGCAGATCGTCGGTGTTCAGCGTGGCCTCGCCGGTCAGGGCAATCTTGTACTGAATCTCGCGGTCGATCTGCTGGGCGTTCTCGATGACGCGCAGCAGGCTTTTGGTCATCGAGGTATCGTTGAACCGGTCGTAGGCTGTACGCTGCTGTTTGACGTACTGGGTGGCATCGGTGAGGTTCTGGCTGGCCAGGTACAGGTCACTGCGGTAGGACATCAGCCCCACCAGCGCCATCAGCCCCAGCCCCAGGCAGAGCATCAGGGGCCAGAAAAAGCGGACGGTGAAGGAAGATACTTTTCTATTCGACAAGGCCGTCCACCTCCAAAAATTTCTCGGGGTTTGCCAGATACTTGCCGATGATGGCGGCTAAAGTCCCGTCCGCCCGCATCTCATCGAGGGTGGCGGTCAGCTGCGTTTCCAGCCCGCGCACGTCGTTTTTGCCAAAGGCGACGCCCAGCCTCACCACTTGTAAAGGCTCGTCCAAAATGCGGTACTCAGTGTTGTAGTCCTGCATGTACTGCAGGATCGAGACTTCGTGGGCGGCGATGGCGTCCACGTAGCCCTTGCCCAGGGCGGTGTAGATCAGCTCCCGGTCCTCAAAGCAGTAGAGGTCCCGCAGGGCGGGCAGGGAGGCGTCGGTCAGAAACAGTTCCTCCGGCTTGGTGGTGCTCTGCACAGCCAGGGTGCGGCCCTCCAGGTCGGCAATGGTTTCAATATCGCTGCCGGGCATTACGGCCACCACCTGGCGGCTGGCCATGTAGGGGCCGGCCCAGCGGTAGTCATCCTCCCGTCCGTTGATGGTAAAGCTGCCCCACACGCAGTCAATGTCGCCGGTTTCCAGCAGCTGGGTCTTTCGCTCCCAGTCGATGATGGTAAACTCGGCGCGGTAGCCCATGCGCCGGAATGCCTCTTTGGCAAGCTCCACATCGATGCCGGTGGGGGCGCCGTCCTCGCCAATATAGTTAAAGGGTGGGTAGACATCGCTGCCCACCAAAATCGTGGGCAGGCTGCTTTCCTCACTGCTGCTGGCGGGCATATCGGCGCAGCCCACCAGCCCGGCGGCCAGGCAAAGGGCTGCCAGGAGGCAGACGATACGTTTTAGGGTGAAATTTTTCTGCATAAGGCTCTCCTAAAAATGGCACTGGTGCAGCATATAACATATGGACATATTCTACCATATAACAGTTACTGTGGTCAATTTTGAATTGCTTGTGTGGGCATAAATTGGCGTTTTGCAAAACATGAAAACCGTGCGTTTTCAAAATTTGCGGCAACTTGCTAAAAAAGTGGCATTGTTAAATTCCAACACATGTGCACAACTGTCGAAGTATAAGACAAAGTAGCGAAAAATGCAGATTTTCTGTTGCGGGATCACGGACCGGATGTTATACGTAAGCGTAATATGCTTACCGTCACCACCGAGCAGGAAAAGGCACTCTACCTGCGCCCTGCTGGAGCGTTGCGTCTACGGCGGTCAGGCTCCCGATGCCCGGGAGGAGCGCGCGTTGAGCAGCTTTTTGTGGAAATTGATCCGCAGCCGGCCCAAGCATACGCTGCTGCAGAATTTGAAGCGGAGATACCGCAGGATTTAACGACGCATAAAGACCCCCTTGTGTAAAGGGGGCTCCGCGAAGTGGTGGGGGATTGTCCTGTCTGCGTTGCAAATCGGTCTGCCACGTAAGGTTACAATCCCTCCGTCACGGCTTCGCCCGTGCCACCTCCCTTTGCACAAGGGAGGCTTTTTTGTATCTATTTATATCTTTGCCTTTTTTGCGCTTCTATGCTATAATGCCTACAAAACGCACAAAGGAGAAATACGCTCATGAAATTTTCTGAGATGCCCTATCAGCGCCCGAACCTGGACGAGATCAAGGCGCAGTTTGCTGCTGTGACCCAGCGCTTTGCCGCCGCGCCAGACTACGCCGCCGCCAAGGCCGCCTTTCTGGACGAACAGACCCTGAACAAGCACGTGGACACGCTGGCCAACCTGGCCAGCATCCGCAACACCATCGATACCCGGGATGAATTCTACGATGATGAGATGAATTTCTGGAACGCTGCCACCCCGCAGATCCAGGAGTGCCAGAATACCTGGAGCGCCGCCCTGCTGGCGTCCCCCTACCGCAAACAGCTGGGCGAGGAATACGGCGAGCTGATGTTCCTCAACGCCGAGATCGCCCAGAAAGCCTTCTCGCCGGAGATCCTGGACGAGATGGCCCAGGAAAACGACCTCTCCACCCAGTACGGCAAGCTGATCGCCTCGGCTCAGATCCCCTTTGAGGGCGGCGTCTACACCCTAAGCCAGCTCTCTCCCTTCAAAAACGACCCCGACGATGCCTGCCGCCTGGCCGCCTGGAAAGCCGAGGGTGCCTGGTATAAGGAGCATCAGGAGGAGTTCGACTCCATTTACGACAAGATGGTCCACCTGCGGGACACCATGGGCAAAAAACTGGGGTACGAAGGCTACACTACCCTGGGCTACTACCGCATGGGCCGCAACTGCTACACCAAGGCTGATGTGGAAAAATTCCGCGCTGCTGTGGTGAAATACCTCGTCCCCGTGGCCGACAGCATCTACCGCGAGCAGGCCAGGCGCCTGGGCAAGCAGTACCCGATGAACGCCGCCGACAACGCCCTGATGTTCCGCAGCGGCAACCCCAAACCCTGCGGTGATGCCGATGCCATCGTGGCTCAGGGCAAAAAGTTCTACGAGGAGCTGTCCCCCGAAACCGCCGAGTTCTTCCACAAGATGCTGGACGACCAGCTGATGGACCTGCTCTCCACCCCCGGCAAGGCGGGCGGCGGCTACTGCACCAGCCTGGATGATTACGAAGTGCCGTTTATTTTTGCCAACTTCAACGGCACCCAGCACGATGTCGAGGTCGTCACCCACGAGGCTGGCCACGCTTTTGCTGCCTACATGAACCGCAAGCGCATCCCCTACTCCACCGTATGGCCCAGCATGGAGGGCTGTGAGGTCCATTCGATGTCGATGGAGTTCCTGGCCTGGCCCTGGGCCGAGGGCTTCTTTGGCAAGGATGCCCGCAAGTTCCGCTACAGCCATCTGGCCGGGGCGCTGACCTTCATCCCCTACGGCACGATGGTGGATCACTTCCAGCATATCGTCTACGAAAAGCCGAATATGACCCCGGCCCAGCGCCACGAGACCTGGAAGGAGCTGGCCGCCATCTACCAGCCCTGGATGCGCCTGGACGGCGAGATCCCCTTCTATGGTGCGGGCGAGTACTGGCAGCGCCAGATGCACATCTACCAGAGCCCGTTCTACTACATTGACTACTGCCTGGCGCAGACCGTCAGCCTGCAGATCTGGGCGCTGATGCAAAAGGACCGCGCCAACGCATGGGACCACTACATGGCCTACACCCGCCAGGGCGGCAGCCGTGTGTTTACCGAGCTGCTGAAAAACGCCGACCTGGTCAGCCCCTTTGAGGAAAGCTGCCTGCGCGGCGTCTGCGAGACCGCCAAGGATTGGCTGGACCACTACGACCTGACGGGGCTGGAATAATGGCGGACCGCAAAAAGAAGCGCGCCTATCTGGACGACTTTGAAAAAGACCTGAACGGCAACTACCAGTACCGCGGCGCGCACTACCATTATAAAGGTACAAAATCCCGCGGCCGGGCACTGGCCTGGCTTTGGGTCTTGTGCGGCGGTGGGGCCGCGCTGGTAGTGGCGGCGGGCCTGGTGCCCGGCGCGACCGCCTATGCGCCGGTCTGGCTGCTGCTGCCTTACATGGCGGGCCTGCTGGCGGCAGGCTATGCGGTATACCTGCTGGTGCGGCTGACCGCCGCGGGGGAACCGCTGCGGGCGTATATTCATGAGCAGACCGTTCTGAAACTGCCGGGCAGTTGCACGCTGGCGGCTGTGCTTGCCGGAATTACAGCTGCCGCCCAGCTGGTACAGCTGGCGGTCAGCAGGCAAAACCTGCCTGCGCGTATCCTGTTTATCCTGCTGCAGGCAGCAGCAGCCGGTGCCTTTGCAATGGAAAACCATCAATTTAAAGCGCTAAAGTATGAAAAGCAGGAATAATTATACAGAATTATTGATAAATATAATATGTAGCAATGTGAAAAAAAGCGGGCAACTGTGCAGCTGCCCGCTTTTTGGTACGAGGCACAATAAAATCAAGACCTTTCTTTGCCAAAAAAATATCACAAATTTCGGTAAATGCCACAAAAATAGAACTTTTAAGTTGACATTTTACGCAATCTCAGGTACTATATAAGATAAGCCATTATCGACAAGTGTACACTGTATGAATAAACAGTCATCGGAAAGGGAATTCCCTTTCCCGTTATGGCCGCTGGGGAGCGGCCATAATGACTTGTGGGTGAGGGCAAAATTTTAGGAGGTTTTGTACACATGAAAAACGCAAAGCAAGCCATTGCGCTGGCATCTGCTGCGGCCCTGAGCCTGAGCATGCTGGCCGGCTGCGGCAGCTCCGCTTCCTCCGCTGCATCCAGCGAAGCCGCAAGCACTGCCACCGCCGAGGCGACCACTTCCACCAGCGACGGCACCCTCGTCCTGGCAGAGACCGGCTTTGAGGGTAAGTTCAGCCCCTTCTTCGCCGCTTCTGCCGCTGACCAGGATGTCATCGACCTGACCCAGCTCGGCCTGCTGGGCGCCGACCGTAAGGGCGAAATGATCCTGAACGGCATCGAGGGCGAGACCCGCGAGTACAACGGCACCGATTACACCTACTATGGCACCACTGACTGCGTTGTCACCGAGAATGATGACGGCACCGTTACCTATGACCTGAAACTGCGTGACGACCTGAAATTCTCTGACGGCGAGCCTGTCACCATCGATGATGTCATCTTCTCTATGTATGTTTTCCTCGATCCTACTTACGATGGCTCTGTTACCATGTACTCCACCCCCATCGTTGGCCTGGAGGAGTACCGCAACTCCATGTCCACCCTGTCCAAGCTGATTGCCGAGGCTGGCGAGGACAACACCGACAATACTTACTTCACTGCTGACCAGCAGAAGGCTTTCTGGGACGCTGTCAACGACGGCGGCGTGAAGTTTGCCCAGGAAATCGTTGACTACATGACCGAGAACGGCGGCGCTACCGATGTTGCCTCCGCTGCTGCCGGCTGGGGCTTCGACCTGGCCGATGGCGCTACCGCTAAGGATTTCTTCCTGGCTATCGGCGCCCAGTACGACTGGAACTTCTCCGCTATGGAAGCCGAGACTGCTGGCTCTGCCCTGTCTGATCTGATTCCCGAGGAAGTTTACAACTACTCCACCACTGGTGTCACCGTTGGCAACGACGTGCCCAATGTTGCCGGTATCGTCAAGACTGGCGACTACAGCATGACCCTGACCACCACCGAGCTGTCCACCACCATGATCTATCAGCTGCAGATGCCCATCGCCCCCCTGCACTACTACGGCGATACCGCTCTGTACGATTACGACAACAACTCCTTCGGCTTCCCCAAGGGCGACTTGAGCAGTGTCCGCTCCAAGACCAGCGCTCCTCTGGGCGGCGGTATGTTCACCTTCAACAAGTACAGCGACGGCGTTGTCTATCTGGATGCCAACCCCACCTACTTTGACGGCGCACCCAAGATCGCTCACGTCAACATGAAGGAGACCCAGGAGGCCGATAAGATCACCGGCGTTCAGGCTGGCACCATCGACATTTCCGATCCTTCTTACTCTCTGGAAGTTGCTGACCAGATCGCCGACATCAACGGCGCCGAGGGCGAGGATGGCCCCGTCATCACCACCCGTCTGAAGGACTTCCGCGGCTACGGCTACATCGCCCTGAGCGCCAAGAACGTCAATGTTGGCGGCGACCCCGCTTCCGAGGCTTCCAAGGATCTGCGCAAGGCCATCATGACCGTTGTGGCTGCTTACCGTGATGAGGGCATCGACTCTTACTACGGCGACACCGCTACCGTTATCAACTACCCCATCTCCAACACTTCCTGGGCCGCTCCTTCCGTTACCGATGACGGCTACAAGGTTGCTTACTCCACCGACGTGGACGGCAACGACATCTATACCTCTGACATGAGCAGCGAGGACAAGTACCAGGCTGCCCTGCAGGCTGCCCTGGGTTACTTTGAGGCTGCCGGCTACACCGTCGAGAACGGCCAGGTCACTGCCGCTCCCGCCGGTGCCAAGATGGAGTATCAGATCAACATCGGTGCTTCCGGCAACGGTGATCACCCCTCCTTCCAGACCCTGACCAATGCTGCTGCTGCTCTCAAGACCATCGGCTTCACCCTGACTGTCAACGATATGGCCAACGCTTCTGACCTGTTCGCTTCTTACCAGTCCGGCGCTGCCGAGGGTTGGGTCGCTGCCTGGCAGTCCACCAACGACCCCGACATGTACCAGCTGTACCACAGCAGCGGTTCCACCAACTACTACGCCATCGACGATGCCGACCTGGATGAACTGATCATGGCTGCCCGCCAGACCACCGACCAGGAGGCCCGTAAGGCCATGTACAAAGAGGCTATGGAGATCATCCTGGATTGGGGTGTCGAGCTGCCCGTCTACCAGCGCAGCGAGGCTACCATCTTCTCCACCGAGCGTGTCAACATCGACACCATCGCGAAGGATCAGACCCCGTACTGGACCTACAAGTCTGAGCTGAACAACACCGAGCTGAACTGAGTTAAGTTCACCCTGCGTTCTGCTTAAACAGCAATAAATAGCGACCGTTCCGGCGCTTTATAACGCCGGAACGGTTGCTGTGTCTAAACTTATTCAAGCAGTTTGAATACAAAAACAGCCATACTATGCACATTCGGCCATAATATGGTTGTCCCACTCCCCCGCAGGGGGTCAGCCCTTGCGGGGGACGGGGATGCCCATATTCCGGCATATCCCTGCAAAAATCCCTGCATAAAAACAAACGCGGCTACTGCCGTGCAAGGAAGGAACGAAATAACCCGTGCGTAATTACATCATCAAGCGAATCGCGCAGTCGGTACTGATCCTGTTCTGTGTCATGTTCATTATCTACGCGCTGATCCGCTGCCTGCCCAGCTCTTTTGCCGAGACGATGGCAATGCAGCTGGCCCAGGCACCTGGTGCCAAACCCTATGAGGAATGGCTGGCCCAGCTGAATGCCTCCTACGGCCTGGATCTGGACATTGTGCCCGGCTTCTTCACCTGGCTGTCCAAGGCCATCGTCGGCAACTTTGGCGACAGCTGGAAGTGGAATGTCCCCGCTACCCAGAAATTCCAGGAAGTGGTCGGCCTGTCCGTTATTATGGGCGGCATCTCCTTTGTGCTGTCCATCATCATTGCGGTGCCCCTGGGTATTCTGGCTGCCACCAAGCAGTACAGCCGTACCGACTACGTTATTACCGCGGCCGCACTGGTCGGCATCTCTCTGCCCACTTTCTTCTTTGCTACGCTGCTCAAGCTGCTGTTCTCCGTCAAACTGGGCTGGTTCGACCTGTACGGTCTGGTAGGGCGTGACTATGCCCAGCTGGACTCGATGGGCCAGTTCCTGGATAAGGCCAACCACCTGGTGCTGCCTATCGCCACGCTGGTCATCGTTTCCATCGGCGGCTACATGCGCTACACCCGCACCAATATGCTGGAAGTGCTGAACGCTGACTACATCCGCACCGCCCGCGCCAAGGGCCTGTCGGAGCATACCGTTATCTATAAGCACGCCTTCCGCAACACGCTGATCCCGCTGGTCACCATCATTGGCGGCAGCCTGCCCGGCCTGTTCAGCGGTGCACTGATCACCGAGACGCTGTTCTCCATCCCCGGCATCGGCTACATTTCTTACCAGTCGATGGTCGCAGGCGATATTCCCTTTACGATGTTCTACCTGTCCTTTATGGCAGTGCTGACCCTGGCCAGCAACCTGCTGACAGACATCCTGTACGGCGTGGTCGACCCGCGCGTACGCATTTCTTAAGAAAGGAGACTGCACACCCATGAATGAAAACACCCAGAACCAGAACCCCCAGCAGGAGCAGTACTCCCTGAACGATGACCGCCGCGTCAAGGTACTTTCCCCCGGCGCACTGGTTGCCAAGCGGTTCTTCCGCAACCGGCTGGCCGTTGTGGGCCTGTCCATTTTGGTTGCTATGTTCGTCTTCTCTTTCATCGGCGGCCTTGTCAGCCCCTACGGCCAGGACGAGCAGTTCTTCACCTACACCCATATGTCCAAAGAGTATGTGGGCGTGACCCGCAACGACACCATGCGCTTTGTCGTGGCTGACGGCCAGGACTTCGGCTCTATCGCCCAGAGCAAGGCGCTGGAAGCCTCCAAAAAAGGCGAGACCGAGTTCACCTATAAAGATGTGGACTACACCCTCGACCTGGTGAACGACGATTTCTACGTTGTTTACAAGGGCAATACTGTTATGGGGTACGCCAGCCGTGACCTGGTCAACGAGGCTGACGGCGCGGATAAGTTTAACTTCGAGACCAAGCTTGCCGCCCTGACCGCTATGGCCAATGGCGAGGAAGAGTTCGCCGCCAACGGCGTGGACTACGCCCTGGACGAGGACGGCAACATCACCGCCGGCGGCGAGACACTGGGCTATGTCAGCCGCTTCGTCGTCTCCGCCGCCGATTCCAGCATCGTCATCACCCGCGACTTCAAGGAGCTCCTGCAGGAAGCCATCGATGATGATGCCGAGAAGTTCAACTACACCGATGCCGACGGCAACGAGGCCGAGTACGACATCGTCTACGATCCTTCCACCAAGGTGTGGAGCGTGAAGCAGATGACCGAGACCTACGTCTACGACCGTTACGCCAGCCCCAGCAAGGAGCACTGGCTGGGCACCGACACCAACGGCATGGACATGCTGACCCGCCTGATGTACGGCGGCCGCGTCTCGCTGATCATTGGCTTCATCGTCGTTGTCATCGAAGCCTCCCTGGGTATCCTGATGGGCGGCATCTCCGGCTATTTCGGCGGCTGGGTCGATAACATCATCATGCGTGTGGTCGACGTGTTCTACTGCATCCCCTCGATGCCCGTCATTATCATCATCGGCGCTGCCATGGACGCCATGCGCGTGGACTCCTGGACCCGTATGATGTACCTGATGCTGATTTTGGGCTTCCTGGGCTGGCCCAGCATTGCCCGCCTGGTCCGCGGCCAGATCCTTTCCCTGCGTGAGCAGGAGTTCATGCTGGCTACCGAGGCCTGCGGCATCAACGTCTGGCACCGTATCTTCCGCCACCTGATCCCCAACGTCATCCCGCAGCTGATCGTCACCTGCACCATGGGTCTCGGCTCCACCATCTTGACCGAAGCCACCCTGTCCTTCCTGGGCCTGGGCGTCAAATACCCGTTTGCCTCCTGGGGTAACATCATCAACGATGTCAACAATGCCTACGTTATGACCAACTACCTGTTTATCTGGATCCCCGCCGGTGTTTGCCTGCTGCTCACCGTTCTGGGCTTCAACTTTGTGGGTGACGGTCTGCGCGACGCCTTTGACCCCAAGATGAAACGCTGATTGGAAGGAGAAACACACGATGGCTAAAAAACAGGACGGATACCTTTCCGCCAAAGAGTCGCGGCGTATCTCCAAAGAAAACCGCCGCATTACCGATCAATACGAGAAAAAACGCAAGCGCCGCAACGTGCCGGAGAGCGAGTACACGGTCCAGATGCACGATGAGAAAAACGCGGTCGAGTTCGATAACCTGCACACCTACTTCTTCACCGATACCGGCGTGGTCAAAAGCGTTGACGGCGTCTCCTTCGAGGTGCCTGTCGGCAAGACGGTCGGCGTCGTGGGAGAGTCCGGCTGCGGTAAGTCCGTTACCAGCCTGTCCCTGATGCAGTTGTTGCAGCGCCCCCAGGGCCAGATCGTGGATGGCGAGATCCGCCTGAACCTGGGCGGCGGCAAGGCTTACGACATCGCCAAGACCCCCGCCGATAAGATGCAGGGCCTGCGCGGCAACTATATCTCGATGATCTTCCAGGAGCCTATGACCAGCCTGAACCCGGTATTCCGCATCGGCGCCCAGATCGACGAGGTCATCGCCCTGCACGAGGGTGAAGGCAAGACCAAGGAGGACATCAAGAAGCGCACCATCGAGATGCTGGAGACCGTTGGCATCGCCAACAGTGAGGGTGTCTACGAGATGTACCCCCACGAACTGTCCGGCGGTATGCGCCAGCGCGTCATGATCGCCATGGCCCTGGCCTGCAACCCCAAGATCATCATTGCCGACGAGCCGACCACCGCGCTGGACGTGACCATCCAGGCCCAGATTTTGGACCTGCTGCGCAACCTGAAGGACCGCATTAACTCCTCCATCATGCTCATCACCCATGACCTGGGCGTTATTGCCGAGATGGCGGACTATGTCGTCGTCATGTACGCGGGCCGCGTGGTCGAGAAGGGCACCGTCGAGGAGATCTTCGCCCATCCCAGCCACCCTTACACCATCGGCCTGATGGCCTCCAAGCCGGTCGTCGGCAAAAAGGTCGACCGCTTGTACTCCATCCCCGGCAAGGTGCCCAACCCGGTCGATATGCCGGACTACTGCTACTTCAAGGACCGCTGCGAGATGCAGCTGCCCTGCTGCAGCGGCGAGTACCCCTGCGAAATCAGCCTATCCCCCACCCATAAGGTCAGCTGCTACCGCTACTACGAAGAAAACAGAAAGGCGGGTGAGTGACGTATGGCAAAGAAAATGCCCGAAGCAATGGATTACACCCCCGTCACCTATGACCCTCAGTACATCCTGATGGTCAACCACCTCAAAAAATATTTCCCCATCAAGGGCGGTCTGCTGTCCCAGACAGTGGGCTATGTCAAGGCAGTGGACGGCGTTACCTTTAACCTGCGCCGCGGCTGCACCATGGGCCTGGTGGGCGAGTCCGGCTGCGGCAAGTCCACCACCGGCCGCACCATCCTGCGCCTGAGCGGCGATAAGACCGGCGGCCAGGTGCTGTTCAACGGCAAAGAAGTCTACGATATGAACAGCGCCGAGCTGCGGGAACTGCGCACCAAGATGCAGATCATCTTCCAGGATCCGTTCTCCAGCCTGTCCCCCCGTCTGCCCGTCGGCGAGATCATCGGCGAGGCTGTGCGCGAGCATAACCTGGTACCGAAGAACGAGTTTGATGATTATATCGACAAGGTCATGGACGACTGCGGTCTGCAGCCCTACCACAAGACCCGCTATCCGCATGAGTTCTCCGGCGGCCAGCGCCAGCGTATCTGCATCGCCCGCGCCCTGGCCCTGAACCCGGAGTTCGTTGTCTGCGACGAACCGGTCTCCGCACTGGACGTGTCCATCCAGGCACAGATCATCAACCTGCTGAAAACATTGCAGGAAAAGCGCAACCTGACCTACCTGTTCATCTCCCACGACCTGTCCGTTGTCGAGCATATCTCTGACACGGTGGGCGTTATGTACCTGGGCAACCTGGTGGAGTACGGCGAGACCGACGACATCTTTGCCAACCCGCTGCACCCCTACACCAAGGCGCTATTCTCGGCCATTCCCATCCCGGACCCGACGGTCAAGCGGGAGCGCATCGTGCTGCAGGGTTCCATTCCGTCCCCGGCCAACCCGCCGGCGGGTTGTAAGTTCCACACCCGCTGCCCCTACGCCACCGAGCGCTGCAAGACCGAAGCCCCCAAACAGTGTGAGGTCGAGCCCGGCCATTATGTGGTCTGCCACCTGTACGAGAAATGAGAAAGCACGATTCGTTTGACGACGATGGCCGTACCATCGCCGATATGAGCGGCATCGGCCCCACGCCGACGCTGCTGCCCCATAGCCGCAAGCCTGCCGCTGCCCCGGAGCCGGTCAACGACCGCCCCTGGGAGCAGCCCGACGAATGGACTGCCAAGGAGAAATTCTGGGCCGTTATGGGCGCGCTGAAGGCCACCCTGCTCATCGCCGGTGCCTACCTGGTGGGTCTGGCGGTGCTGCTGGCCGTGCTGTTCTGGCTGTGGAAATGATTTGATAAAAGCCCGCATCTGAATATGAAGTGACCCCCAAAAGTTAGACAATATTTTGAAGTAAAAATTGTTCAAGCAGCCGAAAGGGCTTGCTGTCTGTGAATTGCAGGCG
>OLSN01001443.1_pt1 | contig 20465 bp, 16 predicted proteins | sample 1672411 | NCBI WGS metagenome assembly OLSN01 (sample SAMEA3136683, study PRJEB25190) | human gut metagenome | biome: human gut; feature: human-associated habitat; material: faeces | place: Austria | collected 2013 | reverse complement strand
AGAAGTCCAAGAAGCTGCTGAAGTTCATTCTGGACGACGGCACCGGCACAGACCGCGTGATCCTGAGCGGCATCCACGAGTACTATGAACCGGAGGAGCTGGTGGGCAAGACCTGCATCGCCATCACCAACCTGCCGCCCAGACCCATGATGGGCATCGACTCCTGCGGTATGCTGATTTCTGCGGTTTACCACGAAAACGGAGAAGAGAAGCTGCATCTGCTGATGGTGGATCCCCACATTCCGGCCGGTGCAAAGCTCTATTGATCGCGCCTGAAGTCGGTTCACATCATTTTTAACCCCGCTGACCCGACAAAAGCTTGTCGGGTCAGCCTTTCCATTCCAATAAAAAGGAGGCGGTCAGCGTGGAAAAGATCACCAGCCGCGCCAATCCCCTGCTGGTCCATATGAAAAAGCTGGCCGCGTCCGGCGCCTACCGCCGGGAGCAGGGCGTGTACCTGGGCGACAGTCCCAAGCTGCTGGCGGAGGCTTTGAAATGGCACGCCCCTATCCGCGAGATCGCCATTACCGGCGGTACGGCCCTGCCGTCCGTCCCGGCGGGCGTCCGGGTGGTGGAGGTGCCGGAGGACGTGATGGCCTCCATCTCGCCGATGAAATCTCCCCAGGGCGCGCTGTTCACCGTGACGCTGCCGATCGGAGAAGCACCTGAGACGCTGCCCGGCAGTCGCTATATGGTGCTGGACGGCGTGCAGGATCCCGGCAACGTGGGCACCATCCTGCGGACTCTGGACGCCTTTGATTTCGACGGCCTGCTGCTGCTGGAGGGCTGTGCCGACCCGTGGAGCGTCAAGACGGTGCGCTCCTCCATGGGGGCGGTGTTCCGCCGCCCCGTATGGTGCATGAAGGCGGAGGAGCTGCCGGGCCTGCTGGCACGCAGCGGCCTGCCCCTGTACGGTACGGCCCTGCGGGAGGATACCGTGGATGTCCGGGACGTGTCCCTTGACCGCTGCGCCATCGTTATCGGCAGCGAGGGGCAGGGCATCCGCAATACGGTGCTGGCCATGTGCCAAAAGACCATCAAGATCCCCATGACAGACCGCTGCGAATCCCTGAACGCGGCCATCGCCGCCGCGGTGCTGTTGTGGGAGAGCTATCGGTAACAGGAAAGTGAGGTGCGGGCCATGGCGGCGCTGAAATACTGGGTCTGGCTGACCACGCTGCCGGGCCTGACGGACAGCAGCAAGATGCTGCTGATGGAGCATTTTTCCTCGCCGGAGGACATATACTACGCGGACGAGGAGGCCCTGTGGCAGGTGGACGGGCTGAAAAAGGAGCAGGCGGCGCTGCTGGGCAGCAAATCGCTGGCCGCGGCGGACCGCATCCTGTCGGACTGCGCCCGCAAGGACATCTTTATCATCACCATGGCCGACGCCCTGTATCCCGACCGGCTGCGGAACATCTATCAGCCGCCCCTGCTGCTGTACGGCAAGGGGGCCATGCCCCTCTTTGACGAAGAGGCGGCGGTGGCCGTGGTGGGCACCCGTTCCTGCACGCCCTACGGCATCAAATGTGCCGAAAAGCTGGGCTATGAGCTGACCCAGCAGGGCGGCATGGTGGTGTCCGGCATGGCCAAGGGCGTCGACGGCGCGGCCATGCGGGGCGCGCTGCGGTTCGGCGGCTTTACCTGCGGCGTGCTGGGCGGCGGTGTGGACGTGGTCTATCCGGCGGAGAACCGGCGGCTGTATGAGGACATCGCCGCCACCGGCGTTCTCCTGTCGGAGTATCCGCCCCAGACGCTGCCGGAGGCGTGGCATTTCCCCGTCCGGAACCGGATCATCAGCGGCCTCAGTGTGGCCGCTGTGGTGGTGGAGGCCCCGGTGAAGTCCGGTGCGCTGATCACCGCCGAAAACGCCATGGAGCAGGGCCGCGACGTGTTCGCCATCCCCGGCCCGGTGGACGCGCCCAACAGCGCCGGATGCCACCGTCTGATCCGGGAAGGCGCTATCCTGGCCACCTGCGCCTGGGATATCCTGGGGGAGTACGAGAGCCGGTTCCCCCACAAGCTGCGCCGCGCCGCGCCGCCTATGCCGCCGCTGCCCCGCCTGGCGGGAGAGCCCAAGCTGGCGGCGGAAAAACCGAAAACCAACGCATCCCGGCCGGAGGAGGCCGAAGTACCGGCCCTGCCCTGCCTGACGGCGGAGGAACTGGCCGGACTGTCGGACGAGCAGCGCACGGTGCTGCGCGCCCTGCGCACAGACGCGCCGCTGCTGACCGACCAACTGGCCGAGGACAGCGGCCTGCCCATCCAGCGGGTGCTGCCGGCGTTGACGCTGCTGGAGATCAGCGGCTGGGTGGCCCAGAACGGCGCGCGGAGCTTCGTGCGCACGGTGGCGCTGCCGGAAGAGTAAGAAGGAAGCAAAGAGGAAGTTAAAAGCATGAGCAAAAAAAATCTGGTGATCGTGGAGTCTCCGGCCAAGGCCAAGACCATCGGCAAGTATCTGGGGCCTGACTATCAGGTCACGGCCTGCATGGGCCACCTGCGTGACCTGCCGAAAAGTACCCTGGGCGTGGACATCCAGCACGATTTTGAACCTGAATATAAACCCATCCGCGGCAAGGAGGAGCTGATCCGGCAGCTGAAAAAGGACGCTGCCGCCAGCGACACCGTGTATCTTGCCACCGACCCGGACCGCGAGGGAGAGGCCATCTCCTGGCATCTGCAGCATCTGCTGAACCTGCCGGACGACAAGGCCAAGCGTGTCACCTTCAACGAGATCACCCGCAAGGTGGTGGGCGAGAGCATCGCCCATCCCCGGGCCATCGACCAGGATCTGGTGGACGCCCAGCAGGCCCGCCGTGTGCTGGACCGCGTGGTGGGCTATCAGATCTCCCCGGTGATGTGGAAGAAGATCCGCCGGGGCCTGTCCGCCGGACGGGTCCAGAGCGTGGCCACCCGCATGGTCTTTGACCGTGATCAGGAGATTGCCGAATTCCAGCCCCAGGAGTACTGGACGCTGGATGCGGTACTGGAAAACGGGGATAATGTACCTTTTAAGGCCCATTATTACGGCCAGAACGGCAAGAAATACGAGCCCCAGACCCAGGCGGACGTGCAGGCTATCATGGACGAGCTGCGCAGCGCCGCCTTCGCCGTGAAGTCGGTGAAGCGCACCGACAAGAACCGCGCCCCGTCGCCCCCCTTTACCACCTCCACCATGCAGCAGGAGGCGTCCCGCAAGCTGAATATGACCCCCCGCCGCACCATGGCCATCGCCCAGCAGCTCTATGAGGGCGTGGACATCACCGGCGAGGGCACCGTGGGTCTGATCACCTACATGCGTACCGACTCGCTGCGCATCAGCGACGAGGCCCAGGCAGACGCCCGGGGCTTCATCCAGGAGCGCTACGGCAAGGGCTATGTGCCCGCCGCGCCCCGTCAGTACAAGACCAAGGCCGGGGCCCAGGACGCCCACGAGGCCATCCGCCCCAGCAACGTGAAGCTGACACCGGAGAGCATCCGGGGCGACCTGACGGCGGAGCAGTACCGGCTGTACCGCCTGATCTGGAGCCGCTTCCTGGCCAGCCAGATGGCAAACGCCGTGTATGACAGCGTGTCCGTGGACATTTCCGCCGACCGTCATCTCTTCCGGGCCACCGCCAGCAAGCTGAAATTCTCCGGCTATACCGCCGTGTATGAGGAGAGCCGGGATGATGACGACAAGGAGGAGAAGGAGCCTGCCCTGCCCGACCTGAAGGAGGGGGAGGCCCTGACGCTGAAGGACTTTGCGCCGGGCCAGCACTTTACCACGCCGCCCGCCCACTATACCGAGGCGGCGCTGATCCGGGCCATGGAGGAAAACGGCATCGGCCGTCCCTCCACCTATGCCCCCACCGTGTCCACCATCCTTGACCGCCGCTATGTGAAGAAGGAGGGCAAGAGCCTGCTCATTACCAATTTGGGCAAGGCGGTGACCACCTGGATGGAGAAGTACTTCGCCGATATTGCCGACCTGAAGTTCACCGCCAATATGGAGCAGCGGCTGGACGACGTGGAGGAGGGCAAGCTGCCCTGGAAGCAGGTGCTGCGCCAGTTCTATGACGACGGCTTCGCCCAGCATCTGACCGACGCCGAGCAGGGCGACTACATCCGCCCCGAGCCCACCGTCAGCGACGAGCTGTGCCCCGTGTGCGGCCGCAACCTGGTGGAGCGGGAGGGCCGGTTCGGCCCGTTCCTGGCCTGCCCCGGCTATCCGGAGTGTACCTTCACCATGCCGCTGGTGGTGGAGATGCCGGGCCGCTGCCCCAAGTGCGGCGGACGGCTTATGAAGCGCAGCGGCACCAGCAAGACCTCCGGCAAGCAGTATACCTACTACTGCTGTGAGTTCACCAACAACAAGAAGGGCGAGCGCACCTGCGATTTCATGACGTGGGACGTGCCCACCAAGGAGGATTGCCCTCTGTGCGGCCAGACCATGTTTAAGCGGGCGGGCCGCGGCTTCAGCAAGCCCTTCTGCGTCAATGAGAAGTGCGCCAACTTCCTGCCGGAGGACAAGCGGGGCTATCACCGCAAGAAGGACACCGCCGCCGAGGGCGGCGAGGCTGCCGCGGAGACGGCGGCGGAGGTACCGGCGGAGGAAAAGCCCGCCAAGAAGCCTGCCGCCAAAAAGACGGCGGCCAAGACCACGGCGGCCAAGAAAACTACCACTACCGCGAAAAAGACCACTACAACGAAGAAAACCACCACGAAGAAAGCGACCGCCACCAAGAAGACTACCGCCAAGAAGACGGCGGAGAAAGGCGGCGCGGAATGAACCATGTAACTGTGATCGGCGCGGGCCTGGCCGGAAGCGAGTGCGCGTGGCAGTTGGCCCAGCGGGGCATCCCCGTGACGCTGCGGGAGATGAAGCCCATTAAGCGCACCCCCGCCCATGTGACCGATGATTTTGCCGAGCTGTGCTGCTCCAACTCCCTGCGGGGCGCGGGCCTGGAAAACGCCGTGGGCCTGCTCAAGGAGGAGCTGCGGCGGCTGGACAGCCTGATCCTGCGGTGCGCCGATGCCACGGCGGTGCCTGCCGGCGGCGCGCTGGCGGTGGATCGCCACGGCTTTGCCGCCATGGTGACCGAGGCCATCCGCAGCCACCCCAACATCACCGTGGTGGCCGAGGAGGTGACGGACATCCCGGAGGGGGATGTGGTCATCGCCTCCGGCCCCCTGACCTCCGACGCGCTGGCGGACAAGCTGTCGGCGCTGTTCGGCAGCACCGACACCCTGCACTTTTTCGATGCCGCCGCGCCGCTGGTGGCCTTTGACAGTGTGGATATGACCAGCGCCTACTTTGCCAGCCGCTATGACAAGGGCACGCCGGACTACATCAACTGCCCCATGGACAAGGAGCAGTATCTGGCCTTCTGGCAGGCGCTGACCGCCGCCGAGGAGGCGGAGGTCCACGGCTTTGAGGATAAGAACGTGTTCGAGGGCTGTATGCCCGTGGAGGTCATGGCCCGCCGGGGTGAGGATACCCTGCGGTTCGGCCCGCTGAAGCCCAAGGGTCTGCCGGACCCCAAGACGGGCCGGGATCCCTACGCCGTGGTGCAGCTCCGCAAGGACAACGCCGACGGCACCATCTACAACCTGGTGGGCTTCCAGACCCATCTGAAATGGCCAGAGCAGAAGCGGGTGTTTTCCATGATCCCCGCCCTGCATGACGCCCGGTTCCTGCGCTACGGCGTCATGCACCGCAACACCTATCTGGATTCTCCCCGGCTCCTTGACCGGTACTACCGGCTCAAGAGCAATCCCCGCATCGCCTTTGCCGGACAGATGACCGGCGTGGAGGGCTATGTGGAGTCCTGCGCCAGCGGATTCCTGGCGGGCGTGGAGCTGGCCCGACGGCTGCTGGGCAAGGCACCCATCGACTTCCCGCGGGAGACCGCCATCGGCGCGCTGGGCCTGTACGTCAGCAACGAGTCCGTGGCGGAGTTCCAGCCCATGAACATCAACTTCGGCATCATTCCGCCCCTTGACCACCGGGTGAAGGGCAAGCGCAACAAGAACGCGGAGCTGAGCCAGCGGTCGCTGGCCATCATCGACGCCATCCGGGAGGAGGTACTGGCCAAATGAGGATCATCGTAGATGCCATGGGCGGCGATAACGCGCCGCTGGCCATCGTCAAGGGCGCGGTGCGGGGACAGAAGCGCTGGGGCGTGGACATCACCCTCACCGGCGACGAGGCCGCCATCCGTGACGCGCTGGCCCAGTGCGGCGTCAATGAGCTGCCCCAGGGCATGGACATCGTGCCCACCACCGAGGAGGTCACCATGGAGGACGATCCCGCTACGGTGTTCCGCCGGAAGAAGGACAGCTCCATGGGCGTGGGCCTGACGCTGCTGCGTGACGGTAAGGGCGACGCCTTCATCTCCGCCGGCTCCACCGGCGCGCTGCTGACCGGGGCCACCCTGATCACCAAGCGCATCCGGGGCATCCGCCGGGCCGCCATGGCGCCGGTCATGCCCACCACCACCGGCCGCTGCGTGCTGATCGACTGCGGCGCCAATGCCGAGTGTACGCCGGAGTACCTGCTGCAGTTCGCCTATCTGGGCAGCTTTTACGCCAGCCATGTGCTGGGCATCGCAAATCCCCGGGTGGGCCTGCTGAACATCGGCGTGGAGGCGGAGAAGGGCACCGACCTCCAGCGCCAGACCCGTGAGCTGCTGCTGAAGCAGGAGCGGCTGAACTTCATCGGCAATATCGAGGCCAAGGAGGCCATCAAGGGCGGCTGCGACGTGCTGGTGACCGACGGCTTCTCCGGCAACGTGATGCTGAAGACCATCGAGGGCATCGGCTCCTACGTCGGAAGCTCCCTGAAAGCCATTTTCAAGAAGAACCTGCTGACCAAGCTGGCGGCGGCCATGGTGCTGCCGGGGCTGAACGCCTTCAAGGCGCAGCTCGACCCCAACAAGGTGGGCGGCACCGCCTTCATCGGCATCTCCAGGCCGGTGATCAAGGCCCACGGCTCCTCCAACGACGAGGCCATCGAAAATGCCATCGGCCAGGCGAAGGAGGTCGCCGCCAGCGGCCTGGTGGACGAGATCGCCGCCCATGTGGAGGAAATGACGGTCAACGCCTAAATCAAGAGAAATTTACGAAAAAGGTATTGACAGCGTGATAGGATTGCCGTATTATTTTCCAAGATAACGCAATCTGAAAGGAGGAATAACTTCCTATGACACCGGAGACGATCTTCAAGACCATGCAGGATCTGATCGCGGAGCAGTTTGCCATCGATGCAGACGAAGTGACCATGGACAGTTCCTTTGTGGACGACCTGGGCGCGGATTCCGTGGATCTGGTGGAGCTGGTGATGGCGATGGAGGAGGAATTCGACATCGGCGAGATCGATGAAGAGGATCTTCAGTCCCTGAAGACTGTAGGCGATTGTGTCCGCTATCTCAGCAGCCACATCGAGTGATACTTGTACATAGAAAGAAAACCCCACCGATGTGGGGTTTTCTTTTCGGAAATTTGCTTTGGGCCACCGCCCATGGGATCCACACCGTGGGATCCTGTGGGCGACGGCCCGGAAAGGGATGGAAAGCATGGAAACTTTACATCAACTGGAGGAGCGGCTGGGCTATCGCTTCAACGATCCGGAGCTGCTGCGGGGCGCACTGTACCACAGCTCCTACGCCAACGAGCACCGCAGCATGGGCATCGCCAGCAACGAGCGGCTGGAGTTCCTGGGCGACGCGGTGCTGGGCTTCGTGTCGGCGGACTTTCTGTACCGCAAGCATTCCGACCTGCCGGAGGGCGAGCTGACCCGTATCCGCGCCGCCCTGGTGTGCGAGGAGAGCCTGCACGAGGTGGCCCAGAGTCTGCGCCTGGGGGACTTCCTGCTGCTGGGCAAGGGCGAGGAGAGCGGCGGCGGCCGCCGCCGTCCGTCCATTCTGGCGGACGCGGTGGAGGCGGTGCTGGCCGCGGTGTATCTGGACGGCGGCATCGACAAGGCCCGCGCGCTGATCCATCGCATCCTGCTGGATAAGGAGCAGGAGGAGGTGGTGGAGAGCCGCCGCCGTGACTGCAAGACCGAGCTGCAGGAACTGGTGCAGCGCAAGCCCAACCAGGTGCTGCACTATGAGCCGGTGTCCGAGAGCGGCCCGGATCACGCCAAGGTGTTCGCCGTGGCGGTGACGCTGAACGGCCAGGTCATCGGCCTGGGCTCCGGCCACAGCAAGAAGGAGGCGGAGCAGTCCGCCGCCCGCGCCGCGCTGGAGCAGATGAAGTAAGCTGACAAGGCTGCTTTTTGTAGGGAGCGGCGTTCTCGACGCCCCGCCGTATACCGGAAAAGCCGTCGCAGACAACGATCCCACAGGAGAACCTATGCTGACCTATCACAAGACCACCGAAGAGGAGAAATACCGCATCACCGCGTGGCAGTATGACGGCGCATACGCCATCTACAACAGCGATGCCTATGAGGCCCAGAAGGCCCGCGGCGTGGGCTTTGCCAACCCGAAGAACAACTTTTATTCCTTTTATGACGGCGCGGCGCTGGTGGGCTTCATCAATCTCTATGGGGAGGAGACGGAGGTTTTCTTCGGCATCGGGGCAGACCCGGCCTGCTGCGGCAGAGGGTACGGCCAGCAGATGACCCGGATGGCATGGGACATCGCCCAGAGCCTTTTTCCGGGGAAGCCCCTGTATCTGGAGGTCAGAACGTGGAACGCACGGGCCGTCAGGTGCTATGAGAAGGCGGGCTTCCGCATTGTGGGAGAGCCGATCCGCCAGACCACCCCGGCGGGAGACGGCGTGTTCTATCATATGATCCGGGAGAAATAAAGCTTCAAAACGGCGCGGCTATGGCCGCGCCGTTTTGTCATGAGGATCATATCGAGCACCGCGGCGGCATGTGGTCATGCCGCCCTACGCAGCTTGGACGGATTTCATTGTAAGGCGGGGTGACTACACCCCGCCGCCTATGCACCGTTTTGCCTGTATTGTTTCCTGCCTCAAAAATTTTCCGTGGGTTTTGGGTGAAAATGGTGTAGTATAGAGTAGAGAAACATCCGGAGGGGAGGGGATACGGTTGGACGAGCGGACGCTGATGGCGAAGATCGCGGGCGGCGACGAGGCCGCGCTGCATGCGCTTCTGCGGCAGTACGGGCCGCTGATCCGGTACATCCTGCGGCCCATCCTGACGGATGAGCGGGATCGGGAGGAGTGCTATGCCGACATCTCCCTGAAGATCTGGCAGACGGCGGACAGCTTTGACGGCGACAAGGGTGCGCTGAAAGCATGGCTGACGGTGCTGAGCCGCAACGCCGCCCTGAACCGCGCCCGCCATGCCCGGATGGATGCGCCGCTGGAGGAGACCGTGCCCCACACCGGCGGCAGCGCCGAGGAGGAGCTGCTGCGCCGGGAGCGCCAGCAGCGGCTGCAGGCCGCCATCGCGGGCCTGCTGCCGGAGGAGCGGAGCCTGTTCTATCGCAAATACTACTACTGCCAGTCCACCGCCCAGATGGCCGCCGAGCTGTGCCTGACGGAGCGGGCGGTGGAGGGGCGGCTGTACCGCCTGCGGCAAAAGCTGCGGCGGCTGTTGGGAGGTGACTTCTGTGAGTGATGATCTGCGTTTTGATCAGCTGCTGCGGGAGAACGCCTCTGCTCTGCCCCCGGCCATGGCGGAGGTGAACCCGTGGCGGGAGGCCATGTGGCTGGTGCTGTGGGGCATGGGCCTGACCACCATCACCTTCAACTTCCTGTATCTGGACATGATCCTGCCTGCCCTGGGCGGTATCCTGCTGGTGCTGGGCTTCCGCACCCTGCGGCAGGAGAACCGGGCACTGCAATGGTGCTGGCGGCTGTCCATCGCCATCGCCTCGGTGCGCAGTGCGTCCTTCGCGTTGGCGGCTCTGCCGGTGGATGTGAAGAACGTCCCGGCCTATGCGGTCATGGCCATGACGTTCGCACTGTATTGCTGCCTGTGGCGGGGCATGGTGGGGGTATCCCGTGCAGCAGGCGCGGAAAAACCCGCCGCCCCTGCCGCCGGTGCGCTGGTGATCTTCTACGCGGTGATATGCGCGCTGGCCTTCCTGGAACTGAGCGGTTGGCTGGCGGTGCTGCCGATGCTGATCGTGTATATCGTGATCCTGCGGAATCTGGTGAAGCTGGCCCGCTCCCTCGCGGACACGGGCTACGCCATCCACGCCGCGCCGGTACGCCTGCCCTCGACGGCGGTGCTGTGGGGCTATCTGGGGCTGACGCTGGCGGCGGTGCTGCTGGCCATGTTCCTGGGTCAGCGGTATCCTATGAACTGGCAGGTGCGTGACGACGCGCCCCAGGACGAGACTATCCGGGCGGAGCTGCTGGACTTGGGCTTTCCGGAGCAGGTGCTGGACGACCTGACGGCGGAGGAAGCGGCGCACATGTCCGGCGCGGTGAAGGTGTATACGGAGACAGAGCCTCTGTATGAGGACGAGACCTACCGCGAGGTCACCACATCGGTGTGGAACGAGGACCCGCCGCCCCGCTGGGAGTATAGCAGTGCGGAGAAGCAGCCGGACGGCAGCTACCGCTATACCTATCGGGTGTACGATCTCTATGAGGGCTTTGTGACCCATGTGGTGGTGCTGGTGGAGGAAGCGGGCAGACAGCGGGCTGTCGTGCTGCATTATGCGGCGATCGACCGGCCGTTCGGAGACTGCCTTGCGGAGGGTATGGAGATCTGGCCTGTGTGGCAGGGCAACGAGGAGTCGTGGAGCCCCGGCGGATGGTACAGCGGCCGCCTGTTGTGCGAGAAGGACGGCCAGTCCTATGCGGCGGACTTCTACTCGGTGGAGAGCGGCAGCTATGAGACCACCAACATCTTCGGCACCACACAGAACACCGGCATGATCGCGGAGTGGTCGCGGATGCGCCGCGGCGAGAACACACGGGCCTATCTCCTGTACGATGCCGAAATGCTGACGCCGGAGCTGCCGTCGCTGTATAGCTGGTGCAACTACGTCCGGCAGACGAAGCCGGTCTATCCCTTCCGGGACGCATTGACGCTGTGGCACGAGTGGAATACGAACGGCTGCTATGAGAAGTGGCAGACCAGTATACAGATCTGGCCGCCTGTGGAGGAAGAAACCGAATAGCACAAAAGAGAACGCCCCGGCGTTCTCTTTTTGCATGGCCCTGCTGTAAATAACAGTGGCATTTTTTTCATAGATATGGTATACTATATTTGATATCTTCCACGATAACCGATAACAAACAGTAATTTCCATGCCGGATATGACAAAAAGTATTCGGATATGACATGAGGTGACTCTATGACATATTTTTCTTCCTTCCTGCTGGGTCTGATACAGGGCCTCGCGGAGTTCCTGCCCATCTCCAGCTCCGGCCATCTGGCCATCGCCCAGAACTTGCTGAACATCAAAGCCGAGGTGCCGGAGTTCTTCGACGTGCTGCTGCATCTGGGTACGCTGGTGGCGGTGTTCGTGGCCTATTGGCGGGACATCTGCGACATGGTGATGGAGTTGATCCACGGCGTCAGCGATCTGGCCCACGGCACCACGCCCAAGCAGGTGCCGCCCGCCCGGCGGCTGATCCTGCTGATCATCGTCGGCACGCTGCCGCTGTTCGCCGTCCTGCCCATCCATAAGAAGGTGCAGGCCCTCAGCAACAACATGATCTTTATCGGTGCGGCGCTGGTGGTGACGGGCTTTTTGCTGTTCGCCTGCGACCTGGTGCGCAAAGGCCGCAAGACCGAGCGCAGCGCCACGCTGGTGGATGTGCTGGTGGTGGGCGTTGGCCAGGCCATCGCCACCATGCCCGGCATCTCCCGCTCCGGCATGACCATCACCACCGGCTGCTTCATGGGCTTCGAGCGGAAGTTCGCCGTGCGTTTCTCCTTCCTGCTGTCCATCCCCGCCGTGCTGGGCGCCAATATCCTCAGCCTGAAGGACGCCATCGAGGCCGGGATCGTCTGGGCGGAGGTGCCCATGTATCTGGTGGGCGTGGTCACCGCCGCGGTGGTGGGCTATGCCTGCATCCGGCTGCTGCGCATGGTGGCGGAGAAGGGCCGCTTCGGCGCGTTTGCGTATTACTGCTGGGCGGCGGGTCTGCTGACCCTGCTGCTCAACGCCATCAAGTGAGGTAAGCTATGGCGAATACACCCAAGAAAAAAACCGCATCGTCCTCCGCCAGGAGCGGCGGAAAGGGAAAGAGCACGGCCAAGCGCCGCAGCGCGCCGCCGCCTCCCGCCTATAACGCCCAGGCCCGGATCATCGGCGGCATCGTGTGCCTGCTGCTGGCGCTGTGCGTGCTGGTGACATACTTCAACGTGGATGCCATTCTGCTGACGTTTCTGGCAAACGTCCTGAAGGGCTGCGTGGGCTATGGCTACTGGCTGGCGGCCCCGGCACTGCTGTACGCCGGGATCCTGCTGGTGAACCACAAGGGCCGCCCGGTAAAGCTGCGGCTGGTCTGCACGCTGCTGCTGCCGGTGCTGGTGGGCATGGTGCTGCACCTGCTGCTGGCCCGGGGCCCCTACGGATTCGATCTGGAGCACATCAAGCCCATGTGGAAGGACGGCCAGTCGCTGCTGTGCGGCGGCGTGGTGTCCGGCTCACTGGCGGTGGGCATGGAGGCCCTTCTCAGCCGCGTGGTGTCGCTGATCCTGACCATCCTGCTGACGCTGCTGGCGGTACTGGGCGCGCTGCAGGTGAAGCCTGCCGAGCTGATTGCCGAGATGAAGCGCCGGGCCGAGGAGCGTGCCCAGTGGGACGAGGAAGAGGACGACTATTACGAGGACGAAGTCCCTGCAAAGTCTGTAAAGGCAGAATCCGTTACACCGCCTGCCCGGAAGCGGCGGCCCAATATCGACATTCCGCTGGACGACGAGACGGCGGAGCCCAGCCGCGAGGCCGCGGCACTGAAGTCCCCCGGCGGCAGCCTGTTCCGGGGCCGCACCGGCGACGTGAAGACCCCGGCGGAACTGCTGGATCCCACGCTGGCCACCCCGGCGGCGGAAGCGTCCGCACCCGCCGCACCCCAGCCGGAGCCTGAACCGGCCCCGGCCCCGGCGCCTGTGAAGGAGCCCATGACGGAGAAGCAGCGGAAGGAGGCCGTCCGCGCGGAGGTGGAGACCGCCACCGCCGAGGTCAGCGAGGCCATCGAGAAGGAGCTGGCCGAGGGGGAGGAGGCCTACCGCTATCCCCCCATCACGCTGCTGGACGAGAACACCGACGACAACCATCAGGAGGTGGGCGCGGAGCTGCGGCTGAACTCCCAGCGGCTGGCGTCGGCCCTGGCCTCCTTCGGCGTGGACGCTCACCCCGGCGAGGTGGTCCACGGCCCCAGCGTCACCCGCTATGAGTTCACCCTGGATCAGGGCGTGAAGCTCAGCAAGCTCACCAATCTCAGCGACGATATCGCCCTGGCGCTGGGCGCCACCGGCGTGCGTATCGCGCCCATCCCCGGCAAGATCTCCGCTGTGGGCATCGAGGTGCCCAACAAGGCGGTCACCGCCGTCCGTATCCGCGATGTGATCGAGAGCCGGGAGTTTACCAATCATCCCAGCACCGTGGCCTTCGCCGTGGGCAAGGACATCGGCGGCAGCGCCATCGTGGGCAACATCGCCCGGCTGCCCCATGTGCTGATCGCCGGTACCACCGGCTCCGGTAAGTCCGTATGTACCAACTCGCTGATCGTCAGCCTGCTGTATAAGTCTACCCCCGACGAGGTGCGCTTCATCATGGTGGACCCCAAGATGGTGGAGCTGGCCCCCTATAACGGCATCCCCCATCTGCTGATCCCCGTGGTCACCGATCCCAAGAAGGCCGCCGGCGCTCTCCAGTGGGCGGTGTACGAGATGATGAAGCGGTATAAGATGTTCTCCGAGCGGGGCGTGAAGGATCTGGCGGGCTTCAACGCCCTGTGTGAGAGTGACCCGGAGCTGAAGAAGCTGCCCACCGTGGTGGTGGTCATCGATGAGCTGGCCGACCTGATGCTGGTGGCCGCCAAGGAGGTGGAGGAATCCATCTGCCGCGTGGCCCAGATGGGCCGTGCCGCCGGTATGCATCTGGTCATCGCCACCCAGCGTCCCTCTTCCGATGTCATTACCGGCCTGATGAAGGCCAACATCCCCAGCCGCATCGCCTTCGCCGTGGCGTCGTCGCTGGAATCCCGCATCATTCTGGATACCACCGGTGCGGAAAAGCTGGTGGGTAAAGGCGACATGCTTTACTTCCCCCTGGGCAACCAGAAGCCCACCCGTGTGCAGGGCTGCTTCATCACCCCCGAGGAGATCGAGCGCGTGGTGAACTTCGTCAAGGAGAGCGGCACCGCCGACTACTCCGACGAGGTCATGGAGAAGATCGAGGAGGTCATGAAGCAGAGCGACAAGGGCGGCGGCAAGTCCTCCGGCGGCAGCGCACCCTCCGCTGACGAGGGCGAGGGCTGCGACGAGCTGCTGGGCGCTGCGGTGGAGGTCATCCTGGAGACGGGACAGGCCAGCGTGTCCATGCTGCAGCGGCGCTTGAAGCTGGGCTATTCCCGGGCCGCCCGTCTGGTGGATCAGATGGAGGAGCGGGGCATCGTGGGCCCCTTTGAGGGCAGTAAGCCCCGGCAGTTGCTGATCACCAAGGAGCAGTGGCAGGAGCTGAAGATGAAGGGCTCCTTCGACGCCGCGCAGCCGGAGCCGGAGAGCCATCCCGACCCCTATGGCAGCATCAGCGACGTATTCAACAGCCATGACGCATTAGATTAAAAAATACCGTGTACCCAACTGGGTACACGGTATTTTTTGATCAGTGAAAAGAGAAGAGTGAAAAGTGAAGAGTTGAGGTATGCCGCTCGAGCGGCATGATTTTAAATGAAAAACTTCCGGTGCAGGGATTGGCGCAGGGGCTTGCAGCCGGCCACCGCCAGCAGCATGCCGCCCAGGATCACCCCGGCGGCCAGCGGGTACAGGGACCAGAAGAAGGTCTCGTGGAGCCGGAAGGTCAGGTTGATGAGAAATTCGATCAGCACCGCAAGGCCGCCGGAGAGGATCAGCCCGCCGCCCACCACATACAGGTGGCCGCCCGGCAGATACCGCAGCAGTGTCACCATGGCCGTCACCAGAAGGCCGATGGCTCCGGTGACAGGGAAGGCGAAGGAGAGGAACCAGTGTCCCCCGGTGGCAAAGTTGATATACAGCAGATAGAGCCCGATGGCCGCAAAGTCGATGGGCACGAAGATTACCGGGTTGGGGCGGCGGAACCACAGCGGCAGCGCCACCATGATATACAGCAGCGCCACGCCGCCGGAGGCGTACCCCGACCAGACGATGGTGCCGTTGATGCGCCAGTCGCACAGGATGAACAGCACCGCCGGCAGCAGGGCCAGCACCGTCAGGATAAACAGCACGCCGGAGCGGCTGACCTCCTCCATATGGGGCCGCGGATCCGGGGGATAGGGGGGCTCCCCCTGCTGGGGCGGCATATCCGGGTGGAAGGCCCGCGTGCCGCACAGGGGACAAACCTTTTCGCTGTCCGCCAGCTCTACGCCGCATTTGACACAATACATGATACGCTCCTTTCCCGCTGTCCGTCAGCGCTGGTTGCTCTCGACCCTTACGGGGAGGCCCAACTGGTGCAGGACGCGGTAGAAATGCAGCTCCAGCTCCGGTTCCTGGATGCTGCGGATGCAGTTGATATACGCGGTGCCGTTCCAGGTGAGAACGCCGCAGTTGTGGGGCGCCTTGGCCTGTACGCCGATGATGAAATCCATCCGCTCTACATAGGGGGCCATCACCTCCGGCAGGTGTACCACCCCCAGGTTGGACAGACACAGGCAGGATTTGCACTCGCCCACCGTGTCGAACACCGCCTTCATGGCCAGATTCTTGATGAACAGCGGCATCACCCGCAGCAGGGGCGACTGCTCGCTGGCCACGTTGGCGGCGAATTTGGCCCGCATGGTCTGGGGATTGTTCTCCAGTCCCATCCGGTGGTGGACGGCGGCGCAGATCTCGTCAAAGGTGTAGTCGCCCATCCGGGGATCTACCTCCGGCGTGATATACGAGGCGAAGTTCCGCAGCGTCCGGCTGGGGAACAGGTTCCGCAGGTTCACCGGCAGCAGCACCTTCACCGGCCTGCGGCGGCTGCGCTGGGGCACCTTCTCCGCCTGAAGGCGGCAGATGGCCTGCATCATGGCGGCGCACACCAGCTCCGTCACCGTGACGCCGTGGGCCTTGGCGCAGCTCCGCAGCGCGTCGGCGGGCACCATCATGGTCACCAGATCCTTGAAGCCGTCCTTCTCCGGCGTGCCGGTCAGGTGCCAGGCGGTGGACTCTCTGCGGCTGGCCTTCACGCTTCCTGCATAGCGCAGGAAGCTGTCCTCCAGCTCCTCCTCGTCCGGCTCCTCCAGCCGACCCAGCACGCCGTCCCCGGCGGGGATGGTCAGGCTGTGCTTCTGGCTGAGGTATTCCGCCAGCAGCGTCTTGAAAAAGGTCAGGCCGCCGGTGCCGTCGGTCAGGGCGTGGAAGAATTCCACCGCGAACCGGTTATGATAGACCAGCACCCGGAAGGCGCACTGGCGCACCTCGTGGAAGGGGACGTGGGCCAGGGGGCAGCTCTTCTCCTCCTGGATGGCGGGGGGATGGGGGATCTGCTCCAGATAGTACCAGAATACGCCCCGCCGCAGCCGCACGGCGATGGAGGGGAAGCGCCGGGCCGTCACGTCCAGCGCGCTGCGCAGCACCGCCGTGTCCACCGGCTCGGTGAGGGTGGCGGAGATGCGGAAGAAGTTGTTCCAGTTCCGCCGCTTGGCGGCGGGATAGATCTTGGCGGCGTTGTCCAGCTTCATCCACCGCAGGCTCCGGGCGGGGGACAGCACCTTGTCCATAAAGCGGTTGATGGTCTCAAAGTCCTGGGGCATATTCTCGCTGAGGCAGTACAGCACATAGGCGTGCCACCGCTCCGGCGCCACGATCATTTTGCTGCGGCATCCGCTTTTCAGCAGCTTCTCGTGGAGGAGCCGGGTGTCGTCCAGCATCACCTCGTCCCCACCCACGAACAGCAGCGACGGGGGAAAGCCCGTCACATCGCCGAACAGCGGCGAACACAGGGGATCGGCGGGATCGTCGGTATAGCACTTGGCATAGAACTGCAGCAGCTCCGGCGACATGGAGGGGTCCACCTCCCGGTTCTCCTCATAGGATCTTCCGCTGCCGGTGAGATCCGTCCAGGGCGAGATGCCGATGAGGCCGCAGGGCAGGGGCAGCCCCAGCGCCTTCAGCTTCAGGCACAGGGCGTAGATCAGCCCGCCGCCGGCACTCTCACCGCACAGCAGGATCTGGTGGCCCGCGTAGCCCTTTTTCAATAGGTACTGATACGCCTCCAGTGCGTCCTCCAGCGCCGCGGGATACCGGTGCTCCGGGGCCAGACGGTACGCCGCGCAGAACACCCGCACGCCGCACTCCGCCGCCAGCACCGAGGAAAAGCCCTTGGCGTATTCCAGGCTGCCGCAGGTGTAGCCGCCGCCGTGGAGATACAGCACCACGCCGCTGCGGCGCTCGTCCTTAGGCATGACCCACGCGCCCTTGAACTGCTCGAAGTCGTGGTCGCGGAAGATCACCTCCCGCTTGTGCAGGGCGCTCATCAGCTCGCCCAGCTTATCCTGTCCCTTGCGGGTGGTCTCCAGTGAGCAACCCGCCACAAAGGGCTTAAAAAAATTCAATTGTGAACGCACCAGCTTTGCCGATAATTCCATTGTGGTCGTTCCTTTCCTCGTTGCTGATAGATGATTATACCATATTATGCAAGTCTTGTAAACCAAGCCAAACCGGACGAACGAGCCGCTTTTGTACCGCGTCTCAAACACGAGTCTTTTCTTTACAGCCGCAGTACAGCCATGGTATACTGAGGCAAAAGGATCCGGACAGGGGTGATGACACATGGCCTCAGGAAAAAAATCGGCGTGGAAACGACGGGTACGGGAATTCCGCAATTACCTGCTGTGTCTGGTATTGGGCGGTATATTTCTCTTCATGGGTCTGACCCAGCCGATATATACGGAAGAAAACACCATGGAAATTTACGCCGCCTCCGAAGAGGCACTGATGTCCAGCCAAGGCCGCAGATTATATCCTATTCCGTTGTTGATATGCACGGACGGAACGGAATACACCTTTGGCTTTTCGTGCTACAAGAAGCTTCCTTCCGATTTCAACAGCACTCCTCATTCGATTCGTATCCGTGTCTATACCGGCTATAATTGGCGGCCTTGGGATGCGACTCCTGAAATCGCAGAGCTGGAAGCTGATGGTACGCTGTGTTTTTCACTGCGTGATTCTAACAGAGAGCGGAAAACCAGCCGGGTAATTCTCATTTCGATCGGCGCAGCATTTACCGGCATCTTTGCGCTTAGCGCATACGACATTTTCCTGTCACCGACTGTGCAGAGGAAACGTCAAGCGAAGGAACGAGCGAAACGGAAAGCACAAAAACGGGATAGAAGCAACCGTGAGTCAGCTCCCAAAAGTTAGACAACTCCGGCCTGCTTCGACTCAGCAAAAAAGGCGGCTGACGCCGCCTTTTTTGTGTTTTACAGATCCAGCTTCAGATCGCCGTCCTTGATCCACCCCCACTTCCGTAGGGGGATGGCGATGAGCCACGTCAGCACGGCGGGGAGCACGAAAGAGATCAGTACCAGTCCCAGCCAGTCCATGCCGGTAATGGCGGCCTTGGTGCCGGCGGCCACGTCGCTGACCCAGCCGGTGTACACACCGATCTGCCCCACCAGGCCGCAGGTACCCATGCCGGAGGACACCGGCGCACCGTTCATCTCCAAGCGGAACAGGCAGGTGGCGACAGGGCCGGTGATGGCGGCAGCCAGCGTAGGCGGTATCCATATCCGGGGATTGCGGACGATATTGCCCATCTGCAGCATACTGGTGCCCAGGCCCTGGGCGGCCAGGCCACCCCAGCGGTTTTCACGGAAGCTCATAATGGCGAAGCCCACCATCTGGGCGCAGCAGCCCGCCACGGCAGCGCCGCCGGCCAGGCCTGTCAGCCCCAGAGCCGCACAGATGGCGGCGGAGGAGATGGGCAGCGTCAGCGCCACGCCGATGACCACGGAGACAATGATGCCCATGAAGAAGGGCTGCAGCTCCGTTGCCCACATGATGGCCTGTCCCACGGCGGAGGCCGCCGTGCCCACCGGCGCGGCGATCAGCGCGGCAAATCCCACGCCCACCAGCACGGTGACGATGGGCGTCACCAGAATGTCGATCTTCGTCTCCTTGCTGACGGCCTTGCCCAGCTCCGCGGCAACGATGGCCACGAACAGCACCGCCAGAGGGCCGCCCGCGCCGCCCATGTAGTTGGTGGCAAAACCCACGGGGATCAGGGAGAACAGCACCAGCGGCGGCGCGTTCAGCGCCCGGGCGATGGCCACGGCCATACCGGGGCCTACCATAGCCGAGCACAGCCCGCCGATGGTGTAGTTCACCGCGCCATCGCCCTTGCCGATGGTGACGATGACGGCGTTCAGGAATCCGATGTGGAACTGCTGGCCGATGGTGTTGAGGATGGTACCCACCAGCAGCGTGCAGAACAATCCCTGTGCCATAGCGCCCATGGCGTCAATAAAATAGCGCTTGGCGGAGAAAACGATGTCCTTTCGTTTCAGAAAGGCGCGGAGCTTTTCCATCGCGGTATACCTCGCTTGTCAGTTTTCTCCATTATAGGCATACTTGACCGCCCTTGTCAACCGCCGCTGTTCTTTTCTGCCTGCCGCCGCAGCCACCAGAACACCGCCGCACCGTCCGCAGCATCCCCCCGCCGCAGCGCAAAGGCCTGGCGCTCCGGGTGCCACTGTACCCCCAGCACCGGCAGGCGGCTGTGACATATCCCTTCGATCACGCCATCCGCCGCCCACTGCCGCACACCCAGCCCCCGCCCCAGGCGGCAGATGGCCTGGTGGTGGTTGCTGTTGACCCGCGGCGTGGTACCCACCAGCTCCGCCAGTTCACCCACCGCCCGTGTATCATGCAGAATATCGCCCGCCTTGACCTGGTGTCCCGGCACACGTGCATACAGTGTCCCGCCGAAAAACACGTTCAGCGCCTGCATTCCCCGGCAGATACCCAAAATCGGCTTTTCCGCCGCCGCATAGGCCCTGATCGTCCGGATCTCATCCTCCGGCAGCCGATCCGCGATATCCCCACCGCCGGGAAGCAGCAGCGCAGCGCACGGGCCGGCCGCCTCGCGCCCTACCACCGGCGTCAGGTCCACTGCTCGCAACGCTTCCATGTAGTTTACATAATTTAGGCCATCATCCCAGATCAGCACCCGCTTCTCCATAGCCGTCCCCCCCTCTCCCATCAGTACATGCGCCGCCGCGTCAAAATATACCCCGCAGAAAAAGAAGTTGCACCCCAGCGGAAAGTATGGTATGATACACCCCGTGACAAGTAGCGGTATCGAAGTGGTCATAACGGGACTGACTCGAAATTTCGGCAGAAGCTGGGAATT
>OLSN01001441.1_pt1 | contig 20469 bp, 19 predicted proteins | sample 1672411 | NCBI WGS metagenome assembly OLSN01 (sample SAMEA3136683, study PRJEB25190) | human gut metagenome | biome: human gut; feature: human-associated habitat; material: faeces | place: Austria | collected 2013 | reverse complement strand
CACCTGGTCCAGCCGCGAGGCGGACATGGCCAGCGTACTGCCGTACAGGCTGCGTACCGCCCCGGGTGACAGCCTTCCCCGGCCCATAGCCCGGGCCGCTGCCATCTTCTCCAGCGTACCGCCCTGTCCATGCATCTCAAAATAACGCCACAGCGCACCGCCGGGCCGCTGTCCCGCCAGTGCCAGCGCTGCCGCAGGCAGTCCGCAGCGGTACGCGCCGTCTTCCCGTTGTATTTCCACTTGCGGAAACAACTTGCGGATACGCTCTACCACAAAGGACGGCAGCAGCTTCGCCCCCGACTCATCGCCGGCGCACCAGGACACGGTCAGTGTCTCCGTTGGCTGGGCCAGGGCGGCATAGATATTCTGCAGCTCATTGCTCAGCGGGTCGAACGTGGCGTCGGACAGCAGTATTCCCTGCTGCTGCAAAAGCTCACGCTCCTGTTCGTCCAATATACCGCCGCCCTTCTCCACCGTGGGCAGCACATGGTCATTGGCGCCCAGCAGGAAAAGATGCCGCACTGTATGGCGGTCATTTCGCGTCAGGGGGCTTACCTTTACCTGGTCCAGCGCAGCTGGTATGGTGGCCACGGCATACTGGCTCAGCGTCAGCCGCAGCAGCCGCGCAAACTCATCGCCGTCCACCTCCGTGTCACCCAAAAGCGCCACGAACTGATCCAGCACATCACAGAATATCCGCCACAGCTGGGCATACTCCTCTGCCGCCTGCATCTGCCCCTGCTCCAGCAATTCTTTCTCCCGCTGTTCCAACACGGCCGGTGTACCGGCATCCTCCGCAAATCTGTAAAGTGCTTCAGCTTTACCTCTTACCGTTTTATTGACTTTCATCCCATCACTCAGGGTAAGAAACAGTTTTCTGACTTTTCTTCTGACCGCGTTTATCTCGGCCAGCTGTTCCCGGCGATAATCAGTTATCTCTCCGCTGTATCCATCCGGGTCTGCCGTCCAGTCGGCGTCCCGCAGCCACATATTACCCCGAATTTCCCAACGGATCACGTAGTTTTCCAGAAGATCGCATTCCGCCGCTGTCAGGTCTGTCATGCCGGTCTTCAGGCACCGAAACACGTCCTCATACTCGAAGCCGCCTGTCACTGCGTCGACGGCGGACAGCAGCAGCGTCAGGACCGGCTGCTCCAAAATGTCGCTCCGGCGGCTGATATAGGCGGGAACATCGTCCCGGCGGAACACGGCCTCCAGCAACGGGCCATATACCTCCATATTCCGCGCCGCCACGGCCATCTCACGCCAGCGAACGCCCTTTTGTGCCAGCACCCGCAGCTGCGCAGACACATACTCCACCTCGGAATAGGCGGTATTAGCCTGGTACAAGGTGATGGACGGCGTGCTGCCCGTCCACGCTTTTTCCGCGCCGAGGAAGTATCGCTCCAGGTGCGAAAACGCTGTGTCGCTGTTCCTGACAAGGTTTTCTACTTTACAACTACAACCGGCGTCCTTCGCCAGTCTGCGCAGGCGTTCCCGCTGCTGTATGCCGTTGCGGAAGAGCTGCGGGTCACTGTCATCGCCCAGCAGAGTCACTGTAACAGAGTTGGCCTGTTTCAGCGCGGCGGCAATGATATCCTCCTCCGTTCGGTTGAAATAGGAAAACCCATCAATGTAGATATCTTTTCCGCATAAATAGTCCGAATTCGGAAGTTTATCGCAGAGTTTCTGCACTTTTGACCGGGCATCAAAGTCGCCGCCGTGGAGTCGCGCGTCATAAGCGCCGAACAGCAGCGCCGTAGAGCGCAGCTTATCTCCGGCGGCGCCCGGAATATCCTGAACCTGTTGCAGCAGAAGTGACGGCGCGATTTTATAGGCATACAACTCATCGGCCAGGGCCACCAGCTCCCGCAGAAAGGCCGGGCGCTGTGACGGCTTGGAAAACACCGTCAAATATGATGAAACTTCCTGCAAGGCGCGGCGCATTATCAGTATTTTACCACCATTATCTAACGTTATATCGGATATGCCTCCGGTTTGTGACAGTACGCGGGTGGCAAGGCTCTGGAAGCTCAGCACCTCCCCGTCACGGCTGGCGGTATCCCCCAGCGCGCGGCAGAGATCCAGCTCCGCCTCGTGGGTGGCGTGCTCCGGTACCAGCAAAATTTGCTGGTGCTCAAACCGTTGTGCCGCAATGGTTTCGAGCACCAGCTTACTTTTTCCCGCACCGGCGCGGCCGGTGATGATACGCAGCTTCACCGCGTCACCTCCCCTGTTTTCTCCCCCATAGTATACCGCAAACCGTCCCTTATGGGAAGTAAAAGTCGAAAAAAGGACGCGGGATCTTCCCGCGCCCTTTGACGGTGCATGTCACTTTCGTTTACTTTAGGCTGCTTTTGTTGGCGCTCTCCTGCGCTCTTATTTATACCTTTTTGTCACCTGTGGTACACCATAGCGCAGCGTTTGTTAAAGGGTCATGGTACGGCGCAGCTCGTCCCGGTTTTCCACGGTGACGGTCACCAGACGCACCCGAGGATGACCGGCCACCGCCCGGAGAAATTCCGTGTCCGCCTTTTGCAGGACGCCCAGAACGGGAAGGTCACCGTCCAGGGCCGCGAGCACCGCTTCGCAGAATTTTTTGGCACCGGACTCCGCCGGGCCCAGCTCGTCCATCAGCAGGACGTCCCCGTCACGGTCACGCAGGGCCGCCGTGCCCAGCGTGTCGAACCTATCGCAGGAATAAGCGCCGCAGTAGAACAGCAAATTCTCCGCCGACGGTACTCCGCCCACCGCGGGCAGCAGATGCACAGAGGGCCGGTCCAGCACGCCTGTTACCCGCACCGTGCGGAAGCCGCAGGGTGTATGCCCGGCCAGCAGGCAGCGCGCCAGCGTGGACTTGCCCACGCCTTTCTCTCCGGTGAGGAACAGATGGTCAGTGCATGGGGCAGCCATGGTGTACCTCCCCTGCCGCTTCGCGCCGTGCGGCACGGACGCAGATCATCTCACCGGCGATGGACACGGCGATCTCCTCCGGCGTCACGGCCTTGATGGGTGTGCCCACCGGCGTGTGGACAAAGGCGATCTTCTCCTCGGGAATGCCCGCCTCCCGCAGGCGCTGGTTCACGAAGGCCGTTTTCTTCCGGGAGCCGATGACGCCCACATAGGCCGTCTCGCCCCGCAGCACCTGCACCTCCGCCTGAAAGTCATGCTCATGGCCGTTGGTCATGATGACCACATAGTCCTCCGGCGTCAGCGTCAGGTAGTCGCTGATGCGGTCAAAGTCGCCGCAGATGGTCCGGTCCGCCTGGGGAAAATGCTCCGCCGTGGCAAAGCCCGGCCGATCGTCCACCACCACGGGACGGAAGCCAACCGTCCGCAGCAGAGGCGTCAGCGCACGAGCGATATGTCCCGCGCCGAAAATGACCGCGCGCTCCCCCACCGGCAGCGGCAGGGAGAACACGCCCTCGCCTGTCTCCGCCGTCTCGGCGATATGGGGTGCGGCGCCGTCCAGCGGCAGCACCAGCCAGCCGGGCACACGGTCACGCACACAGCGCAGCACCTCCGCCGCCAGCGCGTCCCAGACGCGATCCGACAACCGGGCGGGAGTGAACAGCACCGTCACATCGCCGCCGCAGGCCATACCCAGCTCGCCGTCACGGGAGAGCTTGAAGTCATACAGGGCGTCCACGTGCTGACCGGCCAGCAGCGCCCGGGCCAGCTGAATGGACCGCAGCTCCACCGCGCCGCCGCCGATGGTGCCGGAGAGCAGACCCTCCGCCCCCACCAGCATCTGGCTGCCCGCGCCGCGGGGGGCAGAGCCGTCATCCCACACGATGGTGGCCAGCACGGTGTCCTTCTGCTTTTCCCGCTGGTAGAGCAGGGTCTGGAAGATGTTGTTCATATGCGTCTCCTTTCAAGGGCCATAGGGAGCGGCGGTGCCGCTCCCTGTTCGTTTATTCAGCCGGCGGCCTCCACAGCGGGGAGAGAATTGTCCACCAGCGCGTTGTACTGGTCGATGGTCAGGTCGCAGTGATAGAACAGCTGGAAATAGGTCTGGGCGACCTCATACATATCGTAGTCGGTAGCCTCGGGGTACAGGACCTTGGCCATCCACTGCATACCCAGGATGCGCTGGACGCTTGGCGGGAAACCCATCCAGTTGTAGGGGCCGAAGGGCACCTCGTAATACTTGCCGTCCTTGATGGCAGGTATGGTCTGCCAGTTCTCGTTATCGGCCACGGTGCTGTAAATGCTGCCGGGGGCGAAGAACACGATAGAGGGGTCCCAGTTCAGGATCTGTTCCATGTCCACCTCGTTGCCGGTACCCTTGGAGGAGGGCTCGTCCACCACAGCCAGATTATTGCACAGCATATCGACGACCTCGGCGTGATAGGAGTCCCTGGCGATGACGTTCAGGCCCTCTTCACCGGTGATATACAGGACATCGGCCTTCTCCACGCCGTCCACGATGGCCTTGACGGTGTCATAGGCATTGCGGCAGTAGTCGGCCAGGGCCTGACCCTCGTTGGGCATAGCCAGCAGGTCGCTGAGCATGGCATAGGTATCGTCCATGGAGACCAGGTAGGCGTCAATGTGGACAAAGGGGATGCCGGTCTGTTCCTGCAGGCCGTCCAGGTCCTCCGCCATGGTGCTCTTGGGCTCGCCCACATCGATGACCACGTCGGGATCGGCCGTCAGCAGCGTCTCCAGGTTCAGTTCGCCCTTGCCGCCGTACAGCTGGCCCAGCAGGGGCAGGTCCAGATACTTCTGGTCAAAGTAGTTCTCAGCGGTCTCGTCCCAGGCATTGGCCACACCCACCATCTTGTCCGGGGCGATGGCAAAGACCACCATCTGGGCCAGAGGGCCGGAGACGGCGACCTTCTGGATATCTGTGGGGACGGTGACCTCGCGGCCGCAGGAGTCGGTGAACACGCGGGTGGTGTCGGTGTTGGTGCCGTAGTCGGGGATGATAACAGCACGGCCGGTAAACCAGGTCACGGGCACGGGGTCCGGTACATCGCTGTCCGGCGGCAGAACGGCCAGGAAAGGATCGTCACAGAGCCTGATCCAGTCCATATCCGTGCCGGTGAAGCGCTTGTCGGTAACGCCCAGCTCCACACTGCCGTCGCGGAGCCAGTTGTCCACCTGCATGGGGCTGCCGGAGATGACGCTGACGGTGATCTGGGGATACTCGGCCTTCAGCGCCGCCACGGCCCGGGGCACCCAGCGGGTGGAGACGGTATCCAGCGCCGCCAGGCGCAGGGTGGCCTGCTGGGCACACTTGCAGGCATTGATCTCGCCGTTCAGGGCATCGTAGACCTGCAGCAGCCGGTGGATCTTGGGCATGAGGGTCTTGCCCGTCTCGCTGAGGCGGACGCCGCTGTAGCTGCGGTCCAGCAGACGCAGGCCGATCTCGTTTTCCAGGCTGTTCATCATGTAGGTCAATCCCGCCTGGGAATAGCCCAGCGTCTCTGCGGCGCGGGAGAAGCTGCCGGCCTCCTGAATGACGGCCAGGGCCTGTAATTTCTGGATATCCATGGCGGCACCACCTATAAAGAAAACTGATAGGTATACTATGGCGCAGGGCAGGTGGTTTGTCAAGAGGGACCGCACGGTTTGGGTGGACGAATTCGGTGAGAAATTTGAGATATCGGCATGATCGGAACCCCCTACCCGGGTTGCGCCGTGGAGAAAATTGAGGTATGATACACCATATATAATCGCGGGAGGCAGGACATGGGCGCTGACGGGGCACGGAAAAGAAAAATAGCGGTGATCGCGGCGCTGGCTGCGGCGGTGGTGCTGCTGGCCCTGCTGGAGCTGCTGGTGGGGTCCTCCGGGATGTCGGTGCGGCAGTGTGTTTCGGCGCTGTTCGGCAGCGGGGACAGCGCGGCGGTGCGGATCATGCAGCACATCCGTCTGCCGCGGCTGCTGGCCGCTGTTATTGCCGGGGCGGGATTATCCGTATCCGGACTTATCATGCAGACGGTGCTGGGTAATCCTATGGCCTCCCCCGCCACGCTGGGCGTGTCCAACGCGGCGGTGTTCGGCGCGAACCTGTCCATCATCGCGCTCTCGGGCGGGTTTCTGTCCACCGGCAACAACCTGACCAGCTATACGGCGGGGGCAGATCCCTTTGCCACGTCGGCGCTGGCCTTTGTGTTTGCGGCGGGCTCCGTGCTGGTGGTGCTGGCGCTGTGCCGGCTGCGGGACTTCTCCCCCAATGTGGTGGTGCTGGCGGGTATCGCACTTGGCTCCGTGTGGACGGCGGCCACCACGATCTTGCAGTTCTACGCCACGGATGTGGGACTTTCCGCCGCGGTGATCTGGAGCTTCGGCGACCTGGGCCGCGCTACATACCGGGCCGACTGGATCATGCTGGCGGTGACGGCGGCGGGCATCACGGTCTTTGCGGCGCTAGCCTGGCGGTACAACGCGCTGCTCAGCGGCGGGGATGCCGCGGGCAGCATGGGCGTGAACGTGGCGCTGCGGTGGGTATCCCTGCTGCTGGCATCGCTCATCACGGCGGTGTGCGTGTCGTTCCTGGGGATGATCGGCTTTGTGGGTATCATCTGTCCCCACGCGGTCAAGCGACTGGTGGGCCACGACCACCGGTGGGCGCTGCCGGCGGCGACCCTGTGCGGCGGCGCGCTGCTGCTGGCGGCGGACGCGGTGAGCCGCAGTATCGGCAGCGGCTCCGCCCTGCCGGTGGGGGCCATCACCTCCCTGTTGGGCGCGCCGTTTTTCCTGACGCTGATCTTTGGAAAAAAGGAGGGCGGTGTATGCTGAAGGTGGAACACGTGACCTTCCGCTATGAACGGCGGGGCGCACCGGTACTGCGGGACGCCAGTCTGTCACTGGAAACAGGACAGGTAGGTGTGCTGCTGGGCCGCAACGGCTGCGGCAAAACCACATTGCTGAAAACAACGCTGGGGCTGTGTACACCGGAGCAGGGGCAGATCCTCTTTGACGGACAGGCGCTGGGCGCCATGAAACGGCAGCAGCGGGCCCAGGTGGCGGCCTACGTGCCCCAGGAGCTGCAATTCGGCGCGCTGCGGGTATACGACGCGGTGCTGGCCGGGCGGGTGAGCCGCTTCGGCGTACAGCCCGGTGCGGCGGACCGTACGGCGGCGGAGGCCGCGCTGGCGGACATGGACCTGACGGCGCTGGCAGAACGGAATGTGCAGACGCTGTCCGGCGGCGAGAGGCAGAAGGTGGCCATTGCCCGGGCGCTGGCCCAGGAGCCGAAGCTGCTGGTATTCGACGAGCCCACAGGCAACCTGGACGTGGCCAACGAGCAGCGGATCCTGCGGCAGGCGCGGCGGCTGGCCCGGACACGGGGCATGACGGTGCTGTGCACCCTGCACGATTTGAACCAGGCCATGGCCTACGGCGACAGGCTTTTCCTCATGCGGGACGGACAGGTACGATACGCCGGAAACGGGGACATACTTACCCCGGAGACGGTGTGGGATATATTCGGTGCGCGGGTGCGCGCGGCGGAGATCGACGGACAGAAAATACTGATAGGAGTAAACGAAGATGATTACTAAGAGAGTTTTGGCCCTGGTGCTGGCGCTGATGATGACCCTGACGCTGTTCGGCTGCGGCGAGAAGCCCGCGGAGGATGGCACAGATGACGCACCGAAAACCGTGACGATAACGGATATGATCGGCCGCCAGGTGGAGATCGTGCCGGGCAGCTACCAGCGGGTGGTGTGCATCGGCGCGGGCGCGCTGCGGCTATACAGCTATGTGGGTGACGTGAGCCTGCTGTGCGGTGTGGAGGACATCGACAACACCACGCTGGAGGAGCGTCCCAAGATGTTCGACGGTGTGGCGCGTCCCTATGTGATGGTGTACGGCGATACCTTCGCCGCCCTGCCCTCCTGCGGCGTGGGCGGCCCCAACGCCCAGGCGGCGGAGGCGGAGAAGATCCTGTCCTGTACGCCGGATATCATTGTCTCCGAGTATGAGGACACAGATAAGGCCGAAGCCCTGCAGCAGCAGGTGGGTGTGCCGGTCATCACCCTGCGGACCGGCGTGGACGGCGTGTTCAGTGAGGATTTCAGCGGCTCCATCACCCTGCTGGGTCAGGTGTTCGGCAAGGAGACCCGCGCTTCGGAGCTGCTGGCCTTTGTCAGCACGGAGACCGCGGACATTCAGGCACGGACGGCGGGTATCGCCGAGGACAGCAAGCCGGCGGTGTACATCTGCGGGCTGGGCAACTGGGGCACCACCAACCACCTGATGACCATAGAGAGCTACAGCACGTTTACCGTGGCGAACATCAAGAACACCGTCAGCGGGCTGAGCGCCAAGGGCGTACAGCCCATCGAAGCCGAGAAGTTCACGGCACTGGGGCCGGACATGGACATCATGCTCATCGACGCGGCGGCGGTGAAAAACATCAAGCCCCTGTACGCGGAGGACAACGGCCTGTTTGACAGCTGCAAGGCGTGGCAGGAGGGCAAGGTGTATCTGCAGATGGCGTACAACGCCTACTACACCAACTATGAGATCGCGCTGGCCAATGCCTGGTTCTCCGCCAAGTGCGTCTATCCGGAGCAGTTCACAGACATTGACATGACCGAGAAGCTCAACGAGATCACCGGCGCTTTCCTGGGCAAGGGCATTGCGGAGGAGATCTATCGGATGCCCAACAGCTTCGGCGGCTATCAGCAGATCGACACGGCCACGTTCTTCGCGTGAGGGCGGCGGCATGATCGACAAACGGGATGTACAGGCGTTCTTTGACCGGCTGGCACCGGACTGGGACGCGGACATGGTACGGAATGAGGCGGTCATCGCCCGGATACTGGATAACGCCGGGGTATGCGATGGCTGCACGGTGCTGGACGTGGCCTGCGGCACCGGCGTGCTGTTCGGCGACTATGTAAAGCGCGGCGCGGCGCGGGTAACGGCTGTCGACCTGTCGCCGGAAATGGCGGCGCGGGCGGCGGAAAAGGCCGCCGGGACGCAGATCACGGTGGTATGCGGCGATGTGGAGGACAGCGCCGCCGTGCGGGACAGCGGGCCCTATGACGTGGTGATGGTCTATAACGCCTTCCCGCACTTTCCCGATCCGGCGGGGCTGATCCGGACGCTGGCAGAGCTGGTCCGGCCCGGCGGGCGGCTGTCCATCGCCCACGGCATGAGCCGGGCGGCGCTGGACGCCCACCACAGCGGCAGCGCGAAGCCCGTGTCTCTTGGTTTGCTGCATGAGGACGAAGTCCGGGCGCTGATGGCGCCGTATCTGGACGTGGACACGGTGATCTCCAATGGGGAGATGTACCAGGTCTGCGGAAGAAAAAGAGCATAAAAAAACAGTCCCGGCGACGGCCGGGGCTGTTTTTTTATGCCTGCGGGATGTCGGCGAAGCGGCGTGGCTGCTCCTGCCCATTGAGGACACGGCTTGCGCCGGCGGCCAGAGCCTCCAGCTCAAACTCGCCGGCCATGACCTCCACCGGGGCGATGAAGGAGAGCTTTTGCGTCAGGTAGCCGGTCACATAGTGGGAGTGGGCCAGTCCGCCGGTGAGGATAATGCGGTCCACGCGGCCATCCGCCGCGGCGGCCAGGCCGCCGATGGCCCGGGCGCAGCTGTACAGCATACCGTCATAGACCAGCTTGGCGTGCACATCACCGCCGACAATGCGCTGCTCCACCTCCTGGGCATTGGCGGTGCCCAAGTGGGCCATCAGGCCGCCCTTGCCGCGGATGAGATCCATGATGTCCTGCTTGGTGTACGCGCCGGAATAGCACATGGCCACCAGGGGCTGAAGGCTGACGCCGCCCATGCGCTCCGGGGCGAACATCCACTCGTCATCGCGGACGCCGTCCACCATCTTGCCACCGATAAACAGGCGGGCGGACCCACCGCCGCCCAGGTGCAGGACGATCAGGCGGCAATCGGCCAGGGGCTTATGCAGCACATCTGCGGCGCAGCGCAGGGCCATGGCGCGGCAGTTGAGGGCGTGGCCGGTCATCATACGCGGCAGCATCGGGTGTCCGGATATCCGGGCCTCATCGGTCATCTCGTCCACGGTGACGGGGTCGCAGATGAAGGCGGGGATACCCAGCGGACGGGCGATACGCAGGGCCAGCACGCAGCCCAGATTGGAGGCATGGGCCGCATCGCGGACCGTGTACATGAAGTCCACCATGTCCTGATCCACCAGGTAGGTACCGGCGGCACAGTAGGGCAGCTGACCGCCCCGGGCACAGACGGCGTCCAGCGTGGTCAGGTCCACATTGTGGGCGGACAGTTCCTTTTCAATGGCGGTCTGGCGGAAATCTGCCTGTTCCATGACCCAGGAGAAGGGGCTCAGGTCCTCTTTGCTGTGGCGCACGGCGGCGTCAAACAGCTTTTGCTCACCCTGAAAGAGGGCCAGCTTGGTAGAGGTGGAGCCGGGGTTGATGACGAGAATGCGCTTATCCATAGGGGCACTCCTTCCCTTTTGTTATTTAAAGTAAGTATACCCTATTCCACAGGGTATCCGCAAGCGGGGAACACTGAATGGATATAAGATTTTCCGATAGGCTCAGACGGCGCTCTTTGTCAGCATACGGACAGCGTATTTCAGGAACATCTTTACGGCCGGCGAGGCGTCCGCCCGGGAGTGGAGTGCCGCGCCCAACGTGATGCTGGCCGGCGGGTCGATGGGGATCATGGCGACATCGCAGATACGCTTTTCGGTGATGAGCTTGTTCATCACGCTGACACCCAGGCCCTGCTCCACCATGGACATGGCGGAAAAGTTCTCGATGGTGGTATAGCGGATGTTGGGATCAACGTGATTGCGTGCAAACAGCGCCTCCACGTCGTCATCACAGCCCAGGGCGGGCATGATGAAGCTGTCCTGCTCGCACCGCTTCAGCGGGTAGCAGTCGGCACCGGCCAGAGGATGATTCCGGGGCAGCAGGGCCAGCATGGGGTCCTCGGCCAGTGGGATCCACTCGAAGGGCATATTCTCCTGGTAGCTTAGGAAGCCGATATCGGCGGTACGCTCCTCCAGCCACTGGGACACCTCCTGCCAAATGCCCTCCATCAGCTTGATCTCCACGTGGGGGTAGTTCTCCTGAAAATCCCGGATGACAGCGGGCAGCCAATGGGTGGCGATGCTGGAATAGGCGGCGATGGTGACGGTGCCGATCAGCAGGCCGTTCATCTGGGCGGACAGCTCGAAAAGCTTATCCTCCTGGTGGAGTATCTCGCGGATGACAGGCAGCAGCAGCTGACCGTTGGCCGTGAGCGCCACGCCCTTGGTGCTGCGGCTGAACAAGGAGAAGCCGATCTCCTTCTCCAGTGCAGTGACCAGCTGATTAACGCCGGAGGGCGTGTAGCGCAGCATCTCGGCGGCGCGGGAAAAGCTGCCGGTCTCGGCAGCGGCCAGAAAGGCGCGGCAGCGGGCGGTCTCCATGGTTTTTCCTCCTTCCAAGCTATTAGTATTTCTAACAAGCACTATAACAAAGTACAGCTTTACTTTTCCTGTGAAATATTCTACTATAGCATCAACAGGAAGGCAAGAGCCTGAAACCAAAAAAAACAACAAAACTCACATAAAATTTTTCAAGGAGGATGTTACCATGAAAAACATTTCTACGCACGTCGCTATCGCCGTTGTTTCCCTGGTGCTGGTCATCGCGTCCGCCTTTTTGATGACGGCTCCCGAGGCGGGTATGCGCCTGATCGGCGAGTATGTCACCCTGTTCTGGGCTGTGGTGTTCACCGCTGCCACCACCCGCGCGCTGCTGCTGGAGCGCAGCCGCGAGGAGAAGCACGAGAACAAGCCCGCACACGCCGCCGCGTAACCGAAAGCGCCGAGAGAACACGCCGTAAGGCGTGTTCTTTTTTTGTGCCGCGGGCGGGGAAAACCGGTTGACGGCCGCCAAAAAATGGGATACAGTAGGGATATAACAAGACCGGGAGGGCTATCGTATGAAGAAGATCGCAGTGATCACAGGCGCGTCCAGCGGCATGGGCAAACGGTTCGCCGAGACGGTGGATCGGTACGGCACCTTTGACGAGGTGTGGGTCATCGCACGGCACGAGGCACAGCTGGAGGCCCTGCGCGCCACGGTCCCCTTCCCCGTCCGCGTGCTGGCGCTGGACCTGACGGACCGCAGCAGCTTCGATGTATATGCTGCGGCACTGGCCGAGACACCGGTGGAGGTAGGCCTGCTGATGAATTGCAGCGGCTACGGCAAGTTCAGCGCCGTGCTGGACACGCCGCTGGCGGTAAATCTGAACATGACGGACCTGAACTGTCAGGCGGTGGTGGCCATGTGCCAGATCACCGCACCCTATATGCCCCGGGGCAGCCAGATCATCAACATCGCCTCCGTGGCGGCCTTTCAGCCCATCCCCTATATCGATATCTACGGTGCCACAAAGGCCTTTGTGCTGAGCTTCAGCCGGGCGCTGAACCGGGAGCTGAAAAGCCGCGGCATCGGCGTTATGGCGGTGTGCCCCTTCTGGACAAAGACGGCGTTCTTCGACCGGGCCATCAAGTCGGTCGAGGCGCCCGTTGTGAAGAAATACGCGGCCATGTACGATCCGGACGACATTGTAGCACGCACCTGGCGGGACGCCAAGCGGGGCAAGGACGTGTGCAAGTACGGCTTTGTGGCGCGGGTACAGGCAGGGCTGACGAAGCTGCTGCCCCACAGCGTGGTCATGGATGTATGGATGAAGCAGCAGGACCTGCATTGACGCAAAAAACGACCTTCGGCATAAAGCCGAAGGCCGTTTTTTCATGCCCGCATGAGCGCCCGTGCAAAGGCGCGGGCGCGGGCTTCCTTTTCCGCGTCCATGAACGTGTGATCGTAGCCCAGGTGGCGCTCGGTCAATGCGTCTACATAGCGCATATCGGTGTGCCTGCACCAGCGGCGCATCCCCTCGATGAACAGGTCTGCGCCCTTCTCCGGCCGGTAGCCGCAGGTGGTCAGAATGGCCAGAGACTTGCCGGAGAGCAGAGACGGACCGCGGCCGCGGGGACCGTAGTACTTATTCAGCGCATAGACGAAGCGGTCCAGCGCGGCCTTCATGGGCGCAGGGCAGAACCAGGAGTGGATGGGCGCGGCCAGCAGCAGGATATCGCTGCAGAGGGCGGCATCAAATATGGCGGGCATATCATCCGCCAGAACGCAGGCAGGATGCTCCCAGTCCATCTGACAGCCGCGGCAGGCGCGGCAGGACTCAATGTGCAGATCAAAGAGTGAAAACCCCTCCGCCGTGTGGCCGGCGGCACGCCACGTCTCCAAAAAAGGCACCAGCAGGGCGTGGGTGTTGCTATGCGCCGCACGGGGACTTGCAAACAAGACAGTCATGTGCATACGGCAGCCTCCTGTAAAGCAATATCACTTGCGGCGTCTTTCCTCCCAAGTCTCCTGCGCCTCGCGCAGATGCTCCAGCAGCTCGCTGCGGGAGCGGTAGGCAAAGAGGAAGCTGTACTTCTCGCGGCGCTCCTCCTGCCGCTGGCGAATGTGGGCCTTCAGGTTCTCCACCTTGATGACCACGTCGTGCTCATCGGCGAACTTGCGGATGCGGGACACCAGCTTGGCGGAATAGACCAGATCGATGGTAAACACGCCAAAGAAAAAGCCGATGACAAATGAGAAGGCCAGGTTGCGGGACAGCCAATCCAGCGCGTCCAGGATATAAGGATGGACGCAGAAGTAGTACACGGCACTGACCGCCGCCCAAAGGACGGAGAAGGCCGGGCAGATCAGGCCCTGGATATTGCCCCACTGCTTGCTGTAATCCCAAAGGCGGATGTGCATGAACTTCAGGCTGACGATACCGGCAATATATTCGATAGCTGTCATGCTCAGGGCCATGCCCGCAAAGAGCAGCAGCTTCTCCCCCGCCGTGTCCACACCGTTTTTTTCACCGATGGAGGCCAACAGATAAAGAATACAGAGGCCCGAACCGTACAGGGGCACATAGGGCCCCACGCAGAAGCCGGGGTTGATCCACTTGCGCTCCGGGTTGGCACCGGAGAGAAACCGGCGGTACAGCAGCTCAGCCACCCATCCAAGGGTGGAGCCAATGAAGAATAAGTAAGCCAGGGTCAAAAACATATTCATGGAACGTTATCCTTTCTTGCGGAGATAGCAGTACCAGGCCGCAAGGCCCACCAGCACGCCGCCCGCCGTGTTTCCCAGCGTGACGGGGAGCATATTCCCTAGGAAATAGCGCCCCCAGGTCAGGACGGACAGGTCCGCGCCGGCGGCCTGCGCCACTGCGGCGCAGGCAGGTGCGGACTTACCGAACAGGGCCAGCGCACAGTAGGTCATGTCGGCGATGGAGTGGCTGAAGCCGGCCACCACAAAGAACATCACTGGCGCCCACGCGCCCAGAATACGGCCGGCGGCATCCTTTGCGGACAGGCTCGCCAGCACGGCGACCGTGACGAGAATGTTGCACAGCACACCCATGAAGAAGGCCTTGCCGAAGGGCATGGTCATCTTCCCTACCGCCAGCTGCATGGTATAGACACCCAGCGCACCGTCTCCCGCGTCCAGCCAGCCAAAGCGGGCGCAGATCCAGCTCAGGGTCAGCGCACCCAAAAAGTTGCCCAGATACACAACGCCCCAGTTGCGGAGCATGGCGCACCAGGTCACGCGCCTGTCCAGCAGGCTGATGACCAGGAGGGTATTTCCGGTAAACAGCTCGGCACCGGTGAGCACCACGATGCCCAGGCCGAAGGCAAACAGGACGCCGGCGATGATACGGACCGCGCTGGCGTTGGTGATGGCATAGGTAGCCATGTTGGTGACGCAGACCGGAAACCCGATCAACGCACCGGCGGCAATGCCCAGAATCAACAGCTTCAAAAAGGGCTGCCGGGTCTTGAGGACACCGGCGGCAGCATAGTTGGCCGCTGTCTCGGCGGGAGTAAAGACGTTCATGCGCCGCCCTCCCCTGTCAGATATTCCGCCGCGCGGACGGTATGGGCCATCAGCACCGCGGAGGTGACAGCCCCTACGCCGCCGGGCACAGGCGTGATGGCATCCACGATGGACGACACCGCCGGAAAGTCCGCATCGCCGCAGAGGCCGGTGCCGTTCCAGTTCATGGACACATCCAGCACGATCTGGCCGGGTCGGACATGGGCGGCGGTCAGGCTGTTGACCGCGCCGGCGGCGGTGATGATAATATCCGCCTGGCGGGTCAGCGCCGCCGTATCCGGTGTCTTTGTATGGCAAACGGTGACGGTGGCGTTCTCCCGCAGGAGCAGCATGGACACCGGACGGCCTACCACCGGGGAACGGCCGATGACCACTGCGTGCCTGCCGCAGGAGTCAATGCCGTAGTGGCGCAGCAGCGCCATACAGGCCTGGGCGGTGCAGGGGGCAAAGCCCCTTCCCTGTCCGGTGAACACGGCGGCAGCGCTCTCGGGCGTCATACCGTCCACGTCCTTGTCCGGCGCCAGGCGGGCACAGAGATCGCTCTCCTCCCCACGCAGATGGGGCGGCAGAGGCCGCAGCAGCAGGCAGCCGTGAACGGCAGGGTCACGGTTGACGGCGTCGATAGCTGCCGCCACCACATCGGCGGAGGCATCCGCGGGCAGGGTGCGTAGCTCCGCGGCCACACCGCAAAGCGCAGCGCGCTTCACGGCGCCGCGTATGTACGCACCGTCGGCCGCGTTATCGCCGCAGCGCAGGAGGACCAAACGGGGCTGGACACCCTTTGACAGCAGCGCCTCGGCGCGGGTGCGGGTGTCGGCGGATAGCGCATCCGCCACAGGCTTTCCGGTCAGCAGAACGGCCATGTGTGTCCCTCCTTATCAGACAAGTTGATCGCGCACCGCGCAGAAAATACGTTCGCCGTCGGTCCTTCCCTGATCCAGCAGAGCGAAGCACCGAGCGTTCAGATGGTCGGCCGCCGACCGATCAGTCATAGTCTTTGTATTGACCAGCACGTTCAGGGCCGCAGCCTCCAGCGCACCGCGCAGTATGGCGGCGGCACAGCCGGCATCGGACACCGCCAGCCGGGATCCGATCTCCGCCAGACGTCCGGCGGCGGACAGGGCCGCGGCACACAGAGCCATGATCTCCAGCGGCGCGGTGCAGGCCGTCTCAGCAGCGCTTTGCAGCACCGCCGCACGGGTGGGATCCTCCCTGGGAATGGCGTAGGCGCGGCTGAGAGGCTGAAAGCCCTCCGCGTCCGCACGGACCTGGTCCAGCAGCTTATTCTGTAAAGCGCTTGTACTTTTCAGCAATTGCTGTATCTCGCTTTCCACGTCGGCGTACTTCTTTTTTCCGGTGGTCAGGCTGGCCACCATGCCGCACAGAGCCGCGCCGACAGCGCCGCACAGTGCGGCGGCACCGCCGCCGCCGGGCGTCGGTGCTGACGAGGCAAGCGCGGCCACAAATTCGCGGCAGGTCTTGTTGGTGTCGTCCATAGTGCCCTCCTTAAAACAGACCGCGGACCGCGCCGGTGGCGGTGTCCACGTCGATGCGGCGGTAGGCCGGGTCGGACCCTGTGCCGGGCATCATAGAGATGCTGCCGGCCACGGGGCACAAAAACCGTGCGCCGCTGTACTCCAGCACATCCCGCACCGGCAGACGCCATCCGGTAGGCACGCCCTTTCGGGCCGGGTCGTGGGACAGGGACAGGTGCGTTTTCACCATCATGGTGCAGTAGTCGGCGTACCTGGGGTCGGACTCAAACCGTGCCGCCTTTTCCAGCGCCAGCGGCGACCAGTCCACCCCGTCGGCGCCATAGACCTCCCGGGCGATGCGCTCCACCCTCTCACGCAGAGGCATATCGTCCGGGTAGAGGAATTGCAGCGCCGAGGGCTCGTCGCAGGCAGCCATGACCGCGCGGGCCAGCTCTTCGGCGCCAGCACCGCCATAGCGCCAGTGATCGGACACGGCGCAGCGCAGGCCGTTCTCCGCGCAGATACGGCGCACCAGCGCCAGCTCCGCGTCGGTATCGGTATAGAACTTGTTGATGCACACCACAGGGGTGACGCCGGATTTGCGGATGGTGGCCGCGTGGTGCAGCAGATTGGCGCAGCCTGCCTCCAGCAGGGCGAGATCCTCCCGTGTATACGCCTCCGGCAAAGGTCGTCCAGGGACGACCTCCGGGCCGCCGCCGTGCATCTTCAGGGCGCGGACGGTGGCCACCAGCACCGACACGTCCGGCTTCAGCCCGGACAGGCGGCACTTGACGTTCCAGAACTTTTCGAAGCCGATGTCGGCGGCGAAGCCGGACTCAGTGACATGGTAATCAAACAGCTTCAGCCCCAGGCGGTCGCCGATGACCGAGGACTGGCCGATGGCGATATTGGCAAAAGGCCCCGCGTGGACCAGCACCGGCTGGTGCTCCACCGTGTAGCACAGCGTGGGGTTGATGGTGTTCCGCATCCAGGCGGTCATGGCCCCGGCCACCTCCAGGTCCTCGGTGGTAACGGGTTTTCCCTGCTTGTCATAGGCCAGCACGATGCTGCCGATGCGCCGACGCAGGTCCTCCAGGTCCCGGGCCACGGAGAGGATAGCCATCAGCTCAGAGCTGACGGCGATATTGGCGCAGGTGTCCATGGGATAGCCGTCCATCTTCCCCTCGCCAAGGCCGATACGCATCTTTCGTAGGGCCTGGCAGCAGAAATCCAGCACAAAGCTCCACTGCACGCGCTCCGGATCGATATCCAGCCGCCGCAGGCCGCGTTTGGCCAACGTCTCGTCGTCATAATTGCGCTCATGCTGCATACGGGCATTCAGGGCGGTCATAGCCAGATTGTGGGCGTTCATGATGTCGTTGATATCGCCGGTCAGGCCCAGGGAGAACTCCGTCATGGGAATGAGCAGGGCGTTGCCGCCGCCGGCGGCAGTTCCCTTTACGTTCATGGTGGGGCCGCCGGAAGGCTGGCGCAGACAGCCGCCCACGTTGGCGCCCAGACGTCCCAGTCCTTCGATCAGGCCCAAAGACGTAGTAGACTTCCCCTCGCCCAGGGGCGTTGGGGTAATGGCTGTTACCTCAATATACTTGCCGTCCGGCCGGTCCTTCAGGCGCTCCATGATCCGCAGAAAGTCCAGCTTGGGGGTCTTCCCATACGGCAGGAGTTCTTCGGGCAGCAGCCCCAGCTTCCGGCGGAACCAGTCCACCGGGGGCAGGGCCTGCTCCGCCGCCGCACCGATCTGCCAGTCCTTGTAAACAGCAGGATCAAGGGCCGTGCGCCCGGCAGCGTCGGTGTAGGAACCGTTTTCAAAGTCAAAAGCCATGCTGTGCCCTCCTTGCCGCATCTCGGTATGTATTCACGACCATTATACATCATCCTGTGGAATGTAGTCAACTGTCGGGTCTATATCTTGTGGGATTATTTTTCTTGCATTTTCGTGGGAATGCGTATATACTGTGAGCAGTTCCGTGTAGGGATGGTGCGTTAAGTGCCGGACGGATGGGAGGCTGCCGCCGGACGAAGGTGCATCTGCGCCGCGATACCATTCCAGCTTCCACGGGCAGTTTGTGTCGTTATCTATATGGTGATACCTCCCATCCCAAGGATAAGGAGGTATTTTTTTATGCAGAAAAAAGAACTATGCGCCGTTCCCGCACCGGTCCTCGACACCTATGCCCTGACGGTCTGCGCCCTGCTGACCGCGCTGAGCGTGGTGCTGGCCCGATTGCTGACCATCATTCCCAGCGAAGTAAGCCGATTTTCTTTGGAGGCAGTGCCCATTCTCCTGGCCGGACTGCTGTTCGGGCCGCTGCCCGGCGCGGCAGTGGGCTTTGCCGCCGACTTTATCGGCTGCCTGTTTTCTCCCTTTGGCTACAACCCGATCTTTTGCCTGCCGCCCATTCTGTACGGCCTGTGGGCGGGGCTGGTGCGCCGGTATGTCTGGCGCAGGCCTACCCTCTGGCGGGCGGCGCTGGCGGTATTTCCTGCGGCGGTATGCGGCTCCGTGCTCTGGCAGAGCATGGCTCTGGCGCTGGTGTATGGCGGTGCGGCCAAATGGCCCTATTTCCTCACCCGGCTGGCGGCCCGCAGCGTTCAGTTCGCCATCACCGGCTGTATCGACGCGCTGCTGGTGTGGCTGCTGATGCGGCGGAACGCACTCTCCCCGGTACTGCGGCGGATAAAGACGAAGGGCGGTGACGGCCATGACGCTGGATGAGGTACTGGCGTACATCCACAAGGTGGACTGGCGGGGCAGCGTGCCCGGGCTCAGCCGTATCGATACGCTGCTGGGCCTGCTTGGCCATCCGGAGCGGCACGTACAGTATGTCCACGTCACCGGCACCAACGGCAAGGGCAGCACCTGCGCCATGCTGGCCTCCGTGCTGCGCGCCGCCGGATATAAAACGGGACTGTACACCTCGCCGTACATCTTCCGCTTCAATGAGCGTATGCAGATCAACGGCGCACCTATCCCGGACGATACCCTGTGCGCCTTGGTGGAGGAGCTGCGCCCGCTGGCCGGCCGCATGGCGGATCCCCCCACGGAGTTTGAGCTGGTAACGGCCATCGGTCTGACCTGGTTTGCCCGGGAGATGTGCGATATTGTGGTATGCGAGGTGGGCATGGGCGGTGAATTCGATGCCACCAATGTGATCCCCGCGCCGGAGGTGGCCGTGCTCACCAACATCGGTCTGGACCACACCAAAGTGCTGGGGAATACGGTGGAGGCCATCGCCGCCACCAAGGCGGGCATCATAAAGCCCGGCTGTCATGCCGTCCTGTACCCCTGTGCCCCCTCCGTACAGGAGGTGGTGGCCGTGCGCTGCCGCGCGGCAGGCGCACCGCTGACCGCGGCGGACTTCGATGCCCTCTCCTCAGTCTGCGACACGCTGGAGGGACAGATATTCAGCTACGGCCCATATAAGGACCTGCGGCTGCCCCTGCTGGGCGGCCACCAGCTGCGAAACGCCGCCGTGGCGCTGACGACCATTGATGTTCTGCGGCAGCGTGGCTGGCACATTGATGAAAGTGCCGTCCGTCAGGGCTTGGCCCAGACCGCGTGGCCGGGACGGTTTCAGGTGGTGCGGCGGCAGCCCACGATCATTCTGGACGGAGGGCACAACCCCCAGTGCATGGTCTCGCTGGCGGCGGCCATCCGGGAGTATCTGCCGGGCCAGCCGGTAACGGTGCTGACCGGTGTGCTGGCGGACAAGGACTATCCCGCCATGCTCGCGGCGCTCGATACGCAGGCGGCGGCGTACATCGCCGCGACGCCGCTCTCGCCCCGCGCGCTGCCAGCGGCGGAGCTGGGAGACTATCTGAAACGATTCGGGAAACCGGTTACGGTCTGCGCGGACCCCGCGCAGGCGGCAGAACTGGCGCTGGCACACGCAGCGCCGGAGGACGTTATCTGCGCGGTCGGCTCGCTGTACATGGCGGGCGCGATCCGCATGGATCTGCGGAGGGATCACAATGAGAATTCTGGGCATTGATTACGGCGACGCGCGCATCGGGCTCGCGCTCTCGGATGCCTCGGCCACGCTGTGCGGCCGGGCGTGGACGCTCACGGAGTGGAATCTGGAGCGCGCGGTCGCGGCGA
>OLSN01001426.1_pt1 | contig 20667 bp, 20 predicted proteins | sample 1672411 | NCBI WGS metagenome assembly OLSN01 (sample SAMEA3136683, study PRJEB25190) | human gut metagenome | biome: human gut; feature: human-associated habitat; material: faeces | place: Austria | collected 2013 | reverse complement strand
TCACAATGGTCGGGGCGGCGGCGCTGCTCGGCGGTCTGTTGGTGCTGGTGCTGCTTTGGTACGACAAGGACGGCATTTCATCGGACAGCCTGCTGCGCAAAGCGGTCTATTGCATCGGCACGGCCCTGCTTCTGGGGCTGCTGTTCGCCGCTTTTCTCAATGAGGCAATGCGGGGACGGCGGGAACGCCGGGTGAAATGGGGCGTCTGGTTTTATCCGGTTCTGTCCGGCGTTCTGGCCCTGGCCTGTATGTGCCTGGCCTACACATTCCTCGGCATGTGGCCTCTCGGTGGAAAAACCGGCATGATCGTCGATATGCATCACCAGTACGCGCCCTTGCTCGCCCGTCTCCGGGATATGCTACTAAACGGCGGTGCTCCGCCTGTGGCCCGGTCACGCCGGATGGGATCACCAGCGGCCGGGTCCGGTCCTCTATCTTATAGTCAATGCCCGCCTTCCGGGCCTGGGCGGTCTGCTCCCGCCGGGGGATGCGGAACACCCGTCCGTCCTTCACAAAATTCGCCCCGGTCTGGTGGAACTGGAATGGGATCCCCTTTTCCACGCATTGCTCCCGCAGCGAAAGGACCCACTCATAATGGCAGGGCCTCGCCTCCCGCCCGGATTCCCCGCTGGCAGTCAGCTCCTCTATCTTCTCCGGGTCCAGATACTCCCGCAGATCGAGGGCGGTCAGCAGCGGCGCCGCTATAACGGTCCGGTGCCGGATGGGCAGCTCCAAAAACAGGGGCAGCCGGGCATCGGCGCGGTCCTGGTTTTCCACCGTGCAGCCGATGATAACATTTTCATATCCCTCGCCCCAGTCCGGGGGCAGGCACTCCGCCAGCCGGTCTATGCGCTTGGTAAAAAAGTAGAACCAGCAGTCCCGCCGCCTGCACATCATCTCCCAGCAGTCCGGCCGCCATGCGTCCGCGTCCTTCAGCAAAAAGTCGGAGGTAAAACAGGTAAAAACCACCGTCCCGGCCGGGATCTTCCAGCCCCCATCCCGCCTTTTGCGGATGGGCAGGTCAAAGGCTGCGTTCCTCCGGCATAATGACGCTCCCACGCCGGTCCCGTACATTTCATCCTGCCGGTAAACATAGCAGTACCGGCACCCGGCGCTTATCTTAGTGCAGCCATGCCAGGGGTTCCACCCGGCATAGCCTGTGTTTTCGCTCATTGTCCGTTCTCCCCGCATTTTACGCTAAAAATGCCACATACAGCATCAGGATACCGCTCAGCACCATCATCGCGATCATCCCGCTGTTGCCCAGGAACAGCCCACGCTTCTCCTGTGCCGGGATGGGACTCGCCCCCTCCCGCAGATGGATTCTTTTGCGGTGCCGCCACAGGATCACACACCCGGCTATCGTAATCGCCAGGATCAGATAGCCATAGATGGCGGAGAGCACCAGACTATCCTCCACCGCCTGCGCCACCGTCATACCCAGCAGGTTCACCAGGAAGTGCAGCGCCACCGTATAGCGGATGCCCCCGGTGCGCAGCGCCACATAGGCAAAGACCGCCCCCACCGCAAAGGCATAGAAAAACTGCCCAAAGTTGCCGTGGAACAACCCGAACAGGAATGCCGAGCCGAAGATCGCCACCGGCTCTCCCCAGAGGGCCAGCCGCCGCAGGATCAGCTTGCGGAAGATCCATTCCTCCACCACCGGCGCCAGCAGCACCCCAAAAAGGAATATGATCCATGGGTTGGTGCCCGTCACCATATCCTGCAGGGGCTCGCCCGCCTGCTGTCCCCGCAGCGCGCTGATGGCTGCGTTGATCCCCAAGCCGATAAGGTTGGTGAGATATACCACCGCGTAGCTTATCAGCGCCAGCGCCCCAAATTGCTTCGCCGTTACCCGGCGGCGGGGCGGGGCGGGCGGCAGGGGCATCGGCCGCAGAATAAGCAGCAGCACCGGCAGGCCCAGTCCATAGTTCGCCGCGTCGGTAATGACCCACTGGAACCACTCGCTTTGGATAAAGGCGATCATAAAGCGGCTGCCCCGCATGGCCAGGAGCTGACACCCCAGCATCAGCAGCGCGGCGCCGCCCTGCATCACCAGCATCATGGCAAAGCACGCCCACCCGATGCGGCTAAAGCTCCGGCGCGCATCCTCTCTGTATTCCTCCAACTGGCTTTCCCGTGGGGCAAAAGGGTAAAATTCTGACATGGCAGCTCCTTCTCCGTGCAATGGCATCGGCAATATAATAGCTGATTATAGCCCAGCCGATGCCCCTTTGTCAATTCTTGCGCCAAAGGAAAAAGCCGATGACCTTTCGGCTGTCGGCTCTTACAATTATCCTTGCGCAAAGGGGTTTATGCTTCCGGTAATGACCTGCATCACAAAGAACACCAGAATAGCGGCCGTTCCCGCCACGCCCAGCGCAAATGCCGTTTTCCGGTCCTTCTCCGCCTTTTCCTTATCCGCTTCGGGGGCAACGGGTTCCGGCACCAGAAAATCAAACCACAGCCCCACCAGGCCAAACGCCCACAGCGTCAGGCTCAGCATAATATTGATGGTTTTATCCTGCGGCAGTTCATTCAGCCGTTGCATCAGCGTGTAGGCACCCGCCTGCACCAGCCAAGTGATTCGCAGCGTCTCGCGGATGATCTGTCGTCCGGTTCTCTCTTTTTTCGTCATACATTTTCCTCTTTCGTTTTCTCCGTATTTCCATTGGCTTTCTCTTGCAGGGTGTCCCCGCCTTTCGACTATCAGAACAGCCGCCACAGGAACATCTCGCCTGTCACGAGCTGCGCAATAAAAATCGCCGTGACCAAAACCGTCAGCACGATCTCCGTTACGGCAACGATCTTCCGGTTCCGCCGGTTGATCTCCGGTCCGTAGTCCGGTTCCTCCACCGGCAGCAGCTCCCCCGCCCATACAAAGAGCATAAGAATCAACCACCACATCAGCTCCAAAGCAAAGTCGACCTCTTTCAATACACCGATCCGGTCAAGATCATGAGCCAGCCATACGATCAGCGTAGCAATAAAAGACAACGAATAGTACAGGATATCGCTGCCGTATTTTCTCAGCTTTTCTCTCATTTTTCGTCTCCTTTCTGTTTCCCTCTTTCTTTTTTAGCATACCATATCCGCGCAGATATCTCCATCGGCGTTTTCCCTCAAGATAACCCCCTCTTTTTGGCGCAAACGACAGATTGCGGCCGTCTGGCATCTAACCGTTTTTCCTCGGCAGTCTCTTACACCTCTTATAACGGCTCACACAGCAAAATTGCAACAAGCTTTTTTCATTTTCCCACACGCCGTGCCAGTCAGCACAGCAAAAAAGCGCCCTTTCGGGCGCTTTCTCTCCAATGCTGTTATTTCCGGTTCCTTATCAGCTTTATTCCCGCCAGAACTGCGGCGTACAGCACGCCTGCCACCGCCCAAATGATCCAGCTGTATCGGGGCTGGCCGTTGCCTTTGGGGCCAAAGGTATAGATCATAAAAATTGCCGTCGCCACCAGCCAGTAGATCACGCTCACCGGCCCGGTGATGCTCTTCCTGGATTTCTCCTTGCGGGTATAGTCGCCCTCCTCCAGCAGCTTCTCCATCGAACCGTAAATGGTCCCGCCGTACACAAAGAAGTACACACCGATCCCCACTACCGCCAGCAGCAGGCATACTGCCATCGTCATAAAAAAGCCATCCTGTCTCACCGCCATGACAGCGAACAGCGGCACAAACGAAAGAACACACAGCACCGTGCCAATGGTGTTCATGTGGTCATAGGTCGGCTTAAAGGCTTTCTGCCGTTCCTTTACCATGCCGGTCACACCGTATTCCGTCTCAAAAGGCTCCTTCTCCAGGAACTCATATTCCTTCGCTTTATTTCCGCAGTCCATAAACAGCACCACCGCAATGGCGACTAGGATCAACAGCGCACACAGTCCAATGCCGGCTGCCACACCCTCCCGCAGGGGAAATGCTGAAGCCGAAAGCTCGCTCACCGCTGCCAATCCGATGAGCGCAATGGGCGAAAAAATGCACAGCATCGTTGCCAGTGCCATCTTGGGGGCGGCGGTGCGCCGCAGCGCCAGGTAATCGGAAGCCTCGCCGATCGTCACGCGGCGCAGCGGCGGCCGGCGGTCGTCCTCGGTCACTGTCGGCTCCGCTGTCTCTATCTCGTCCTTCAGCAGGTAGTCGGTCGTCACCCCAAAAAGGCGGCTCATCTGCACCACCTTATCCATATCGGGAATGGACTGCGCCCCCTCCCACTTGGAGACCGACTGCCGTGTCACCGCCAGCTTTTCCGCCAGCTCCTCCTGCGACCAGCCCGCTTTCTTTCTCAAGTCAATGATTTTATCCGCCAGTATCATTCTTCATGCCCTCCTTTATTCCGGACGGCATCTTCTATCCGTCCCTGTGCCATTATCCTACCATTCGGCGCAGTTGCGCACCACCAATTCAACCATCAAATCTGTCAACCCCCAGTTGCGAGCGTCCGCTCTTTCGTCCCACTCACACATTTTGCGGAGCCTAATCCCTGTCCTGCTTATTCATCTGCTAAAAATTTAGGTCCTGTCCTAGGCAAGTTCCTGCAAACCGCTCTTTCGCGTCCCACTCACGCTTTCTGCGGGGCTTAGCCCCAGCCCTGCTTACTCATCCGCTAAAAAACCAAGCCCTGTCCTGGACAGGTTCCTCCAAGCTCCGTTTTCGTCCTATCGCCCATTCGCTAAAAATCCGGACCCCTCCTTGGAAAATTTCTGCAAACCACAGGCTTCGGGCCGCAGGCGTTCCGGTCAAGGCCGGAACCAGCGGGCTGCGCCCGCTGCGGCGGCTCTGCCGCCAGGCCTGCGGCCCGCCCCGCTCTTCCCCAGGCTTTTGCCCTCCGCCAAAAAGACGCAGAGCGTCCCTTTTCGGTCAGCCCTGCGTCTTTGCGTCTTGGGTTATTTACTTGTTCATCGCCTGATAGGCCGCCACAGCGCAGGCTACGGTCGCGCCCACCATGGGGTTGTTGCCCATACCGATAAGTCCCATCATCTCCACATGCGCGGGGACGGAGGAGGAGCCGGCAAACTGGGCGTCGCCGTGCATACGGCCCATGGTGTCGGTCAGGCCATAGGAGGCCGGACCCGCCGCCATGTTATCGGGGTGCAGGGTACGGCCGGTGCCGCCGCCGCTGGCCACGGAGAAGTACTTCACGCCGTTCTCCCAGCACCACTTCTTGTAGGTGCCGGCCACGGGGTGCTGGAAGCGGGTAGGATTGGTAGAGTTGCCGGTGATGGAAACATCCACCTTCTCCATCTTCATAATGGCTACGCCCTCCAGTACATCGTTGCAGCCGTAGCACTTGATCTTGGCGCGCTCGCCCTCGCCAAAGACGACCTCGCGCACCACCTTTACTTCGCCGGTAGCAAAGTCAAAGTCAGTTTCTACATAGGTAAAGCCGTTCACCCGGCTGATGATATAGGCAGCGTCCTTGCCCAAACCGTTCAGGATGACCCGCAGCGGTTCCTTGCGGGCCTTGTTGGCGTTGCGGGCAATGCCGATGGCGCCTTCCGCCGCCGCAAAGGACTCATGCCCCGCCAGGAAGCAGAAGCACTTGGTCTCATCGCGCAGCAGCATGGCGCCCAGGTTGCCGTGGCCCAGGCCCACCTGGCGCTGCTCGGCAACGGAACCGGGCACACAGAAGGCCTGCAGTCCCACACCGATCATCTCGCTGGCTTCCGCCGCGCTCTTGGCGCCCTTCTTCAGGGCCAGGGCGGTACCCAGGGTGTAGGCCCACACCGCGTTATCAAAGGCAATGGGCTGTACGCCCTTCACGATTTCTTCCACATTGATGCCATGCTCCAAAGTGAGGTCACGGGCATCTTCCAGGGTATTCATACCGTATTCTTTCAGGCAGGCGTTGATGCCGGGCATCCGTCTTTCCTGTCCTTCAAATTTCGCCATTGTCGTGTCCTCCTTCTCTTATTCTTCTCTGGGGTCAATGTACTTGGGCGCGTCGGCAAAGCGGCCGTATGTACCGGTGTTCTTCTTCAGGGCCTCCTCGGCGTTTACACCGTGGCGGATATCCTCCATCATCTTGCCCAGGCGCACAAACTGATAGCCGATAGCCTCGCCGTTCTTATCCAGCGCCACCTTGGTGATGTAGCCCTCGGCCAGCTCCAGGTAACGCACGCCCTTGGCGCCGGTGGAAAAGATGGTACCGGTCTGGCTGCGCAGGCCCTTGCCCAGGTCCTCCAGGGAAGCGCCGATGGGCAGGCCGTCCTCACTGAAGGCGGTCTGGGTGCGGCCGTAGGCCAACTGCTTAAAGATCTCCCGCATTGCCACATTGATGGCGTCGCAGACGAGGTCGGTGTTCAGGGCCTCCAGCAGGGTCTTGCCGGGCAAGATCTCGCCGGCCATGGCAGCGGAATGGGTCATGCCGCTGCAGCCGATGGTCTCTACCAGCGCCTCCTCAATGATGCCGTTCTTGACATTCAGGGTCAGCTTGCAGGCACCCTGCTGCGGCGCGCACCAGCCAATGCCGTGGGAAAGGCCGGAGATATCGCTGATCTGGTATGCCTTTACCCAGCGTCCCTCCTCCGGGATAGGCGCGGGGCCGTGGTGTGGACCCTTGGTGACGGGGCACATACATTCTACTTCGTGGGAATAGTTCATTGCACATTCTCCTTCCGAACAGACTTTGTGTTAAAAATAACATTGTGATTAAAATAACAATACCACCAATATTATAGTGAACCGCCACAGCATTTGCAAGGGGTTTCCTGCAAGTTTTTGTTGGAAAACCCGTTTTTGCCCCCACTCGCGCAAAAATTTACAGTTTAGCCACAGCCTTGCCCCCTCTTTTATTTGACACCGCCCCCGGGGTGCAGTAAAATAGTATGGTTAAATGACATACCTTGCCGTACTGTGCTTTCCGGGGCTCGCCGGGCCACCGGCAAAGCGGCGCCGGCAGTGCCGTCCCTTGACAGGCAACAGTCCGTTTTCAACGGACATCAGCCTGCCCGCGGGCCGTCCCCGCCCTCATCCGCTTTTCCGCCGCCCCCGCTCGCCCCTGCCCGTTTCCTTCGGGCAGATCACTACTCACCAAAGGAGAACACCAAACTATGGGACTCGTCGATAAACTGTTCGGCTCCTACAGCGCCAAGGAGCTCAAGCGCATCCGCCCCCAGGTGGATGCCGTCCTGGCCCTGGAGGACCACTACCGTCAGATGGATAATAAAACCCTGCAGGGAGAAACCGCCCGCTTCAAGGAGCTCTTGGCGAACGGCAAAACCCTGGATGACATCCTGCCGGAGGCCTTTGCCGCCTGCCGGGAGGCCGCCGACCGCGTGCTGGGCATGCGTCACTTCCCCGTCCAGGTCATGGGCGGCATCATCCTGCACCAGGGCCGCATCGCGGAAATGAAAACCGGTGAGGGCAAAACCCTCGTTGCCACCCTGCCCGCCTACCTCAATGCCCTCTCCGGCAAGGGCGTGCATGTCGTCACCGTCAATGAATACCTCGCCCGCCGTGACAGCGAATGGATGGGCAATCTCTACCGCTGGATGGGCCTCACCGTGGGCCTTGCCATCAGCGGCATGAGCCCCGATGAAAAGCGCGCCGCCTACGCCGCCGATATCACCTACGGCACCAATAATGAATTCGGCTTCGATTACCTGCGCGATAACATGGTGGTGTATAAGCGCAACTGCGTCCAGCGCGGCTGGAATTACGCCATCGTCGATGAGGTGGACTCCATTCTGATCGATGAAGCCCGTACCCCCCTCATCATCAGCGGCGCCGGCGAAAAATCTACCGACCTCTATGAGAAGGCCGACCGCTTCGCCGCCACTCTCACCCCCCTGCGGGTCAAGGAGATGGACGCCAAGGACGACCAAGAGGATATCCAGGCCGATTACATCGTGGATGAAAAGGCCCGCACCGCCACCATCACCCCCCAGGGTGCCCGCAAGGCGGAGCAGTATTTCGGCATCGAGAGCCTCAATGACCCCGAAAACCTCACCCTGGCCCACCACATCAATCAGGCCATCGCCGCCCGCGGCGTCATGCAGCGGGATATCGACTATGTCGTGAAGGACGGCGAGGTCATCATCGTCGATGAGTTCACCGGCCGCCTCATGATCGGCCGCCGCTATTCCAACGGCCTGCATCAGGCCATCGAGGCCAAAGAGGGCGTCACCGTCGCGCGCGAAAACCGCACTTTGGCCACCATCACCTTCCAGAACTACTTCCGCATGTACGATAAGCTGGCCGGCATGACCGGTACCGCCATGACCGAGGAGCAGGAGTTCCGGGATATCTACCGGCTGGATGTCGTGGAGCTGCCCACCAATAAGCCTCTCGCCCGTGTCGATCTCCCCGATGCCGTCTACAAGACCCAAAAGGGCAAGTACGCCGCCATTCTGGATATCATCGCCGAGTGTTACAGCCGCCGCCAGCCCATCCTGGTCGGCACCACCTCCATCGAAAAATCCGAGATGATCAGCAAGCTGCTCAAGGCCCGCGGCGTCCCGCACGAGGTGCTCAACGCCAAGTTCCACGAGAAGGAAGCCGAGATCGTCGCCCAGGCCGGTAAGCCCGGCGCCGTCACCATCTCCACCAATATGGCCGGCCGCGGTACCGATATCATGCTGGGCGGCAACGCCGAATATCTCGCCAAGGATGCCCTCCGCCGGGAGGGCATGGAGGAGGACCTCATCTACGAGGCCACCGCCTACGGTGAAACGCAGGATGAGGAGATCCTTGCCGCCCGCCGCCACTTCCAGGAGCTGCTGCAAAAGTACAAGGCCGAAATCGCCCCCGAAGCCGATAAGGTCCGTTCCGTCGGCGGCCTGTATATCCTGGGCACCGAGCGGCACGAAAGCCGCCGCATCGATAACCAGCTGCGCGGCCGTGCCGGCCGTCAGGGCGACCCCGGTACCACCAAGTTCGTCATCTCGCTGGAGGATGACCTCATGCGTCTGTTCGGCGGCGAGCGCCTGCAGGCTCTGATGAACAGCATGGGCGTCGATGAAAATATGCCCATCGAGGCCAAGCTCCTCTCCAATTCCATTCAGTCGGCGCAGGCCCGCATCGAGGGTATGCACTTCGAGATGCGTAAGAATGTCCTCAAGTACGATGATGTCATGAACCGCCAGCGGGAGATCATCTACTCCCAGCGCCGCCGCGTGCTGGATGGCGAATCGGTCTCCGACAGCATCCGCAAGATGATGCAGGAATACATCACCGCCAGCGTGCAGCAGTACCTGGTGGATGAAAAGAACCACGAGGAATGGAATCTCGATGGCCTGCGGGATCGCTTCATGGGCTGGATCACCGATGAGAACGACCTGCGCTACTCGCTGGAGGAGCTCCGCGGCATGAGCCGTGACGATATCGCCCAGACCCTGCTGGAGAAAGCGGAAGCCCGCTATGAGGCCCAGCGCCAACTCTTCGGCGAATCCTTCGAGGAGATCGAGCGGGTGGTGCTGCTGCGGAATGTCGATACCCTGTGGATGGATCACATCGATGCCATGGAGGAGCTCAAGCGCGGCATCGGCCTGCGCGGCTACGCCCAGCAGGATCCCGTCGTGGCCTACCGCCTGGAGGGCTTCGAGATGTTTGATCAGATGATCGAGGGCATCAAAGAAAATACCGTCAAAATGCTGCTCACCATCCGTCCCCGTCCCCAGGTGGAGATCAAGCGGGAGCAGACCCTCAAGCCCCTGGCCACCGGCGAAGACGGCACCGTCAAGAAGATCCCCATGAAGGCCGATAAAAAGAAGCCCGGCCGCAATGACCCCTGCCCCTGCGGCAGCGGCCTGAAGTACAAAAAGTGCTGCGGCAAATAACCCGCCCAACATCCCAAAAGGCACCCCCACGGGGGTGCCTTTTTTGCCCCGCCCAACAGGCTCCCCTGTGTAAGGGGAGCTGGCAGCCGCATGGCTGACTGAGGGGTTGCCGGCAAAAGGTAATAATTTCATCTCGCCTTCGGCGGCGCAGAGTCACCGGAGGGTGACAGCCTGCAAAATCAACGCCCCGCCGAAGGCGAGATGAAACTTTGGCATAATTTGTGCCATCAATCCCTCCGTCACGGCTGCGCCGTGCCACCTCCCTTTACACAAGGGAGGCTTTCGCCGCTAGGCACCCACAAATTCAGCCCCGAAATTCTTTTGCCTCCTTTTCACCACGGAAAAGCAGCCCCCCAACCTCGCCCTTTGTCCATTGTATTTCCCGGCGCGCTATGGTAAAATGATGGCGTAAAATTCACCGGGAGGAGGGACCCCATGGCCCGCGCCGCCAATCAAAAGCTCAAGTGCCTGTACCTGTGGCAGTTCCTACTGCAAAATACCGATGAGGAGCACCCCGCCACCATCCCCCAAATGATCGAATACCTGGCCCGGCACGATATCCCCGCCGAGCGCAAAAGTCTCTACGATGACATCGAAGCCCTGCGTCAGTGCGGCCTGGATGTGGAGTACCGTAAGGCCCAGGGCGGCGGCTACTATGTGGCCAGCCGGGAGTTCCAGCTGCCGGAATTAAAGTTGCTGGTGGATGCCGTGCAGAGCAGCAAATTCCTCTCCCTGCGCAAAAGCAATGCGCTCATCACCAAGCTGGAAAAGCTGGCCAGCCGCTACGAGGCCCAGGCCCTGCGCCGCCAGGTCTATGTCACCCACCGGGTCAAGAATATGAACGAAAGCATCTACTACAATGTGGATGCCCTGCACAGCGCCATCGCCGCCGGCAGCCGTATCACCTTCCGCTATTTCGATTGGGACATCACCGGTAAAAAGAAATACCGGCACGAAGGTAAGCGCTACCAGATCAGTCCCTGGGCACTCCTGTGGGATGACGAAAATTACTACCTCGTCGGCTACGATGCCGAGCACGGGGAACGCCGCCACTACCGGGTGGATAAGATGGAAGCCATCACCCAAACCGGCGAGGAACGCCTGGGAAAAGAGCTCTTCTCCCACTTTGACCCCGCGGAATACTCCCGCAAGGTCTTTGGCATGTACGGCGGCGAGCCTCAGCAGATCACCCTGCAATTTGCCGCGAATATGGCCAATATTGTCTTTGACCGTTTCGGCCGTGATCAGGTCCTTATCCCCGCCCCGTCCGGCTTTACCGTCACCGTGGAGGTCGTCCCAAGCCCGCAGTTCTTCGCCTGGCTCACTGGTCTCGGCACCTCGGTACAGGTCCTCTCCCCTCAGCCGGTCGCCCGGCAGTTCCAGGCCCACCTGCGGTCGGTCCTCGCGCTGTACGGCTGACCCCCTCACCGGCTTTATCCTCACCCGCTAAAAATCCGGGCTCTGTCCTCGGCAAATCCCCGCAAGCCGCAGGATCGGGCCGCAGGCCGTTTCGGCTGCGCCGAAACACACGAGCTCCGCTCGTGTCGGCGGCTCCGCCGCCGGGCCTGCGGCCTTCGCCCCCGCTCGTCCATCCCATTTGATGCTAAGGAGAAAACACCCCATGAAAAAGCTTCTGTTTATCATCAATCCCATGGCCGGCCGCCAGCAGGCCCAAACCGACCTCTACAAAATGGTCAAGATCTTCGCCGACCACGATTATGAAGTCACCGTCTACCCCACCCGCGCCCGACTGGATTGCACCCGGAAGGTGCTGGAGGATGCCGGCCGGTTCGATCTGGTGATCTGCTGCGGCGGCGATGGCACCCTCAATGAAATGGTCAGCGGCATGATGCAGCGGCAGGACCGCCGCCCCATGGGCTATATTCCGCTCGGCTCCACCAATGACCTGGCCGTCAGCCTGCGGCTGCCCACCCGGGTGGAGGAAGCCGCCCTGCGGGCCGTCACCGGCAATGAGTTCCATATGGATGTCGGCACCCTCAATGACCGCTATTTCAATTACATCGCCGCCTTCGGCGCCTTTACCGAAACCAGCTACGCCACCCCCCAGGAGATCAAAAATGCCCTCGGCCACCTGGCCTATATTCTGGAGGGCGTCAAGAGCCTGGGCAAGATCCTGCCCATCCATGTCAAAATCACCGCCGATGACGAGCAGTTCGAGGAGGATTACCTCTTCGGCGCCGTCACCAATACCATCTCCCTGGGCGGCGTCTTAAAGCTCGATCCCGAAAAGGTTCTGCTGGATGACGGCATGTACGAGCTGCTTTTGGTCAAGAATCCCACCAATGCCCTCGAAGCGCAGGCCATGCTCACCGCCCTAATGACCCAAAATTTTGATGGCCCGCTGGTCAAAATGTTCCACGCCTCGGATATCACCTTCGAATCCAGCCACGAGATCAGCTGGACCATTGATGGCGAGTACGGCGGCACCTTCAGCCATACCCACATTCTCAATAACAAAAACGCCGTGACTCTCATCGTATAATTTCGGAATTTTTGCCGGGACCTGGCATCGGGCGGCATCCCAGCCGGCCCTCCGGGCCGGCTACGGCCCCCTGCGGGGGCCTCACGGCGGCTCCGCCGCCGGGGCTGCCGCCCCCAAACCTCTGCCCCCTGCTCCTACTCAGGCAATCAGCATCGCCAGGTCCTCCTCAGCCTCCCGCTCATTATCGGCGGAAAATACAAACCGCCCGTCCTTATCGTAGACCTCCACATGGCCCCGCACAAATCTCATTTCATAGCGCATATCCGGCACCCCTTTCGCTTTACTGCCTCCAGTATAGCAGGCGTGCTGTCCCATAATCCGGACTCACATATGACACGCCCCCACCGCAAAGAGGGCCCGCCCCACTTTGTTTTGCGTGCGCTTTTGTTTGTAAATCCAGCCGTCTGAAAGCGCCTTCGCTTTTTCAAGGGCTTGCGGCCTTGCCCCGCAAGCGCCCCATCCGCACTCCTGCCAAGCAGCCGCTCCTACGGTCCCCTGCCGCGCAGCTAAGCATGACCGGCCCCTAGCCAGGCCCCCCGCTTTGGGCGGCATCCGCTCAAAAGGTCCTTACGCACTTTCCTGCGTTCTGTCTTTTCGCGCCTGCTTTTTGGCGCCCTACCAATCTCACCCCCGAAAGGAAGCAATCTCTCCATGAAAGCACCCATCCTCCGCAAGGAAACCCTGGCCCCCGGCATCAGCCGCATGGTCCTCTCGGCCCCGGAAGTGGCCGCCCATGCCGCCGCCGGCCAGTTCATCATCCTCCGCCCCACCGAAAACGGCGAGCGCATCCCCCTCACCATCTCGGATTTTGACCCCAAGGCCGGAACCGTCACCATCGTCTACCAGGTGGTGGGCGGCACCACCCTGCTGCTGGATTCCCTCCGGCCCGGTGATTCCCTGCCCACCTTCACCGGCCCTTTGGGCCGCCCCAGCCACATCGCAGGCTTCCAGAATGCCGCTGTCATCGGCGGCGGATTGGGCTGCGCCATCGCCCTGCCCACTGCCGCTGCCCTGCACCGCGGGGGCTGCCGGATCACCGCCATCGCCGGGTTCCGCAGCGCCCAGCAGGTCATCCTGGCGCAGGAAATGGCCGCCTCCAGCGACCGTTTTCTCCTCTGCAGCGATGACGGCACCGCCGGGGAGCAGGGCTTTGTCACCGGGGCGCTGGAACGCCTTTTGCAGCAGGGCGAGCGCTTCGACATGGTTTTCGCCATCGGCCCCCTGTCCATGATGAAGGCCGTTAGTGACCTGACCGCCCGCTGGGATACCCCCTGCACCGTCAGCATGAATCCCATCATGATCGATGGCACCGGGATGTGCGGCTGCTGCCGTCTCACCGTGGGCGGGCAGGTGCGCTTTGCCTGCGTGGATGGGCCTGAATTTGACGGACACCAGGTGGATTTTGCTGAGGCCATCCGCCGCAGCCGCATTTACCGCGCACAGGAGCAGCAAAGCCGTGAAGCCACCTGCCGTCTGCTGGGCCTGGAGCCGAAGTAACCCTGTATTTTCGCTGAATTTCCGCGCGGCCGGGGCGCCCGAAGGGCAGGCCGTCCGCAGGACGGCCTCGGCGGCAAAGCCGCCGGCTTCGGCGGAGCCGAAGCGCCCTTCGGGCGCCCCACCCCCTGCAGGAGCCCCATCCCCAGCAAACTGCAAGCTCGCCATTTCGCGTTGCTTTTTCCCGATGCAGCGGCCCGGCCCCGTTTTGCCTGCCCCCCTGCATCGACCTTCCCCAGCCCCTTGCCGGGCCGGGAACCCGGCCGACTCCCTTGACCAAAATTTGCGCAGAAGGCTGGAACCGGCCCGCAGGGCGGTTCGGCCGGAGGCCGAACCCGGCGGTCTGCGACCGCCGAAGCCGCCCCTTGGGGGCGGCTTGCTCTGCGGGCCGCCTGCCGCTTTCCATCCCATTTTCCCATAAAATCCCTACCCGAAAAGAGGAATCCCCGTGAACCAAAATCTCAATCTTTCCCCCACCGCCGCCCCCATGCCGGTACAGTCCCCGGCCGTCCGCCGCCGCAATTTTGAGGAGGTGGCTCTAGGCTATGATGAAATAACCGCCATGGAAGAAGCCCGCCGCTGCCTCGGCTGCCCCGGCGCACCCTGCCGCGGCGGCTGCCCGGTGGGCGTCCATATCCCGCAGTTTATCGCCAAGGTCGCCGAAGGTGATTTTGCCGCCGCCTGGGAAATCCTTTCGGCGGATAATACCCTGCCCGCCGTCTGCGGCCGGGTCTGCCCCCAGGAAAACCAGTGTCAGGCCGTCTGTGTCCGGGGCAAGAAGGGCGAAAGCGTCGCCATCGGCCGACTGGAACGCTTTGTGGCCGATTGGCACCGGGCCCAGCAGGAACCGAAGGTTCCATCCCGCGCCGAAGAAAAGGGCAAAAAGGTCGCCGTGGTCGGCTCCGGGCCGGCCGGCCTGGCCTGTGCGGGGGAGCTGGCCCGGATGGGCTATTCCGTCACCGTTTTTGAGGCGCTGCACACCCCCGGCGGGGTGCTGGCCTATGGCATCCCAGCCTTCCGCCTGCCAAAGGACATCCTGCATGAGGAGATCGCCGGGCTGGAAAAGCTGGGCGTCACCATCCAGACCGACACCGTCATAGGCCGGACGATACCGGTGGAGGAGCTGCTGAAGGACGGTTTTTCGGCCGTATTCCTGGGCAGCGGGGCCGGCCTGCCCAACTTCATGGGCATCCTGGGAGAAACGCTGTGCGGTGTTTTTTCCGCCAATGAATGGCTGACCCGCATCAACCTGATGCACGCCGCTGAACCGGGGGCTGCCACCCCCCTTATGCTCGCCAAGCATGTGGTGGTCGTGGGCGGCGGCAATGTGGCCATGGATGCCGCCCGATGCGCCCTGCGCTGCGGCGCCGAGGTGACCATCGTGTACCGGCGGGGCCGGGAGGAGCTGCCTGCCCGGGCCGAGGAAGTGGAGCACGCCGAGGAGGAGGGCATCACCTTCCGGCTGCTGACCAACCCAGTGGAGATCCTGGGGGATGAGAACGGCTTTGTGACCGGGATACGGTGCGACACCATGGCCCTGGGCGAGCCGGATGAAAGCGGCCGCCGCCGCCCCGAGGTGGTGCCGGGGGCACAATTTACCCTGGACTGCGACGCGGTCATCATGGCCATTGGGACGACGCCGAATCCCCTGCTGCACCGGACGACGGCCGGTTTGGCGGCTGACCGGCGCGGGCGGCTGACCACCGAGGAGGGCAGCTGCCGCACCTCCCTGCCGGGCGTTTTTGCCGGAGGGGATGCGGTGACCGGAGCGGCCACCGTCATTTTGGCAATGGGGGCCGGCCGAAAGGCGGCGCAGGAAATTGACGAGTACCTGCGGAAAAGCCCCTCCCACTAATAGTGCAAAAACGACCTTTTTTTGCAGCCCAAAGGTTAATAATTCACTTTTTTTCACGAAAAGTTTACGAATGAGGGAAAATATGGATGGAATTTGGCTAAATGTTGGATTATATTTCCTGCGAAATGGCATAAAAAAAGCTCCCCGATGGGGAGCTTTTTTATGCGGTTTTAGGGATTATTTTTTGCGGAGGACGACAGCGGAACCGAGCAGGGCCACAACAGCGGCTGCGGCGGCCAGGCCGACAAAGTCATTGGCGCCGGTGGAGGGGTTCTTCTGGTCCTCGGTCTTGGGGGTCTCGGCGGGGGTGGTATCGCCGGGAACGATGATGGTGATATTGGATGCGGGAACGGTGTAGCCAGCATCACCAGTCAGTTCAACATCTTTACCATTTACGGTGATTCTATCACCAGTTCTATTTTGAATAATGACACCAGCAGGAACATTGGTAAGAGTTGTACCATTGAGTACAAAAATCTCTTCGCCTTTGGACGCAGCAGCAATCACTTCATTGGCTGCATTGCCAACATAGTAATCGTTATTCTGAACAGTATTGTTTTTCTGAACCACAAGGCTGTTATCGGCAAAGTTATTGCCCTCACCTTCCGCTTTGTTGTCGGCCGGGTTAAAGTTCTTGAATGTACCGCCGGTTACATTGATGTGTGCTGTTCCGTTCGCGCGATTGGCATCATAGCAGTTCAGAACGAACTCATCACCCTTTGCCGAATCAGGATATTTTTGCTGAACAGAGTAGGTTCCGCCTTCGACATTAGCTGTTCCAGCAAAAACATATACAGCATGGATATTACCAATGAAGGTACCATTTTTGATAGTAACAGTTGCACTTTCCTTCACATCAACTGCATAGCAGTCGTTTTCTTTGGCTGCAAAGGTGCCGTTGCCGGTAATGGTCAAATTACCACTACCACGGACAGAAATCAAAGACCAATTACCAGCTTCAGCTGTCGGCTTATCCCACAGGTCACTTGTGTTATACAGTTTCTTACCATTCATGTTTAGGGTAATGGTTTTATTGACTGTAATCGTTTGGGACAAATCAATATCAGCCAGCAGCTTGATAGTATCACCATCATTAGCAGTTGAAATAGCACTTTCCAGCTCCTCATAGGTCAATGCAGTCTTTTCCGCAGCCAAGGCGACGACGGGGAGCATGACGCAGACCATGAGCAGCGCCAGGGCAATGCTTAGGAACTTTTTCATTGTGTTAACCTCTCCTTTGCTTTACCCGCAGGGAGTTCGTGTTTGCGTGGCAAACACGGCGACGCCCCCGGGGGCGATTTTATTTTGGTAAGTTAAGGTTATTCCTTTTCCGGGTGAATGTCAAGTGCCTAATGGGAAATTGCAGCGAATTTTTTAACATCGACATAAACTGACAGCAAAATGGTCGGTTTTACGCGACAGGCGGGGTAATGCGGGGGGCGGGGCGGTAGCGCTCGAAGATGACGGCATCGAAGCGGGCAAGGGCCAGGGGCTCCTTACTTTCATCGCGGACCGTCCATGCGACGCAGGGGGCATGCCATACCTTACGGATGAGGGACAGCGTGCGGGTGCGGGGGGCGGTGAGGTAATTGTAGGCGATGAAATCCGGGGCGGTGAGCCAATTGAACAAAAGCTGCTGAGAGGCCCAGGTGGCGGGGGTGAGGCGGGTCATATTGCCCTCGCCCTCGGTATAGCGATCGGAGAGCAGGCCGCGGGCAACGGCGGGGGCGTGGTTTTTCATCCACAGGATGACCTGGGGGTGGAAGCTTTCGACACAATACAGGCCGGTGTAATCCCGGAGCTGAGACATCATTTTCTCGCAGAGGGCGGGGTAATTTTTCTGATACTTGACCTCGACGATCATGGGGATCTTCCCCGCGACGATGTCAAGGACCTCCGAGAAGAGGGGGATGCGTTCTTCGGTGCCCAGCAGGCGGAGCTGCTGCAATTCGGCGTAGGATTTTTCATCCACCCGGCCGGTGACGCCGCAGACGCGGTCCAGGGTGTCATCGTGGAAGACGACAAGCCGGCCATCGGTGGTGAGGTGGAGGTCGAGTTCGATGCCGTAGCCGGCTTCCACAGCGCGGCGGAAGGCGGGAAGGCTATTTTCCGGGATGCCATCCTGGGCGCAGTGCAGACCGCGGTGGGCGTAGCGCCGCCCCACAAAGGGGGCCATCTTCTTCCGGGCGGAGGGATCCGGGCGGAGGAGGAGCAGGAGCAGCAGGAACAATACAGCAAGGACAAGCAGGAGGATGAGGAGGGCTTTCATAGGGAGGGACCTCTTTTCGGGTGGATTTTGAGGGAGGGTTTGCGGGAGGGGCGGTGGGCCTGCCCCCTGTTCTGGATCCATTATAGCGCCGTAAGGCGGCGGGTGCAATAAAAAAGGAGGCACCGCTATCCCCGTCGAAAGAGATAACGGTGCCCCGGGTGCCGACGGATGCGAGCTTATCCGTTGCGCTCGGCAAGAAAAAGAGCATAATCCTGGACCGCGCTGCGCTGTTCCTCCGTAAGCCCCTCGGGCAGGAGCAATACATCGGAAGAGGTGGCGGCATAGCCTGGGTAGCGCTCATCACTGAGCCCCATCAGATAATCCACTGAAACGCCGAAAAATCTGGCCAGCCAAACCTTGGTCGCGTCGCTTGGGTCACTTTTCTCTTTTTCGTAGGCGGATATGGTGTGGTGCGAGACGGACAGCATATCCCCCAGCTCGGCTTGTGACAGTCCCGCTGCTTTCCTTAGCAGGTATAAGCGGTTTCCTATCATTCCCATTCCCTTCTCTCTTAAGACTGGGCGTTTTTATTGTACCATTCTTTATGCAAAAAAGGAAATACTTTTGACAAAATCTACCCATTTTACAAAAAGAGTTGTTCTGATTTGTCGGAATTGACAGGGTGCCATTTCCAGCAATATTTCCAGCAATCCGCAACTGGGCGCGGGGGGCCCGGGGACCTATAATGGAGATGTAAGCATAGTGCTGAGTGACGAAGGAGGTACATATGATGGAGGTTTTTTCTTTGCACCGGGAGATGACCGGTGAAGAGGGCGAGCAATGCCGGGTGCGCTATTCCCTGACGGAGGACAGCTGCGGCCCGGAGCGATGCTACGGCATCCTGTGCTGTGTGGAGGGAAGCCGGCGGCCCGGCCGGTGCTGCCGCCTGCCCGGCCTACTGGAAAATCGCGGGGTGGGCGAGCTGCTGGTGGAATATCTGGCGCGGCGGGAGGTAACACCCGTTCAGCTGGAGGATATCCTGGTGGAGCTGCTACCGTGACGGCGGAGCTTGCCGAGAGGGCGCGGCCGCAGGCCGCCCGGGCAAAGCCCGGGCAGGGCGCCCCGAAGGGGCGTCCACGATGCGGAGCATCGTGGACTGCGGCCGCAGCCTGGGCCATGCAGGAAGTGTTTCTCTATAATATAGGTAAGGGCGGCCCGGTTTGGAGCGGGGGCGTCCTTTTTTTGCACCGGGCAGGCGGGTGCGGAATAGGATGGGGCAGCGGGAAAATCCCCGCCAAGCGAGCGAGCAACTTTATTGACATAGATAGCAGGTGACGACTGATGAAACGGACTGTGACGATCCTGGGCGGCGATGAACGCATGGCGTGGCTGGCGGAAAGCCTGCGGCGGGAGGGGTATAGCATCCGGCTGGCGGCGCTGCTGCCCCCTGCCCCCCTGAAAAATCGGCTGCCGCAACCGGAGACCCCAGATAGGCTGCTGCCGGAAAGCGAGACAGTGATTCTGGCGGTGCCGACGGTAGGCCCGGATGGGATGCTGCGCACCCCGACGGTCCCGGAGCGCTACCCCCTGGCGGAGTGCCTGCGGCTGCTGCCGGAGAGGGCGGTGGTGCTGGGCGGCACCCTGCCGCCAGACTGTCGAAAAATCGAGGAGGAACGGCATTTGGCCTACACCGACCTGCTGGCGCTGCCGGAGCTGCAGGAGCTGAACGCCATAGCGACGGCGGAGGGAGCGGTGGCGCTGGCCATGCGGGAGCAGAACACGACCCTATTTGATACGAGGTGCGTGGTGCTGGGCTATGGACGCTGCGGCAGCGCGCTGTGCCGCAGACTGGCGGCACTGGGCGCCAAGGTAACGGCTGCGGCCCGCCGCCGGGAACAGCTGGCGCGCATCTATGCCGATGGGCATACCCCCTGTGATATCAATAAGCTTTCCCCTGCTCTGGACGGCTGCGAAGTCGTTTTTAATACAGTGCCGGCCCCGGTACTGCCGGAGGAGCTGCTGCGCAGGCTGCCGCCGGAAGCTCTGGTGGTGGAGCTGGCCAGCGCGCCGGGCGGCTGTGACGCCGCCGTGGCGGAAGCGATGGGGCTGCGCTACCGGAACGCGCCGGGCCTGCCAGGCAAGGCAGCGCCCCGCACCGCCGGAGAATACTTGGGGCAGGTGATACGCGGCCTGCCGCACTGGGAGGAATGAATAGTGAACGACAAGAAATTGGGCTTTGCCCTATGCGGCTCCTTTTGCACGCTGGAACGCACCCTGCGAATGATGGCGGAGTTGGTTTCGGCCGGGTGGGAGATCCAGCCGATCATGTCTCCCATTACTTACGGGACGGATACCCGCTTTGGCACGGCGGAGCACTGGCGCGACCAGGTGGAGGCCCTATGCGGCCGGCCCATTTGGCACACGGTGGCACAGGTGGAGCCCATTGGGCCCCGGAAGCTCTTAGACATCCTGCTGGTGGCGCCCTGTACCGGCAATACCCTAGGCAAGCTGGCGGGTGGCATCACCGATACACCGGTAACGATGGCGGTGAAGGCCCATCTGCGCAATGACCGCCCGGTGGTGCTGGCGGTTTCCACCAATGACGGACTGAGCGCGAGCGCGGCGAATATTGGGGCGCTGCTGTGCCGCAAAAACTACTACTTTGTGCCCTTTGGGCAGGATGACCCCCTAAAAAAGCCGACCAGTCTGGCGGCGGAGCTTTCCCTGACCGGGGCGGCGCTGGCAGCGGCGCTGGAGGGCCGGCAGTTGCAGCCGATGCTGCGGGAGATGCCGGTGGGATAAGTTTGTGCCGGAAGCGGGCCCG
>OLSN01001424.1_pt1 | contig 20675 bp, 16 predicted proteins | sample 1672411 | NCBI WGS metagenome assembly OLSN01 (sample SAMEA3136683, study PRJEB25190) | human gut metagenome | biome: human gut; feature: human-associated habitat; material: faeces | place: Austria | collected 2013 | reverse complement strand
TTGCCCATGGAATCCTTATAGTTGCCCGCCACATACTCGTTGTAGTGGGAGGCGTCGATGCCAATATACACCAGTGCATCCGCATTGAGCACATCCAGATCGATGGTCTTGGTGAAGGTGTACTCGTTATTCCCCTGCACCACCACGGCGGTGACCTGCACGGTAAAGACCCGGGCGGCGGTGGGGGTATACTTGAAGGGCACATCCAGGGTGCTGCTCTTGGCGAGGGTATAGCCGGTCTTATCGGTGCCGATGACGGTGCCGCCGATGCTGTAGGTCAGGGACTTGATGGTGGCATCGCTATCCTCACTATTGAAGAAGGTGGTGGTGAGAGTCAGTTCCTCGTCGGTGACGGGGGTGGCGGTACCGCAGACCATGTTGGAGATACCCAGCTTCAGGCTCTCGCCCACCCACACAGGGGAGGTGACGGCCAGGTCGCCGTCTTTCTGGGTAACACGGATGAAGTAGTAGCTGTAGCTGGGGTCCAGAGTGGCGGAGAGCTTGCCGCTCCTGAGCTGGGCGGCATTATCCCAGGTGTAGGCCACCTTACCGGAGTTGGCCACCACCTCCACCTTGGCGATGGAGTCGGAGGCGTCGGGATCGTTGACGGTGACCTCGACATTCAGCTTATCGGGGATCTCGGTGATGCTGGAGCCCATCATAAGCCCGTTGACGGTGTAGGTCAGCTCCAGATTCTTATCCTCGGTGGCATACATACGCAGAGCGCGGATGGCCTCGTAGATGCCCTGCTCGCTGAAATCGTCGGTGAGGATAACATCCCGGGCATCGTTGGCATTGCCCCACTTGCCCTTGTGGTTATCCTGGTTGTTGGTGGGGGCCACATGCCAACCCTTATCCAGCGCCAGGATGTACTGCTCATAGCTGGGATAGTAGCCGCCGGCACCGACCTGACCCTCGCCGTTACCGACCTCCACCATGTACATGCGGCTGTCGATGACGGGGTTCCAATAGTTGAAGTCCTTGAAGTTGCCGAAGGTGGTGCCGGGGTGGTTGAACTGGCTGATGGAGTCCACGCCCTCGGGCTGGCTCAGCAGGGCGTAGTAGGCCTGCAGGCCGGCGTCGCTGGTCTTGTTGTTCAGCGTGGAGTTGTTGCGGGAGACGACGCCGGGGGTGTTGAAGGTGTTGATATGGCCGGGGCCGCCGGACCATGTCATCTCGAAGCCGCCGATGGCGACGATCTTGCCGGTATTCTTGGCATTGAAGGCGGCGATGGTGCTCTTATAGGTGTTCCAGCTGTGGCTGGCGTCGGAGTCCTTCACCAGAGAGGTGTCGTACAGTGCGGCTTCCACGTTGGGATTATTCTTGCTGTCGAAGTAGTTGGAGTGGTCGGTGAAGGCCACGAACTGGACGTTGGCACTCTCAGGCAGAGCGGCGATGTAATCCAGTGCGCCGGTCAGAGAGCCGGCACCGTCGGAGTACTGGGTATGGCCGTGGAGTTGGCCGAAGTACCGCTGATAGGTGGCCTCGCCCACGGTGAAGGACCACTCCGCAGTGGCGGACTTGCCGTCGGCGCGGGTGACGGTCAGGGAGACCTGTACCTTACCGTCCGCCATGTCGGCGGCAGGGGTGTAGGTGACCTTGCCGTCGGTATAGTCAGCGTCCACAGGCTCGTCGTTGATCTTCAGCAGGATGGTGGGTGCGTCACCGGCGTTGATGACATCGGCACCGATGGTGGGACGCTTGTTGTCACCGGTCTCCTCACCGTTGGCGGGGGTAAGATTCACGATGGTGGGCTCGTCCTTGACCTCGATCTCGGCCTCGCCGGTGATGGCGACGTTCTTGGTGTCCTTGCCGGACACGGTGACGGTGAGCTTATCGCCCTTGACCAGTTCCACCGGAATGATGGCGGTGTACTTGCCATCCTCACCCTTGGTGACGGTCAGCGTCTTTTCACCCAGCGTGGCGGTCATAGCGCCATCGACGCCGAAGGGGGCGTCCACGGTGAAGGTCAGCTCATAGTCCTGGCCCACATAGGCGGGCAGCACGGTGCCGAAGTCCACGGCGGGCTGGTTGACGATGCCGCCGGTGACGTTCACAGTCTCCGCCACGGGATAGAAGTAGAAGGAGTAGATGGTGTAATCCGTGACCTTGGATTTGTCCATGCTATACACCTTGAAGCTGTCGCTGTAATACTCCATCCACTGGCTGTACTTGCCGTTGAATTTGGCGGTACGGCTCTCCAGCTCGAAGCCGCCCACGCCGCCGGAGCAGGTGCGCACCAGCCAGTCGGCGTCTTCGCTGGCGGTCTTGCTGTAGAAGGCGTTGTTGCCGGTGCCGTTGGCGCACAGGTAGCCGTAGGTGTCGTTCTTGAAGCGCAGGTATTCGCCGTTCTGCTCTACGGTGAACACGGCGGCACCGTTGCCCTTGGTGAGCTTGCTGTCCGTGACCTCGGCAGCGCCGGACTTGGTGATGGAGGGGCTTTCAGCGTTGTCGTCCTGGGCGGCCAGCGCGGCATTGGCGGCGGCGCTGTAGATGACGACCTTGCTGCCTGCGGTGGGCAGATCGCCGGTGTCGGGGGTGTCGGGGGTATCATCGACTACCAGGTAGAACTGCTGGGCAAACAGAGCCTCGTCGCTGATCTTGTAGTAGGAACTCCAGTTGCCCTTTTCGGCATACCATTCGATGTAGTTCTTGCGGGCTGTATTCTGAATATAGAAGCAGTCAGCAGTTTTAGCAGCGGTAATAATTTGCCAGTTGGGGTTCGTCCCATCCAACGGCATACTACTATTTTCTGCGTTCATGGCCAGCTTCTTGCCGTCGGCGGTGGAGAAGGTATAGGTGCCGTCAGCATTGACGCCCACCGTCCAGATATCCGCCTTGGTGTAGCCGGTCAGCTTGCCGTTGGCCAGCTTCACATCGGTGCCCTTGTTGTAGAAGCCGCTGTACTCGGTGGACAGGGCCTTGCCGTTGGCGGGGTTGAAGATCACCACGGTGTCGCCGTCGGACAGGGTGGTAACAATGCCGTTTTCGCGGGCCTTGGTGATCTCGCTGGCCTTGGTGTTGCGCAGCTGGAGGGTGGTGTTGTTGATGCCCACCGCAGCGGTCACGTCCACCTTATTGCCCACGGCGTATTCCCAAGCGCCGTCCACCTTGTTGATCACGGCCTTGTAGACCTGGATGGTATTGCCATCCGCGTCCTTCAGGGTGATGTTGGGATTGCTGTACGCGCCGTTGTTGTCGTAGATCTCGGTGATCTCCAGGCCGGTCAGCTTCACATAGGTGCACACATCGGCAGTGGTCAGCGTATTGATGGCGGCGGCCTTGGCGGTCAGCTTCAGGCCGGAGGACTTTTCATAGGTGCCGCTGCCCAGCTGGGCCATGCCACGGTACTCGGCCCGTGTGCCGGTGCCGATGATGGTATCGCCCAGAGCGATGTCCGTGGTCTTGCTGGCCAGACGCAGGCAGATGCCGCCGGTGGCGTCCTGCAGATAGTAGTTCTGGCCGTCCACCAGAGTCACAACGCCCTTGACGGTGAACTGGGTGCCTTCCGCACCGGCCAGCGCGGCGGCGATGGTGGAGAATTCAGGCTCCGGTTCGGGATCAGGGGTCTCGCCGGTCACATACTGCTTGTCCTGGGTCAGCTTGTAGAACGTCATGCCGAAGTCTTTTTCGGACAGACGGTCAGCGCTGGTGCAGTAGGCGGAGAACTCGGGCGTCTTGTTATCGCCCTTTGTATACAGGAAATACTCCATGTACACCTTGCCGTATTTGCCGGTGACGCCGGTGCCAGCCATAGTGTACGCACCATCTGTGCCGATGGCTTCCAGATCCCAGGTGGTGGCGCCGTTACCGGTCAGGTTCAGATTGAACTTGTCGTCATTGGTGCCCATGGTCAGGGTCTTGTCGCCCTGCACGAAGGTATAGGTGCCGTCGTCATTCTTGGTGACAGTCCAGACCAGTGCGTCCATGGAATCGGCGGTCAAGGCGTCACCGGTTACAGTGGCGGCTACGGGGGCCAGGTAGTAGCTGCCCAGCATGGTGGCGCTGACAGCGCTGGTGTTGCCCGCGTTGTAGATGACTACCTGGTCGCCGTTGGCGATCTCAGTCGTCTTGACGTACTTGTTCACCAGTTCGTAGGCCTTGTAGTTGAATACGGCTTCCTTGCTGTCGGTCATGCCGTCCTTGGTGGCCTTGACGGTGATGGTGCAGGAGGTCGTGATGGGCACAGGGCCGGTATAGGGCTGATATGTGCCGTCGTCGATCTTGTACTGGAGCGCCGCGTCCACGGTCTCGCAGGTGAAGGAGACAGTGTCGCCGACCTTGATGTCACCGGAACCGGGAATTGCGGTGGGGGTGGCTACCTGCTGGGTCGGCTCGACGGTGGCGGCGGTACCGCGAATTACGATGTTATTGATGTTACTGGCACCAGTGCTGGCAACAGTGTCGTTATTAACACTGGTAGTACCCACCATCAAAACTTTCAGCGACAGAGTTTTGCTGCTGGCTTCCGCAGGAAGAGGCAGGTCACTGAAAACATCAGATAGAGATGTCTTGGTAATTGTAATACTTCCGTTAGAAACATCGGTCCATGTTACTCCATTATCAATGGAGTATTGCAGCTTAAAGTTGGCAGGGCCGGTTTTGGAGGAACGCATTTTGGCAGAGAAGGTAAGCGACGTATAATTGGATGTATCCAATCCGTCGATTTGCCAATAGCCGCCATTATCCCAAGAGGATGCGGCCAAAGACTTCGTGGAATATTGGGTAAATGTCGCACCACTGAGCGACAGGGAGCCGGAACCTTCCGTTGCTGCTGCAGGCCAAGCTTCTGGCGCTGCGGTGTAGTTCCATGCCGCAATCGTTGTTGTTTCCGCTGCAAACGCGGCCACCGGCAGCAGCGAGAGCAGCATCACCAGTGACAGCAGCGCGGAGAGGATCCGCTTGCTTGTTCGTCCTTTCATTCATAAACCTCCCGTCTCATTTTCCTACTTGGCCGCTTCGGTTTTTGGCCCCCCTTCCCTTTCGGACGCGCCGCGGCAGAAGCCCCCTTTGTTTCCCATGGGAAACAAAAAACCCGTTAACGGGTTTTGCATCGCGGGCCGCTTGCCGCGGCCGACGCAGACAGAAAAACCGCCCCACCTGCGCAGGGCAGGCGGACGGCGTTCCACATATTCGGGAGAGGGTTTGCTGTATGCCGAATCTCAGGCGAAACTTGTCCCAAACTGTGGATAGTGCCAAAAACCGGAGCAGACCTTTCGTATTGATGGCTACATTGTACCATATCCTTCCGGCAAAAGCCACCCCTAAAATCATCATTTTTGTAAAACCTTTGTCATGCTTTGGCGCCGCGGCGGCGCGGTATTGACATCGGGCGGCGAACTTGCTATGCTGATAAAAACGAAAACGGAGGACTTCCGGATGAAAAAGAGCTCTTCCCGGCCCGCGCCGGGTCAATGGTGGCGGGAAAACCGCGTCAGCTGTCTTGTGCTGGCCGCCGCGCTGGTGCTGTTTCTCGCTGTCCGCGCCATCGCCGCGCCGGAAAAGGAAACGGCCATCGACGCCGCGGAATACGCAGAATACGAAAACGCCGTGATCACGGAGGTGCTGTCGGACAACACGTTTACCGATCCGGCGGCGGACAACGCCCTGCGGGGCGAGCAGATCCTGCTGGCGGAGGTGAAAACCGGCCAGTACAAGGGCGAGATCATGCAGGTATACGGCTATGTGGGGCCGCTGTACGGCGGACAGCTGAAGGCGGGCGACGGGGCCACGCTGCTGATCTCCACCTATGCCGACGGCAGCCATGTCGCCACGGTGTATGAGTACAACCGCCTGCCGGCGCTGGCGGTGATCGTGGCGCTGTTTCTGATTGCCACGGTGGCCGTGGGCGGCAAGGTGGGCGCGAAATCCCTGGTGGCGCTGGCCATGACGCTGGTGTGCCTGTTCTGGATATTGATCCCGCTGCTGATGAAGGGCGCGCCCACGCTGCTGACGGTGTTTCTGGTATGCGCGTACATCACGGTGGTGACCATGGTGATCCTGGGGGGCGTGCAGCGCAAGACCGTGTGCGCCGCGCTGGGCACCATCGCGGGAACGGCGCTGGCGCTGCTGTTCGGTCTGGCGGCCCAGAGCCTGGCCCGGGTGGACGGCCTGCGGCTGACGGATGTGGAGCCCCTGCTGCAGCTGCGGCAGACGGGCACGCCGCTGGGCCTGCGGGGCCTGCTGGTGGGCGGCATCGTCATCAGCGCCCTGGGCGCGGTGATGGACGTGGCCATGAGCATCGCCTCGGCGCTGACGGAGGTACACACGGTGGCGCCGAACCGGAACACGCGGGAGCTGTTCCGCTCCGGCATGAACATCGGACGGGACATGGTGGGCACCATGACCAACACGCTGATCCTGGCCTTCCTGGGCAGCGGCTTTGCCCTGATCATCTATCTCTACTCGCTGGGGCTGAGCCCCTATCAGCTGATCAGCTCGTCGTATCTGACCATCGAGGTGGTCAGCAGTATCTCCAGCAGCATCGGCGTGATACTGTCGGTGCCGCTGACGGCACTGATCAGCTCGGTGATCCTGACGAGGGGGAAGGGGTAAGAGAAAAGCGATCAAAAAGGACTGACCTGGCGGTCAGTCCTTTTGTGTTTTTGGGGGCTCCTGGGGGTGCAGGTGGGCGTAGACTGCCGATGCGGCCGGGGCGGGCAGGAGCTTGCGCAGGTCGTCCAGCGACGCGGCTTCGATGGCTTTTACCGTGCCGAAGCGCTTGAGCAGCGCCTGCTTCCGGGCCTCGCCGATGCCGGGGATGCCGTCCAGCTTGCCCCGGTAGGTGCGCTTCTTGTGCTTCTGCCGCTGGAAGGTGATGGCGAAGCGGTGCACCTCCTCCTGGATGCGGCCGATCATGGTGAAGATGTGGGGCGACTGCTGGATGCCCAGCTCGCTGCCCTCCACGGTGATGAGGGCGCGGGTGCGGTGGCGGTCGTCCTTCACCATGCCCAAGATGGGGATGGATACCCCCGCCGCCCGCTCCGCCGCCAGGGCGGCGTGAACATGGCCCAGGCCGCCGTCGATCAGCAGCAGGTCGGGCAGGGGCGGGAACTTCTCGTCGTCTTTATGGGCGAACCGCCGCTCCAGCACCTCCTGCATGGCGGCGTAGTCGTCGGGGCCGGTAAGGGTCTTGATGGCGAACTTCCGATAGTCCCGCTTCAGCGGCTTGCCGTCCACGAACACCACCATGGAGGCCACCATGTCGTCGCTGCCCAGATTGGAGATGTCGTAGCTCTCCATCCGCCGGGGCACGGCGGGCAGCTGCGCCAGCGTCTGTAAGTCTGTCAGCACCTTGGCTACCCGCTCCGACTCCGTGGTGATGCGCTCGGCCTCCTCGCGGGCATTCTGGGCCGCCATGTCCACCAGCTGGGAGCGTTCGCCCCGCTGAGGGGCCTTGATGGTCACCTTGTGGCCCGCCCGTCCTGTCAGCAGGGCGGCGAAGGTGTCGCTGTCGTCAAACAAACACGGCAGCAATATCTCGCGGGGCAGCACCGCCTTGTCCAGATAGTACTGGCTCAGCACGGCGCTGAGCACCTCCGGCTCCGACTGGTCGGCGGCGGTGGGGAATATCTCGATCTGGCGGCCCAGCAGGTCGCCGTTTTCAATGTGCAGCACCGCCGCGCCGCACCGCACCGATCCGGTGTATACGCCCCACACGTCCGTGTCGGCGCACACGCCCGCAATGACCTGCTGCTGCTTGCCCAGCACCTGCAGGGCCTGCATCCGGTCCCGGAGGGCGGCGGCCTTTTCAAATTCCAGATTCTCCGCCGCCTGCTCCATCTCTTGGCGAAGGGCCGCCGTTACCTGCCGCAGCTTGCCGCCCAGCAGCTCCGCCGCCTGGGCCATCCGGGCCTGATACTCCCCCTGGCCGGGGCCGTCGGGAGAGCAGAAGCCGTCGCATTTTCCGATGTGGTGGTTGAGGCAGGGCCGCTCCTTGCCGATGTCCCGGGGGAACTGGCGGTTGCAGGTGGGCAGCTTCAGGGCGGCGCACACCGCCTGCAGGGCCGCCCGGGTCTCGTGGCGTCCGCCGAAGGGGCCGAAGTACCGGGCACCGTCCTCCTCCGGCTTGTTCACCAGCGTGAACCGGGGATAGGGCGCTTTTTCGTTGAGCCGCACGAAGGGATAGCCCTTGTCGTCCTTCAAAAGAATATTGTACCGGGGCTGGTGCCGCTTGATCAGGGAGTTCTCCAGGATCAGTGCCTCGAACTCCGTGCGCACCATGATGGTGTCGAAGTGATCCACCTGGGACACCATCATCCGGGTCTTTTCGTTGTGGCCGCTGCCGGACTGGAAGTACTGGCTGACGCGGTTTTTCAGCTTTTTCGCCTTGCCCACATAGATGACCAGTCCCGTCTTGTCCATCATGATGTACACGCCCGGGGACAGGGGCAGGCTGTCCGCCTTCTGCAGCAGCTCCTGTTTCGTCATGACAAAGTCCCCCCTTCCAATGGTGCTCCCAGTATAGCACGCCGCCGCCCGGGCCGCAAGGTTGCTTTTTGCGGTGGGATATGGTACCATCAAAGAAAATGCAACGAAAGAGGGATCGTTTTATGATACAGGATATCGCGCCCCACCGGTTTGACCGCACCTATGTCATCGGAAAGCCCGACGCCCACGACATCGCCCTGTGTGTCCGCAAGGGGAGGGTGCTGCTGCAAAGAGACGGCGACGGCTGGGCCCTCCCCCGGTTCGGGACGGCCATCCCCACGGAGGACGCCCTTCATGTGTTCTCGCTGGACGGGGTGGACTGCTATCTGGCCCGGACGCCGGACGCCGTGCCGGAGGGCGCGGAATATGTGGACGTGGGCGGCATCCGGTCGGTGCGGCCTATGGAGACGGCCTTCGCCGCCATCACCGCCGTGCAGCTCCACCGGTGGTACGGCGCGCGGCAGTACTGCGGCCATTGCGGCCATAAGATGAAGGTCAGCAACGTCGAGCGGGCCATGGTCTGCCCGGCCTGCGGCCAGATCGAGTACCCCAAGATCTGCCCCGCCGTCATCGTAGCCGTCACCCACGGAGACAAGCTGCTGCTGACCCGCTATGCCAACCGCCCCTTCCGGGGCTATGCCCTTATCGCCGGTTTCGTGGAGATCGGCGAGACGCTGGAGGACACCGTCCACCGGGAGGTGATGGAGGAGGTGGGCGTGAAGGTGAAAAACCTGCGGTACTACAAGAACCAGCCCTGGGCCTTTACCGACACGCTGCTGACCGGCTTTTACTGTGAGCTGGACGGCGATCCGGACATCACCCTCGACCACAACGAGCTGTGCGAGGGTGTGTGGCTCTCCCGCGAGGAGATCCCCAGCCGGGAAAATGACATCAGCCTGACCGCCGAGATGATCGAGCGGTTCCGGCTGGGCCTGGCATAAGCAAATGCGCCGTCCCGGCGGGACGGCGCATTTTTTAAAACAGTGTTTCCTGGTAGGCCAGCTCCACCTGGCCGATGGAGCGCATCTGGGCGGCGTTCTCCGCCGTCAGTGCGTCGCAGATGGCCATCTTCCGGATGATGTTCTGCACCGTCAGATCCAGCCCCGTTCCCGCCCGATAATCGGCAGGGAAAATGAAGTCCACCCGGCCCTTGGCCAGCAGCTCCTCCACGCCGGTGCGGTTGCTCTCCTGATACACGGCGATGGCCTGGCCGCCGTAGGAGCGCATCATCTTCATGCAGGGCACGTCGGAAAGGCCGTCGCCCACATAGATCATGTTGGTGAAGGGCACCCGCTTGCTGTCGTCGGGCATGGAGTCGTTCAGCTTCCGATCCTCGCTGACCTCCAGCACGCCCTTGTTGATGCGGTAGACGAACTGGGTCTTGTTGGTGAAGTTGACGTCCAGCTTGGGCCAGCAGGCGGCCCCGTCCCGATAGTAGAACTCGCAGGCGTAGATCTTCTTGAAGTGGTGGGCGATGCCGCTGCCCTCGATGATCTCCTTCAGACCCGAGGACAGCACATAGTGCTCCACCGTCACCCCCAGGCTGTCGCCGAAGGCGTCGATCCGGTCGAACCATTCCCGCACGCCGGGAAACAGCTGGATGCCCTTTCCGCACTGCACCAGATAGTCCCGGTTCAGCGTCATGCCCTGGGCCCGGCACTCCTCGATCATGGTGTACATATAGGCCAGCAGGCCGTCCATCTGATTCTCCCAGCCGAAATTGTTGGCCTTCTGCCAGAACTCCGCCGGGGTATAGCCCAGGCTGGGGATGAAGGTATAGTCCTCCATATCGGTGGTGCACAGCGTCTTATCAAAGTCGTACAGCAGGGCAATGATGGGTCTCTCGCTCATGGCGCATCTCTCCTTTTGGTAAAAAAGCGGCCTATGAAGGCCGCTTTTTTCTGCGTGTTATTCGCCGGTATAGTTGCGGCCGAACTTCAGCTCGTCCAGGCTCAGCTTGAAGTCGTTGGGGATGGCGGAGCCGGCGGGCACGTCCTTCACGTAGGGCGCCTCCACCGGTTCGGCGGCAGCGGTCTCCATAGCGTCCATGTGGTGCATGATATCCTGCTGGATATCCGCCACGGGGCTGGCGGCGGGCGCCTCCTCGGCGGACAGCTGCATCTCAGGCAGGGAGTTCAGGAACTCCTGCTGCTGGGCGCACAGCTCGCTGCCGTGGCGGACGAAGTCCACCAGGCTCTGCTTGGCCATCACCAGCTTGTCCTCGGCCTCCTGCTTGTCCTTTTCCAGCTGGGCCAGCTGTGCGGCGTGCTGCTCCTGGGCCTCCTTCAGCATGTTGTCCTTCTCCGTCTGGGCCTCCTGCACCAGCTTGGCAGCCATCTTCTGGGCTGTCAGCAGGGTGGAGCGCATGGCGTCCTCGGTGGCGCGGTATTCCTCTACCTTTTCGGCCAGGATCTTCAGCTTGGCCTTCAGCGTCACGTTCTCTTTATACAGTGCCGTATAATCCTCGGTCAGCGCGTCCAGGAATTCATCCACAGCGCCCATGGCATAGCCGCTGCCAAAGCCGGAGGATTTGGGAAATACTTTTTCAGAAACTTCCTGCGGTGTCAACATGGTATATCCCTCCCGTTTCTCTCATGCCTGCTTACAGATACAGGCCGTTGTTTTCCAGCTCGTCGATCAGATCGCCCATGATATCCACGCTGTAGGGTGTGATGATATAGGTGTTGGCGGCCACCTTCTTGATCTTGCCGTCGCCGGCGTAGGCCACGCCGGACAGGAAGTCGATCAGGCGGCGGGCCACGTCCTTGTTGGTGGACTCCAGATTCATCACCACCGTGCGCTTTTCCCGCAGATGGTCGGCGATCTCGCTGGCGTTCTCGAACCGCTCGGGCTTGACCAGCACCACCTTCAGCGCGGCGGTGGCGTGGATGTTCACCACCTTGTTGTGGCGATCCTCCGGCTGCTTGCGCTCCTCGCGGCGATCCTCAAAGATATTGCGGCTGTCGCTGCGCTCGGGCTGTTCCAGCTCTTCGTCCTCGTAATCGTAATCCTCGTCGTCATACGGGTGAATGATCTTCTTGATCTCGTCCATGAAACCCATTGTGAAAGCCTCCCAGTCGTATATATTATTTGTTGTAATTCCGCGCGCCGAAAATGGCCGAGCCCACACGCACCATGTTGGCGCCGCAGCGGACGGCATCGGCATAGTCGTCGCTCATGCCCATGGAGATATATTCCCACTTATTATCGTACATTTCTCGGCTTATGTCAACAAAAAGACGGTAAACTTTCTCAAAATATGGTATGCTGCCGCCTTTTTCCACCGCAACGGGTGGTATCGTCATCAGGCCCCGCACCCGGACATGGGCCAATTCCTTGGCATAAGCCGCCGCCTGGGCCAGCTCTTCCGGGGCAAAACCGGATTTTGCCTCCTCGCCGCCGATGTTGACCTCCAGCAGGATGTCCTGGGTCAGCTCCATTCTGGCGGCCACCTTTTCGATCTCGTCCAGCAGCTCGCGGGAGCCCACCGACTGGATCAGCGCCGCCTTGCCCACCACCTGCTTCACCTTGTTGCGCTGCAGATGGCCGATGAAGTGCAGCGGCGCGCCGTCATAGGCGTTGTCCTTCAGCTTTTCCGTCATCTCCTGCACCCGGTTCTCGCCCAAGGCGTCGATCCCGGCGGCGATGGCCTCGCGGCAGCGGGCAGCGTCGTTCATCTTGCTGGCACCCACCAGTGTGATATCCTTTCCGGTACGTCCCGTCTCACGGGCCGCCGCGTCGATCTCCTGCCGGATGTGTGCGATATTTTCCGCAATAGACATGGAAGTTTATCCCCTTTCTATGTAATAGCTTATCCGATTACCTTGCCGTCATACAGCTCTGCCGAGGTGACGATCACCTGGTCACCCTGGCGCAGCATGGTGGAGTCCTCCTCCGCCGCGGCATCCTTTACCAGCATGTAGCCGTCGCCCTGGTACACCACCTGCACGGGCTTGAACTTGGCCCGCACGCCCAGCACGCAGTACACGCCGGTGACGCCGTCCTCGTTGACACGCAGCGCCGTGGAGGGCAGCCGCAGCCCTTCATAGGTGCGCAGCACCAGCGTGGCGGCCTGATGCCGCATCAGGGTGGTCTGGGCGATGTATTTCTCACTGCGCAGGATCAGCACCCGCTGGCCGTTCTCGCTGCGGGAGATGCTGTCGATGGTCATTTTCAGGTCGAAGTCCAGCCCCTTGGCGAACCGCACCGTCACCGTGGAGCGGCCACTGAGCTGCTCGGCCTGGGCGTCGGTGATGACGGCGGCGTAGTACCAGGTGTCGCCGTAGATCAGCTTGCCCACATTGGCGGCGCTGCTGTCGGCGGCCCTGACGCTGTTCAGCTTGCTGGCCGTCACGTCATCCTTCAGGAATTCCGGCGTCAGCACCGTCTCATAGCCGTCGCAGGCGGCGGAGTAGATGCCGGACTCCGGCGCAGTGATGGCTGTGCCGTTCAGCGACTGCTCCAGCTCCCGGATGGACTGCTCCGTGGCCTTGATGTCGGCCTCGATCTCCTCCTGGGTGCCGGTGGTGTAGTCCCGCTTCAGCACGGCGCTCTTCAGGGCGGACAGCTCTTCGTCGGCGTTGCTGTAATCCCCTCCGACGATGGACTGCCGCAAGGTCAGGATGCCGCCGGAGATGGTGGAATCCAGCTTCAGCGCCGCGTCGGGATCCAGAAAGGCGGTCAGCGAGAAGGACAGCTGCTCTAGCTTCAGATTCAGTGCCTCCAGCTGCTCCACCCGGGTCAGCGCACCGCTGTCGGGATAGGCCATGGCCAGGGTCTGACCCTTGCCCACACGCTCGCCCTCGGACAGGGCGTGGCCCAGCGTTCCGGCGTCGGAGTGGAAGGTCTCCTCGCTGCGCACCAGATAGCCGTTCAGCTCCACGGTGATCTCCTCTGTGGAGGTGTAGACCAGGGTGGTGTTGATGGGGTCGGAGAAATAGCGGTACGCCTGCACGGCGAAGTAGACCACCACCGCCGCCAGAATGACCGCCGATAGGATCTTGAAGATGGGTGTGGAAGACGATTTCATATCCCGCTCCTTGTGTGTCTGTGCGTGGTTTGTGTGAGAATTTCGTAGTGTGAACGATCTGCTTTGGGAGTGTTTCGCTCTCCGGAGCGAGTCACTTTTGGCCGTTGTCCCAAAAGTGACCAAAAGGACAACCAGAAACCCAGGTTTCTGGACTTCCTGCGCGCTATGCCTTTGCGTAAATCCGCGATTGCATACCGCACGTTTACATGAGATTCTCTTTTTCGATTCGTTATCGGATCGTCTCTGCTCCAGCGCCGCTGCCGCTCACAAAGCCGCGCAATAATGCTTTATGCTCTACCGTCGCGCTGCATCAGCGGCAGCGGCGCAGAAAGAGAATCTATTCGTCATACCGCAGCGACAAAGAACGATGCCCTGTGAACGCGTGGTACAGTGCATCGGTGTCCAGCTATGTCTGGCGTGCGCGGATTCTTAAACCGCAGGTTTAAGTGGCGCTCTTGGGCACTTTTGCCGTCGGTGCGTTAAAAAATATGCCGGTGGCATATTTTTAGCATCCGATCTCGGCAGCTACGCTGCCGTAGCATCTGCTGTGTTTACACAGCGCGATCGGGCAAAAGTGCCTCGCGCTCGGAAGCGCGAAACCCTCCGCCTCATATCTCCTCCGCCTCCTGAAAGCTTACCGCCTTCGCTGGGGCGATGGTGGAGATGGCGTGCTTGTAGATCACCTGCTGGCGGCCCTCGCTGTCCAGGATCACCACAAAGCAGTCAAACCCCGTGATGGTGCCCCGCAGCTGGAAGCCGTTCACCAGAAACATGGTGACGGGGAGCTTCTGTTTCCGGGCCTGGGTCAAAAAGATTTCCTGTAAATTGTTTGTCTTCTGCATAGCGTCCTCCTATGTATCTTTTTTGTACGGACGCTATCTCTATGGGACAACCTCCGCCGTGATTCAGCATAAACCACGGCTGTGGAGATATTCTGTCGCTTTTTGCAGACCCTCCGGGAAATTTGGATCGCGCTGCCAGCGCACCCAGAAAATGTCCGGATTCCGCCGCAGCCACGTCAACTGCCGCTTGGCGTACTGCCGGGAGCGGAGCTTGACCTCCTCGATGGCTTCCTCCGCCGTGGCCGTGCCCTCGGCCACCGCAAGAAACTGCTTGTAGCCGATGGCCTGTAAGGCCGTGGCGTCACGGGGCAGGCCGCCGGACAGCAGCGCCTCCGCCTCCGCCAGCAGCCCCTGCTCCACCATGATATCCACGCGGCGGTCGATACGGTCCCGGAGGTCCTGCCGGTCCTCAAAATCCAGACCGATGTACAAGGTTTCGTATTGGGGGAGCCGCTGCCGCTCCAGCCGGTCGTGCTCGGTGATGGTCTGGCCGGTCTCCTGCCAGACCTCCAGCGCACGGATAATGCGCTTTTCGTCCCGCAGGTGCAGCTTTTCCGCCGCCGCGGGGTCAATTTTCCGCAGCTCCTCCAGCAGCACTTCAACGCCTTCCGTCCGGGCCCGCTGCTGCAAGGCCTGACGGATGCCGGTGCCCTGCGATCCGGCGGCAAAATCCGTGCCCCGGATCAGGGCGTCCAGATAGAGGCCCGTGCCGCCCACCAGCACCGGCAGCTTGCCCCGGCGCAGGATATCCTGGACGCACGCGTCCGCCGCCTGCACATACCGGGCCACCGACCAGCTCTCCGCCGGATCGGCCACGGCCACCATGTGGTGGGGGATGCCCTCCATCTCGTCGGGCGTGGGCGCGGCGGTGCCCACCGTCATGCCCCGGTAGAGCTGCATGGAATCCACGCTGACCACCTCGCCGTGGAAGCGCTTGGCCAGGGCCACGCCCATTTTCGTTTTTCCGGTGGCGGTGGGGCCCACCACGCAAAGCACTGTGGCCATTGAAATTACTCCTTGATACTATGCGCGCTTGAACATCTTCTCGATGTCGTATTTGCTCAGCTTATACTTCACCGGACGGCCATGGGGGCAGTAGAGAATTTCTCCCGACTGCACCTTTTCCACCAGGGCCGCCAGCTCGGCGGCGTCGGTGGTCATGCCGGCCTTAATGGCGCTCTTGCAGGCCATGGTGTGCAGCAGCTCGTCCCGCGCGCCCTCCGGGTCGGCGCGGCCCAAGGCCAGCTTCTGGGCCAGCTCCTCCAGCGTCACGGCGGCGTCCGCCGCCAGGATATCCGCCGGTACCTCGCGGATCAGCACGGTGCCGCCGCCGAAGTCCTCGCACTCGAAGCCAAACTCCTGCAAAAGGGACAGGTTGTCCAGGGCGGCGGCGTAGGCCTCCGCCTCCAGCTCCACGGTGACGGGCGTCAGCAGCGGCTGGGCCATCAGGGGCTGGCGGCTGGCCTTCAGGGCGTCGAACCGCAGCCGCTCGTGGGCGGCGTGCTTGTCGATGAGCCACACGTTGTCGCGGTCATCCTCGCAGATGATGTAGGTTTTCAGCACCTCGCCCACCATGCGCCACGGGGCCTCCTTCACCGGCTCCATGGTCTGCTGCTCCGGCTCCTGGGGCATGGGGATGGCCTCCTGCACCGGCTCCGCCTGGGGTGCCTCCGGAAGATTTTCCGCCTTTTCGGGCGGGGTGATCTCATAGGTGCGGCCCGTCAGGGGTGAGGCCGTCACGATGGGCTGCTCCGGCTGGGCAGCCACGTCCCGGACGTAGACCGTCTCGGCACTGTGGGGCCGCTGGGCCATGGCGGGGACGCTGTCCCGGATGACATTTTTCGTGGCCGGGGCGGCGGGACGGGAGACGAAGCTGCCCAGGGGCTTTTTCTCCTCCACGGGAGCGGCGGCCTTGGCCTTGAACTCCTGGGCGGTCATTTTCTGGAAGAAGGACGGCTCCTTTTCCGCCCGCTGCGGGGCCTTTTCGGCGTTGAGAGCGTCCAGGATGGTGTAATATACCGCGTCGAACACGGTCTTGTCGGACACGAACTTCACCACCGTCTTGGCGGGATGGACGTTCACGTCCACCATGTCCGTGGGCAGCGTCACATGCAGCACGCAGCCGGGGAAGCGGCCCTTGAGGAGCTGATTCTTGTACGCCTCCTCCAGCGCCGCCGTCAGAAGCTGGGACTTGACGAACCGGTCGTTGACGAAGAACACCTGCTTGCCCCGGCTGCCGTGGCCGTTGAGGGGCTTGGTGACGAAGCCCTCTACCTTCACGTCGCCGCCGCTGCCGGAGATGGGCAGCAGGCCCAGGGCGAAGTCCCGCCCCATGGCGGCGTAGACGGCGGAGAGAAGCTGCCCGTCGCCGGGGGTGTGCAGCACCTCCTGCCCGTCGCGGATCAGCTTGAAGGACACGTCGGGGTGGCTCAGGGCCAGATGCTGCACCACGCCGGACACGGCGGTGCCCTCGGCGCTGTCCTTCTTCATGAACTTCATCCGGGCGGGGGTGTTATAGAACAGGTCGCGGACGCAGATGGTGGTGCCCTCCGGGCAGCCGGTGGGCTCCGTCTGGCCGGGGATGCCGCCCTCCAGATGGAGCGCCGCGCCCATGTCCTCGCCTGCGGAGCGGGAGAAGATGTCCACCCGGGATACGGCGGCGATGGCGGCCAGCGCCTCGCCCCGGAAGCCCAGCGTGCCGATGGCCGCCAGGTCGGCGGCGGAGCGGAGCTTGCTGGTGGCATGGCGCAGGAAGGCGGTGGGAAGCTGCTCCGCCGGGATGCCGCAGCCGTTGTCGGTGATGCGGATATAGGTCAGGCCGCCGCGCTCGATCTCCGCCACGATGGCGGACGCGCCCGCGTCAATGGCGTTCTCCAGCAGCTCCTTCATAACGCTGGCGGGACGCTCCACCACCTCACCGGCGGCGATAAGATCCGCCACATGGGGCGGCAAACATTGGATCTGCGGCATGGTTCCTCCTTGTGATAATTGGCTATGGGTGGGTCTGCGTAGGGGCCGGCGTCCTCGACGGCCCGTTCGTATTATGATGGTATTCCGGTAAACCGGCGGGGCGTCGAGGACGCCGCCCCCTACGGTGGTCAATCGTCAGATTTTGCGCCAGCTTACTTTACGCTCTCCCGGATGAAATCGGCGAAGCGCTGGGCTGCCGCCGTCTGGGGGACGCCACGGAGGATGCACATGTCCACGCTGCGGGGCGGGATGTCGAAGGTGGTCTGCAGCTTCCGCAGGCGGCCGTTGTCCAGGTCGCGGCGGACGAACTCCTCCGTCACACCGGCCACGCCAAAGCCGATGGCCGCCAGGTCCACCAGCAGGCTGCGGGCGCCCAGCTCGATCTCCGGGTTCAGCCGCAGGCCGTTCTGCAGGAAGTATTTCTCCAGATACAGGCGGGAGCTGGCTTTGCGCTCCAGCAGGATCAGGGGGAAGTCCGCGATCTCCGACAGGGTATAGACGTGGTCGAAGTCGCAGGGATAGTCGGGGCTTGCCACAAAGATGGAGTGGGTGGCGAAGCAGGGGATCGTCTCGAAGCTGCCCTCGCCGGGGGTGCTGGCAAAGGCGATGTCCACCTTGCCGGACTGCAGCAGGCCCAGCACCTTGTGGCTGCGGCCGGAGACGATCTGGATATGAATGGCAGGGTACTGCTTGTGGAAGCTGTCCAGATAGGGCAGCAGGAACTGGCTGGTGACGGTATCGGACGCGCCGATGGTCAGGTGCCCCATCTGCAGCTCGCGGGTCTGGCTCAGCTTGGCCTCGCCGGTCTCCAGCAGGCCGATGGCGCTGCGGACATATTCATACAGCAGCTTGCCGTCCGCCGTCAGCGTGACGCCGCGGCTGTTGCGGGCGAACAGACGGGTCTGCAGGTCGCTCTCCAGCTGCTTGATGGACTGGCTGACGGCGGATTGACTGATGTACAGTGCCTGCGCCGCGGCGGTAATGTTGCCCGCCTCCGCCACTTCCTTGAATACCTTGTAGAGTTCCAGTTTAACGGCCATTTCAACCATCCTTTCATAAGATAAAGCGATATGTCGATAATTTGACATTTGAAATAATTATACCAGATATGCCGCCAAATGCAAGCCCCAATTTGACGTTTTTCCCGCCGTGTGGTACAATCAGTTGAGCGATTCATACAAAATATTGAGGTGACCGTATGCAGCAGATCAAACGTGCCTGGAACAACCAGGACTTAGCCAATAAGGTGATCCTTGTCACCGGCGTCATCATGGCCATTGTGTGTCTGGTGATGGGACAGGGAAAGTATGGCGTGGTGTTCATGGTGCTGATGCTGGCCTTCGTGGCGGCCCACACCACCCAGCGCACCAAGCGGCTGCGCCGCCTGTACGGCGGCATGTACTTCCACATGCCCGACGGCGAGGTGGTGCCCATGAGCTTCGAGCAGGTGGCCGCGGAATATGTGAAGGGCCAGCAGGGCAAGTACGCCGACCGAAGCGTGTCCCTGTGGTTCCCCTACTGGCGGATCAACGAGGACGGCATGCTGGACACCGCCTTCGGCCTGGAGATCGACCTGGCGGGGTTTGACGATCCCGACGGGCTGCTGCCCCGGCTGAAGAAGGGCGACTTTATCTATGTGACGGGCCGGGTGCAGGCCAAGCGCCGGGACTACTTCTGCATCGACCGGGTGGAGGAGATCCGCCGCCAGGAGACCCGGCCATGAAGCAGGACTGGAGCGATCTGCGCTCGTTCATCCACGGGGTGATCAACCTGATCTGGCCGGTGTTCGCCTACGATCTGGCGGAGCTGGCGTCGCTGATCATCGGGGGATACAGCTGGGCCACCATGGTGCCCTCTACCATCATGCTGATCCTGCCCATCGTGTCCGACGTGGTGGCCATGGTGGTGGCGGGCGTGCGGTACTATCGGCGGCAGAGCGTGCTGGCACTGATGGGACTGATCTTCTCCATCGCGGCGCTGGCGCTGTACTATCTGCTGCGGGTGATGATGCAGTTCTCCCTGGGCTGGCTGGAACCGGCGATATGAGAGCTGGCGCAAAATCTAACGATTTTGCTGCCAAAAAGGCTTGCGGCCGACTGCGCGCGTCCTTCGGACACACTGGCGGCCGAGAAGAATTTTTCTGACGCACATGTCGTCAGAAAAATGATTTGATTTTTTCGCGGCGTCCGCGCCGCGAACTCTGCGAGGCTTTTGGATACTCGCATTATCAAAAAGGAGGAACGTGATATGGCAAAGAAGCAGGACAGGGCTGCGGAGACGGTCAGCGTGACCATCCCCAGAGGCCGCAAGCAGGAGGAGAACTTCGTCATCGTCTCCGTCAACGGCCGGAGCTTCAAGATCATGAAGGGCGTGCAGGTGGAGGTGCCCGACTATGTGGCGGAGGTACTGGTGAACAGCCGCATGATGGCGGAGGAGGCCCGCCGCTATGTGGACAGAATGGCCGACTGAGGAGGCGGCAGCCATGGCGAACATCACAGCAAAGCAGGTGCTGGAGCAGGTGGACGCGCTGGTGCCCAACCAGTACACCAGGGCGGAGAAGCTGCGGTGGCTGGCGCAGGCGGAGGGCTTCGTGCTGCGGGAGATCTGCCGGGTGACAGGGCCGCTGGCGGCACTGGAGGAGGATGCGGCGCTGGCGGTGGAAGCGCCCTATGACGAGCTGTACCGCCACTATGTGGAGGCGCAGATCCACTACTGCAACGGCGAGATGGCCCGGTACAACAGCGCGGCAGCCAACTGGAACAACGGCCTGCTGACCTATCGGGACTATGTATGCCGCACCACCGCGCCCACACAAAACGTCAGGGCCCTGAAATTATGCTAGCGCGGCGGGGCGGGAGAGTATTCTCTCCCGCCCCCGTGTAAGGAAGGAGGAACGGCATGTTTCTATCACAATGCAAGGCCCCGGCGCAGCAGCGCGTGACGGTCAGCAAATTTCTGGGCTATGACGCGCGGCCCAGGACACCACTGGGGGCTTTCGCCCGGATGGAGAACCTGACGGGGGACGGCTATCCCACGCTGTCGGTGCGAGGCAAGCGCAAGACCGTGATGGCGCTGGACAAGCCCAACGGGCTTTGCGCCAAGGACTGCCTGATCTGGGTGGACGGCGGCACGCTGTACATCAACGGGGCGGCCATCGACCTGACGCTGACGGACGGGGAAAAGCAGCTGGTATCCATGGGGGCGTATCTGCTGATCTGGCCCGATAAGAAGTACGTCAACACCCAGGATCTCAGCGACAAGGGCAGTCTGGAAAACACCAGCCAGACCACCGGCACCGTCACCTTTGCCCTGTGCCGCAGCGACGGCACGGAATATGAGGACTATACCGCCGGGGCGGCGGCACCGGCCGGCGCCGAGAGCGGCGATCTGTGGCTGGACACCGG
>OLSN01001423.1_pt1 | contig 20699 bp, 26 predicted proteins | sample 1672411 | NCBI WGS metagenome assembly OLSN01 (sample SAMEA3136683, study PRJEB25190) | human gut metagenome | biome: human gut; feature: human-associated habitat; material: faeces | place: Austria | collected 2013 | reverse complement strand
GCCGCCAGCGTTCGTCCTGAGCCAGGATCAAACTCTTTATAAATGGTATTTAATCGCCATTTAAAAGCGTTAAATCTCTGTAATCACTCAGACACAATCGCTTGCGTCCTGTATGAATTACTTGTAAATTTGGAATTGATTATCGTGGGTTTCCAAACCCACGTTCAAGGTTCCACAAGTTTCAGTTTTGTTCAATTTTCAAGGTCCTGCTGTGCTCTCCTTACGGGGTGTCCCGCCGGACAGCTTGTATATAATACCACCGCCGCAAGCGTTTGTCAACACCTTTTTTCAGATTTTTTTACAAATTTCCCGCCTGTGGATTTACAATAATAATGTCACTACTGACACCCCTGTATTACACGTTTTGAAAGGTAGGTTTTCTATGGAATGTTGCATTGTTGGTATCAAGTCGCTTATTGGGGTAAAATCCAGAAAGAACGGTAAAGAGCTGAACGCGTATATCCTGCATCTGGTTCGGGAGAACCCCCGCGACAAAGAGCTGAAAGGGCACGAGGTCTGCCAGCAGTTTGTCGATGCAGACCTCATGGCCGAGGAAGCCAAAAAGCAGGGCGGCTACTCTATGCTGGTTGGTAGCCGTATTGACATCCGTTACGACCCGGGCGGTTTCGTGGAATCTGTGGAAGTTCTTCCCAACGTCCCCGCCAACAAGTGAAGGTCACCCCATAAGATAAGTCGCTTGTAGCTGTGGAAGGATGTGGGTCGGTTTGGCTACACAAGTGAAAACGCTCCGTTTGCCCGAGGACGTGGTTGAAACCATCAACGACTTCCCCGGAAGTACATTTACAGAAAAGTTTGTCGCTACCGCTCGCCTGCTGGGGCGCGACCGGGAGAAGCTCCAGCAGCAGCTCCAGAACATGGAGCAGGAAAAACAGCGAAAGCTCTTGTACCTTGCGGATCTGGGGAAAATCACCCGCAAGAAGGAGAACATTCAGTGCACGCTGGATGAAATATTTTGGAAGATGTCCGAGGTGCAGCGGATGTGCAAGACCGTGCAAGGTGCTACCTCTACGCTGGTCTCGGATTCTTCAGATAGTAAGTAAAGGATTATGGTTGGAAAGGAGGTCTGTTTCTATGCTGCAGTTCTTGGAAGCTTCGGCTGGCGCTGATGCTGCTTCCCTCGTTACTACTGTTACCGGTATGGCGGGCACTATGCTCTCTACTATGGCCAGTAACCCGATTCTGGGCATCTTTGTCGGTGTACCTATCGCCGGTGTTGTCATTGGTCTGGTTGGTCGCCTGATGCGCCGTCACTAAGATTTTCTCTTCCTCCTAGCTTAAAGGCGTTCGCCCTTACCCTACACCTCAGGGCGGGGCGGACGCCTTTCCTTATGTCAGAGTAGCTTAAAATGTGCTGCGGTAGAGCGCCACGCCATGCAAGGCGGTGTGGTGGTGCGGGTTCGACTCCCGCCTCTGGCACCATGTAATACACAATCAGCCCGCAGCTGCGCCGGATCCGAACCGGCTGCAGCAACGGGCTGTATGACACGAGAAAAGCCGCCATTACCGGCGGCGAGTTTTAAGTGCATATATAGTCGTTACTATTATAGCTGTAAATATTGCTAATACCCTGTATTGGTTCTCGGGTGTTGTAAATAGTATTGCAATAAAATTGTATACAAACACAGTTATGTAAAATCCGAAATAACTTATCAATGCAACACCTATAATTGTTGCAATGCGTTTTAAATCCATTCTTTTCACCTCACCATGATTATAACAGGACGTGATAATGTGGTCAAGAAAGTAGCAGCTGTTATAATGGCTGTTTTGCTGTTGTGTGGTATCATTCCACTATCTGCCTTTGCAGATGATGTTTTGGACGTGTGCCCTAAGTGTGGTAAACGCACGTATGAGACATGGAATGATTGCACAACTTCAATTCCCGATATTGGTCTTCCTCTTTCTTGTAAAAGACGGCATTGCACTTCCTGTCAGTATACTTACTATGATTGGAATTGCATGGGTTTCACTGGCTATAAAGATTTTGATAGCGGCTCTGGCAATCTGATTTCGGATTATTTGAAAGAATGGAAAGATAAAACTTTCGGCAAAAATGCCACCGCCAAACCCTACCAAACAGGCGGCGGCTCTGCCGGTACTGGCGGCGTAGGCCGTAGGCCCTCCGGGTATGTAGATGATAAAGGCACTCCCTCGTTCAATGTCGACGGTAATTTGATTTTCTATGTGCCTATTACTGGATGGAGTGTAGATTCTTCATCAAAAAGCTGTGGTATTGCCGATACATATATTCATTCATCATTCAATGATGGGCAGCATGTAACAGGCGTTTTTCCGCTTCGTTCAGGTTATAAAGGCAAAGAATACTTTAAGGCCGTTGCTTATTTCACAGCCCCAGTATCTGGTAAATATTATCTTTATAATGGTGATGTTGTAGGTCTTATCAAATCCCCTGATTTTGCTTCTTATAAAGCAGTTGTCTCTTGGAATAGTTCGAGCTATGTTCGTTTATCTCAGGGGGATAAGCGGGCCGCCTATTGTTCTTCTGGATTTCTTGATAGAAAAAGTAGTAATTCAACGTATGAGGCTATTGGCTACGGTTTTCATATGATGGTTGTGCCTAATGAGGTAACCGTCAACAAGCAGACCAATATCACCATCAACAACAACACCTGGAACGGCAACATCTACCAGGACAACAGCACCAACCTGACCTACATCTACCCCCAGTACACGACCATCAACGAAAACAACGAAACAGTTACCAATATCAGCAACAACCCCATCATCTACAACAACGAAACCAAGCAATACTACACCTACGATACCGTAACCAACAATTACTACTATATCACCTACGAAGCGCCCACCCCGTCGCCCTCGCCCGACCCTGACCCCACACCTACCCCGGAACCTGGCGGCGACACAGGCGACACCTCCGGCATCATGAAGATCCTGCAGGAGATCAAGGCTGTGCTGGTCAGCGGCTTTGCGGGGATTACCGAAAAGCTTCAGAATATCGGCGTAGGTGGTTCCACGCCGGAAAGCGGCAAGCCTGGCAGCAGCTCCGGCGGTCAAAGCTGGTGGGACAAGCTGCTCGGCAAGATCGGCGACGCCATCGTGGACGGTCTGCTGGGCGCTATCAGCGCGGTGCTGAAGCTCATCTTTAAGCTGTTCACCACGATTCTGGGCTGGATCATCTGGCTGGTCTCGCAGGTGCTGACCCTGTTCCCGTTCCTGCCGCCCGGCCTTGGGGCGCTGCTCATCGGCGGCGTGGTTGTCTGCTTCATTATTGGCCTTATCAAATTTATTCGGGGGTGACAATATGCGTAATACACTTTTGCTGCAGCTGCCAGGCGTCCGGAAGATCTGTCTGTATTACATTGCCGCGCCGGTGCTGCTGCTCTGCCTGTTTCTCGGCACGGCCTGCCCGGCCCACGCCGAGGAAATTGCAGATTCTTCTTCCAGCACGTCCGACAGTACCGATACAGATGACGATCTAACCCTGGGTGGGGACATCACCGACGCCTACGACAAGTACGCGGGCGGTGTGGATTCCGGCCTGGATGACGTCAAGGATCAGTACGACGGCCTGGTCAACGATTCCACGCTGGGCTTTGTGCAGGCCGTCACGTCCTGGATACCGACCGAGTTCTGGGTCATTGTAGGGCTGTCCATTGGCTCGCTGGTCGTGCTGGGCATCGTCAGCTGGTTAAAGGGGTGAGCGTATGGAACAGTTTGCCGCTGTATGTACCGCTGTGCTGGATCTGTTCCGGCACAAGTTCATGCTGTACGGCTTTACCATCAGCTATTGGGATGTCCTGATCTGGTCGCTGGTAGCCGGTATCGTAATATCGTTTATAAAGGGGTTGTTGACCGGTGACGAATAAGTTTGCAACCGTCCTGTGCGCCTGCCTGATTGCCATCGCCGTCATGGCGCACGCTGTACGCGCAGAGGAATACGAAGATGTACCTGTTGACCCGCCCATTGAGACGGTGGAAGAGACGCCTGCGCCGGAAGATCCGGTATCTGATGCGCAAGGTCCTGCGCGTGTACCTGTGGAAATCGACCCTGACGCACTGGCCGCTGCTCTGACTCAGGCCCTTGCCACACCCACGCCGGACCCGGATGCCGAGCCAACACCCGAACCCACGCCGCAGATCATTGTGATCCAGGCCACGCCGGAGACCGCTCCGACGCCCGAGCCGACCGAAGCCCCCACGATCTGGGACAAGCCGTTCAACGACTACACGCCCACCGAGGGCCTGCTGCTGCTCACATTCGTGGCGCTGTGCTTTCTGGCGCTGCTGATCTGGTTGAGGTGATACCATGGTAGAACAATTTCAAAACCTGCTGGCCTTTTTCGGCATTACCGGCGTACCGCAGAACTTCGCCGAGTTGGTGCCTTGGCTGGTCACTGTGCTGGCCTGCCTGGCCATCTTCTGGGGCGCGCTTAAGCTGATGTTCGGCATCGTCCGCACGATGTCGCGGTGGAGGTAGTGCCATGTGGGGCTTGATTCTGACCGTTGGTGCTGTCATCGTGGTGGCGCTGTTCCCCGCCGTGCGCTGCGCCGTAACCCATCCGCTGCACGTCCTCTGGTATGGCGTACTGGACAGCTTTACCTATCTGCGCCATAAAGATTATAATTGCTGCCACACCGGTGACCTCGACATCTACTGCGGGTATTTCGGGTCCGGTAAAACACTGTCGTTGGTCCACAAGGTCACCGGCCTGTATGAACGTTACGACGGTAAGACCGTCTGGTGCCCGCGCCGGGGCAAGTTCGTCACCCAACGGGTGCTCATCCTCTCCAATGTGGCGCTGGCTGTGCCCTATCAAGAGCTGCGCAGCCTGGCGCAGGTCGTGGCCGCCAGCAAGGTCAACCAGGCCTACGATGACGAGCACGATACCCTGACCGTGACCATTGCCTGCGTGGACGAACTGGGCGTCCAGTTGAACAGCCGGTCTTTCCGGGACAACATCGACCCGACGTTTTTGTCCACGCTGCTGTGCTGCCGCCACTACTACATAAGCCTGTACGGCAGTGCCCAACGATTCGGCCACGTGGACAAGCTGATGCGCGATGTCACGCTGAACGTCATCCAATGCCGCAAGATCTGGCGCCTGCAATGCAACAGCTGGTACGATGCCTGGGAACTGGAGAACGTCACCAACCCCGAACTGGTCCGCCCGCTCCGGCGCGGCTGCTGGTTCGTGCTCAATAAGGACTACCGCGCCTACAATACACTGGCGGTGGTCGACACCTTGACGAAGCGGTTCGAGGAGAAGGACATGCTCTCCGAGGCCGAGATCCTGGCCGCCCGCGCCCCTGCCGCCCCCACGCCGGATGCCGTGACGAATAAGAGCCGCAAGGCTCGGAAGATCACGCGGAACAAGTGACCCCGGCATGCGCTGCGGCGTGTAGGCTTTAGCCTACGCCGCAGCGCTGCCGTAATTAGAGAGTCCCCGGTAACGAGACCGAAGGCCCCGCCCGAGGTATTGGCAGCGCCTGCGCGGCGTTTTTCTTGCCATAACTGCCGCTTTTCCCGCGCAAGGGCAAGATTCGGGTCTTCCCACCGCCTGCAGTTTGTTTCTTTATCAGCTTTTCAAATGCGCCTGCGGCGCATTTGTCCATTTTGCGGGGCCTCGCGTCCCGCCTGAACCCCCGTGATGTAGCACGGGGGTACAACTCACCGCGAACCTTGCCACAATCTGCCGTTTTTTCTTTCAGCAACGTCAATTTTGAGAGGTGCAAAATGTTGAAGCAAAGAACACAAAAATCCGGCCCCCATGATGCAACAAGAATCCTGGTCGACTACTTTTGTTTTACCGTTTCTGTCAGTGAGTTCTTCGACCATGACATCACCGATGAAAAAGCCGTCTACACTGCCGACCGCATCGAGCGCAAGTTTATGCTGCGCGGGCTGGAATTCCAGGAACGCAAGGGTATGTATGGCTACGCCTATGCCCGGTGGTATGATGGTATCGTCTACGCCTGGGGCGGCAACAATACCATCTACATCCAGATGTCCGGCACCGGCTGCTGCACCTGGGAGACCACGCACCCCGGCCTGGCCTGGGAACGATGGATAAAACAACTGCAATCCACCTATGCCACACTGCATATAAGCCGTATCGACATTGCCTGCGATACCTTCGGCATGCTCAAGCTCCGCACGGTCCAGGCGTTTACGCGCAAGCGCAACTACATAAGCCGCTGGAAGACCTACCTGATCCAGGAGGGCAGCTCCGAAATGGCCGTCATCTGGGGCAGCAGTAAGTCGGACTTCCGCCTGCGCATTTACGATAAGACCCTGGAACGTGAGGTCAAGGGCAGCATCGACGCCGACAAAGTGCCTAAGAATTGGGTCCGCTGCGAGTTCCAGCTCCGCAATGATGCTGCAGCATCCTTCGTCCGCTCCTGGCAGGCAAGCAGAAGTATCGGCGATACTTTCATGGGCATCATGCGCAACCAACTGCTCTACGTAACCCAGTACGACGGCATTCACCGGGACCGAGCCACTACAGCCCCCTGGTGGGAGCGTCTGCTGGGGGACGCGGGACAGATCCACATGGCCTATGATGCCGGTAAAGATTACAACTTCGATTCTCTCTCCCGCTACATCTTCCATCAGGCCGGCAGCAGCATCAAGGCATACCTCACCATCATGGACGGTGACCTTGAACCGCTGCTGCAGGGTGTGCGGATGTCCTCGCTAAACGACCGGCAGACAGAGCTGGTCCGTTCGGCACAGGAAGAACGCCGGGAACGGCAGGAACGACAAATCGAATACGCGCAGATGTGAAAAGGGTTGGTTTTTGGAATGGGTGGAAAGCATCTCACACGGGACGACCGGGTCAGGATCGAGGCAATGTTCAAGGCGAAGGTCAGCACAGCGCAGATTGCGGCAGTCATTGGGTGCAGCAGACGCACCATCTACCGCGAAAAGCAGCGCGGCCTGTGTGAGCAGCTGAACCACCGAACTTCTAAAACCTATATGATCTACTCCGCCCAGAAATCGCAGAACCGGGCCGATCAGATGCGCGACCTGCACAAGGGCCGCCCGGTCAAGCTCTGCCCGCAGCTGGCCGCCCATCTTGAGGACTACATAGGCAAGCGCCATTACAGCCCCGCCGCTGCGGTGCGGGAGATCCTGCTGCAAGGTATGGCATTACCGCAAATTTCCACCAACACGGCCTACCGATACATCTACCGGGGATACCTCCGCCTGTGCAGCCTGGACTTGCCGGTCGGCCGCTACCAGTTGAAGAAAAAGCAGAACGAGCAGTACATCGCCAAAAACCACAAGAACGACCGCAGCATAGAGGAACGCTCGGCCGAGGTGGAGACCCGCGAGGATGTCGGCTTCTGGGAGATGGACACGGTAGTCGGCAAAAGCGCCGGGCCGAGCCGCTGCCTGCTGGTGCTGACCGAGCGCAAGACCCGCTACGAGATCGTCCGCGTACTGGAAAGCAAAACTGCCCGCGAGGTACTGCGGGTGCTGCATACACTCCGGCATAATCTGGGCGAGGACTTCGGCAAGATCTTCCGCGCCATAACCTGCGACAACGGCTGCGAGTTCTCCGCCGCCAAGGAGATGGAGCAGCTGACCCCGATCTACTACTGCCATCCGTACAGCTGCTGGGAACGCGGCACCAACGAGAACCAGAACAAGCTGATTCGCCGGTTCTGCAAAAAAGGAAAAAGCATGGCCGGAATCACTCCCGACCATGCCGAATATATAACTCTATGGATGAACAACTACCCGCGCCGCCTGTTAGGCTGGCAGCGCCCCGCCGACCTCATGGCCGCCGAGTGCGCCGCGCTGGGCGCAAAAATGCCTGCCTGATTTTGTGACATTTCGCTTGACAATTTGCTCAAATTTCCCGTCCTGCGGGGAGTCGCCACTCTAGGGCAGCCTTAGTTCTGCAATTGTTTTCGTTCTTCCTCGGTCAGTTCCCGGTACTCGCCGGGGGCAAGGGTCGCATCCAATGCAACGCCGCCGATGGAAAGGCGGTGGAGGGTGTTGACGCCGGCGTCGTAGACGCCGAACATGCGCTTGATCTGGTGGTAGACGCCCTGGTGCAGGGTGACGCGCACGGTGCAGGGGTCGTCCCCGGCCGGTTCGGCCTCGGCGGGGGCCAGGTGTTCGCCGTCGGCCAGGGTGACGCCCGCCGCAAAGCCGCGGCGCATCTCCTCGGTCAGCGGAGTGTCCAGCGTAACCAAATACTGCTTGTCCACATGGTGGGCCGGGGCCAGGATGTCATGGGCCAGGGCACCGTCATCGGTCAGCAGTACAAAGCCGGTGCTGGTCTTATCCAGGCGGCCCGCCGGGAACAGCTCCCGCCGGGGGTAGTCCGCGGCCACCAGGTCCACCACAGTGGTATCCCGCTTGTCGCGGCTGGCGCTGACGACGCCCTCCGGCTTATTGAGCATGATATACACATACTTTTTATATTCGCCTGCCAACGGCGCGCCGTCCAGCGCGATCTGCGCGGCGGTCTCGTCCAGCTGGGTATCCGCCTTGCGGCAGACCCTGTCCGCGACCATCACGCGCCCCTTGGTGATGGTCTTGCGGCTTTCGCTGCGGGTCATGCCGGTGCGCTCGGCCAGGTACTTATCCAGCCGCATCATGCCTGGTGCTCCTGGGTGATGGCCGCCGTTTTGCCGCGGGTCACCTTGATAAGATCGGCAGGGGCGCACTCCACCTGGGTGCCGATGCGGCCGCCGGAGACCATGATGGTGGGCTGGGCCAGACAGCTTTCATCGTAGACGGTGACGAACTGCTTTTTCATGCCCACAGGGCTGCAGCCGCCGCGGATATAACCGGTGACTTTATTGATGTCGGCCACGTGGATCATGGCCACGCTTTTGACGCCGGCGGCCTTGGCGGCCTTTTTCAGGTCCAGCTCGGCCAGCACGGGCACGACAAACACATAATAGTTATGGTCTGCCCCCTGGGTGACCAGCGTTTTAAAAACGCGGGCCGGGTCCTGGCCGGTCAGGCGGGCGACGTTGGCGCCGTCAACGGCCTGACCTTCCTCGTGGGAGTATTCGTGGGCGGTATAGTTGACCTTGGCGCGCTCCAGCATGCGCATGGCGTTGGTTTTTGCTTCTTTTGCCATTTGAGATGACCTCATTTTCATTTATTATATAGTATAAGGTGCGGGCCGATGCAAGCATTGCGGGGTTGCGCAGCGATCAATGCCCCTGCGGGGCATTGATCCGCACGAGCGGGCCAGCTTTGCTGGCTGGCGGCCTTCGTTTTGGCCGTCAAGCGGGCCCCTACAAAGGTTTGTGCTTTTCCCTTTATATAGGATATGCCCATTATACGTCCCCTGCAAAATTTTGGCAAGGGGGTTGACTTTAGCGCTTTAAAGTGTTAGACTATCATCATTCGATAAGAAAACACGAACGCTGGCGGCGATTGCGCCAGGAATCCAAAAGTTTAAGAAATAGAGAAATAGGAGACACACAATGATCATCGTATTAAAACAGCACGCCCCGGCCGAGCAGGTCGACTCCTTCTGCCACGAGCTGGAGGATATGGGCTACCAGATCAACGATTCCGTGGGCAGCGACACCCACATCCTGGGCCTGATCGGCGACACCAAGTCCCTGGCCGAAAGCTGGGTGCTGGCCAACCCGGTGGTGGAGACCTGCCGCCGCGTGACCGAGCCGTACAAGAAAGCCAACCGCAAGTTCCACCCGGACGACACCATCGTGGACGTGGGCGGGCACAAGATCGGCGGCGGGTACTTTGCCGTGATGTCCGGTCCCTGCAGCGTGGAAAGCAAGGAGCAGATCACCTATGTGGCCCAGCGCGTACAGGCCGCGGGTGCCAGCATCCTGCGCGGCGGCGCGTTCAAGCCCCGCACCAGCCCGTACAGCTTTCAGGGTTTGCGTGCCGAGGGCCTGGAGCTTTTGCAGGAGGCCCGCGCTGTGACCGGCCAGCCCATCGTGACCGAGCTGATGAACAACGAGCACATCCACCTGTTTGAGGATGCCCACGTGGACATGATCCAGATCGGCGCACGCAATATGCAGAACTTTGAGCTGCTGAAAGCCGTGGGCCGCCTGAAGACCCCTGTGCTGCTGAAGCGCGGCCTGTCCTCCACCCTGGAGGAGCTGGTGATGAGCGCCGAGTACATCATGGCCGAGGGCAACCCTAACGTGGTGCTGTGCGAGCGCGGCATCCGCACCTTTGAGACCAGCATGCGCAACACGCTGGATATTTCCGCTGTGCCGATGCTGAAAAAGATGACCCATCTGCCTGTGGTCATCGACCCCAGCCACGCTGCCGGCATCGCCTTTATGGTGCCCGCGCTGGCCCAGGCTGCCGTGGCCGTGGGCGCGGACGGCTTGATGATCGAGACGCACAACAACCCGGCCAAGGCCAAGAGCGACGGCGCCCAGAGCCTGACGCCCGACCAGTTCGACGCCCTGATGAAGGTCATCAAGCCGGAGCTGGAATTCTTTGGAAAGAAGTTAAACTGATTATAGGTAAAAAGGCTCCCTCTGCGAGGGAGCTGGCTGCGCGAAGCGCAGACTGAGGGAGAGACAAGCAAATTAACTGCTACCAAATCTCAGGCTCTCTCCCCCACCCGCTTCGCGGGAGCCCCCTCCCAGAGGGGGCCATCCAGGAGGTGTCCCAGCGAGTGGGATGCCAGCTTATTTATAAAGTATATAAGGTCAGCAGCAGGGTCGGGAAAGCCCTGCTGCTTTTTTGCTGCCGATAGGGGTGCCGCAGCGCATGGATTTTGCGGCAATCAAAGAACTACTTCCGGGTATTTCCGCCCGGTATATATACTGCGGAACTCCGGAAGTACCCTGGTGTTTCCAACTACTTCCGGAGTTATGGAAGTACTTATAATTAACATATCTATGTAATTTATATAAGTACTTCCGTAGTTCCGCAGTTTTGATAAAGGGGTGGCTGTTTTTGCCAGAAACCACCGTCGCAAAAAAGATGCGCCCCGCCGGGCGTGGCGAAGCGCATGCTTATTGGCTTTATTGGCCCGGTTCGTCTTTGGCGGGCCTGGTGCTTTGGGGCGTGCTGATGCCGGTCTCCCGGGCCGTTTGGATCGCCGAGGCGGCAGCCTCTTTGGCGGTCTGGGCCGCAGACTGCGCGGCATTGGCAGCCGTTTCTTTTGCCGTCTGGGCGGCGGCGGCAGCTGTACCCACGGCGGTCTGCGCGGTCTCCTTAGCGGTCTGGGCCATCTCTTTGGCAGCGGTCCTGGCGGCAGCGGCCAGCTCGTTCAGGCGGCGGACGCCGGCGCGGGTGGAGGCCAGCGTCTCGGCGTAGGTAAGGCTCTTCATATCCGGGAAGGCCCGCAGCAAGCGGCGGGTGCCTATCTTATCCACGCTGATGTCACGCAGCTTGGCGCGCATTTCGTTGGCGCGCAGCAGCATTTCCAGCTTCAACTCGGCGGCGTTCTCGCGGCCCTCCAGCTTGGCCAGGGCCAGCTGCAGCTTTTGCTCGTCTAAAATGGTATCGGCGGTCATGGCGCTGACGCCCAGCACGGTGGTCAGCTTGTCGCTGGTCACACGCAGGCGGGCGCGCACCTCGTCGATCTCCTTCAGCTTTTTGTTCAGGCCGGTGGCGGCGGCTGCGGAGACGATGAGGTCGACCACAAACAGCGCCAGCACGGCGGCTTCGGTAGGCACCAGCACCTTCATGGGCAGCGGGCTGCTGGCCTTGGCCAGCGCCGGGTGCACCACCTTGACCATGATGACACTGCCCAGGCCCCACAGCAGCGAGAACTGCGGGCAGATGTAGCCGCCGATGTTGAACTTCATGTTGGAGTAGTCCCACCAACGGATGTGGTAAATTTTGAACAGCGTCCAGCCGCCCACCAGCTCGATGGCGGTGGTGAGCACCATGCCCACAAAGAACACCGCCACGGTGCTGACGCTTTTGCCCTCACCGGAGGGGGCCAGCGCGGCCACCGTCCAGTTCAGCACCACCATGCCGCAGCCGTAAATGGGGCAGATGGGGCCGCAGAGGAACCCGCGGTTGACGAGCCGCCGCTCCTTGATGGCGGCGTAGACGACCTCGACGCCCCAGCCGATACAGCCGTAGAGGAAGAACCAATACAGCGTTTGTACGACAAATGAAAAGATTTTTGTCTGGGTCATTCGGCGTCCTCCTGCGGGGCGGGTGCTTCGGCGGCTTCCTCCTCTTCCTCGGCTTCCAGCTCTTTGGCCAGGGTCTTGGGCTCCACCCAGGTCACGGTGCTGTCGGGACCTTTGCGGGCGATCAGCGCCTTGATGGGGATGCCCATCTCAGTAAACATACCCTCGTGTTCGGTGCGCAGGTTCCAATCCGGCTCGTTGGCGTGCAGGTCAAAGGTCTGCCAGGTGATCTCAAAGCCTGCCGCCGGGAAGTAATGCAAACTGTCCCGGAACAGGTCATCGTCGTCGGTCTTGAACCAGATCTCCGCGCCCTCATCCATCAGCTGGCGGTATTGCAGCAATTGGCGGGGATGGGTCAGGCGGTGCTTGTTGCTGCCCGCGTTTTTGCTCCACGGATTGCAGAAGTTGATGTAGATGCGGTCCACCCGGTCGGCAGGGGTGAAGGCATTGCCCAGGCGCTCGATGTCGATGCTGGCGATCTTGACGTTATCAGGGGTCATGCCGCGCTCGGCATAGGCGGCCTCGACCTTGCGCTTGGCCAGGATCAGCACCTTGTCGGTGATGTCGATGCCCAGGTAGTTGATGTCCGGGTGCCGGGGGGCCAGCTGCGCCAGGAAACCGCCCTTGCCACAGCCCAGCTCCAGGTGCCAGGGCTGGTCGGGGCGGGCGTAGGTCTCGTGCCAGTGGCCGCCGTGGGTCAGCGGCTCGTGCACATGGAAGTCGCAGGCCAGCAGTTCGGGGCGGGCGTAGGGTTTAAAACGCATTCTCATGGGAGTGTCTCCTGTTATAATAATGTAGAAAGTTTCTCGCGGACGACATCGGGCGTAAGGCCGGGCTGAGCCAGGCTGCCCTGGCAGAAGGCAGGCTTGCCGCCGCCCCGGCCTGCAAAGGCTTCGTTCAGTGCCCTGCCCAGGGCGCGGGCGTCGGTGCCATCGGGGGCGGCCAGCGCGTAGGATAGGCCCTGCCCGCCGGGGGCGAGGGCGCAGGCGACCTGATTTGTGCCCGCGCAGACCGCCATGGCAATGCGGCGCAGGCCGTCGCCGTCGGCTCCCTCGGCCCACAGCACGGCGGGCCGGTCGGGCGCTGCAGCCTGCACGTAGGCATCCGCCAGGGCGTTTTGCAGCGCGGCAATGCGCTGCTTTAGGGCAGCTTCGCCGTTCTGGCGGTTCTCTACCGCCGGGGTCAGGCTGCCCGCCGGGGCAGAGAGCACGCGCCCTGCGGCTTCGGCGTCGGCACAGATGGCGGCCACCGCGTCATAAGCGCGCCGCCCGCAGGCCACAGCCAGCCGCATACCGGTCTTGTAATGCTGGGCAGAGATGATTTTGATCAGCCCCACCTCGCCGGTGCGGGCCAGATGGGTGCCACAGCAGGCGCAGCAGTCGCCGCCGGCTTCCACCAGCCGCACGGGGCCGTCCAGCTCCTTTTTGCTGCGGTACTCGGTGGCGGCCAGGGTGGCGGCGTCGGGGATGTAGCAGTTCACGGGGGTGTCGGCCCGCACGGCGGCGTTGGCTTCGGCTTCGGCCCGGGCCAGCTGGGCGGCGGAAAGCGGAATGCTGGTGTCCATCCGCACGTAGGGGGTGCCGATGTGGAAGCCCACATTCTCGGCCCCGAACAGGCGGTGGAAGGTGCCGCTGAGGATATGCTCGCCGGTGTGCTGCTGCATGGCATCCAGGCGGCGGGGCCAATCGATGCGGCCGGTCACGGCGGTGCCCGGCTCCAGCGGAGCGTCCGTGGTATGGGTAATGGTGGTGCCGTCGGTATGCACGTCAGTCACCTTCGCAGTGCCCAGCGTGCCCAGGTCACAGGGCTGGCCGCCGCCCTCAGGGAAGAAGGCAGTCCTGTCCAGCACGACCGCATAGCCGCCCTTGGCCGGGGTGCAGGAGAGCACGGCTGCAGCAAATTCCTGCACATAAGCGTCTGTTTCGTATAACTTTTGCGTCACAGAAAGGAGACCCCTTTCAAAAAAATCAGATTTTTCTTATTATAACACAAAACAGGTGTGGAAAAAACCTTTCATTTCCTATATAATAAGAAATATATGGGCTGAAATTTAGGAGGGCTCGCCCTCTACAAGTAGGTCACTTCCCTGTTGTGCCCATCATTTCCTACCAGGAGAACTTCAAACCTATGCAAAAACAAATCACCCCGGCGGCGCTGGCGTTATCGGCGCTGCTGCTTACCGCCTGCGCGGCGGCCCCAGTGGAAAGCGTTGCCACGGTGGAGACGGCCCCCGAGCCTGCTCCTCAGGTGCTTACCGCCTATGCCGCTGACGGGCTGGCCCCCGCCCTGCAGGCTTATGCCGATGCCCAGGGCGTGGCCCTGAACTGGACGGACGATGCCAGCACCGCCAGCCTGCTGGCGCTGGACCACCAGCCGGACGGTGCCACCCTGGATGTAACCAGCGATACCCTGCTGGCCGCAGCCGCCGCCCGCGCCAATATTACCGAGAGTGCCACTGCCCTGCCCGCAGGCCGCAGCCTGTACGGTTACTGGGTCAGCGGCAGTCTGCTGAACAGCCTGCTGGGTGATGGCGCTGCCGAAGCCCTGCAGAATGCCAACTGGGACGAGTGGAGCGACTTTGTGGAGACCCTGCAGGACTGGCTGGCCGAGCCGAAAGCCGCCACCGTCACCTTAAACGGCGCCGACCGCACCCTGCCGGAGGCCCGGCCCGAAGCCCTGACCGCCACCGGCGTATTTGCCCCGCCGCTGGACCGCACCAGCGGCTACACTGTGGCCGTGCTGGCGGCGGACGGCCAGTATACGGCCGACGCCCTGACCGGCCCGCTGAACGGCATCTACAGCGCCGTCTCGCTGGAATGGGACGCCATGGCCGACAGTGCCGAGGGCGGGTTGTTCCGCCGGGCCAAGCTGACCGACCTGCTGGCCGCCTACGGGGCCGACGCCTGCCAGGATTTGGTTTTGATCCCCTTCAAAACCAACCTGGAGGACAGCGATCTGACCACCGAGGAGTACAACCTCACCGGCCTGCTGGACTACCCCATCCTGGCCAATGCGGGCTGCTTCGCCATTCAGGACACCGGCGATGCCGCCGCACTGAAATCCGCCGAGAGCGCCGTGCTTTGGCTGTACTCCAGCGGCGATGGTGAAAAAGCCCTGACCGACACGCTGGGCGTCATCACCCCGTGGAACACCGCGTCCGACACCACCACGCTGGGCGCGATGCAGGTGGAGCAGGTCAACACCGCCATCCTGCCGGGCATCGACCTGCCCACGGCGGCAGCGGCCCAGGCCCTTACGGCCAACGAGGAGGCCCTGCAGGGCGGCACACGCGGCAAGGCCGAGCGCACCGCCTTTACTCAGGCCGCTTTGGCGGCCCTGGGTGCCGAATAAAGAGGACATTAAAAATACTAGCGAAAGAAAAGAAGGATAGTAAATGAGTTTCGCACGTTGCAGCGGTATTCTTATGCCGCTTTCCAGCCTGCCGGGCGGTTATGGCATCGGCAGCATGGGCGCACCCGCCCGTAAGTTTGTGGATTTCCTGGCTGCCGCCGGGCAGACGATCTGGCAGATCCTGCCGGTCGGTCCCACCGGCTATGCCGACAGTCCCTACCAGAGCTGCTCCGCCTTTGCGGGCAACCCCTACTTTATTGATCTGGATCAGCTGGTCAAGGACGGCCTGCTGACCCGCCGGGATTTTGCCAAGATCCACTGGGGCGGCGATGCGGCCCACATCGACTACGGCACCCTGTACGAGAAGCGCTTCGACGTGCTGCGCAAGGCCTACGCCAACTTTTTAAAGCAGCGCCCCGTGCCCGGCTACGACACCCCCTACCCCGATGACTGGTACCGCTTCCAGTTTTTGAGCTGCGAGTGGCTACCCGACTACTGCCTGTACATGGCCATCAAGCGGGACAACGGCATGGTGGATTGGCAGCAGTGGCCCGAGGCCCTGCGCCTGCGCGACCCCGCTGCCCTGGCTGCTTTTAAAGAGGAACACGCCGAGGAGGTCGGTTTCTGGGCGTTTGTCCAGTACGAGTTCGACCGCCAGTGGCGCGCCCTGCACGCCTATGCCAAGAGCAAAGGCGTATCCATCATGGGTGATATTCCCATCTACGTTGCCGCCGACTCCGCCGATGCCTGGGCGGGCCGCGAACTGTTTGAGACCGACGCCGACGGCAAGCCCCGCCGCGTGGCAGGCTGCCCACCGGACTACTTTGCCGCCGACGGCCAGTTGTGGGGCAATCCCCTGTATGATTGGGACTACCACCGCCGCACCGGCTACGCCTGGTGGATCCGCCGCATCCGCCACGCCCTGTTCATCTACGACATCCTGCGCATCGACCACTTCCGCGGCTTCGACACCTACTGGGCTATCCCGGCTGGGGAAAGCACCGCCCGCAACGGCCGCTGGGAGAACGGCCCCGGCATGGACCTGTTCCGCACCCTGCACAACGCCCTGGGCGAGCTGCCCATCGTGGCCGAGGATCTGGGCGAGATGTTTGACTCGGTCCGCCAGCTGCTGGCCGACAGCGGTTTCCCCGGCATGAAGGTGCTGCAGTTTGCCTTTACCGGCGAGGACAGCGTCGACCTGCCCCACAACTACCCCCGCAACTGCGTGGCCTACCCCGGCACCCACGATAACAATACGCTGGCCGGCTGGTTTGGCGAGGAGCTGACCCCCGAATACCGCCAGCAGGCCCGTGAATACTTTGCCCTGAACAAGGCCGAAGGCGAACTGCGCGGCATGCTGCGCGGCGTGATGGCCAGCACCGCCGCCCTGGCCATCATCCCGATGGCCGACTGGCTGGAGGAGCCGTCTGCCTCCCGCATGAACACCCCCGGCGTGGCCCAGGGCAACTGGCAGTGGCGCGTGGATGAGAAGAAGATCACCCCCGCCCTGGCCAGGGAGATCAAGGCCATGACCGTGCGGTACTTCCGCGCACCGGCCGCCCGGAAATAATCGCATAACAGCCCCGCATGGTCCCCGCGTATCCAGCCAGGGACCGTGCGGGGTGTTTTCTATAACGCAGCATCTGCTTTTTTTGTGAACCTAAACAATGTTTTGCGCTGTAGTGCGCAAATTCTTTGTGCAAGGCAGAACTATCCAGCAATCGTATTTTGTGATACAATAGTTTGGTATCTGAAAGTTATTTTCCTAATAGGGATCTTTTGTTTTAAAAATGAGGAACTGACATGAAATTTGAGTATACCCTCGCTGAACTGTCCACCGCGATCACCGCGCTGGAGCAGGTCTACGGCAAGGTCAGTGTACTGGACCCCTACCTGGGCACCGTGCTGGACCCTGCCACCCTGCAGCCCACCGATAAAGCTGAGGAACTGACCGCGCTGGATGAGACCGGCCGCGGCGTGCAGCTGGCCCAGGCCGATGACGGCCCGGAGCTGGTGCTGTACCAGGGCATCCAGGCGGACGCCCGCCCCTGCGTGTTGGCTTTCCACTGCTGCATGCCCCACAATCTGCAATCCTCTGCCGGGGCCGAGAATTCCTTTAACCGCGTGCTGGCCCAGATGCAGGAGGAGCTGCGCCGCGATTACCTGACCGGCGTGTACAATGCCCGCTATCTGGACACCGAGTACCGCCGCTACGCCGAGCCCCAGGCCCAGGCCGGCAAGCCCGTGGGCGTGGTGATGGCCCGCGTGAACGAGTATTGGAGCCTGCGCCAGAACGAGTCCGCCAATGCGGCCGACTGCTGCCTGAACATGGCCGCCGGTATCCTGCAGCTGTCTGTCGGCACCGACGACAAGGCCGCCGTGCTGGCCCGTTTGGAAGACGGCCTGTTCGCCGTGGTAACGGTGGGCACCCCCGCCGCCCGGGTGGCCCGCAAACTGCAGGACGCGCTGGACAACTCCCGCCGGGAGTTCAGCATCAGCCTGTCCCGCCGCGGCAGCTTTACCGTGCAGCTGGCCAGCGCCGAATGGGGCGAGACCCCGGCCTGGGACATGATGTTCTCTCTGGCCCAGCAGCGCCTGTGATCTTTGCATAAAAACATCCCCCTTGTGTACATACTATGGTTGACCGACCACCACGTACACAAGGGGGATTTTGTTATGCAAACCGATAATGAAAAAATGCTCCAGGAGATCGTGCAGAACACCGAGATGGGCAAAAACACGCTGGACGAGCTGATGGGCCTGACCCACGACCAGCGGTTGAAAGACGAGATGATGCGCCAGAAGCGGGAGTATCGGCGCATCAACCAGGCGGCCCACACCGCACTGGATGCCATCGGGGCCGAGGCCCAGGGCCAGAGCGCTGCCGCCCGCATGAGCGTGAGCATGGGCATCCGCACCCGCACCATGATGGACAAGTCCACCCGCAACCTGGCCACCATGCTGGCCGAAGGCAGCGGCCAGGGCGTGCTGGACTGCAAACGGGCCGAAAAAGACTATCCCGCCGCCAGCCCCGGTGCGAGGAAGCTTTGCCAGGAACTGGGCGAATTCCAATCGTCGGCCGAGGAGACCTGGCGGGAGTTTGTTTGAAGTTTGTTTGGATCATGTGCTGCCACCCCGGCCCTGCCCACCCTGCGGCAGGGCCTTTTTATTACGGCATTCTGCCATTATAAAAGGGCGTCACCGCATGGTAGTGACGCCCGCAAGGCAGACCCTTAAAATAAAATATAGTACACCCCACCGCAAAAAGAAAGCGCCCTGCCACATAAAAGCCGCCAAAATGCTTGACGCACCCCGCCGCCGGTATTATAATAAGAGAGCCGGGTTCGCCCCGGCATACACACCGAGGTGTTGCGCAGTTGGTAGCGCGCGTGGTTTGGGACCACGAGGCCGCAGGTTCGAGTCCTGTCACCTCGATACTAGAAAACCACCTAGAAACGTCTGTTTCCGGGTGGCCTTTTTGTATTATACCGCATTTTTTACCGCATACTGCACAAAATCTGCTTTTCGCCCGGCGGGCCAGTTTGACCGCTTATCTGTGCCGTGGTACTATTTCATCATACCAGCGGTGCAAGGTCTGATCGCTGCGTAATTTCCGCATAGCCTTTTGGCTTATGCCCTGCACCTCTGCACAGGAAATGCCGCGGGCGGTCGCAATCTGGGGCATACTCTGCCCGCGGTAGAATCTACGCCGGATCACGTCGGCTTCTTCCCGCGTCAGCTTTGCAAGCGCCGCATCAATGGCCTTGTGTAGTTGGTCGGCGTATATGTGGCCGTCTACGTCCCGCATAGCGTCCAGCGCTGCCGGATCTGCGCACAGGTCGCCCAACGTGACCCCGCCTTCTTCATCGTCCAGCGGTACATCAAGGCTTGCGCAGTGGTTCAACAAATCGGCGCTGATCTGCCGCACCTTTCCGTCTGCACCTGTTATGCTGCGCCGGTGGCCGTTGCTCAATGCCTGCACGATCTGCCGCTGCATGGCCACGGTCAACCATGTTGTAAAGGCTCCCTTTTCCGGTGTGTAGGTCTGGGCAGCGTACTGCACTGCGAAAAAGCCCTCTTGCTCGAAGTCGTCCGCGGTCAGGCCGTGGGCCGCTGCCGTGGCCGCGTGTGTGCTGTACCATTGCCAATACTGGCGACGGATCAATCCCTTGTTCGCATCCCATAGCTGACCAAGGGCATAGTTGTTCCCGGTAGTTGCCAAAGCAGCAAGGGCCGCGTTTGTGGCCTGTCGGTCGGTGGCAATTGATTCCATAGGTTATCCCCTTTTTCCTCATAACATAAGGAGGTCATATAGTGACAAAGGATGAAGCACAAACGATTTTGAAATCGTACATTGAAAAATTAAACATAAGCGGGGAAATGCACTGCTTCAAAGAGGATTCGTTTTTCTTTTTCTTTTCCGTTGGTGACTATGCTTTTGGAGTTATTAAAGAAAACGGATATGTAAGACCACTTCCGCAATAAATCGATCAGCTCCTTTGCAGTGCCTTTTGCATCCATCCGCCGCACAAAAATCATCCATTTCCCGTAGTGGTTTTGCTGTGATTCCGTGGCGTTTTTCCGCCCCATTCCGGCAGCTGTTGCGGCTCCCAAACTCCCACGCTTTCGCCACACATCCGGCGGTATACCAGCGGTATATACCGCGTCAGCGTGTTCACGGTCAGCCCGTGCCGCTGCTCTACGTCGGGCACTGTCTCGCCGGTCACCACGCACTCATACAACGCCGCCGCATGATCTCCGGCAATCTCGGCGCACAACCGTCGCGCTCGTTCCTGTGCCGCCGGGCACACTCGAAGTGTCCAGAACACCATGCAATAGAAATCCTCATCAATGCCATAATGCGGGCCGCCCTTGAATTTCATGTTATCCCCCCTGCACAGATCAGTGGCTTGCAAACCCTGGCAGAGGGCCAGCACAGCGCCAGTAATAGAACTTACACTCCCAACGCCCGAAAGCTGCCGTACGCGCCGCTGCGGGGCGCTGGTGACAAATAACGCCGGGTAACGCATCACAGCGCCGCCCGGCGGTTTTATTTACGGCTTATCAATACAGCGGTCTGTGCGTATCCCAAAAACTCGGGCTTGCAGATTCCATCACGCCGTAGGCCGCATTATTGCGGTCATACTGGCTCGCGTCTACTTCAATCTGGTTCTTTTGCGGCGGGGCGATATGCTCCCCGTTCAGCACGGCCAGCTGACGCGCAAAGAAGT